>Ga0137446_1000026_pt1 | contig 11526 bp, 9 predicted proteins | sample EasRivERMGT357_2_FD_102315 | JGI IMG/M metagenome (GOLD analysis project Ga0137446, IMG submission 102315) | Soil microbial communities from meander-bound floodplain in the East River, Colorado, USA - East River MetaG ERMGT357_2 | ecosystem: Environmental > Terrestrial > Soil > Floodplain ... | reverse complement strand
CTCGGCCCGGCCGGCTTCGCGTCAACCCCCTGAAGGAGGCTGATTGGGCCAGACAAAGGATCGCTTCACCGGCCCTGGTACCTTGCGCCACGCAGTACCCGGGTGCGGCGCCGGATACTCATTGACAGCACAAAGCGACTTCTTTTTACGTCCGCGCGCCGAGTGGCGTACTGATCTGGATCAAATCTCCCGGCACTCGGCAATGCCCCGGCTCGCGGCAACGACTGCCAGCCCGGATGATGACGTTGTTTTGGCTTCCGCGCCGCGGAGCATCAACGCCGCGGGCTTGAGCGGCGCGAAGCCGATCACGACGTTCACGATTCCCCGATCGATGTCGGTCTGCGTCATGGTGTCGCTGCCGCACATCACAATATTTGTTTGGGCTCAAGTACTCCGCCGCCATTGACTTCTCCATTTATTCAGTTGTCGTCAAAATTGCCGGGGCCCCATTTACGTTTCCCGCCGCGCGCTGCGCGCCCTTGACGGATCACGGCGCGAAGCCGCACAGTGTCAGCGAGTGACGGCCGGGGCCGGAGCAATGAAGCGCACCATCTTTCTTTCGTACTCTTCAGAGCAGGACGAAGTAGCCACACGCATCGCGCTGTCGCTGAAGGGTGAGGGTCATTCCGTCTTTCGCGACCGCTCGGCGCTGCCGCCGGGGGAAACCTTTGATGCGCGGATACGCGCCGCGATCGAAGAGAGCGATTTGTTCATCTTCCTCATCAGCCGTGAAGCCGTTACGGATGGACGATACACCCTCACGGAGCTCAAGTTCGCAGAACAAAAATGGGGACATCCGGCCGGACACCTGCTTCCTGTCCTGGTCGATCAGACTCCCAAACACGCCATTCCCGCGTTCGCGCGCGCGGTCACGATGCTTAAGCCACGGGGGGACATTGCGGCCGAGGTCACCGCCGAAGTCGCCCGCGTAGCCGCGCCATGGTGGCACTGGTTTCTGAGGCCACAGGGATTGGCGCTCCTGGCGCTCGTTGCGTTGCTCCTGGCCGGCGGCGTGTGGCAGGCGCTGTCCTGGCATTTGGACCGGCGCGAGCAGGTCCGGCAGGTGGCGGCGGTCCTGAAGCAAAGCCAGCTATTGGCCGATTCAGAGAACTACGCCGGCGCATGGGATGCCCTCGCGCAAGCAAATGCCAGCCAGCCCAAGTCCACCGACCTGATCGACGCTTGGGAGCGGCTGGCCATGGAGTGGCTCGAAAACGCCCGCGGCAGCCAGTTGGGCGGCAGCCTCAAGAACATCGCCGACAAAGTGTTTCCGGTGTTGTCACGTGGAGCGGCCGCTCGGCAGGGCCAACGTTTCGCGGATCTGTCGGCCCATATGGGATGGGCGGACTTTTTCCGGTTGCGCGAAGGGGTGGGCGGGCTCGATCCCTTGCAGCATTATCGCCGCGCGATCGAGGCTGATCCAAAAAACGTCTTCGCACACGCCATGTGGGGATTCGAGATCTTGAGGAAACGAGGCCCGCTTGCGGAAGCCAAGGAGCATTTTTCCGTCGCCCTGGAATCCGGCCGCAAGCGAGAGTACGTGCGCCACATGCAGATCTCCGCGCTGCTGTGGGTACGCGACCCGGAACTGGAAAGCGAAGCCGTGCGAATCGCGAATGATATGCGGAAGAAGGGCGAGGCGATGCCGGCTGGCGCTGCGGATCGTTCGGACACGTGGAGGCTCTGGAACATCTATTACGACCGGCTCCTCAACGATCATGAAGAATTCCGGTTTCTGTCGGCGCTCCCGGCGGCGGATCACCTCGCCACGTTTCGCTGGCTTTACCCGGAGAGTCAACTGCCAAAGGACAAGTTCCATAACTACCTCGCCATGCTCGCTCAGTTGCAGGAAGCCAGCGGCGATCTCGCCGGCGCGCTGGCGTCGTACCGGCAGCTTCAAAAAGAACTCTCGAAGGAAGGAATCACGAGCGGCCGACTGATCGTCAATGCAGAGGCAGCCATCAAGCGACTAATTAAATAGATCCGAGAAACCCAAGCGTCTGGCAATGCCCCGATCTACTTCGGGTGGAGTAGGCTACGAAACAGCGACACCTGATGGTTCAACCACGCGTGAAATCGAATGGCTCGGGTCCGACACGGCCGAAGCGAAGCTTCGCCTCCCGGGCGTTTGGCTATGACATTTTCATCTCGTTCGCCCTCGGGGCGCCGCCGCGAGGGACGCAGAGCTATGCTTCCGATCTCGCGCGCCGTCTGCGCGAGCGCGACTTCACCGTCTTCTTCAGCGAGGACGAAGCACCGCCCGGCGACGAGCTCGACGGCAGCCTGCGCACCGCCCTGCAGCGTTCGAAGACGCTGGTAGTTATCGCCAACCACGGCGCGGTCGAAAGGCCGCGCTGGATGCGCAAGGAAGTCGAGGAATTCAGGCGCCGGCACCCCTCGAGGCCGGTGATCCCGATCAACGTGGGCGGCGCGCTGCAGGACCCGGCGCTCGCGGAAAACGCGCAGAGCTGGCTGCGATTCCAGGACAGGATATGGCTGGATGAGTCTTCGGAAGCCGTCCGGAACGGCATCGCCAGCGAGGCACTCGTCGATCGCCTGGCTACCGCGCCGGCCCGGTTCAAGTCGAATGTCGGCTGGCGATGGGTGGTTCGCGCCGTCGTGACGAGTCTTGCCATGCTAGCCATCGCCCTGGGTGTTGCCACGAAGATGGCCAACGACAGCGCCGAGCGGGCACGCGCGGAGTTGCGACGCGCAGTTTCGCTACGTCTCATCGCCGAGGCGCAGCCCAGGCTCTCCGGCCAGAGAGCGGGCGGCGATGAGCGCGCGCTGCTCGAGTTGCTGGCCGCAAATCGCATCGCGCCGGGCGCCGACGCGGACGGCGGCCTGCTGGCCGGGCTGTTGCAGCGTCCGAACCTGGTCAAGCTCATGATGGCCCCGGCAGCCGTGACGACTGCAGCCTATAGCCCCGACGGCAGCCGAATCGTCTCTGGCGGCGGGGACGGTACGCTTCGCTTGTGGGATGCCAATACCGCCCAGCCGATCGCTGTCTCGTTCGACAAGCACAAAGGGGGAATAACAAGCTTGGCTTACAGCCCCGACGGCAGCCGAATCGTCTCGGCCAGTAGCGACAGGACCCTTCGGCTGTGGGACGCCAGGACGGGCCAGCCCATTGGCGGGCCACCCGAAGAACACAGGGGATGGGTGACGATAGTAATCTTCAGCCCCGATGGCAGCCGCATCATTTCGCTGGATGGGCTCGAAGGCAAGCCACGACTGTGGGACGGCCTTTCCGGGCAGGCGATTGGCGAGCCGCTCAAGGGGCAAGACAAAGGGGTGGCGAGCATAGCCTACAGCCCTGACGGCAGCCGCATCGTTTCGGCCGGGCTCGACGGCACCCTGCGCTGGTGGGACGCCAAGACCGGTGAGCCGATCGGCGGCCCGCGCAAGGGACACTCGCAGGTGGTGACAAGCATGGCCTACAGCCGCGACGGCAGCCGCTTCGTTTCGGTCAGTAACGATGGCACGCTGCGCCTGTGGGACGCGAACGCCGGGGAACCGATCGGCGACCCGCAAAAGGGACTTGGAAACGGGGTTGCAAGCGTCGCCTTTAGCCCCAACGGCAGCCGTATCATTACCGGCAATGGGGACCATACGTTGCGTCTGTGGGACGCCGGGACAGGCAAGCCGATTGCTGCCCCGCTCGAAGGGCATCGGGACTTGCCCTGGAGCGTGGCCTACAGCCCCGATGGCAGCCGCATCGTCTCCGCCGGCGGCCGCGACCGGTCGCTGCGACTGTGGGACGCGGAGATCGGCCAGCTCATCGGTGCGCCACTCGAAGGGCCAACAGCGGGTGTGGCAAGCGTCGTCTTCAGCCCCGACGGCAGCCGTATCGTCGGCGGTGGTTCGGAAGGCGCCTTGCACCGCTGGGATGCCAGGACGCGCCAGCCGATCATTCCTCCGCTTGCGGGTCATGACAGGGCGGTCATCAGTGTGGCCTACAGCCCCGACAACACCCGCATCGTATCCAGCGGTGACGACAAGACGCTGCGCCAGTGGGATGCCGCGACTGGCCAACTGATCGGTAACCCGATCGCGAGCCGCGACAGCGCGGCCAGTGTAGCCTACAGCCCCGACAGCAGCCGCATTGCGTCCAGTGATTACGACGGCATACGACTGTGGAATGCGAAGACCGGCCAGGAGATCGGCCAAGGGCATGTGGGCTCGACAGATTGGGTGAACTGCGTGGCGTTCAGCCCTGACGGCAATCGCGTAGTCTCTTCAGGCAACAACGATAAAGCACTGCGCCTCTGGGATGGCCATACCGGCAGGTCGATTGGCGAGCCGCTAACGGGAGGTCACCGGAGCGGGGTCAAGAGCGTAGCGTACAGTCCAGACGGCAGCCGGATTGCTTCCGGCGGTCTGGACGGCATGCTGCGCTTGTGGGACGCCAAGTCGGGGCGGCTGATCGGCGATCCGCTCGGCGATCCGCTTGCCGGCCTCAAAGGTGTGGTGGATAGCATCGCCTTCAGCCCCGACAGCAGACGCATCGTGTCCGGCCACAGCGATGGCATGCGCCTGTGGGATGCCAGGACCGGCCAGGCAATCGGTGTTCCGCTCGCAAGCAGCAAGCGCGGGGCTAGTAGCGTGGCTTACAGCGCCGACGGTACACGCTTTGTCTCGGCCGGCGGGGGCTCCGTGCGCCTATGGCCCGCCCCCAAGGCCTGGCCCGACGAAGTCTGCGCCAAGCTGACCCGCAACATGAGCCGCAAGCAATGGAGCGAGTGGGTTTCGCCGGAGATTCCGTACGCTTGTCAGTGCCCGGGCCTGCCGATTCCACCCGACGATCCGAGTACGGTGGCAGCAACGGAGTCATGCCCCGGTGTCCCGGTGCAGGCGATGTTCCGTTGAGCTTCGTCTGCTTCCGTGGACGGAATCAGATGAAGATCTAAACGGTGCAAATTCCAGGCTTGGGCTTGCTCGAGGGCCCCGACCGCACCCGCCGCCGGTTTCACGCCGCGGCGCTCGACGTGCTCGACGGGCAGATAACGAAAAGACGTTCGTTCGCGTTGTTCCTGCGGACGTCGGCGCAGCGCGTTTCTCAGTTCTGTTCGCTGGCGTTTCAGAAGTAATCGCGTCCCAGCGAACAATACCGCGTGTCGCACCCGTTATACGGCACTGAATGCCGCCGATGCGCTTGTCGGTCATCTACTTTCCGGCCGGGTCGCCGGAGCAGAACGCGATGATTTTCGCCAAGGGTGACTGGAACCGCAATTCCGCGCGCTTCCGGTTCAACCTCTTACTTAGCAAACCGGGGTCCGAAAACGTACGTTCCATCGACGGAAAACGGCTCCAAAATGGGCTATCGTCCGAGCGGCCCTCTCTGAGAAGCAACGGAGCCGTCGACGGAGCAGGTTTTTTCGTAGGGAAAAGGACCAACCATCTCGCGCCATTCGTTGGGCTCTAGTTCGCGATTGGCAATCCGGCAGGCCTGCTCCATCCAGACCCGCAGGTCCAGGCTCCAGAGGGAAGCCGGGCTGTCCGGGTAGGATGCGGCCAGCCATTTCCCCGACACCCCTGCCACCGCTCGTGGAGTACCACCAAGGCCGGGGCACCATGTCCCCATGCACGAGGCACGGGTTCTTCGTCCTGGTCGACGACCGTCAGGACGCCAATACCAAGAAGGGACAGAGGTGCCCAGAGGTGGCAGATGTTGGACATCGCAAACTCTTTTCGTTGTAGACGCCTACGGCTGCCAGTTCGTGGGCACGTACGGGGCGGGGGGCTCGCCGGGTTCGTGGGTAACCGGGCCCGCATTCATGCGCTTGCCGATGGACTCGTGTGCCTCAAGGCCCTGTCCGTTCAAATCCCGCGGCGCAGCCTTGCCCGGCGCATTGAACGGAGGATGCTGCCAGGGCTTGTGCGCAATCCCCGCGGAATCCGGGCGAAAGGGCGTGAAGACCGGATCATCGAATTGAACGCCTACGCCGGCCAGCTGTTCGGTCATCCAGTCCAAAGCGATGTCCGACAGTCCGCTTTCGCCGGTTTGGATGGGATAGCCGCCGCCGACGTCGGCGTGCGCGCCGGGAAACGCCACTTGGGCGACGTTGTCGGCCTGATCCCACAGGGTCGGAGTGAAATCGATACGCTGCTCGTCCAGTGAGACCGCGTGAAACCCGCGGTCCACTTTCGGGCTGAGGCGCGCATCCGTGAACGTGAAGGCGTCGACCCGGTCGTCTTCGGTGTACCTCGGAATTCCCAGCGCCCCGACAGTGTCCCACGCGGCAACGGCCCTGATCCGCTCCACGGGAATCAGATCGTTCGCCGTGAGTTCGTCCCGGGACAGGAACGCCGGCAGATCGGCGGCCACTTCGACGAGGCGCGGCAGGAGCCCCGGTCGTTTCGAGGTCTTGCGATAGCGATACCACGCTTGGGCGCCGTACCGGTACGCCTGCGTCTTGTCGCCGGTCAGGCGTTTCGCCAGTACGCCCTGCGACACAATCAATCCAGCCAGCGCCCGTGCCGTGTATGCTCCCCGGCTGAATCCGGCCACCACGATGTGGTCGCCCGATTCGTAATTGCGCGAGATAAATGTATATCCGCGCACGATGCGCGAGATCGTACCGGCCCCGAACGCGCCGCCCATCAGCTTCTTGATGGGATTGCGCGAGTCACCCACCCCGTGTACGTACTTGGCGACCTGCACGCTCCGGCCGTTCTGCCGCAGCTCTTTTTCCTGCTCGTCGGCATCGCGCGTTTCTGTGGCCGGCTGGCCGGCAAGCCCCACGAAAAGCTTGTAAACATTGGTTGGATCGGGTTCGCGATCGTCGTTTTCGTCCTGACCGGGACCGTTCCAGGTGCCATCGGCGCAATAGATAATTAGCTTTGACATGGCAAATTTCCTCCGACCCGTGTCTGTCTGTCCACCTATCGCAGCGCCTCGGGAAGCTCGCCGCTTTCGCGCATCGCCGTGATCGACCGCTTGGCGACTTCGTAGCCGAGGTGACGATAGCTTTCAAACTGCGATTCGTCGAAGAACTGGTCCGCGGTCGTCTCGTGCGGAAAGTCCTTTCGGGTGCGCCGGTAGTTCATGATGTCCGGCGGCAGGTTGGCGGTGAGCGACGATTTCCAGTAGATCAGGATGGCGGAGGGTGTCTTGTCCGGGTATATGATCTTGGCGATCGCATAGTGACGCTCGCCCAGCTTGCTTTTGCGTTCGGGACGGATCGCGTCCACCGTGAACTTGGGGTCAAACACGATCTCCACCCCGAAATCGGTGTAGCACTTGCGCATCGCCTCGGCGAGGTCGTCGAAGGCGTATTTCGGGTCGGCGCCGGCGTCGCTCGCGATAATCAGGCCGCAGCGGCGCCGCACCAGCTCGTAGATACCGAGATTTTCGAAATGCCCGCCGTCGCTGAGGCTGACGAAGGGATAATTCTGGTCCGCGCTGCCCGTGAGCTCGGCCCACCAATAGCGCAAGCTGAACAGTGGATCGCGCCAGCGCCAGGCCCTGCGATCGGACGTATTGCCGCACCAGTGGCCCAGACGCACGTTGAACACCGTCAACAAGAACGCCACCGCCGGCGAGGTGTGGTATCCCATGTTCGGGCTGGCAGCCGCACCCGAGATCGCGATTACCGTGCCGAGCTGGATCGAAGTGCCGTCCGAGTCCAGGCCATAGAACCCCGTATCCCGATAGCCGCCAACTACCTGGCGTGACGCCGGTTCGTATCCTGCGTGGAACGGCGTAAACGCAAACGAGGCGGCGCGCCGGCTCTGCCACGCGAGCTGCTTGCCGCGATTGAGATTGATCGCCGTGCCCAGGATATGCAGCGGCTTCTGCTTCCGAAGCTCCGACAGGCGCACGTCATCCTCGGGGTCGAACCCGGTGAGCGGGTGCGCCTGGCGGTTGTCATTGGTGGCGCCGAGGTAGCACCTCGTAAGCCGATTGCGATAGAAATGGTGCAGCGAAAACAGGTTGATGTTGATCCGCCACGTCAGCAGTAGCGTGGCCAGGAGCGCTCCGGCCAGGATCAGCGGAAGCGCGTAGACCGGATCGAACCAGGCCTTGAGGTTCGGGTATTCGCCGCGCGCTTGCGCGAGGAACTGATCCCACGTGCTCGGGCGCTCGATTTCCCGTACCGTCACGACCGGCGCGCCCGGCGTCGGTGTCGCGTGCAGATAGATGCCGGGCTGAACGGTGGCCGCAGTTTGCGGAACGGATGTGACGGCCCCTGAACCCGTCAATTTTTCGTGACTCAGGATCAGCGCCTTGTGCACGCTCCAGGAGAGGAGGATCAGCAATCCGAGAATGAATACGTACGGAGCGAGCCGCGTCAGGATTTCAATCCAGGGCTTGGAATCCGGTTTACCCGTCGCCTTGCTGTTTCCGGCAAAGACGCCGAACAGGGTGCTGACGATCCAGGCAACGCCGCCCGCCCCCGCCACCCACTCGTTGGCGAACCCCACCGCGGCGGGTCCGTAGAGCGCGATCGCGAAGAAGACGGCCCACGCCACCGCTATCCGGAGGAGCCGTGCGCCGAGCGTGCTCCAGAGCTCCCGGTCGCTCTCGGTGAACTTGCGGGCCATGAGCCCGACGTGCGCGACCACCATGAGAAGAAAGACAATGATGATCGCCGGTGGGCCGAACACCGCCGCCGCCCAGAGCCGGTCGGGTTCGGGCATCGCGGCGATCGCCTTGGCTACCCCGAACAGCGCAGCGCCGCCCAGCGCACCCGCCAGCAATGCGAAAAACAGGAACGCCAGGAACCACAGCACGTGCCGCGTCGAAAGGCCCATACGGGTGAAGCCGTGCTTCGCTTCGGTCGGGTAAAGGCGGGCGACGATCACTCCGACGAGCCATAGGACCACGTAAACCAGCATCACAGAGGGGATCCATATCTGGGCATGGGGCGGGTTCCCTTCGAACGCCCGAATGTAGTAGCTCGTGGCGGTCACTGCCCCCGCGACGACCGGCAGGTCGACCAGGCCGACGAGGCAGATCCAGTGCGTATACCAGGGCCAGCGCATCCCCTTCCCGGCGGGCCGGTAGAACAGATTGAGGGCCACGATACAGGTCGTGACCAGCAGCAGGGCGAACATGATGGCCTCGTATCCGAGGTCGCGCTCGAAGCCTTGCCACGACGACAGATGTTTCTCGCCGAGCACCACGATGCGCGGCAGGATCAGAGCCGCGCCGAGGAACGTGATTAGCACGCTCAAGGTGAGAAGCAGGTTGCGCAGGTAGGTCGCCACCGCGGTGAGCGTGTCGGCGCTCATGCCCACTCGCGGCGTGAGGTAGTTGCTGAAGGAGCGCAGGAACCGGATCGCGGGATTCTCCAGGCCGCCATCGCGCTTTTCGAGCTCTTCCTCGGCCCGGCCGACGTCGCCCCCGGCCCGGCGGCGGATGAACATCGACAGCCAGCCCCCGATATAGCCCCCGCCGGAGATTGTCGAGAGGTAGTCGAAGCGGCGCAGCAAGCGCAGTTCACCCAGCGCCTGGATCACGCCAAGGTTAAAGGTAGCGCTGCGTATACCGCCGCCCGAAAACGCAAGTCCAAGCGACTGGCCGGGCGGTCGGCAACCTGCGTCGCCTTCCGTTTTGAGTACCGCGTCAAAGTCCAGTGGCCGGTTTTGACTGGCGCCGTCTTCGCTTGGTGTTGTCATGGTTCGCTCCCTTCGGAGTGAGCTTTTCCAGATCCCGGAATAGTTACCCTAGCCCCGTTCCCGCCGCGTCCGCGCCGCTGCATTGTTCACGCCGCCGCGAACGCGGATGCCCAGCATGCCCGGACGCTCTTGCTGCACCATCAGAGTCGGAGCGAGATTCTCAATTTCCCGAAACGTGAAGTAGACATCGTATGCGAGCTGATTGTGTGCCCTCATACCCTGCGCACCTTCACCGTGTAGTTCCCCATCCCGCTGCGGGTGTTGTAGTGCCTCACCTGGATGAAGTAGCCGCCCGCGACCAGGTTGGCAGTGATGCGAGCGTTGGTGTCGACGCCGCTGTCGTCATCCTCGGCAATCAGTGCAGTCTCGCTGCCCGGGCCGAACAGCTTCATCACCACGTCGGTCGGTCCTCTCGTGTCGATCACGTAACGCCCGTCCCGGTCCGCCGTGAACTTGAAGATGTCCTCTTCGCCCGCCTTGCCGATGGAGGCCTGCGTGCGCCGTTTCGCGTTCACCTCCAATGCCTTCGCGGTGGCCACGGTCGCGCCCCGGCCCGGGTACATCTTCGCCCCGGCGACGAACTCCTTGTCCAGGCGCGAAAGTACATCATTCGCCTCGGTGCCTACGCCGTTCCGCGTCCACTCGGCAGGGAAGAAATAGAGCATGATCGAGTCGGGATCGAATGCGGTGCCGTTGACCTGGTTCGCGGCGTACTTGCGCAGGATGTTGTGGCGCGTGGTGTCCGCGTCCCAAAAATTAGGCGACTTCGCCATCTCCTGGATCACGACTGCTTCGTTCCAGACGATCCCTCCATGCGGGCTCTGATGCTCGTGCGCGAGCCCGATCGCGTGCCCGAACTCGTGCGCCGCAGTGCCGCCATCGAGAAACCCCAGGTTCATCGTGGGCTGGTTCAACGGAATATCCCGGCATTCGGTGCCGATATAGGACCACGCGCCATCGGCGGCGTCGAACGCGATGCGAATGTCAGCATTAGGGGCATCGTTGAACTGGAATTTGAGATTGGCCGCCTGCGACCACCATCCCGCCTGCTCGTGCGCGATCGCGCGCTGTGCCGCAGTGCCGCCCATGAATCGCACGCGCAGGGTGGAGCCATTCATCCACGTGGTGCCGATAGGATTGATCGCTCGCACCACGCGATCCGGACCGCGCCGCGTCGGCTGCAGCCGCATCAGGTTTCGCGGCAGAACGCGATCTATGCAAATCTTCGTTCGTTCGGTCATCTCATCCTCCTGTATCCGATACCGCGTTTAAGGCAGGACTCTCCGCTTCCTAATGGTGCTCGAGCCGCGCAGATGAAGATTCGTTTCCGGGCCCCGATCCGGACCCGGGTGCCAGCGCCGATCGCGACATCGCCGTTTGCCTCATGCCGTGGTCAACTTGCCGGTTGTGATCAGGCTGATCACGCTATCTCGCGTAGCCTTGTCGTCGTCGAAACCGCCGTGGGTGGTGCTCTGGCTCGCGCCGGCAGGCGAAGTCCACGTTTTCACGTTCTTGAGCCCGAGCCGGCCGATATGCTGGTCGAAGTACTTCTCCATCCCGACCAGCGGCGTTTGTTTCCCGTGCTCGAACGACTCCGATACCAGGTAGAGCAGTGAACGCGTGTAGTACAGTATCGGCTTGCACGTGGGGTCAGCTTGCTCCACTACGTCAGTGAGATGAAATTCGTTGAGCCGCTTCACCTTCCCGTCCCTGAGTCGCGGAATTACCGTCTCGTTGAACAGCTTGACGGTTACCGCAGGCGCCATCAGGTTCAAGGTATCGAATGTCCACCCCCGTTCGCACAGCCGGTGCACGATGTGGCTGTGCGCGATTGATCCCGCCGAGTGGCCGATGAGATGCAGGCGCACCGGAGTCCTGGTGAACCAGGGCGACTGGTTCGCG
>Ga0137446_1000024_pt1 | contig 11661 bp, 7 predicted proteins | sample EasRivERMGT357_2_FD_102315 | JGI IMG/M metagenome (GOLD analysis project Ga0137446, IMG submission 102315) | Soil microbial communities from meander-bound floodplain in the East River, Colorado, USA - East River MetaG ERMGT357_2 | ecosystem: Environmental > Terrestrial > Soil > Floodplain ... | reverse complement strand
TGTACGACGTGAAGCTGCGCGGCGAGGACATCTCCTTCACGCTCGCCATGACGCTCGACGGCATCGGCTTCGTCCGCCACGTCTTCCAGGGCAAGGTGCGCGGCGACATCATCGAAGGCACCGCCAGCGTGACGCTGCCGCCGCACCACGACCAGACCTACCGGCTGCCGTGGCACGCGACGCGGTCGGCTACCTCGGCGTATTTCGAGCCCACGGGGACTAACGTCCAGTGATGAGTGATGAGCGTCTGGCGCTAGTCGACGCGGATATTCGCCGCCTTGATCACCTTCGCCCAGCTCGCGGTTTCCTCCCGCACGAGCCTGGAAAATTCCTGCGGCGAGTTGCCGACCGGCTCGGCACCGGCGTTGAGCAGCAGCTTGCGCACTTCGGCGTCGGTGAGCGCGGCGATGATGTCGCGGTGCACCTTGGACACGATCGCCTTCGAGGTCCCCGCCGGCGCGAGCAGACCGTACCACACGGACGTATCGAAGCCGGCCACGCCGGACTCGGCGACCGCGGGAACCTCAGGCAGCAGCGGGGAGCGCTTCGCGGTGCTCACGCCCAGCGCGCGCAGCTTGCCGCTCTTAACCAGCGGCAGCGCGGCCGGCGTGTTGAGAAACATCGCCGCGAGCTGCCCGCCCATGACGTCGATCGCGGCCGGCGGCCCGCCCTTGTACGGCACGTGCACGATGTCGATGCCGGTGCGGAACTTGAGCAACTCCATCGCGAGGTGCAGCGACCCACCGGGCCCCGAGGAACCGTAATTCAGCTTGCCGGGCCGCGCCTTCACGAACGCGATGAACTCCTGCACCGACTTCACAGGCAGCGAGGGATTCACCAGCAGGAGCTGCGAGGTGCCCGCGACGACCGTGATCGGGGCGAACGCGCGCTCCGTGTCGAGCCCGCTTTTCCCGGAGAGGATGTTGTCGCTGGTCAGCGCGGTGTTGATCGTGAGCGTGTGGGTGTAGCCGTCGGGCAGGGCGGCCGCGCCGAGCTGCGTGCCGATGCGCCCGCCCATGCCGGGCCGGTTGTCCACCACTACCTGCCGCCCCCACGTCTCAAAGAGCTTCTGGCCGACGATGCGGCCGACGATGTCGATGCTGCCACCGACGGGAAACGGGATGATCCAGCGCACCGGCTTGGTTGGATAACGCGCGTCCTCAGCGGCGGCCGCGTACTGCCCGGCACCGAGCAGGAGTAGCGGGACCCAGAGCCACGCCCGCGCGCGTCGGATGGCGCCACGTTTTTCCAGTTGACGTTGCGTCCGCATCGTAGTCTCCTCACGATTGGGTTGTGATTTGCTGGCTATTGTTGCATATTGCCCGCGCGCCCCCATCAAAACACGGACGACACGCAGTGGACGCCATCCGGCGCGGCCTGCACCGCAAGGGCGGCTTCCCCTATATCTTCGGCAAGCGCGGCGGCAAGCGCTAGCACTCTTCAAAATCTTAATCGACAGGATTTACATGATTAACAGGATTAAGACAAAGAACAGTTGAAGTCTTGCAGCATATGATTTTCGTTCTAATCCTGTTAATCCTGTCTATTTCTTAAGGGACGATTATGGGTGTGCTAGACGGAAAAGTTGCGGTGATCACCGGCGGCAGCCGCGGCATCGGCCGCGTTACGGCGGAATTGTTCGCGCAAGAGGGCGCCGCGCTCGCTCTGTGCGGCCGCACGCAGGCGACGCTCGACGAGGCGGCGAAGGAAATTGCCGCCCGCCACGGCACGCGCATCTTCACGCAGATCGCCGACATCGTGGACAACGCCTCGGTCGGGCGCTTTGCCGAGGCCGTGAAGCACGAGTTCGGCCGCGCCGACATCCTGGTGAACAACGCCGGGGAGTCGTCGCAGCGCGCGGTGGACGGCATCAACTGGCCGGTCAACGCGGTGGACGCGCCCGGCCAGAAGCTCCCCGCCGGGCGCTTCGAGAATATCACCGACGAGGAATGGCGCGAGGCGCTCGAGCAGAAGGTGCTCGGCATGATCCGCGTCACGCGCGCGTTCCTGCCGGCACTGCGCAAGGGGCGCGGTGCGAGCATCGTCAACATCACCTCGATCAAGGGCCGGCAGCCGCCGCCGCGCGTGGTGACCTCGGGCGTGGCATGGGCGGCGTCGATGAATTTCAGCAAGGGGCTGTCGATCGAGCTCGCCGGCGAGGACATCCGCGTGAACGTCGTCGCCGTCGGCGGCATCCTCACCGGGCAGATGGAGGCAGGACGCCGCAAGTGGGCGCCCGAAAAAACGCTGGAGGAATTTCTCGCCCCGCGCGTAGCAAACATCCCGCTCGCGCGCCTCGGCACCGTCGAGGAAGTCGCGCACGCGATCCTCTTTCTCGCCTCGCCGGGCTCGAGTTACGTCACCGGCCAGTGCCTGTCGGTGGACGGCGGCGGCGTGCGCATGATTTAAGCGGTCCCGCGCTTCGCGCCGCTTGACGCTCGCGCGGTCGGGGACGAGAATCGAAGCGTTACCGGAGGAGACTCGCATGCTCACTCGTCCACATGTTGGCGCCGCGCACCACCTCAAGATCCCCAACTCTCTCGCCGCGTTCGAGGTCGTCCCCAGCGGCGCGGCGCTTGGCGCGGAGGTCCGCGGCGTGGATTTCTCGCTGCCGGTGCCCGAGGACGTGAAAACGGCGCTGCGCAAGGCGTGGACCGACCACATGGTGCTGCTGATTCGCGGCCAGAAACTGGCCGACGAGCATCTGCTATCGACCTCGCTGATTTTCGGGCCGCCGCACGATGCCGCGTCGCGCAAGTACCACGTCGACGCGGGCCATGCAGTGGACGACGCCTACCTGGTGTCGAAGCATTCCAGCATCACGATCATCTCCAACCTCGACGCGAACGGCAAGCCGGTGATGGACAACGGCGGCCTCGGCAGCTACGAGGTGGTGTGGCACACCGACAACTCCTACGTGCAGGTGCCGCCCGCGGGCAGCATGCTCTATTCGCTGGAAATTCCGGTGAACGGCGGCGGTGACACGTCCTTCAACAACCAGTACCTCGCCTACGATGAGTTGCCGGAGGACCTGAAGCGCGCGATCGAGGGCAAGTCGCAGGTGCACGACTCGAGCCGCAACAGCGCGGGCGTGCTGCGCCCCGGGGTGAAGCTGCCGACGAAACCGGAGGAGGTCGAGGGCCCCACGCACCCGCTGGTACGCGTTCACCCAGTGACCGGCCGCCGCGCGCTGTATCTCGGCCGGCGTCGCGCCTGGCCGTCGAACTACATCGTCGGCCTCCCGAACGAGGAAAGCGAGAAGTTGCTGGACCGCCTGTGGGCGCATGCGACGCAGCCCAGGTACGCGTGGACGCACTACTGGAAGATCGGCGACATCGTGCTGTGGGACAACCGTTGCTGCATGCACTATCGCACCGAGGTGGACACGGCGCAGCGGCGTGTGATGCGCCGCACGACGATTAAGGGTGAACTGCCCATCGCGCCTTGGCAGGCGCGATAAAGGATGAAGGAGGAGGAAAAGGCAGCCTTAGGCAATGTCCCTTCCGCCTTCTGCCTTCCGCCTCACGCCGCCTTGACCGAGGGCAGGCCCGCGAGCGCCATGGCGAGTTCCGCTTCGTCGTATTGCTGGTCCGTAAGCTTCCCCGCGAAGTAGTCGATGTAGGCCTGCATGTCGAAGTGGCCGTGGCCGCAGAGGTTGAAGAGGATCGCGCGCGACACCCCTTCCCGCTTGCAGCGCAGCGCTTCCTCGATCGCGCCCAGCACCGCATGGTTAGCCTCCGGCGCGGGCAGGATTCCTTCCGCGCGCGCGAACTGCACCCCCGCCTCGAAGCACCGGATCTGGGGATAGGCGCGTGCCTCGATCAGCCCCAGCTCCTTCACGTGGCTCACCAACGGCGCCATCCCGTGATAGCGCAGGCCCCCCGCGTGAAAACCCGGCGGCGTGAAGGTCGATCCAAGCGTGTGCATCTTGGCGAGGGGGGTGAGGTGCGCCGTGTCACCGAAATCGTAGGCGTAGCGGCCGCGGGTCAGGCTCGGGCACGCCGCGGGCTCGATGGCGACGACGCGCACCTTCCGGCCACCGCGCAATTGCGCGCCGAGGAACGGAAAAACGATGCCGGCGAAGTTGGAGCCGCCGCCGGTGCAGGCGATGATGACGTCCGGGTAGTCGTCGGCCAGCTCGAACTGCGCGATCGCTTCCTGCCCGATCACCGTCTGGTGCAGCAGCACGTGGTTCAGCACCGAACCCAATGCGTACTTGGTGTCGTCGCGGCCCGCAGCGACTTCGACGGCTTCCGAAATCGCGATACCGAGACTGCCCGGATGTTTCGCGTTCTTCGCCAGTACCGCGCGGCCGGACTGCGTCTCGTTCGAGGGCGAAGGCACGCAGCGCGCGCCGTAGGTTTCCATGAGCGCGCGGCGATAGGGCTTCTGGTCATAGGAAACGCGCACCATGAAAACCTGCACGTCGATGCCGAAGAGCGCGCCGGCGAACGCGAGCGCGGAGCCCCACTGCCCCGCGCCGGTTTCAGTGGTGATGCGCGTGATCCCCGCTTCACGATTGTAGAACGCCTGCGCCACCGCGGTATTCGGCTTGTGGCTGCCGGCGGGGCTCACGCCCTCGTACTTGTAGTAGATGCGCGCCGGCGTCTCAAGCGCCTTTTCGAGCCGGCGCGCTCGAAAGAGCGCGGTCGGGCGCCACTGCTTGTAGATCTCGCGCACCGGCCCCGGAATCTCCACCTCGCGCTCGGTGGTGACCTCCTGCGCGATCAGCGACATGGGGAAGAGCGGCGCGAGGTCGTCGGGGCCCACCGGCTTCATCGTGCCGGGGTGCAGTACCGGCGGCGGGGGCGAAGGCAGGTCCGCCACTATGTTGTACCAGTAGCGGGGAATACGCGATTCGTCGAGGAGGTACTTGGTCGCCTCTTTCATGGTGAACCTCGTGGTCGGATGGCAAGCGGAAACCAGTATAAGTGTCCCGGGGCCGACCAGACCTTGCGCAAGATCAAGCTTTCTGGTGCAGGTGGGATCGTCCTCAGCGATCGAAAGCCCACTCCCTCCACCCTCCCAGCAGCGGAAAATAAAGACCCAGCCGGATGGGGCGTCTGTCCAGCCCGCGCATGAGCGTCGCGTAGCGCTCCAGCTGCGGCCGGTAACGCTCGCGCTCGCGATCGAGGAATGCCTCCACCTCGCCGCCTTCGTGCGTGCCAGTCTTGTAGTCCACGATCCAGCGCATGCCCTGCTCATCCACGAAGGTGCGGTCGATCGCGGCGCTCACGATCTCCTCCCCCAGCACCCCCGTCAGGCGTAGTTCCGACTCCGCGTGCGTGTGAGTGCCGAGCACCCAGCGCCCGCGCTCGGCCGCCAGCGTCTGTTCCAGGATCGCCGCCACGCGGGGAGCCGCGTCTTCCACCGCGCCGGTCGGCAGGCCGCAGGCGACCAGATCGTCCTCGAATGTTTCCCGCAGCCCGCGGATCCGCTGCGCATCCCAGCCCTCGAGGCGATCTTCTGCCACCCGCTGCAGCCAGCGATGCACGACGGTGCCGATGTGCCGCGCCGTCTCACCCGACCACGAAAACTCGATGGCGTCTCTCGCGCGCACCGGGTCCGCCGGCGGAGTCCAGGCGACGCGTGGCGGCGCCGCGGGCGGCCGCCAGCCGGACGCGATGCGGCGCAGCGACTGGTCGATCGCATTCTCCGCCGCGCCCGCCGCGGCCGGGGGAGACGGAGATTCCACGCGACGCGCTGCCGCTTCGTAGAGGGCGCCGACCAGCGGCCACAGCTGGCTCAACAACGTTCGCTCGCCCGGCGCTCTCGGACTCGGCACGCCGTCGTCGTCCGTCTTCAGCCCCGCGTCGCCCAGCAGGTGCAGGCACCGCTTCGCCCGCGTCGCCGCGACGTACAGCAGGCGGCCCGACTCCAGGCGTTCCTTCTCGGCCTCGAGCTTGCGCAGCCAGCGGTAGATCGGGTCCTCGTCCGCGCCGGTTTCCCGGATCGGCGCGAGCAGCAGGTCGACCGTGCCGTCCCCGCGCGGCTGCTCCATCCACAGCACCAGCCTGGCATCGTCAGCGCGCGGCGCGCGGCCCAGCCCCGGCACGATGACCGTGTCGAACTCGAGGCCCTTGGCCTTGTGGATGGTCATGATCTGCAGTTGCTCACCAGCCTGCAGGTCGGGCAGCGCGTAGAGCTCGGCGAGCCCGTCCTCGAACGCCGCCGGGTCGGCGATCTCGCCCGCCTCCTCGTGCGCTTCGAGATGGTCGAAATAGATCTCGGCGTCCTCGAGGTCGGTGACGTCCTCCACGCAGGCCGGGCCGGAGAGCGCGAACCAGGCGCCGGCCACGCGGGCACGCAGCGAGCCGCGACAGCGGTCACCGAGCGAATCCCGCAGCACGGCGCGCGCACGTTCCAGCCGCGCGCGGCCGTCGGCGGACAGCGCCGCGACCCGCGCGTCGTCGTCAATCAGTTCCCACACCACGCGCTTCGCGTCGCCGCCGGCCAGCCGCTCGAGGTCGGCAAGCGTCAGCCCGCACCACGGCGCGCGCAGCACCGCGAGCCAGGCGAGCCGGTCGGCGGGATGCGACAGCGCGCGCGTCAGCGCCAGCAGGTCCTGCACTACCGGGCGGTGGCCGAGCGGCTCGATCTCGATGGCGCGGAAGCGCAGCCCGGCGCCCTTCAGTTGCGGCACGATGTCGCGCAGGTGGCCGCGGTTGCGCACCAGTATCGCAACGGTACCGTCCGCGTTCTCGCGCTGCGCGTCCCTGACGAGCTGCAGCACCCTCGCCGCCTCCCCCGCCCGGTCGTCGTTGAAGAAGGGGTGCACGGTGACCGCCGCGCCCGGCAGCGCATCGCGCGTCGCGGCCGACGCCGTGTACGGCACCGAGCCGGTGCCGACGTCCTCGCGCGCCGGCATGACCCGGCTGAACGTCGCGTTCACCCACTCGACGATGCCGGCCTGCGAGCGGAAATTGGCCGACAGAGCGACCGGCTCGAGCTCGATGCCCGCGATGCCGGTGGCGCGCGCGCGCAGGAACAACCCGACTTCGGCTTCGCGGAAACGGTAGATCGACTGCATCGGGTCGCCGACCGCGAACACGGTGCGCCCGTCGCCGGGCTCCCAGCCGGCGGTGAGCTTCGCGATCAACTCGAACTGGCTGATCGAGGTGTCCTGGAATTCGTCCACCAGCAGGTGGCGGACGCGGTAATCGAGCGCGAGCGCGAGGTCGCTCGGTTCGCCCATCCCGCCCAGCGCAAACACCGCGCGCTGCGCGACCTCGGCGAAATCGACCTGGCCGCGCGCCTGGAACGCAAGCTTGAGTTGCCCGGCTGCGAGCGGCAGCAGCCGCGTAATGGCGCCCAGCACCCCCCACTGCTCCTCGCTGTACTGCTCCGGCGGGAGCCCACGCATGTCGGCCAGCGCGGCACGGAACGCTTCGTGCGGCCCGAGCGCCTCGAAGAGCGCCAGCGCGCGCGCCTTCCACGACTGCGCCGGCTTGCCCGCGGGAAAACCTTGGTTCTTCGTGAGCGTTTTACGCCACTGGTCCTTGTCGGTGAGCAGCAGTCCCGCGAGTTGCGCCCAGTTCTCGACGTCGTCCTTGAGTTCCCCGCGATGGAGATTGCCGAACGCAAAATCGGCAATCGCCTTCAACTCGGTCCCCCGTTGCGCCGGAAGCCGCTCGCGCAGGCGCCCGAGCGCATCGCGACGCGTGTTGCGCAGCGCCGTCTCCAGTTCCTCGCGCTCCTTGCCGTGCACGTGGCGCAGCCAGTGCTCGCGGCGGCGGAGCATGCCGGCCAGCAGCCCCTCGACGCGCCCGACGTCGTTGTCGAGGTGCGCGAGCAACTGCTCGACGTCACGCGCGGGCGCGTCATCCCCCTCGACCAACTCGACGGTCGCTCGCGCCGCTTCGGCGTACAACTCGGCGGCATCCTCGATGCTCTCGGGCTGGGAGCCGAAGCGGGAGAGCATCGGCATCTGGCGCGTCAACGCCGAGCACAGCGAGTCGATGGTCTGTATGCGCAGCCGCGCCGGGTTGTCGGTGACGCCCCACCCGGCGGCGGTGTTGCGCGCGAGCACGGCGGCCGCGAGCCCGAGCGTCGTTTTCTCGTGCTCGCTCGCGGGCGCTTTGCCGGCGCGCGCGTCGAGGAGTGCCTCCAGCACGCGCTCGCGCATCTCGCCGGCGGCCTTGCGGGTAAAAGTGATGGCGACGATCTCCTCGGGATGCTCCACTGTCGCGAGCAGGCGCAGGTAGCGCTGGATCAGGAGCTCGGTCTTGCCGGAGCCCGCCGGCGCCTGCACGATGAACGAGCGCGCGGGATCCAGCGCGTTGCGGCGCGCGGCGAGGTCGGGGATGCCGGCGGCGCTCATTCGGCGTCCTCGTCGAGCGCGTTGTCGAGCCGCTCGTAGATGCGGCAGAACGGCTTCACGTCGCAATAGCGGCAGGTGTTCGGATACCGCTTGGGATCGACCGCCGCTTCGCCTGCCACGAACCCGGCGGCGATGCGCGCGAGGTCGGCGCGCCAGGCGGCAACCACTTCTTGCCAGGAGCCCTGGCGGTCGCGGTAGCGCGACGCGGAAAACGCCTTGGTGTCCGGCAGCAGGTCATCGTCGCGCGCAAGCGCGGCGTAGCCCATCTCCCCCGCCTTCACCAGCGCAAACGCCACCGCCGACGCGTCCGGCTCGGCGCCAACCACGTACAGCGGCAACTGCGGCTCGTCGGGCCGCTCGCCCAGCATGGCGCCCGGCGACGCCTTGCCGGTCTTGTAGTCGATGACGATGCGGCGCCCGTCGTCCGTCTGGTCGACGCGGTCAAGGCGCGCGTTAAGCGTGAGCCCGCCGATCTCGATGCGGCGCTTGTCCTCGGTGGCGAGCACGGTAAAGCCGCCGCGCCTCTTCTCCTGTTCGAGCCATTCGCGGGCAAGCCGCGCGAGGCGCCGGCGCTCGATGCCGGCGAAACGGCCCGATAGCACGGTCGGGCGCTCGCGCCGGATGCGCACGACCGCCTCTTCGGCTGCCCGCGCGAGCAACGCGTCGAGATCGGCATCCACTATCGCGTCGAGCGCGCCCTTCGTCTTCAACTGCGCCCATGCCAGCGCCAGCACCCGGTGCACCAGCGCGCCGCGCTCCATCGCGTCGAGCCCGGCATGCGGCGCCTCCAGGCTGGCAGCGCCCAGCCGGTGGAACGCGAACGCGCGAAACGGGCAGGCTGCCTGGTCCCGGATGACCGCCGTGCCGCCGCCCACCGCGGCCGCGGCGCCGAGCGGCGGCACCTGGACATCCGCACTGTGATCGATCTCGCGCAGGTCATGCACCGCGCCGCGGTAACTCGCGTAATCGGGAAGCGCGAGCGTGCGCTCGGGCACCGCCACGATAAGCGGGCTCGGCTTGAATTCGCGGTCGTCCTCGCGCAGCGGGTGGCTCAGCACCACTTCGCCCGCGCACGACAGCCACTCCCCGGTGAGCCGGCGCGCCAGGTCGAGCATGCCGGCGGCCGATCCCTGCGGCACGCCCGCCGCGCGCTGCAAATCGGCCGGGAGAAACGGGTTCGGGCGCGGCGCGCGCGGCCAGGTCTCGTCGGACAGGCCCAATACCCACAAGTGGTCGAATTCCATGCCGGTGGCTTCGAGTTCGCCCAGGACCTGGATCGGCACGTCGGGCGTCTCGGGCTGGAACAGCGCGTCTGCCGCCATCCGCCGCAGCCGCGACACGGCATCGGTGTAGCCGGTGCGCGGCAGAACGCGGTCGAGCGCCGCAAAATTGGCGACGACCTCGTGCCATTTTGCCAGCGTCTGGAATTCGGCCGAGTCGAGGCCGCGCTCGCCGGGAAATCCGATCACCGTCAGCGCCTCGAAAATCGCTCTTGCCCACGCGGAGGGCGGTTGCCCGCCGAACAGGCGCGCCTTGCGGAACTCGGCGAGCGCCGCGAGCCGCTGCGCGAGCGCCGGGCAGCCCGCGTCTTCGTGAGCCATCAGCGCGAGCAGGCGGTCCAGCGTGACGACCGGTTCGGCGCGCGCTCTCAGCCAGGCGTCGAGCCGCGCGCGCCGCGCGAGCTCGGACTCCGCGCCGGCCAGGAACGGGGAGCGGATCAGCCGGCTCGCGCGCTCGAAATCGATCTCGCGCCCCGCCAGCTCGAGCGCCAGGAACGCGGCGCTGACGAGCGGGTACGAGTTGAGCGCCTCACCGAGGGAAATATTGAACGGCAGCGCAGGGCGCCGCCGCCCCGGCAACGCGTAGTCCGGCTCCATGACCGCGCTGAAGATCCGTTGTATCGCCTTACGATGCTGCGCCAGCCCGGGCACGACGACACCGATGCGCGCCGCAGCGTTGGCCTCGAGGCGCGCCCGCGCCCACGCCGCCGCGCGGCGTATTTCTTCAGCGCTGTCCACGCAGGCGACGCGCAGGCGCTCGCCACCCCGCGGCTGCGGGCCGGCGCCGCTAACGTCGCATCCGGCAGCCGCCAGCGCCTGGAAGAACGCCGCCTGTTGCGGCATGACGAAGTCGAAGCCGTAGTGGACCAGGCACGGCGGCTTGCGGATTTCCGGCAGCGCCAGCCGCGATGCGGCCACCTCGGCAAGACGCGCGCCGTCCGTTTGCCGCTCGCGCCGGGTGATGCTTTCATAGCGCTGCGCCCAGTGCTGGAACGCCTTGCCGTCTTCATTCAGCGGAAATTTTCCGAGACGCGGCAGGAGGCCCCAGGCGTGCGCGAGCTGCCACGCTTCGCGCGCGAGCGCGGCCGCCTCCGGGATGGCAAGCAAAATCCCGCCCGCATCCGAATCGCGGATGATGCTTTCCCACAGTGCCTGCTCCTCGGCCGGGGCCAGCAGTAGCGGGAGCCCGGCAGCGTGCCCGGAATAGAGCGCGTCGCCATAAGCGCGCTCGACGAAGGCCGACAGCGGCAGGATGTCCGCGGTCGGCCAGGCCGGCTTGCCGGCCTGCATCTGCCACGCGTCGTAGTCGTGTTTGAGGTGCGCCGCGAGCCTGCGGTTCGGGGTCACGACCGCGCACCCGGCTTCGATCCGCTGCGCGAGGTCGGGGCGCATCTTGAAGCGCTCGGCGGTCAGCTATCGGCTACGGCAGGACGCGGCGCCGGCGGAACGCTGGTTGCTGAAGGCTAGCCGGGAAATGAACACCCTGGAATCATTTTTCCAGGAGATGGGCCTTCTCTTTTGTCTTCGCCCATTCGGACGCGTGGCGTGCGGAGGGTTGAGCAGGGGCCCCCGTTTCCGGGGATGCGACCCCGGAGCGCGCCCCGACGCGGATTCGCTGACGTCGGCTATTTCTCAAGAAGATGCTCCTTCGCTTTCACCTTAGCCCACTCATCCGCGTCGGCTGGCGCGGGTTTCTTCTCTATAATGGGCTTCCACACCTTCGCCAGCTCGGCGTTGACCTTGGTCCACTGCTTCTGGTTGTCGGGGACGTCGTCCTCGGCGAAGATCGCTTCCACCGGGCACTCCGCGACACACAGGGTGCAGTCGATGCACTCATCGGGCTCGATGACGAGCATGTTGGGGCCTTCGCGGAAACAATCGACCGGACACACATCAACGCAATCGGTATACTTGCATTTAATGCAGGTCTCGGTAACAACGTAAGTCATAGTATTCCCTCGGGATTCCGGTCCGGCTTGAAACTTGCAGGCAGAGTCCATATCTTAGCAGACACGTCCCGTATTGCCGATGGCGCGGGCCGTGTTATGGCCCTATGCAAAG
>Ga0137446_1000022_pt1 | contig 12098 bp, 10 predicted proteins | sample EasRivERMGT357_2_FD_102315 | JGI IMG/M metagenome (GOLD analysis project Ga0137446, IMG submission 102315) | Soil microbial communities from meander-bound floodplain in the East River, Colorado, USA - East River MetaG ERMGT357_2 | ecosystem: Environmental > Terrestrial > Soil > Floodplain ... | reverse complement strand
GGACTTGCGGCATCGATTGACGATAACGCCATCAAGAGCCTGGCGGCCTATTACGCGAACCAGAAGCCGAAACAGCCGTCGGTCAAGAAACCTCTCACGACCGCGGAGCTGGCGCAGCGGTGCGACCGCTGCCACGGCGTAAACGGCAACAGCACCGATCCGCGTTCGCCGGCGTTGGCGGCGCAGCGCGCCGACTATCTGGAGCAGGCGATGCGTGCCTACCAGAAAGGCGGGCGCAAGAGCAAGGCAATGGCGGCGATGCTGGACGCGTTGTCCGACGCCGAGATCGAGAGTCTGGCGGCCTATTACGCGAGCCAGCGGGCGCGTAGTGTCGTCTACGTGATCCTGCCACCGAAGTGAACGAGTTGGGAAAGCGAACATGAGCGAAGCTCCGCTGCACCAGATGTTTCATCACTACTCGGAGCTGCCCTTCAGCATGCGGGTACTGTTCACTGCCGCGCTCTGCGTACTCGGCCTCGGCTACCTTTTTGCACTCGTCTACCTGTTCCATAGCGTTTCGGGGAAGGACGGCAATCCCCTGACGCTGACCTACCAGGACGTCGTCATCACCTATGCAGGGAGCGGGAAAGGCTCGCGCATCGAGGCGGCCTTGCGCGGCCCGATGTCCGCGATGCTGCCCGCCGAGGAATCGGCCCGGATTGTGGAGTGGGTGCAGGAAGGGACCAGCCGTGCCGCCTATGACCAGGACATACGGCCGATCTTCGACAAGCGCTGCATGACCTGCCATGACGGCAGCAATCCGCACCTCGCGAACCTGGATGGGTACGATAACCTCAAGAAGGTGACGGAGCGGGACACCGGCACCGGCATCTTCACGCTGGTCCGCGTCTCGCACATCCATCTTTTCGGATTGACCTTCATTTTCTTCATCGTCGGTTTCATCTTCAGCCACGCGTACGTGCGGCCGGTGTGGTTCAAGTGCGCGGTCGTTGTGTTGCCCTTCGTCTGCGTCGCGATCGACGTGGGCTCCTGGTACCTGGTCAAGGTCTACCATCCGTTCGCCTGGCTCACCATTGCGTCGGGCGGCCTCATGGCCATGTCCTTCGCATACATGTGGTTGGTATCGATGGTCCAGATGTGGTGGGCCAAAACGCCGCCACCGGTCATACAGCGTGCGAGCGAGGACGTGGGTTGACGGCCTGGCCTGGGTCCGGCTGTTCGCGGGGGTGACGGTCGCGTGGTCGAGCAGCAAGACGACGCGCGGTCATTCGCGCCGCGTTGAATGAAGCGCCGGCCGCGCGCCGGCGGCCGTGATTTCCTGCTTTCGGAAAAGGCTCCCGGCCGCGAGATGTCGGCGATCGGGCCGTGCGCGATTGCCGGACGCCCTTAACCCTGGATCAAGCGCCGCGCCTCATCAGCGTTTGTCACGCGGCTGGCTCGCATAGTAGGTGGCGATGTCGTCTATGATCGCGTTGCTGTAGATGACGCTCATCTTGTGCATGGTGGTGCTTTCGCGCTTGTCATCGCGGTACGCCCGCAGCGCCATGACGAGATAGTCCTTGTCCTGCGCCCGCAGGATGGGCACCACCATCTTGGGATTGTCCTCGGCGTCGTGGCAGCGATCGCATTTCACGGCGAGTTCCCGCGCGGAACTCGGCACGCTATCGGCCGGCTTCGAGGGCTGGACCGTGTAGAACGCCGTGAGGTTCTCGATGTCCTTGTCGCTGATGCCGGTGACGAAACGTTGCATGCCCCAATGCTGGCGCGAAGTCCGGTATGCCTTGATGGCCTTCGTCAGGTACTGGGGGTCCTGGCCGGCGAGGGTCGGCGTCGCGGCATCGCTGCTGACGCCGCGGGGGCCATGGCACCCGCCGCACATCGCAGTGAGCGGCTGACCCGCGGCGGCGTCGCCACGCGATGGCGCGGAGCGTTGCGCCGGCGTCCGGGACGCGTAATACAGCGCCAGGCTCTCCAGTTCGAGCCTGCTCGCATTGCGCAGTATCGCTTTCATCGCCCCTGTCCCGCGGTCTCCCCGGTGATACTCCTGGATCGCGGTGACCAGATAATGGGGCTGCTGGCCGGCGAGGGTGGGCACGCCCGGTGTACTGCTGTTGCCTTCGGCGCCGTGGCACTTCTCGCAGGCTGACGCCAATGCCTTGCCTTTCTCGGCGAGCGTAGCCTGCATCGAGCCTTTCCCCGACGCCGGCGGGGGTGGCGGCTGGCTCGCGTAATACGCGACCACGTTCCGCAATTCCGCTGGATTCAGCCGTCCTGCAAGTTCACGAAGCGCGCTGTGCGTGCGCTTCACGTCCTTGTACTCGGTAAGCGCCAGCAGCAGGTAGCGATCGCGCTGCGCCGCCAGGTGCGGGATGCCCGGCGCGACACCCCTGCCATCGAGACCATGGCACGCCTTGCATTCCCGCTCGGCGATGGCTTTGCCGGCCTGGGCGTCCCCTCCGGGCGACTGGTCAGCCGGCTTGCCCGCGGTTGCCGCGGTCTTTCCGGCTGATGGAGGCGTCGCTGCGGGTTCCCTGTTTTCCTTGCAGCCAACCAGCAGCACCGACAGGACGATCGCGAGCAAGAGCCTGTTCATTGGGGATCTCGAAATGGGTGGTCGACCAAGGATTATACGTTCGCCGGCGTGTTTCCCGTTGACCTGGATCAACCGTCCGGGGATTCACCGCAGATAGTGATACGCATGGAAAAAATATACAGGGCCGTAGTTCGTCCAGGTCATTGGAGTAACGAAGCAAACTCCCGTTCTGCTCTCTGAGATGAACAGGAGAAATGTACTTCAGGCCGGTGGCATGGGCTTCGAGGCACGCCTCCCCGGCGTCGGGTCATGCCTGTAACACTATGAAAATAATAAGTTATCAGGCTAACCTTGGGCGCGGGAGCCGTTCTAGCACGGCAATTGCATTGATGAGAGTGAGCAGTCTTGGGAACAACGTCAAAACCGGAGAATGTCATGAACGCCACAACCTACGTAACGGTCAATGGATTCTATCCAGGTGCGGTCAGGCGCGTTGCAGGGAACACCGGCGCGGGTGTTATCGGCCGTGTCGCCGCGAAGGCGGGAATGGTCATCGCGGGGCCGATGGTGGGTCTCGGATTCGTCATCGCCCTTCCGCTCGTCGGAATGGCGATGTTGATCGGGATGGTCGCCCGGCCGATCGTGAAGAAAATGGCGCGCCTCGGCCCGTTCCTGAAAAACGTGGCGCTGTTCTTCGCGGCGCCTTTCGTGGGGCTCGTCTACGCGGCGGCGCTTCCGTTCATCGGGATTGCGATGCTGATCCGGGCCGCCATCGGCGGGGCCGGGAGGCGAACCTGAGCCGAGCCCGGGCGCGCGGCGCATTCGACTGCGTTAGCGGACCGCAACGTGACAGTTGCACTGCGCTGACCGCGCAACCAGGAGAGGGGCACATGGACAAGAGCACGAGGATACTGATCGTAGACGACGAGGAAATAGTGCGCCTCGGCTATTCCCGGACGTTGCGGGAGGTTTGCTGCAACGTCGAAGAGGCGGTGACTGGAAGCGAGGCATTGCGTGTCATGGAAGGCCATCCGGTCGATGTGGTGCTGCTGGACCTGCGCATGGCGGGCATGGACGGGATGATGGTCCTCAAGACGATCAAGGAAAGATGGCCCGAGAGCGAGGTGGTCGTCGTTACCGGGTATCCCACCATCGAGGCCGCCAAGGAGGCGGTACGCCTCGGCGCTTACGACTATCTTGCGAAGCCGGTCGGCCCGGCCGAGATCCTCAAGGCGGCATGCGGCGCCATCAAGCAAAAGGCGTGGACGCTGCACACGGATCGAAAGGACCGCGACGTCCGGATGGGTTCCGGCGCCCGCTCCGGGACGCCAGCGAGCCACCCGGCTCATTGAGATGATGATTCTGGAACAAGGAGAGCGACATGAGAGCATTACGAAAAGTTCTGGTGGTTGACGACGATCCGATGGTCGGGAAGAGCTTCGACCGGGTCCTTGCGGAAAAGGGCTGTGCGGTGAGTACCGCCCTGAACGGCCAGGAGGCGCTGAGAAAGTTGGGTGAGGACGACTATGACGTTGTCTATACCGACCTCCGGATGCCGGGGATGAACGGGATCGAGGTGGCGGAGCGGGTCAAGCAAAAGCGCCCGTGGATTCCCGTGGTCATCGTCACCGGCTACGGTACGGCGGCCAATGAGGCCAAGGCCCGGGAGGCGGGCGTATCCGCTTTTCTGCACAAACCGCTTTCGCCGGACATGATCGAAGCCAGCGCGCAGGCGGCGCTCCGTGAAAGCGACGCGGCTCTGGCTCCGCAGATCCGGACCGTCGCGGCGCTCGAGCGGACGCTTGCCCCGGCGGAGAGCGTGAGCGTGACGAGGAACATCGCCCTCTTGCTTGCGGCGCCCTTCGTGGGGCTGGCCTACGTCGTTGCGGCCCCATTCGCCGGGCTCGCCATGCTGGTGCGGATGGGCGCGACGGCGTTGTCGAATCGTTCCGGCAGGGTCGCCGGCTTCCTGAAGAACATAGCGCTGTTCTTCGCGGCGCCGTTCATCGCACTGGCCTACGTGCTTGCCACGCCCGTCATCGGGCTTGGCATGCTCGTCTGGTTCGGCGCGAAGGCGTGGTTGAAGAAAACAGGAACCGATTGACCGCGCGATTGCGGAATCGTGCGCGGCGGGTCGAACGATGGCCGTTGTCCGGGCGGGAGGCGGCCGGGGCAGGTGGCCGGTTGATGTAAATCAAGTTTCCGGGAACCGATCCGGAGTACAGTGCCCGTGGCAGGCGAAACGGGAATAACCAGTGGCCAAGAGCGGCATGTCATGCTGCAGAGATTGAGGCGGTACCGCCAGCGAGCCGGCGCGGCGGCGCGCCGTAGAGAATGCGCGCCGGCGCGGGCGGCTGGTCTCAGGGATCTCGCGGTTGCCGGCGTGTTGGCGCTTCTGCTGTTTCCGTTCAACGCCATCACCACCCTGGCCGCTGCCGGCGATCCGGCTGCCTCTCTCCCGGACGCGGACCAGCAGTGCCTGGGGTGCCATTCGAGCGAGGGGCTGACGAAGCGGGCGGCGAACGGAGATACGCTCTCACTGCACGTAGCGGGCGATGCCTTCGCGCGTTCGGTGCACAAGGCGATGGGCTGTGCCGCTTGCCATTCGGACATCGACCTCAAGAGCCACCCCGGGGCGACGCGGGACATCCAGAGCGCGCGACAGCACTCCATCGAGCGGGCCGGAGTCTGCCGCCAGTGTCATGAAGAGGCGTTCAAGCAGCACGAGGGAAGCGTGCATGCCGCCCGCGTTCGCCAGGGCAGCCCGGTAGCGCCGGTGTGCGCCGGTTGCCACGGTTCTCATTCAGTCAGCCCGAGAACTGCCTATGAGACCTGCATCGGCTGCCACGCGGCCGCTTTGACCACCCACCGGAGCTGGCTCCCGAATGCCGGGCTGCATCTTGAGGTGGTGTCCTGTGCCGCCTGCCACGCGCCGGCGGTGCTGCGGATGATCGACCTGAGGTTTTACGACCGCACTGCAAAACAATGGGTGTCGGAGAAAGAAGGCCTGGCCCGGTTCGAACCGCTGGCCCGCTCGATCGACACGGACGGCAATGGCCTCGACCCGGTCGAGCTGCGAAAAGTGCTGGGCGAACTCAACCAGGGCGCGGCGGGCCTTTCCTGGACCCTGCGGGGCCGGGTCGAGCTTCGCACCGGGGTGGAAGCGCACCAGCTCTCCGACAAAGGCAAAGCGATCAAAGACTGCGAAAGCTGCCATCGCAATGGCGCGGAGCCGTTCCGGAACGTGACCGTTTCCGTTACCGGGCCCGATGGCAGGCCGGTACGCTATCCCGCCCATGAATCAGTACTGAGCGCCGCGTTTGTCCTGGAATCGCTGCCCGAGTTCTACGCCATCGGCGGCACCCGCAGCAGGTGGCTCGATGTTCTCTTCGTGCTGGTCTTGCTCGGCGCCGCCGCGGTGCCGATCGGGCACATGACGGTGAGATGGCTTACCCGGAAATTCCTCGGGAAGGGCGGGACAGCCACCGGGAACCCGCAGGACCGCAACCGGCGGGAGGAATAGCGACATGCGACGCCTATATGTTCATCCGCTTCCGGTCAGGATCTGGCACTGGATCAACGCGCTCGGGTTCGTGGCGTTGATCGTGACCGGCATTCAGATCCGCTACGTGGACCTGGTCGGCTTGATGTCCTTCAGGACGGCGGTCCAGCTGCACCACTGGACCGGTTTTGCCCTGATCGGAAATTTCTTCGTGTGGCTCTTCTTTTATCTCTTCTCGGACAAGATCAAGGTCTATCACCCGGAGCTCTCCCCGCTGAAGCATTTTCGCGGGAGCCTGCGCCAGCTCCAGTATTACGGCTACGGCATCTTCAGGGGGGAGCCCAATCCGCACCACGTGAGCGCTTATCACAAGTTCAATCCGCTCCAGAGCATGGCCTACCAGATCGTCATGATGCTGCTGGTCCCCCTGACGTTCGTCACCGGCGTCCTGCTCTGGGACTTGCAGCTCTTCGCCGGCGCGGTGGATCTGTTCGGCGGGGTGCGGGTGGTCGATACGGTGCACGTGCTGCTCTTCATCTTTTTTACGGGATTCATCCTCATACACCCTTACCTGGCGAGCCTCACCCACACGCCCACGGCGCATTTCAAGGCGATGCTGACCGGATATGAGGAGGTGGAGGACGAACCCGTCCGGACGCCACCGAATTGACCGTGGCTAGGACGACCCGGGCAAGTCGGATTCTGTCGCTTTGTCGCGGATCCGGATGTGGTATTTCTTCATGAGCGCCTGGAAATTGGCGCGCTGCATGCCGGTTTCCTCGGCGCTCCGCGTGACGTTCCAGTCATTGCGCTTCAGCGCTTCGAGCACGAAGCGCCTCTCGATATCCTCCACGGATTTCTCCCGCGTGGCCTTCTTGATCCGCTTGAGCTCATTGCCGGATCTGGGCACGTCGGGCCCGGCGTGTAGCGACGCTTCCGAGATACTCGCCAGATGAGCGCGGCGGATCACCTTGTCGTTGGCGAGGATCACCGCGCGGTGGATGGCATTGGCGAGCTCGCGCACATTCCCCGGCCAGTCATGGCTTGCCAGCAGGTTCATCGCCCCCGCGGAAAATGACGTGATGGTCTTGTTGAGTTCCAGGCTGAAGACCTTGAGATAGTGGGCGGCCAGGGCGGGAATATCCTCCCGCCGCTCCCTCAGCGGCGGCACCTGGATCGGAAAGATATTGAGACGGTAGAAAAGATCCTCGCGGAAACTCTCCGCGGCCGCCATGGCCTTGAGATCCTTGTTGGTCGCGGCAATGAGCCTGATGTTGGCGCTCTGCGTGCGGGTGTCTCCCACCGCCCTGAACTCCCGTTCCTGGATGACGCGCAGCAGCTTGGCCTGGGTGGACAGGGAAATGTTTCCGATTTCGTCCAGAAACAGCGTGCCGCCGCTCGCGACCTCGAACATGCCCTTCTTGCTGGTCACGGCGCCGGTGAAAGAGCCCTTGACGTGCCCGAACAGCTCGCTCTCCAGGAGATGCTCGCTCAGCGAGTTGCAGTCGACCGCCACGAACGGCTGATCTTTCCGCAGGCTGTTGTAGTGGATGGCGCGGGCGACCAGCTCCTTGCCGGTACCGCTTTCCCCCGTCAGCATAACGGTCGTATTGGTGGGCGCGCACAGCGCGATCAGGCGGTAGACCTGCTGCATCCGGGGGCTCGAGCCGATGATGTTCTCGAAACGGTAGCGGGAACCGGCATCGCCCTGGAGGCCGGGGTTTCCCTGCGACAGGCGCCGCCGGTCCAGCGCCCGTGCCACCACCAGCTTGAGCTCGTCCGGGTCGAACGGCTTGGGGAGGTAGTCGAACGCGCCCAACTTCATGGAGCGCACCGCGGTCTGGATCTGGGACAGCCCGGTGACCATGATAATTTCGATGTCGGGGTGCGCTTCCTTCACGCGCTGAAGGACTTCCATGCCGTCGATTCCCGGCATCTTGATGTCCAGGATGATGGCATCGTAATGGCTGTCGTTGATCTTCTTCAGGGCCTCCGCCCCGTCGCGGGCGGCTTCCACCTCGTAATCGCCCTCGCCGAGAACGCGAAGGCAGCTCCGGATGACGATCTCTTCGTCGTCCACTATGAGTATCCTGCCTTTCATGGCGCGCTCCCGCGATTGGCGCTGTCCGCGCTGCCGGAGGGAGGGGCCACCGGGAGGTAGATCCGAAACGTCGACCCCTCTCCGACGGCGCTTTCAACCTCGATCGAACCGCCATGCGCCTTGACGATGCCATGGCTGACGGTGAGGCCCAGCCCCGTGCCTTTTCCCACGTCCTTGGTGGTGAAGAAAGGATCGAAGATACGCTGAAGGTCGGTCTCCTGGATCCCGCACCCCGTATCGACGATCGAGAGTTCCACCATCGGCACGGGTTTCGCGCCCGGCTCCGGGCTCCTGGGAGCCGGCAGGCGGCGGCTGCGGACGGTAATGCTGCCTTGTTCCGCGATGGCATGCTGGGCGTTGACCAGCATGTTCATGATCACCTGCTTGATCAGGTCCGCGTCGACCCACGCCGGCGGCAGATCGCGGTCGAGGTCCGCGGTGATCTCGACGTCCCGAAAGTGCGCGGGCCGCTCGATGATGCGCACCGTGTCCTGAACCAGCCGATTGAGATCGGCGTATTTCTTCTCCGGCGGATTCTCTCTAGCGAAATCGAGCAGCCGCCGGATGATGGCGGCGCAGCGCTTGGTCTCGCGGATCACGAGATCCAGGTCTTCCGCTTCCGGGCTGCCATCGGGCATCTTGCGGCGGACCAGGTGCGAAAAGGTGAGGATCCCGGTCAACGGGCTGTTCAGCTCGTGGGCGATCCCGGAAGCGAGCAATCCGACCGAGGCCAGTTTTTCCCCGCGCGCCGTCTCGGCCTCGGCGGCCCGCAGCGCCTGGGTTCGTTCCCGCACTTTCTGCTCCAGCGTGCTGCCCCACTCCCGCAACTCCTTCTGGGAATTCCTGAGCGCCCGTGTCATGGCATTGAAACTGCCCGCCAGCGCCCCGAACTCGTCCGCGCTTCGCACCGGAATCATCTGCTGGAGATTTCCCGTAGCAAGCGAATGGGCGCCGGCCTCGAGGTCGCGCAATGGCAGGTAGATGAGGCGGTGCACAAAAAGGCCGACGAAAACCGAGACGGCGAGGACGAATCCCAGGGACAGGAGAATGATGGTGGTCGCGCTCCGCTGCATCGTGCGGTCGATTTCCGCGAGAGAATAGACGATGTCCAGCACGCCGAGAACCTGCTGGTCCTTGGTGTGCACGTGGCATGCCGCGGTATAGCACGACGGCTCGTTGCGTATCACCTCCATGTTGGCCAGCAGCCGCCTGCCGTCCGGCGCGGAAAAAACCCGGGATCGCTCCTGCTGGGGAAGCTGCGCGAGGGGCTTCTCGCCCTGGTGGCAGAGGATGCAGCCTTCGGCTTTCTGGTCCACCTTCAGCCCGATTTCGGCCATGTAGGTGGATTGCATGATGATCCCGTCCTTGCTGAAGATCCTGACCTTTTCGATGCCCGGCTGGATCGCCACGTCCTGGATGATCCGGTGCACGTAATAGGGCTGGTTCTGGAGCATCGCGAAGCGGGTGCTCTTGGTGATCACCTCGGAGATCTGCGTGACATGTCGCACCGCCGCCTGGAGGAGTTCCTGCCACTGGTGCCGCACCACCAGCACGGTGAACAGCAGCAGCGTCGCCGTCAGCGCCGCCGATACGTAGAAGCTGACCTTGAACTTGAGCGTTGTCGGGAGCATTCTCGCCGCCACCAAGTCCGGATCAGCACGGCTTCCTCAGCCGGCAGGAGCCCTCGCAACAAAGCCGGCGCGGAGCCCGCTGCCGCGACTCCCTGCGGCAACCGGGAGATTCTGCTTTCCCAAGAGCTTCTCCGTTCAGTTCCCGAACATCGCACCCAGGAGCCCCACCAGCACCATGACCAGCAAAGCCATGCCGAAAGTGATGAGCGTGATGCCGAGCACGCGGGAACCCAGCGTCATGGGGCGCGACGGAGCGTCGACCAGGTGCCTGGCAAGCTCGCCGTTGTCGAGCAGCCGCTGGTACTCGAGCGGGTGCTCCCGCCTGAATTCTTCCATCGCCATCGTTCCGGTGAACATCACGATGTCCGGTGGCGGCAGCTTGTCCGGCCGGAAATGGTTGTTGAAGAAGTGCACCGTGAACAGGAACACCGCGGCGAGGATCGCTTCCTCCCCGTGCACCAGCGTCGCGATGTTGAACACCCACCCCGGCAGAACCGACGCGGTCGTGACCTTGAACGCCAGCATCATGCCGCTCCCGCCGATGATGGCCATGCCCCAGAACACCGCCCAGTAGTCGAATTTCTCCCAATAGGTCCATCGATCCAGCGCCGGTCTTGGGCCCTTGCCGAAGAACCAGTTGAACATCGCAACCGCGTCCTGCAAATCCTTCAGGTTCGGCACCAGCGAGTTGGGCCCGAACCAGTCGGACGGTTTCCAGTTCGGGATCACCCGGTAGGCCATGTAGACGAGGTGAATGAAGAATATCCCCAGCATGATGGTGGCGCTGGCGCGGTGCACGATGCCCGCCGCTCGCGGGCCGCCCAGCACACCCACGACGAATTTCGCCCAGCCGGTTTCGGCGTACAGCACCGCCATGCCGGTCAGCACCAGCATCATCACGCTCAGCGCAAAGGCAAGATGGGCGATCCGCCACGCCGGCCCGAAGCGCCTGAAGTGCTTGCCTTGCAGTTGCGGCAACCCGCCGGTTACGACGTGGGGCGCGTTCTTGCCCTCCCGGCGATCCTGGTATTCCCGGTAGAACCAGAGCGGCGAGTGCGTCCAGAAGAAGGCGAATACGCCCAGCAGGAGCGCGATCATGAACTTCGATGCGACCCACATGGAGGGGTAACGGACGTAATCATGGGTGTTCGCGTGCGGCTGGAACGTGATGAAACCCGGGGTGGCTTCCGTGTGGCATTTCTGGCAGGTCTGCAGCCGGTTGTTCCGGTGCACGGTGGACTGGGGGTGGCTCACCCGCTGGATGCCGTGGCTGCCATGGCAGTCGAAGCAACTCGCGGTATAGGCATAGCCGAGGGTGGATACCTGGCCGTGATAGGTGTTCGCGTAGGACTTCAGACTCTGCGAATGGCAGTTCCCGCAGTTGCGGGTGATGACCAGTTTGATCGAATCCAGTTTGGGCCGGTCGACGTCATGCGTCGTATGGCAGTCCGAACAGATCGGCGCCGCGGGGTTGCCGTTTCCCATGACCTGCCGGCCGTGTACGGAGTCGAGATATTCATCACGCTGCTTGACGTGGCACTTTCCGCAAGCGTTGGGAATGCCCAGGCGCCAGTCCGCGCGGATGGGACTGTCTTTCGGGTAAACGTAGTGGGCGTCATGGCAGTTGTAGCAGGTCGCGTTGGTGCGCGACTGGTCTTCCCGGCTGGGGCGCGCGTGAATGGATTTCATGTAGTGGTCAATTTGCTCAACCACCACTCCGAGCCTCGGGAATTCCTGCGCCTTGTTCTCTTTTTTCGCGGTCTCCCACAAGTCCTGGTGGCATTGCACGCAGCCCACCTTGAGCGGACCGGTTTTTTCGTGCGGGATCGCCGTGATGTCCTTGTGGCACTCGACGCACTGGCGCTTGCCGTGCACGCTCTTTTCGAACTTGTTTCCGACCACATGCAGGGAGCGCGTCTTCCCGTTCGCGCCCGGCACCGCAAATCCCTCATTGCCGTGACAGCCAAGGCATAGCGCGTTGCCGAGACTCGCAGCGGCCGGAGCGTCCCTGGCAATCGTGGATTGCGCGGTCCCGGTTTGCGCCCGCGCAATGACCGGTGCTCCCGCGAGGAAAATAACGCCCGCGATTGCCCACGCCGCAAACCGCATCAAGCTCGTCGCAGCAGAGCCTCCGGTCTGACAGTTTTCCGCGCGTTGACCGGAAAACGGCGGGGCGGGATGACCCCATTGCCGCGATACCGCATCTTCGCTGACTTCGTGAAAGCAGGTCGGTGCGCTGGCGCGATACATGAGCAGACGGTTTGCTATCGCTTGAAGTCGAATCTGGCTTCGATCACCCGGGAACTGCCCGGCTTCCGGATCAGCACCGTGATCGTGTAGGGGTTGTTGCTCGACATGCGGAAATAGTTG
>Ga0137446_1000020_pt1 | contig 12479 bp, 12 predicted proteins | sample EasRivERMGT357_2_FD_102315 | JGI IMG/M metagenome (GOLD analysis project Ga0137446, IMG submission 102315) | Soil microbial communities from meander-bound floodplain in the East River, Colorado, USA - East River MetaG ERMGT357_2 | ecosystem: Environmental > Terrestrial > Soil > Floodplain ... | reverse complement strand
TACTTGAAGTGTTGAGGGGTCACGCTGAAACGCTGCCGATCAGGGCGGTCGAGGATGACCTGTTGTCGTTTCAGCGACACTTGGACTCAAAGGCGCACCTGATCTTGTGCATGGGTGACACATTGACGCACCTGCCAGATCCGCCGTCGGTCGAAAAACTGTTCTCTCTTGCTGCGGAATCGCTGGGCCCGAATGGCAAGTTCATCGCCACATTCCGAGATTACACGTCACCGCTGGTTGGCCATGGGCGCTTTGTCCCCGTAAAGAGCGACGCTGATCGCATCCTTACCTGTTTTCTTGAATACGCCCCCGACTACGTCAATGTTCACGATGTGCTTCATGAACGAAATGGTTCTACTTGGCAACTACGCGTCAGCGCCTATCGGAAGCTCAGGCTCTCGCCAGAGTGGGTATCCAAAGCACTTCAAGCTAGCGGCTTTTCCGTTCGCGTCGAGCCAGGGCTCGGAGGTATGGTTCGTGTTGTCGCAACAAGCGTCTAACCACGCGCTGCAGCGTACGCGCCCCAAGCGGCGCGCCGCTGAACGCGATCGTCAGGCCGCTCAAATGCGCGAGGTCACGCCCAAACGTTTGATATAAGCGATCTGAAAGTGGAAGGCTGAACATGCGCACACAAGCTGAGCGGGCCCGGTTGTTCCGCGCGCTGCATGAACGTCCAGGGATCTTCATCATGCCCAATCCCTGGGATGCGGGAACGGCGAAGCTCTTTGCCTCGCTAGGTTTCGAGGCATTGGCGACCACCAGTCTGGGGTTGGCGAACGCCTGCGGCCGCGTCGACGGCACGCTTGCCATCAGTCGTGAAGAGTTGATCGCCAACTGCCGGCAGATCGCGTCGGCGACAGAGCTTCCCGTGAACGCCGATCTGGAGAATGGATACGCCGAAGACCCCGGCGAAGCAGCCTCGATCATCGGGTTGGCCGCCGATGCCGGCGTCGTGGGTGGCTCGATGGAAGATGCGTCCGGCAATCCCGCCAGGCCCATTTACGACTTCAACCTTGCCGTCGAGCGCGTTGCTGCCGCGGCCGAGGTTGCGCGCGCTCTGCCGTTCCCGTTCACGCTAACCGCGCGGGCCGAGAACTATCTGCACGGACGCCGTGATCTCGACGACACAATCCGCCGCTTGCAGGCGTTCGCGGCTGCGGGTGCCGACGTGCTCTACGCGCCGGGTTTGCGTGATCTTGAAACAATCCGGCAAGTCGTTGCGGCCGTGCCGAAGCCGCTCAACGTCGTGATGAGCGCGGCGGACCCCGATATCACCGCGCAGCAGTTGGCTGGCGTCGGTGTCAAGCGCATCAGCGTGGGAGGCGCGCTATCCCGGCTGGCCTTCGCAGCGGTGCGCGACGCTGCGGTTGCGATGCGCGACGCCGGCACGTTCCAATGGATGCGCGACACGGTGCCAAGCAAGGATCTCAAGGCGATATTTCAGCGCTAGACACGGAGCAGGCCTAACATGGCGGTGCATTCGGACGCAGAGCCTCATCCGATAATGTGGACACTTCGACCTAACGCGCGAACGAGCTCTTAGTCCAATGTCCTGGCTGATGGCCGCGGTCTACGACCGTTTCGCCCGCGAGAGCAACAAGGCCTGCCTCGATCAGTGGCGCGCAGAACTGCTGCGCGACCTCTCGGGCGCGGTGCTCGAAGTAGGCGCCGGCACCGGCGCCACCCTGCCGTACTACCCGAAGGCAGTGAAGCGCCTCGTGCTGTGCGAGCCCGATCCCCACATGCGGCGAAAGCTGCAGGCAAAGCGCGCCGCCGCGGGAGCGAAGCACGTCGAGATTTCAGACGCCTCGCTCGAGGCCCTGCCGGCAACCCCAGCCTCGCTCGACGCGGTGGTGTGTTCGCTGGTGCTTTGCTCGGTTCCCGACCAGCAAGCCGCCCTCAAGGAGATTCAGCGCGTACTCAAGCCTGGTGGCAAGCTGGTGTTCCTCGAGCACGTCGCCGCGGACAACAAGCCGAACCGCCTGAAATGGCAGAAACGCATCGAGCCGGTATGGAAGCACCTGACGGGCAACTGCCACCTGACGCGGCGCACCGAGGCCGCGATCACTGCGGCGGGATTCAAGATCGAGCGCATCGAGCGCGAGAGCATCCGCAAGGCCCTGCCTATCGTGCGACCCAGCATCCGCGGGGTCGCCCGCAACAGCAGCTAACTCAGTCGGCGCACACGCCCGCCTCTGGCGGTCCAATCCCCTTGCATGCGCGCCGCCAACGGTGGCAGACTGTCATATATATGAAAACTCTTTCACATATATGAATATTGCCACCGTGAAGAGCGCCGACCGTACGGTGCAGATCCTCGAGGCCTTCGCCGCGGCGGGCGAGCCGCTCGGCATCGCGGAGCTCGCGCGCCGGCTCGCCATCCCGGTATCGGCCTGCTACGGGCTGATCCGCACGCTCGAGCTGCGCGGCTACCTGTACGAGCTGGGCCAGCGCAAGGGCTGGTACCCCACCCTGCGCTGGCTGCAGAAGGCGCGCGCGGTCGCCGAGCACGATCCGATGCTCGAGCGCGTTACCCCCTTGCTCGAGGAGCTGTGCGCGGCGACCGGCGAGACGGTCGTGCTCGGCAAGCGCAGCGCAGTCACGGTGGCGTACTTGAATGTCATCGAATCGGGCAACTCGATCCGCTACAGCGCGCAGGTCGGGGAGCGCAAGCCGCTGCATTCGAGCTCGGCGGGCAAGGCGCTGCTCGGCGCCATGCCGCCGGCGGAGCGCGCGGCGCTGCTCGACACGCTCAAGCTGCCGCGCGTCACGCCCGGCACGATCGTGCGGCGCGACCTGCTCGAGAAGGACCTCGCCGCCGGCGCCAAGCGCGGCTGGTACGCAACGCGTGGGGAGAACGTGGCCGACGTGCACGCCATCGGCGTGCCGGTGCGCATCGACGGCGAGGTCTACGCCGTGGTAGTCGCGGGGCCGGCGCACCGCTTCGAGGGCGCTTTGAAGGCGCACGCGGCGGCGCTGCTGCGCACCGCCAGGGCCCTGGAGGCGCAGCGATGAGCGGCGAGGAGCGCGTGGCGACACCCTCGGGGATCGAGGTGCCCGTGGTGGCGACGCGCGGCATGATCGGCGTCGCCGACCCGGGGCTGCCGGGCGCCTATCCGTTCACCCGCGGCATCTTCGCCGACGGCTACCGCGGCCGGCCCTGGACCATCCGCCAGTACTCGGGGTTCGGCTCGGCGGAAGAGTCCAACCAGCGCTACCGGTTCCTGCTCGAGCAGGGCCAGACCGGGCTCTCGGTGGCGCTCGACCTGCCCACGCAGTGCGGCTACGACCCCGACCACCCGATGGCGCGTCCGGAGGTCGGCAAGGTCGGCGTGTCGCTCTTTTCGCTCTCGGAAATGGAGACGCTCTTCGCGGGCATCGACCTCGGCGCGATCTCCACCTCGTTCACCATCAACGGCACCGCGGCCATCATCTACGCGATGTATCTCGCGGCGGCCGACAAGCAGGGCGTGCCGCGCGCGAACCTCACCGGCACCATCCAGAACGACATCCTCAAGGAGTACGTCGCGCGCGGCACCTGGATCTTCCCGGTGCGGCCGTCGATGCGGCTCATCGCCGACTCGGTGCTCTACGCGAACGAGGTCACGCCGCGCTTCAACGCGATCTCCATCGCCGGCGCGCACGTGCGCGACGCCGGCTGCACCGCCGTGGAGGAGATGGCCTACACGCTCGCCAACGGCCTTGCCTACGTCGACGAGCTGATCCGCCGCGGCGGCGACGTGGCGAAGTTCGCGCGGCGCCTGTCGTTCTTCTTCTACGTGCACATGGACCTGTTCGAGGAGGCGTGCAAGTTCCGCGCTGGGCGGCGCCTGTGGGCGAAGCTGCTGCGCGAACGCTTCGGCGTAACCGACGAGAAGGCGCTGCATTTCCGCTTCGGCGTGGTGTGCGGCGGCTCCTCGCTCGTCGCCGCGCAGCCCTACAACAACATCGTGCGCGTGGCGATCGAGAACCTGGCGGCCGTGCTCGGCGGCGCGCAGTCGATCTTCACCTGCGCCTACGACGAGGCCTTCCAGATCCCGACCGAGTTCTCCGCCGAGATCGCGCTGCGCACGCAGCAGATCGTGCAGCACGAGAGCGGCGTCGCCGCCACCGTGGATCCGCTCGGCGGCAGCTACTACGTCGAGTGGCTCACCGATCGCATGGAGGGGGCGATGCGCGAGGTGATGGGCGAGATCGACGCCTACGGCGGCGTGGTGAAGGCGATCGAGGACGGCTGGCTGCAGCGGCGCATCGCCGTGCGCGCCAAGGAAAAGAAGGACGCCACCGACTGCGGCGAGCGCGTGGTCGTGGGCCAGAACCGCTACCGCCGCGAGGCGCAGGCCGACAGCTACGGCGAGGTGTTCCGCCTCGATCCGGGAACCGCCGCGCGCGTGCTGGAAAAGCACTCCGCGGTGAAGCGCAAGCGCGACGCGGCACGCGCGGCAAGGGCGCTCGACGCGCTCGAGTCCGCGGCCGCCGCCGAAAAGGAGAATCTCATGCCGCTGCTCGTAGAGTGCTGCCACGCCTACGCGACGGTGGGCGAGATGGTGGAGCGCCTCAAGCGCTGCTGGGGCGAGTTCCAGGAGCCGGTGCGGCTATGAGCGCCGTTGCCGCAGGGCCCCTCGCGGGCAAGCGCATCCTGGTGGCCAAGCCCGGCCTGGACGGGCACGACGCCGGCGCCAAGGTGATTGCGCTCGCGCTGCGCGACGCCGGGGCCGAAGTGATCTACACGGGTCTGCGCAAGTCGCCCGAGTTCATCGTGCGCGTGGCCCTCGACGAGGACGTCGCCGCGGTCGGCCTGTCCATCCTCTCCGGCAGCCACCAGGAGCTGGCGCAGGAGGTGCTCGGCGGGCTGCGCGCCGCGGGCGCGGGCGACATCCCGGTGTTCGTCGGCGGCACCATCCCGCCGCAGGACCGCGCGGCGCTCGTCGCCGCGGGCGTGAAGGGCGTCTTCACCAACGACACGCCGCTCGCGCAGATGATCGACGAGCTCGCGCGCGCGCTCGCATGAGCGGGCCGCTGTCCGGCATCGTGGTGCTGGAAGTCGGGCACATGCTCGCCGGCCCGTACTGCGGCATGCTGCTCGCCGACCTCGGCGCCGAGGTGATCAAGATCGAGCCGCCCGAGGGCGACATCGGCCGGCGCGTGAGCCCGCACACGGTCGGCGCGCACAACGCCTATTTCGCGAGCCTCAACCGCAGCAAGAAGAGCGTCGTGCTCGACCTCGCCAGCGACGAAGGCCAGGCCGCCCTGCACTGCCTCGCCGCGCGCGCGCACGCCCTCGTCACCAACCTGCGCCCCGCGGCGATCCGCAAGCTCGGCCTCACCTACGAGACGCTGAAGGACGCGAATCCCGGGCTCGTGTGCGTCGCGCTCACCGGCTATGGCCTGCTGGGCAGCCACGCCGACCGCCCGGCCTACGACTACGTCATCCAGGCGCTCACCGGGGTGATGGCGATCACCGGCGAGCCGGGCAGCCCGCCCGCCAAGACCGGCTACTCGGCGGTGGACAACTCCGCCGGCATGATGGGCGCGCTCGGGCTGCTCGCGAAGATCGTCGAGGGCAAGGGCGGGCAGATCGACGTCTCCATGCACGACGTGATGCTGTCGCAGCTCAATTACCTCGCGGGCGCGTGGCTCAACGCGGGCGAGCGCGCCGGGCGCATGGCGCGCTCGGCGCATCCGTACATCGTGCCGGCGCAGGTCTTCGAGACGAGCGACGGCTGGCTCGTCGTCTTCATCTCGCACGACGAGTTCTGGCGGCGCTTCTGCGTCGAGGTCGGCCGGCCCGAGTGGCTCGAGGACCCGCGTTTCGCGACCATGGCGGCGCGACGCGAGAACCGCGAGGCCGTGCTCGCCGAGCTGGTGCCGCTGTTCAAGGCCGGCTCGAGCGCGTCGTGGATGGCGCGCCTTGCGCCGCTCGGCGTGGTGGCCGCGCCAGTGGCAACCATGGAGCAGGCGCTCGGCTCCGAGCTCGCCAGGGAGCGCGACATGGTGGTCGCGATCGAAGCCGGGGGCGCGACGATCCGCGCGGTAGGCAACCCGATTCGCCTCCCCGGCACGGCGCAGGCCTACGGCCCGCCGCCGCGCCTCGGCGAGCACAACGCCGAGCTGCTGCAGGCACGCTCGAACCTCGCCGCGCGGGTGCTCGCGCGCGAGCGCCGCGCCGTCGCGCGCGCCATCAGCGAGATCGAGAACGGCAGCGCCGAGGGCGAAGCGCTCAGCCGGCAGCTCGCCCGGCACTGCGGCCGTGCCCGCATGGTCGGCATTACCGGCCCGCCCGGCGCGGGCAAGTCGACGCTGGTTGCCGCGCTGGCGAAGGAGCTGCTGGCGCTCGGCCGCAGCGTCGCGGTGGTGGCGGTCGATCCGTCGAGCCCTCTCACGGGCGGCGCGCTGCTCGGCGACCGCATTCGCATGGGCGAAGTGCAGGGGCACGACGAGGTCTTCATCCGTTCGCTCGCCTCGCGCGGCCATGCGGGCGGCGTGAGCCGCGCCACCGGCCGCGTGGCTGCGCTGCTCGACGCCGCCGGCTTCGACGTCGTCCTGATCGAGACGGTCGGCGCCGGGCAGTCGGAGGTCGGGATCGCGGCGATTGCCGCCACGCGGCTGGTGGTCTGCCCGCCGGGCCTCGGCGACGACGTGCAGGCGCTGAAGGCGGGGATCCTCGAGATCGCCGATGCCTTCGTCGTCAACAAGGCCGACCTGCCGGGCGCCGAGCGCACTGCGCGCGAGCTTGTCGCGATGCTCGCGCTGAAGAAAGGCGCCCGGCGGCCCGTCTTCAGCACTGTCGCCACCACCGGGGGCGGCGTCGGCGAGCTGGCGCGCTGGCTCCTCGCGCGCGAGGCCGCGCTCGCGGCCTGAGCGCCTACTTCTCCTTCGCCACGCGCCCCATCAAGTAGAACTCGTCGTTCGGCCGCATGCCGGTGAAGTTCGCCATGCGGTTGGAAAGCGCGAAGAAGGCGGCGATGGCGGCGATGTCCCAGGCATCCTCGTCGGCGAAGCCGGCCGCGCGCAGCGCCGCGAAGTCGGCGTCGCTCACCGCGTGCGATTCGAGCGCAACCTTCATGCCGAACTCCAGCATCGCCTTCTGCCGCGTCGTGATGTCGGCCTTGCGGTAGTTGATCGCGACCTGATCGGCAATCAGCGGGTTCTTGGCGCGGACGCGCAGGATCGCGCCGTGCGCGACCACGCAGTATTGGCAATTGTTCGCGCCGGAGGTCGCCACCACGATCATCTCGCGCTCGGCCTTGGTGAGGCCGCCGGGTTTGTCCATCAGCGCGTCGTGGTAAGCGAGGAAAGCGCGGAACTCCTCCGGGCGGTGCGCCAGCACGAGAAACACGTTCGGCACGAAGCCGGACTTTTCCTGCACCGCCAGGATGCGCGCGCGCACGTCCTCCGGCAGGTCCTCGAGCCTTGGGACGGGGAAGCGGCTGATCGACGGGTTGCTCACGGGGCGCAGGTCAAGATGATTGGCGCGCCCGGCGGGATTCGAACCCACGACCCTTGGCTTCGGAGGCCAATACTCTGATCCGCTGAGCTACGGGCGCTTTCAAGTTAAAATCATACCTTTATCCACAGCCCCCGGCCACGCGCATGAGCGAGCACGAAGAGCATTCCACCTTCATCAAGACGCCGCAGCAACTGATCGTCATAGTGCTGCTCGCGTTCCTCGTGCCGATCATCGGCATCGTCCTGCTGGTCAACCTGGTGCTCAACAAGCCAAGCGCGGATCCTGCGGCGCTCGCCCCGGAAACGGTCGCCAAGCGCCTGCAGCCAGTCGGCAGGGTGGAATTCGGCGCCAGCGCCGCCGCCTCCTCGGGGCCGCGCAGCGGCGAGGACATCGTGCAGTCGGCCTGCCTCGCCTGCCACCAGGCGGGCGTGGCGAACGCACCGAAGATCGGCGACAAGGCGGCGTGGGCCCCGCGCCTCAAGACCGGACTGAATGGCATGCTCGCCGTGGCGACCAAGGGCAAGGGCGCGATGCCGCCGCGCGGTGGCGTGGCGGACCTCTCCGACTTCGAGCTCTCGCGCGCCATCGTCCATATGGCGAACCAGTCCGGCGGCAGCCTCAAGGCGCCGGCGGCCAAGGGCAAGTAGCCCCAACTGGCGCCGCACGGCGCCGCCCCCACGGCGTGAACCTGCTCTTCATCATCGATCCGCCGGATTCGCTCAAGGCGTACAAGGACACGACCGTCACCATGATGCGTGCGGCCGAGGCGCGCGGCCACGCGGTGCACGTGTGCGAGCAGTCCGCCCTCGTCTGGCATGCCGGCAGCGTCGGCGCCGAGGCGATGCATATCCGGCTCACCGACAACGACGAGGACTGGTACCGCCGCGACGGCCACGCGCAGCGCAGCCTCGCCTGGTTCGACGCGGTGCTGATGCGCAAGGACCCGCCGTTCGACCTCGAGTACGTGACCAGCACGTGGCTGCTGTCAGCAGCCGTGCGCGAGGGCGCGCGCGTATTCAACGCACCCGACGCGATCCGCGACCACAACGAAAAGCTCGCCATCGCCGAGTTTCCGCGCTTCGTCTCGCCCACGCTGGTGGCGCGCGAGCCGCAGCGGCTGCACGCGTTCATCGACGGCGAGCGTGACGTCGTGCTCAAACGCCTGGACGTGATGGGTGGCGAGAACATCTTCCGCGTGCGCGCCGACGATCCGAACCGCAACGTGATCGTCGAGCTGATGGCGCAGGGCGGCGCGCGCAGCGTGATGGCGCAGCGCTACATCCCCGAGATCCGCGACGGCGACAAGCGCATCCTGCTGATCGACGGCAAGCCCGTGCCGCATTGCCTGGCGCGCATCCCGAAGGCCGGCGAGTCGCGCGGCAACCTCGCCGCCGGCGGCACCGGCGTGGCGCAGCCGCTGTCCAGGCGGGACCTGGAGATCGCGCAGGCGCTGGGGCCGAAGCTGGCCGCGCGCGGGCTGCTGCTGGTGGGGCTGGACGTGATCGGCGACTACCTCACGGAAGTCAACGTCACCAGCCCGACGTGCTTCCGCGAGATCCAGGACCAGACCGGCTTCGACGTGGCCGGCATGTTCATCGCGGCGCTCGAAGCGAAGGTGACGGCATGATCGGCGTCCTGGTCATCTCGCACGGCGCGATCGGCGAGTCGCTGCTCGCCAGCGCCGAGGCGATCCTCGGCGCGAAGCAGGCGCGGGTGGCCACCCTCGGCGTGTCGCGCAGCGACGATCCGGACAAGGTGCTGGCGCGCGCCCGCCAGCTCGCCGCGCAGCTCGACGACGGCGCTGGGCTGCTCGTGCTGACCGATATGTTCGGCGCCACCCCTTGCAACGTGGCTGCGCGCCTGCTCGCGGACGGGCGCGTGGAAGGCGTCTCCGGCGTTTCGCTGCCGATGCTGGTACGCGTGCTCTCCGCGCGCAACGGCTCGTTGCCTGCCGCGGTGCAGCGCGCGCTCTCCGGCGGGGCCGAGGGCGTGGTGCACATGAACACGGACCGCTGCGGTGGCTAGCGCGGATCTCATCATCGTCAACAGGCTCGGCCTGCACGCGCGCGCCTCGGCCAAGCTCACGCAGGTGGCGAACAGCTTCAAGAGCGAGGTGTGGCTCTCCCGCAACGGCCGGCGCGTGAACGCGAAGAGCATCATGGGCGTGATGATGCTCGCCGCCGGCAAGGGCGCCTCGGTCACCGTGGAGGCGGAAGGCGCCGACGCGGACGCGGCGCTGCGCGCGATCCGGCAGCTGATCGCCGACAAGTTCGGCGAAGGAGAGTAGGACGGTGAACTTCGTCCTGCACGGCTCGAGCGTCGCCTCGGGCATCACCATCGGCCAGGCGCACCTGGTCTCCAGCGCGCGCCTCGACGTGGCGCATTACGAGATTCCCGAATCGGCGGTGCCCGCCGAGATCTTCCGCTTCGATGCCGGCATCGCGCGCGCCAAGCAGGAGCTCGCGCTCCTCGAGAGCCAGATGCCGGCCGACGCGCCAGCGGAGTTCGACGCGTTCATCAACCTGCACCGCATGATCCTGGAGGATTCGTCGCTGTCGCACGCGCCGCGCGACTTGATACGCGAGCGAAAGTGCAACGCGGAGTGGGCGCTGGTGCAGCAGATGGAGACGCTGGTCGAGCAGTTCGAGGCGATGGAAGACCCCTACCTGCGCGAGCGCAAGGCCGACATCCAGCAGGTGGTGGAGCGCGTGCTGAAGGCGCTGATGGGCGACAAGTTGCCGGCCGAGCCGCAGTTGTCGGAGGAGCACAAGCTGATCGTGGTGGCGCACGACCTGTCGCCCGCCGACATGATCCTGTTCAAGCGCCACGAGTTCGGCGGCTTCGTCACCGACGCGGGCGGCGTCACCTCGCACACCGCGATCGTCGCGCGCAGCCTCAACATCCCGGCGCTGGTCGGCCTGCACCACGCGCGCCACATGATCCGCGAGGGCGAGCTGCTGATCGTGGACGGCAGCCAGGGCGTGCTGATCGTGGACCCGGACCCGATCGTGCTCGCCGAGTACCAGCTGCGCCAGTCGCAGCACGAGCTCGAGAAGAAGAAGCTGCGTCGCCTGAAGACCACGCCCGCGGCGACGCTCGACGGCGCCGCGGTGGAGCTCTATGCCAACATCGAGCTGCCGCAGGACCTGGACGAAGTGCACGAGGCAGGCGCGCAGGGCGTGGGCCTGTTCCGCACCGAGTTCCTGTTCATGAACCGCAAGGACCTGCCCAGCGAGGACGAACAGTACGAGGCCTACCGCGAGGTGGCGAAGGCGCTGCAGGGCAAGCCGGTGGTGATCCGCACGCTCGACGTCGGCGCCGACAAGGCACTGTCGGGCAACGGTGCGCTGATGCCCAACCCGGCCCTCGGCCTGCGCGCGATCCGCTTCTGCCTCGCCGAGCCGCAGATGTTCCTCGCCCAGCTGCGCGCCATCCTGCGTGCCTCGCGGCACGGGCATGTGAGGATCCTCCTGCCCATGGTGGCGCACGTGCACGAGGTAGAGCAGGCGCTCGCCTTCATCCGGCAGGCGAAGGAGCAGCTCGACGACAAGGGCGTGGCCTACGACAAGGGCATCGAGGTCGGCGGCATGATCGAGATTCCGGCGGCGGCGCTCGCGCTGCCGATGTTCATGAAGCGGCTGGATTTCCTGTCCCTGGGCACCAACGACCTGATCCAGTACACGCTGGCCATCGACCGCACCGACGACGCGGTGGCGCACCTCTACGACCCGCTGCACCCCGCGGTGCTGCACCTGGTGGCGCACGTCATCCAGACCGCCACGCGCGGTGGGGTGCCGGTGGCAGTGTGCGGGGAGATGGCGGGCGATCTCGCGCTCACGCGCCTGCTGCTCGGCTTCGGGCTGCGCAACTTCTCCATGCACCCGGCGCAGCTGCCAGCGATCAAGGAGCGCGTGCTGCGCACCAACCTGGCGGAGGCGCAGCCGCTCGCGCAGAAGGTGCTGCGCTCGGCCGACCCGGCGAAGACGCGCGAGCTCATCGCCAGGCTCAATTCCTGAGGAAGACGGTGCCAGGCCCCCTCGACGGCGTGCGCGTGCTCGACCTCACCACCGTGGTGATGGGGCCCTATGCTACGCAACTGCTCGCCGACTTCGGCGCCGACGTGGTCAAGGTCGAGCCGCCGGAGGGCGACATCATGCGCTACGCCTGGCCCTTCCGCTCCAAGGGCATGGGGCACATCTTCCTCAACGCCAACCGCAACAAGCGCGGCATCGTGCTCGACCTGAAGAAGCCGGAAGCGCGCGATGCCTGCCTCGCCCTCGCGAAAAATGCCGACGTTCTCGTCTACAACATCCGCCCGCAGGCGATGGCGCGGCTCAGGCTCGGCTACGAGGACGTGAGGGCGGTCAATCCGAACATCATTTACGTGGGCGCGTTCGGCTACAGCCAGCGCGGACCCTACGCGGCGAAGGCCGCCTACGACGACCTGATCCAGGGCGCTGCGGGGCTGCCCTGGCTCGCGCGCGAGGCGGGCGCGGAGACGCCGCGCTACACCCCGGTGATCATCGCCGACCGTTCGGTCGGGCTGCACGTGGCGAACGCGGTGAGCGCGGCGCTGTACGCGCGCGAGAAGACCGGCAAGGGCCAGCGCGTGGACGTGCCGATGTTCGAGAGCCTGCTGCAGTCGGTGCTCGGCGAGCACATGGGCGGCTACACCTTCGAGCCGCAACTGGGCGAAGGCGGCTATACGCGCATGCTGTCGAAGCACCGGCGGCCGTACGAGACGAAGGACGGCTACGTCTGCGTACTGATCTACAACGACAAGCACTGGAAGGCGTTCTTCGAGATGATCGGCCGGCAGGACATGCTCACGGACGCGCGCTTCGCCTCGGCCGAGCGCCGCAGCCGGAACTTCGACGCGGTGTATGGCTTCGTCGCCGACGAGATGACGCAAAGGACTACCGGGGAGTGGCTCGCCGCGCTCGAGCGTGCCGACATCCCGGTGCAGCGCATGAACAGCCTGGAAGACATCATGCGCGACCCGCACCTCGCCGCCATCGGCTACTTCCGC
>Ga0137446_1000018_pt1 | contig 12552 bp, 12 predicted proteins | sample EasRivERMGT357_2_FD_102315 | JGI IMG/M metagenome (GOLD analysis project Ga0137446, IMG submission 102315) | Soil microbial communities from meander-bound floodplain in the East River, Colorado, USA - East River MetaG ERMGT357_2 | ecosystem: Environmental > Terrestrial > Soil > Floodplain ... | reverse complement strand
GAGCGGATCTGGCGCAGCACGCCGTCGATGCGGTAGCGGATGCGCAGGAAGTTCTGTTCCGGCTCGAAGTGGATGTCGGAGGCGCCGCGCTCCACCGAATCGGCGAGCAGCGCCGAGATCAGGCGCACCACCGGTTGCGAGTACTCGTCGCCCTCGGCCAGGGTGGCGTAGTCCACCTCGCCCGTCTCGATTTCGCGCAGGATGCCGTCGATCGAGAATTCGTGGCCGTAGTAGTGCTCGACCGCACGCTCGATCTCGGAGTCGCCCGCCAGGCGCAGCTCGATGTCGAAATCGCCCTTCAGGTGCGCACGCAGCTGGTCTACGGCGACGATGTTGTTGGTGTCGGCGAGCGCGACAATGAACCGCTTCGACTGCCGGTCGAGCGCCACCGGGAACATGCGGTAGCGCCGCGCCATGTCGCGCGGCAGCATCTTCAGCGCCGCCGGATCGACGATGATGTGCGCCAGATCCACCGACTGCAGCCCGAGCTTTTCGGACAGCGCGTCGCGCAGGGTCGCTTCCGACACGAACCCGAGCTGTACCAGGAGGCGCCCCACCGGGGCCTTGGACTTGGTCTGCTCCAGCAACGCGATGCGCAACTGGTCCTCGGTCAGGATGCCCTGGTCGATGAGGATCTGGCCGATGTGGCGTTTCGCCTGCGGATTGGTGGGCGAGTTCATCCAGCCTGCATGATACAGAAAGCCCGAAAAAACCGGGCTTTAGGAACTGTCAGCGCGTGAGCTTCTGCACGCGCTCCCGCGCTGCAGCAGCGTCGAAGGAGGCACTTCGCTTCTGCGCCAGCACCAGGGCTCGCCGGTAGTAGTCGAGCGCGGGACCGCTTTGGCGAACGTGTTCCAGGCTTACGGCGAGGTTGTAGGCGTAGTCCGGGTTGTCGGGGTCGGTCGCCATCGCCTTGAAGTAGACCTGCTGGGCCTCGGGCCAGCGATGCTGGCGGGCGTACAGATTGCCTAGCGTGAACTGCAGCACGCCGGCCTCGGGATCCCCGGCAATCAGCGTCTTCAGCCGGCTTTCGGCCGCCTGGGCGTCAATGCCCTGCCCGCGCAGCGCCAGCAGGCCGGCGTGCGCGTGCGCATCGCGCGGATCGGCGTGAAGCAGGCGCCCATACATCGCGTCAGCGAGCTCATAGTGTTGCGCGCGGGTCTCGACCGCGGCGAGGCCGAGCAGGGCGTCGCGGTTGGCCGGCTCTTCGCGCAGCGCCTGCTGGTAATCATTGCGCGCGGTCCCCAGATCTCCCGCCTGGTAAGCGGCGTACGCCGAGACGACGCGCGGGTGCACCTGCGGCGCGGGCCGGCTGCTGGCGAGCAGCGGGCCCGCGGGCGCGCGCTCGACCGGCGCAGCGGGGCGCGGAACTCGCGCGATGCGCGGCGCCGGGGCGTCGCGGGGGATAGCGGGTGTCGCCGAGCGCGGTGGTGCCACGGGTGCGGCTACCTGCGGCGGCGGCTTTACGGGTGCAACCGGTGTGCGCGCGGCGGGGGTGCCTGCAGGCAGGCCCGGGATCGCCGCTTGCGCCTGCGCGACGGGTGCGGCGGTCACCGGCGCGTTGGCCACCTGGGTCTCGATTGGTGCAGGCGGCGGGCTGGTGTTCGCCAGCAGTGCCGGCGGGCGCAGCTGGATCCAGAAGTAGATGAAGATACTGACGGCGGCGGCGGCAAGCGCACCGACGGCGAGTTGGAACGGCAGCCGCGGATTGGGCTCGCGCACCTTTGCCTCAAACACCTTGCGCGCAGTGGCGCGCTCTGCCACCTGCGGGTCGGCGGCGGCGGCCGCGGGCCGGCGCGGCGCTGGGGCGGGCGCCGCGCTCTGCAGCGGCGAATCGCTGGCAGGCGGCCTGGCGGAGAGGTCGTCCGAAAGTATCTCGAGCGGCGCCGAGATATCCGGCAGTTCCGCGCGCGTCATCACGGGCTTGTTCGTTGCCTCGCCGGCGGCGGCGTCCGCGAGGCGCAATTCGTCGCTGCCCTCGTGAGCGCGGCGCTGCGCCTCCTCCTTGGCTTTCTCGGCCTTCTTGAGTGCCTCGAGCAGCAGGCTCATATCACTTCGACGCCGGCGACTCCGGCGGCTGGACCCGCCCCGGGTTGGGCCTGCGCAGGAAGTTGTCGTCCGGCAGCAGTTCGCGGAAAGCCTGGTAGTCGCCCGCGATGCTCGGGTCGCGCACGACTGTGGCACGCAGGAAGATTACCAGTTCGGTCTTCAGGTTCACGTCCCTGCGCTGGGAGAACAGCTGCCCGAGCAGTGGCAAGCTGCTCAGCCCCGGGATCATATCTTCGACGCGCTCGACGGAGTCCTGCATCAGGCCCCCAAGAACGGCGGTCTCGCCGCTCTGGATGCGCAGCACCGAATCGAACTCGCGCGTTTCGAATACCGGAATCAGGTTGGGCGTCAACGGTCCCAGTGCGGGGTTGGGGTCGGTGGCGAAGGCTACCCGCCGGCGGATCGTCGGGCGCACGTTCAGCACGATGCCGTCCGTCACGTTGATCTGGGGCAGCACGCTCATCATGAAACCTTCGGCGGCGACATTCGGCGTGGTGGTGAACGCAATCGGCACAACCGGCGCGCCGACGCCGCCGGTGATGGTTACCGGCGCGGTCGAGGGCGTGATCGTGAAGTACACGATGTCGCGCGTGACGCGCAGCAGCGCGGTCTGGTTGTTGAGCACGCTGACCTTGGGGCTGGAGAGCACACGCACGCTGCCGAAGGACTCGAGCAGCCTGATCGCGGCGCTCAGGTTGAGGCTGTTGATGGCGCCACCTATCACGAAGGCATTGGTATCGAGGGCAGCGGGCGTGCCGGCCGACTGCTGCTGGAACGAGACACCGGACTCGCCGGTGCCGAATGCCGGAACGCCAACCGTGGTCGCCCCGGTGCGCAGCCGCCGCCAGTCGATGCCGCGCTGGTACTCGTTGTTGAGCTGCACTTCCGCTACCGTCGCCTCGATCAGCACCTGGCGGCGCACGCTGTTCAGCACGGAGTCGAGGAACTCCTGAATCTTCTCGTGCTGGCGGGATGTCGCGCGGATGAACATCACTCCGCTCTCGCGGTTGCCGATGACGGCGGCGGCCTCGCGATAGCTCGCGCTCGGTTGTGCGGCGGCGGCGGGCGCTCCTGCCGCCGGCGCCGGCGCCGGCGCAGCCGCCGATCCCGCGGGCAGCACCTTGTCGGTTTCCTGCAGGATGTCCTTGATGTTCTGCACCAGCGTTTCCCACAACTGGCTGTTTGACGTGATGTCGATGGTGGCAGTCGCGCCCGTGGAGTTGGCCGAAGCCGCCCCGGAGGCGCCCCCCCCGCTGAACTGAGTGGAGGACTGCGATTGCATCTTCACGTTGCGCGTCGCACTGACAAAATCCACCTTGTAGGTGCGCAGGTAGGGCGAATCCCGCATCACCAGCAGATTCGGCCCGTCCAGCTCGTAGCGCATGTCCACCTGCTTGCTGACGCGCGCGAGCAGTTGCGGCAGGGTCTGGTCGATGGCGTTCAGAGTGACCGAGCCTGCGATGCCGGGGTGGATGTCGATATTGAGCCGGGCATCCCGCGCCAGCGCGAACAGGAGATCCTGCACCCGCACGTTGTTCACCACCACGCTGTAGGTCTCGGGGCGGGCCGACGGTTGCGGCTTGGGCAGGACGGGTGCGATCTGGATGGCCGGCGGGATCTGGCCGGGAGCAGCGGGCGTCTCCGATTGCGTACCGATATGCGTGGGAGCAGGCTTGGCCGGCGTCTGCCCGCAGCCGGCCAGTGCCGCCGCCAGAACTCCCATCGGCACCGCGATCTTCCAATTCATCACGCCCCCGATTCTCCCCTGCTGGCTAGCATAGCACGGCCCGTCCTGAAGAAAAGCGGCTAAGCATCTGTTGCGGGAGAGTTTTCAGGATTTTGCATTGTGGGCTCAGAGGGCGCCCCGCAGCTCGGCAAAGCTGCGCGGCTGGGTTTGGAAGGCCTGCTGGTATTTCGGCGGGAGCCGCCCGGCTGACTGCTGGGCCGTCGCACGGTCCGGGAACACGCCGTACAGCGCCCAGATCCGGAAGCGATTGCCGTCCGCCACGGGCAGCACGAAGACCTCGTCGATCGGCACCAGGTCGCGCGCACGCATGAGGAACCGTTCGACGCGCGCCGGGTCGCTGTTGTCCGTGATGTAGAGCTCGATGCTGTAGCGCTCGTCGGGCTCGGTCGCGATTCGCTCGCGCGTCGCTTCAAGCCGCGCGCGCAACAGGGGAAAGCGCCCGTCGTTGTAGCTGGCGAGGCGTGCGAGTTTCTCCCGCTGCAGCAGCGGGGGCGGCGGTACCGCGGGGGCAGCGGGTGCGGCGGTGGCAGCTGCAGCGGCGACGGTTGGCGCGGCAGGTGCGGCAGGTGCGGCAATGGCGGCAGCGGCGGGCGGCGCCGGGGGCGTCGCGGCAGGTGGGGCCGGCTTCAGTTCGGCAGGCGCCGCGGGAACAGTTGCGGCGGCGGGCGCGCCCTCTTGCCTGGATTGCAGAAGCCAAGCGGCGCCGATCCCCAACGCAACCCCGGTGGCGCCGATCGCGGCATAGGCGGCGATCGGGCGCCGGGCGCGCCAGGGCGGCGCGAACTCCGAGTCGGCAATCGCGGCCCGCGCCTGTCTCGCGGCCACCGCGTGCGTGTCCTGGCTGAACGCGGAAAGCAGCGCCTTGTCGGCGAGGATGTTGATACGGCGCGACAGGCCGCTTGCGGCACGTGCGATCATCGCCACGGCCTCGGGGGCGAATACATCCGGCCCGCGGTAGCCCGCGGCGCGCATGCGGAACGAGAGGTAATTCCCCGCCTCGGCCTGCGACAGCGGCCGCATGCGGAAGCTGTGCGTGATGCGGTCCTTCAGCTGGCGCAGGCTGGGCAACCCCAGCACCTCCTCGAGCTCCGGTTGGCCGAACAACACGATCTGTAACAGCTTGTGGCGGCTGGTCTCGATGTTGGAGAGCAGCCGCACCTGCTCAAGGGTTTCCTCGGGCATGGCGTGCGCCTCGTCGATCAGGATCACGGTGCGGCGACCCTCGGCGTAGGAGGCAATCAGCCGGTCCTGCAGCGCGCGCAGCGCGATGGTGGCGCGCTCGCGCGAAAACTCGATCTTCAGTTCCTCGGCCACCGCGTACAGGATCTCGTCGCGCGTGAAGGAGGGGTTGGCAAGGTAGATGGTCTCGACGTGTTTCGGCAGGCGCTCGATCAGCACGCGGCACAGCAGCGTCTTGCCGCTGCCCACCTCGCCGACCACCTTGACGATGCCCTCCTCGTGCTGGATGGCGTAGAGCAGCGCTTCCAGCGTCGAACCGCGCTCGGCGCCTTCGAAGAAGAAGTCGGTGTGCGGCGTGATGCGGAACGGCGGCTCGCGCAGGCCGAAGTGCTCGAGGTACAGGGCCAAGCTCAGGACTCCTTGTCTTCGGGGGTGCCGATCCTGCTGTACAGCGTGGTGCGGTTCACGCCCAGGAGTCGTGCGGCCTGGCTCATGTTGCCGCGCGTCATGCGTAGCGCGGCGTCGATGTAGGCGCGCTCCCAGGCCTTCAGTGTGGTGTCAAGGTTGAAGCTGCCGCGTTCCAATTCGCGCTGCGCTTCGGCGACGAGGTCGCGCGCCGGCGGTGCGCCCGCTTCCACCGCCTGCGCTTCGAGGTCGAACTCGGGCTCCAGCTCCGCCGCCGACAGGCGCTGCCCGGCGTACTTGGTGGTGAGGCGGATCACGATGTTGCGCAGCTCGCGCACGTTGCCCGGGAACGGGTAGGCGAGCCAGGCGCGTTCGGCCGGCTCGTCCAGCGTGAACGGCGCGACGCCCGCCTGCGCGGCGAAGTGCGTGCGGAAGTGATCGAGCAGCAGCAGGCGGTCGCGCCCCATGTCGCGCAGCGCCGGCACGGCGAGCGTGAGCACGGAGAGGCGGTGGTAGAGGTCGGCGCGGAAGCGCCCCTGGCGCACTTCCAGGCGCAGGTCGCGGTTGGTGGCGGCTACCACGCGGGCGCGCGCGACGCGCCGCTGCGTCTCCCCGACGCGCTGGTACTCGCCGTTCTCCAGCACGCGCAGCAGCTTCGCCTGCATCTCGAGCGGCAGCTCGCCGATCTCGTCCAGGAACAGCGTCCCGTCCTGCGCGTCCTCGAAGTAGCCGGCCTTGGTGGAGGTTGCGCCGGTGAACGCACCCTTCACGTAGCCGAACAGCGTAGGCTCGACCAGCGTGGGTGAGATCGCCGCGCAATTGAGCGCGAGGTAGGGCTTGGCCGCGCGCATGGACATGCGGTGCAGGCTCTGCGCAACCTGTTCCTTGCCGCTGCCCGACTCGCCCTCGATCAGCACCGGGAAGGGTGAATCGGCCGATTGTGCAAGCTGGCTGCGCAGGCGCTCCAATGCGGGGCTCGTGCCGATCAGGCCGGCCGCGGCGGGTTCCGCGCCGCGGAATGCGAGCGCGCGTGCCAGCGTCGCCCTGAGCACCGCGGGATCGCAGGGCTTGGCGATGAACTCGGCGGCGCCGAGCGCGCGCGCGTGGCGCGCATTAGCGGCGTCATTTTGGCCCGACAGCACGAAAATGCGCATGGCGGGCGAGTGGGCGAGCAGGTCGGCGATCAGCTGGAAGCCTTCGTCGGGCGCGTGCGGCCGCGGCGGCAGGCCGAGATCCACCAGCGCGAGCTGCGGCGCCTGCGGCAGCTGGCGCAGCAGCTCGATGGCGTGCGCGCGCGACTCGCAGGCGTACACCTCGAAATCGGCGCCCAGCGCGTAGGCGAGCGTCTCCGCGATCAGCGCGTCGTCGTCGACGATGAGCAGCGTGGGCTTGCTGGCGCGCCCTTCCTGCAGCTCAGTCGCCATGGGCGCAGCGGATGAAGGCCCGCTCCAGGCTTGCTTCGGCATAGCGCGCGCAGAGCTCCGCCGGCGCGCCCCGAAAGCGCAGACGCCCGCGTTCGAGCACCGCGATCGAGGAGCACAGCTCCTCGACGTCGGCGAGCACATGCGAAGTGAAGAACAGCGTGCGGCCCTCGCGCGTCAGTCGCGTGAGCACTCCCTTCACCGCCACGCGGCTCGAGGGGTCCAGCCCGCTCATCGGCTCGTCGAGCAGGTACAGGTCGCGCGCCAGCAGGAAGCCGCCGGCGAGCCCCAGCTTCTGCGTCATGCCCTTGGACAGCTCGCGCACCGGGCGCTCGAGCGCCTCGGCGTCGAGTTCGAGCTCGGCGAGCAGCGCGCGCGCCGCTTCCTCGCGGTAGGTGCCACCGCCAAGCGCGGCGATGAGTTGGAGGAACTCGCGCCCGCGCAGGTAGTGCGGCGGCAGGAAGCGCTCAGGCACGTAAGCGAGGCGCGCCCGCGAGCGCGCCTCGCCGCTCGCCACGCCGAAGATCTCCACGCTGCCGGCGTCCGCCGCGCAGAAATCGAGCATGCACTTGATCAGTGTGGTCTTGCCGGCGCCGTTGGCGCCCACCAGGCCGAAGGCCTCGCCCGGCGCCACTTCGAGGTCGACGCCTCCAAGGGCTTCGCGCTTGCCGAAGCGCTTGACCAGACCCGCGACCCGCAGCGCCGCACTGGAGACCACTCTGTCCACAGGGCGAACTATAGGGGAAACGGGGACCTGCCTGCGCGTCGAGTAAAATCTGCCCCTTTGCCGCCGTCCACCGCCCCCTTGGCAGCGCCCGCCATCGCCGAAATCGAGGACCTCACGTTCGCCTACGACCGGCGTCCGGTGCTGCACGCCATCCGCCTCGCCATTCCGCTCGGCAAGGTGGTCGCCATCATGGGCCAGTCGGGTTGCGGCAAGACGACGCTGCTGCGCATCATCGCCGCTGCGCTGATGCCGAGCAGCGGACGCGCGCGCGTGCTTGGGCAGCTGACCAGCGAGCTCGACCGCGACGGGCTGTATGCGCTGCGCCGCAGGATGGGCATGCTGTTCCAGTTCGGCGCCCTGTTCACCGACATGTCGGTGTACGACAACGTGGCCTTCCAGATGCGCGAGCATACCGACCTCTCCGAGGACACGATTCGCGACCTGGTGATGATGAAACTCGAGGCGGTCGGCCTGCGCGGCGCTGCGGACCTGATGCCAGGCGAGCTGTCCGGCGGCATGGCGCGGCGCGTGGCGCTGGCGCGCGCCATCGCGCTCGACCCGCAGCTGATCCTGTATGACGAGCCGTTCACCGGTCTGGACCCGATCGCGCTCGGCGTAATCGCGCGCCTGGTGCGCCAGCTGAACGATGCGCTCGGCGCCACCTCAATCATCGTCACGCACGACGTCGCCGAGACGCTGCCGCTGGTGGACTACGTTTACTTCATGGCCGACGGCCGCGTCGTCGCGCAGGGCACGCCGGCCGACGTGCACCGCTCGGGCGTCGCGTTCGTCGAGCAGTTCGTGCGCGGCGAGATCGACGGGCCAGTGCCGTTCCACTACCCGGCCGCGGGCTATGCCGCGGACCTCGGGCTGGCGCGGGCCGCCTAGGCAATGAACAGGCTTGCCTCCGCGCTAGCGCGTCTAGGCGCCGCAGTGACCGCGGGCGTCTGGCGGCTGGGCTACGCCACCCGCTTCTTCGGCTACCTGCTGCTGCACTCGGGGACGGCGTTCCGGCGCTTTCACTTGACGATGCGCGAGATCTATTTCGCCGGCGTGCAGTCGCTGATCATCATTCTCGTGTCGGGCCTGTTCGTCGGCATGGTGCTCGCGATGCAGGGCTACGAGACCCTGCAGCGCTACGGGTCCTCGGAGGCGCTCGGCATCCTGGTCGCGTTGTCGCTGGTACGGGAGCTCGGGCCAGTGGTCGCGGGCCTCCTGTTCGCCAGCCGCGCCGGCAGCGCGATCACGGCCGAGATCGGCCTGATGAAGGCTACCGAGCAGCTATCGGCGATGGAGATGATGGCGGTGGACCCGGTGGCGCGCGTGGTGGCGCCGCGCTTCTGGGGCGGCGTGATCTCGATGCCGCTGCTGGCCGCGCTGTTCTCCGCCATGGGCATCTTCGGCGGCTACCTCGTGGGGGTGGTGCTGATCGGCGTGGACGAAGGAGCGTTCTGGTCGCAGATGCAGGCGGCGGTGGACGTGCGCAACGACATCATGAACGGCGTCATCAAGAGCGTCGTGTTCGGCGTGGCCGTCACGCTGATCGCGGTGTTCGAGGGTTATGATGCGCCGCCTACCGCGGAAGGCGTGTCGGGGGCGACCACGCGCACCGTGGTCACCTCCTCGCTCGCCATCCTCGCGCTCGACTTCGTGCTGACCGCGCTCATGTTCACCGGAGGAAACGCAAAATGAACCGCTCCACCATCGACCTCTGGGTCGGCATCTTCGTCGCCATCGGCCTGGGGGCGCTGCTGTTCCTCGCGCTGAAGGTCGGCAATCTCGCCTCCTTCTCCACCGCGCAGACCTACCGGGTGCAGGCCAAGTTCGCCAACATCGGCGGCCTGAAGGTGCGCGCGCCGGTGAAAAGCGCGGGCGTGGTGGTCGGGCGCGTCGCCGAGATCCGTTTCGACAACGAGAGCTACGAGGCGGTGGCGACGCTGACGCTCGAGGCGACCTACCAGTTCCCGCGCGACACGGCGGCCAAGATCCTCACCTCGGGACTGCTCGGCGAGCAGTACATCGGTCTGGAAGCAGGCGGTAACCCGACCATGCTGAAGGACGGGGATCGCCTGCGCATCACGCAGTCGGCGGTGGTGCTGGAGAACCTGATCAGCCAGTTCCTGTTCAGCAAGGCCGCCGAGGGCGGCGACGCGAAAGGCGGTAAATGAGGGGGCGGCAGACGGGCCTGCGCGCCGCCGCGCTGGCGCTCGCCCTGCTCGCGGCCGCGGGCTGCTCCACCGTGGCGACCGACCCGCGCGACCCCTTCGAGGGCTTCAACCGCGCCATGTACGCGTTCAACGACGGGCTGGACCAAGTGGCGGTGAAGCCAGTGTCGCGCGCCTACAAGGCGGTGGCGCCCGAACCGCTGCGCGGCATGGTGCGCAATTTCTTCGCCAACATCGACGACGTCTTCAACGGCGCGAACAACATGTTGCAGGGCAAGTTCCTGGACGGCTGGACCGACTGGTTTCGTGTCGTCGTGAACACCACCTTCGGCGTTCTTGGCATCAACGACGTGGCAAGCGACATGGGCTTGGAGAAGCACAACGAGGACTTCGGCCAGACCTTCGCCGTCTGGGGCGTGGGCGACGGTCCCTACCTCATGTTGCCGTTCTTCGGCCCCTACACGCTGCGCGACAGCGGCGGCCTGATTTTCGACTGGGAGCTCGACCCGGTGGTGCGCGCCCGTCCCATCGCGCTGCGCAATTCCCTGATCGCCACGCGCTTCGTCAGCAAGCGCACCGACCTTCTCGACGCCAGCCGCGTGATGGAAGAGGCGGCGCTGGACCGCTACACGTTCCTGCGCGACGCCTATCTGCAGCGCCGGCGCAGCCTGATCTACGACGGCAACCCGCCGCGCGAGCGGCGCCCGCAAGAGTGACAAGGAGGCATGCCATGAGCAAGTGGATAGCGAGCGCGGCGTTCGCGTTCGCCGCCGCGGCGGGAGCGCAGGACACGCCGCCCGGCGAGCTGGTGAAGAGCGTGATGCTCGACATCCAGGCCAGCGTAGCGCAGGACAAGGACCTGCAGGCGGGCGACCGCGACAAGACCATCGCCCTGATCGAGCAGAAGGCGCTGCCGCACTTCAACTTCGTCAGCATGACCTCGCTTGCCGTGGGGCCGGCCTGGCAGAAGGCGACTCCCGAGCAGAAAAAGCGCCTGGTGGAGGGATTCCGCGGCCTGCTCACGCGCACCTATGCCAGCTCGGTCAACTCGTTCCGCGACCAGAAGCTCGATTTCCGGCCGGTGCGCATGAAGCCGGCCGACACCGACGTCACGGTGCTGGTGCGCGTGCTGCAGTCGGGCGCGCAGCCCTTGGACATCGAGTACGACATGGAGAAGACGGTACGCGGCTGGAAGTGCTACGACGTGCGCGTGGGCGGCATCAGCCTGGTGGTCAACTACCGCACCGAGTTCGCCAACCTGGTGCGCGAAGGCGGCGTCGACGGCCTGATCAATGCGCTCGAGGCGAAGAACAAGTCCGCCGAGCGCCCGGCAGCCGCCACGGCCAAGAAATGATCCGGCGCGACGACGGCCGCCTCTACGTCTCCGGCCCGGTGACGCTCGCCAACGTCGCCGCGCTGCTCGAGCAGGCGCGCGCGCCGCTTGCCGAGGGCGTGCAGGAGGTGGACCTGGGTGAGGTCACCGAAGTCGATTCGTCGCTGCTCGCGGCGCTGCTCGCGTGGCTGCGCGAGGCGAAGAGCAGCGGCCGCCCCCTTACCTTTTCCCGCCTGCCGCCGGACCTGCTGACGCTGGCGCAGCTCTACGGCGTGGCGCAGCTGTTGTCCCAAGACGCGCCCCACTGATCCCCGCGATCGAAGTCCGCGATGTCGAGAAGCGCTACGGCGAGCTGCGCGCGCTCGCCGGGGTGTCGCTCGAGGTGCGCCAGGGCGAGTTCTTCGGCCTGCTGGGCCCAAACGGCGCCGGCAAGACCACGCTGATCAGCATCATCGCGGGCCTGGCGCGCGCCGACGCCGGCCGCGTCTCGGTGATGGGCGCCGACGTGGTCGCCGACTATCGGCGAGCGCGGCGCCTGCTCGGCGTGGTGCCGCAGGAGCTGGTGTTCGATCCCTTCTTCACGGTGCGCGAGACGCTGCGCATCCAGTCGGGCTATTTCGGTCTGCGCGCGAACGACGCCTGGATCGAGGAGGTAATGCACCACCTCGACCTCACGGGCAAGGCCGACGCCAACATGCGCTCGCTCTCGGGTGGCATGAAGCGGCGCGTGCTGGTGGCGCAGGCGCTGGTGCACAAGCCGCCGGTGATCGTGCTGGACGAGCCCACCGCGGGCGTGGACGTGGAGCTGCGCCAGGGACTGTGGCAGTTCGTGACACGGCTGAACCGCGACGGCCATACCGTCGTGCTGACCACGCACTACCTGGAGGAGGCCGAGGAGCACTGCGAGCGCATCGCCATGCTGAAGGCGGGGCGCATCGTGGCGCTCGATTCGACGAAGAACCTGCTGGCGAACTTCGCCGGCCCGCATCCGGCCGACCTGGAGGACGTGTTCCTGCGCATCATGCAGCGGCACTGAAGCGATGACCGGCTTTCGCACGCTGCTGTATAAGGAAACGCTGCGCTTCTGGAAGGTGGCCTTCCAGACCGTGGCCGGCCCGGTGCTGAGCGCGCTGCTCTACCTCGTCATCTTTGCGCAGGCGATGGGCGGCCAGGTGCGCGTGTTCGACGGCGTGCCCTACGCATCGTTCCTGGTGCCCGGGCTGGTGATGATGAGCATCCTGCAGAACGCGTTCGCTAACAGCTCCTCGAGCCTGATCCAGTCCAAGATCACCGGCAACCTGGTGTTCATCCTGGTGACGCCGATCTCGCACCTGGAATTCTTCGCCGCCTACGTGCTGGCGTCCGTCGCGCGCGGGCTGCTGGTGGGCGCGGGCGTGCTGGCGGTGACGGTGTGGTTCGTCGACCTGCGGCTCGCTGCGCCGCTGTGGGCGCTCGCTTTCGCGTTCCTGGGCAGCGCGCTGCTCGGCGTGCTCGGGCTGCTCGCCGGCATCTGGGCGGAAAAGTTC
>Ga0137446_1000016_pt1 | contig 13077 bp, 11 predicted proteins | sample EasRivERMGT357_2_FD_102315 | JGI IMG/M metagenome (GOLD analysis project Ga0137446, IMG submission 102315) | Soil microbial communities from meander-bound floodplain in the East River, Colorado, USA - East River MetaG ERMGT357_2 | ecosystem: Environmental > Terrestrial > Soil > Floodplain ... | reverse complement strand
GTCGTGGAAAGCGTGACGGGCGTCGCGCTAGTACCCGTGAGTCCTTATTACTGGCGATAGTTTATTCACAGGGGTATACTTCTGGCATAAGTTTTGCCTAGGTATCAAGGGCATGCAAGCGGTACTTTGTGGAAAATTTAAGGTGAGGCCGGAACTGCGCCGGAATGCCGGCTTCACGCTGATCGAATTGATCGTCGTCATCATCATCCTCAGCATCCTGGCGGCAACGGCGCTGCCGCGCTTCGCCAACCTGCAAACGTATGCGCGCATTGCCAAGCTGAACGGGGCGGTGGGCGCGATGAAGGGGGCGTCGGCGCTGGCCCACGCGGCGTGCCTGGCGGCGATACCGCAGTGCACCGGCCAGCCCGGCAGCGGCACGCTCAACATGGAAGGCGCGATCGTCACGATGGTCAACACTTACCCGACGGCGGATGCCGCGGGGATCGTGTCGGCTGCCGGCATCAATGCCGGCCCGGCCTCGCCGGACGGCTACGACGTGCAGGGCGGCGGCAGCGCCGCGGGCAGCGTGCTGCGGCTGATGGTGGTGGGCAACGACCCGGACAACTGCAGCGTTACCTACACCGCGCCGACCGGTCCCAACATGTCGCCAGTGTACAGTTTGCCGACGACGACGGGCTGCTGAGCGGCGGCGGGTGGGCGACGGGAGGTCGGTAACGGGTGGAATTTTTCACGGCAACCGGTGGCTGTAATCGGATAGATTCGACCAACTTTGACCGGAGGTACGCGACTATGAGCAGGCATCAACGGGGATTCACGCTGATCGAGTTGATCGTGGTGATCGTCATTCTCGGTATCCTCGCCGCGACCGCGCTGCCGCGGTTCGTGAATCTTCAGGCGGACGCCAAGGCGGCATCGATGCAAGGTCTTGCCGGCGGTTTGCGCGCGGCCGTGGAACTGGTGCGAGCCAGGTGGTTGGTTACCGGCAACACTGCTGCGGCAACGGTGACGACGGCTGATGGCACGTCGGTCGCGGTCGGTACGGGAAGCGGTGCTAGCGGAGGAGTGCCGACTGTTGTTGGCATTGGATTGGCGTTAGGTTCGACTGCCGGCTTCGCCAGCAGCACAGCGGGCAGCGTCGTGACTTTTTCGCCGACCGCCGGCCCTGTTGGTTGCGCGGTTACCTACAATCAGACCAACGGGGCGGTCGTTGGTACAGCCGCTGTCGTGGCCAACTGCTAACGCTTGAGGGGCCGCTCGAGGCGGCCCCGCGGCGGGTGCGGTTCAAAGCGGGTGAAGCCCTCGTTCGCGGACGAGGCTTCACCCGTTTTGTTTTCAGTGCGTGTATACAACGGAAGGTCTCGGATGTTGTTACACCGGCGTAGTACTACGATCGGGTTTACGGTGGTCGAACTCGTCGTCGTGATTACGATCGCGGGCATCATAGCCCTGGTCGCGATCCCGCGCTTCATGGGAGCCAGCGGGTTTCAATCGCGCGGGTTCTACGACCAGGCGCAGGCCACGGTCCGCATGGCGCAGAAAGTCGCGATCGCGGAGCGCGCCAACGCTACTCTGCCGAAATCCTTGATCTTCGTGGTCGTCAGTGCTGCCGACATTCAAGTGTGCAGAGCCGCGGGGTGCGGCGCCGGAACGCAGGTGCTCAATCCTGCCACCGGCGCTCCTCTAGCCGCGACCGTTCCCAGTGGCGTGACGCTGTCTCCCGTCGGCAATTTCAGCTTTAACGGTCTGGGACAACCGAGTGCCGGTACCACCATCACCCTGACCAGCTCGATCGCAGGTGACCCGGCGCGCCAGATCGTGGTCGAGGTGGAGACGGGTTATGTCCATCCCTAGCGACCTTTACTCGACGGCAGCCTCCGAAAGGATGTCGCGGGATCTCGAGCAGACCATGTCGGCCGCCCTGCGCGCCGCCGGGGGTCAGATCCCCGAACAAGTTCAGGGCCCCTCTTCCACCCCTCGACGCGCTCCCGTCACTCGTCACTCGTCACGGCGGAGTACTGCCGGCCTTTCGCTGATCGAGTTGATCGTTTTCATGGTCATCGTCAGCGCTGCGGTTGCGGGCGTGCTCGGGGCGCTGGGCATCGCGACGCGCAGCAGTGCCGATCCGGTGATGCACAAGCAGGCGCTCGCGATCGCGGAGGCGGTGCTGGAGGAAGTGCAGCTCATGCCGTTCACGTATTGCGATCCGGACGACCCCCAGGCCGCAACGGCGCAAAGCGCGGCAGTGGGTGCGACCGGCTGCACCGCGGCGGCGTCAGTCGAGGCCATCGGCGCGGAAGCGACCCCGCCCTACGGGCCCGAAACGCGCCTGAGCGCAACCACCCCCTACGACAACGTTAACGACTACAACACATTCAGCATGACCGGCATGACGGATATTTCCGGCAGTCCCATCACCGGGCTGGGGGAATACACGGTGGTAGTAGGCGTCGCGGGGCAGGCGTTCGCCGCGTTCGGCGGCGGGCGGGCGATTCCTGTTGATGATTCCCTGCTCGTTACGGTGACGGTGACCCGTCCCGCCGGAAACGTCAGTGTCACGCTGCACGGCTACCGCGTGCGCTATGTGCCCAATGCCCTGCCCTAAAGACAGTTTCAAGTTTCAAGTTTCAAGTCTCAAGTTAAGAGGCTTTGTTTCGCCTTTTAACCTTAAACCTGAAACCTTGAACTTGAGACGCCGCGCTCCGCACGGTGTGACGTTGATCGAAATGATCGTGGTGATCGCGATCACCGGCATCCTCGCGGCGGCGGTCGCCGTCTTCATCCGGCGTCCGGTGGAGGGCTACATTGACGCCGCGCGGCGGGCGGAGTTGAGCGACATCGCCGACACCGCGCTGCGCCGCATCACGCGCGATCTGCGCACCGCGCTGCCCAACAGCATCCGCATCACCACGGCCGGCGGCGTAACCTACCTCGAGTACCTGCAAACCAGCGGCGGCGGGCGCTACCGCGCGGAACCGGACAGCGTCGGCGGCGGCAATGTCCTGGATTTCACGAATCCTGCGGGAGACATCTCGTTCGATGTTATCGGGCCGATGCCCGCCATGTCTGCAACCGATTTGATCGTGATTTACAACCTCAGTTCCAGTGGTGCGGCATTGAATGCCTACGCCGGGGACAACCGTGAAGGCTATGCCAGCGACAACGGAACCACGATCACGCTGGACGCCGCGAAACAGTTCCCGCAGGCATCCCCCGGAAAACGCTTCCAGGTCGTGCAGCATCCTGTGACCTATGCTTGCGATCCGGTCGCCGGGACCGTGCGCCGCATCGCCGGTTACGCCATTCAGGCGGCCCAACCCAACAACGTTGCCGCCGCGCCGCTCTCCACCGCGCCCAGCAACGCGCTGCTCGCGACCTCGATCACCCCGCCGTGCAGCTTCTCCTATGTTGCGGCGAGCGGCGCCGGCCAGCGCACCGGCGTGGTGTCACTGTTCCTGCAGGTCGAGCAGGGGGGCGAAAGGGTGCAGCTTTTTCAACAAGTACACGTGAACAATGTTCCCTAAATACAGTTTCAAATTGCGAGTTACGAGTTTCGAGTCGGGGAAGTGTCGAGACCGAGGGCTCTCGCGTAAGTTGAAACTTGAAACTGGAAACTCGAAACTACGGGAGCGCGGTTTCAGCATCGTAACCGCCGTCTTCTTGTTGGTGGTGCTGTCTCTTCTCGGCGCCTTCATCGTTTCGGTGACGGGCTTGCAGCAGTCGAGCCAGCAGCTCGACGTGCAGGGCGTGCGCGCCTACCAGGCGGCGCGCGCCGGCATCGAGTGGGGCGCGTGGCAGGTGCTGGACCCGAACAACGACTTGCCGGGATTCGGCGCAACGGCAAACCTGCCGCCGTGCCCGGGGGCGTCGACCAACCTCAGCGGCCTGAGCGGCTCGCTGTCGCCGTTCACGGTGACGGTGACCTGCAGTGCAACGATCAACGCCCCGACCACCGAAGGCCTCCGCAACATCGGCGCCTATCAGATCATCGCCACCGCGTGCAATCAACCGCCCTGTCCCAACCCCACGCCGGCGAGCGGCTATGTCGAGCGCCAGCTCCAGGCGACGCTCTCCAAATGCAAGGACCCGAGCGCGGCGGGCCCGCGTTTTGCATGTGGTTAAGGTGATGCGAATCGTGAGGATTTCTCCGCTGTGGAATAGTTCACGAACCGGCGGGTCTTCCGGCGACGCCGTTCTCCGCTGGTCGGCCCGCCACCACCACTCGCGCGGCAATGAGCAGTTGTCGCATGTCGCTGCGCGAAGGGTGTGGAATCATTACAGACGGTGAAGAACGCGACTTTAACCACCCTGGGCGACCTGCTGTGGCGCTGGCAGAGCGGGATAGCGCGCGCCTGCTGGTGGGGGATGATGGCGCGGCGATTGCAAACAGGAAGCTTGGTCTGTCCCCGGTCACGTTCCGGCGGCGTTGAGCAAGTGCAAGGACTCAACCGCCACGCCGCCGCGGTGCGTGTGTGGATAGACCTGCAATGATCGCGATGCGTCCCCTAACCGCCGTTCTGTCAGCGGCCGCGATTACTGTCGCGGCCGCCGCTACTGCACATGCCGCCACCTGCAACTCGCTCAACACCGGCAATTGGAACACCGGGGGTAACTGGAGCTGCGGGATGTCGCCCGGGGCAGGTGACGACGTCACCATCAACAACGGCCACAACATCAACCTGAATGGCACCAACCGCAATGCATTGAGCCTGACCATCAATGCGGGAGGCACGCTGACGACCGGCAGCAACAGAATTACCATCGCCGCCGGCACGGGGGTGCTGACGGTGAGCGGCACGATCCAGGGCAACGGCAATGCCGCGAGCCGGGTGATCAAGAGCAGCACGGGAAACCTCGGAGGCACAGGAACGTTCAACAACCTCAACGATGTCACCATCAACGCCGACACCACAATAGCCGCGACAGCGAACCTTACCTTTGCCGGCGCCGAATGCCGGCTGGACCTGGCGGCGAACGTCGACGCAATCAACAACGGGACGCTCACCTTCAGCGGAGCCGCCTGCGGTACGTCGAAGGTGATCAATCTCGCCAATCCTGCGACGTTAACGAACAACGGCACCGTCACGGCGGGCGGCATCGTCGGCGCCAGCGCCGCCAACTCGGTGTGGACGAACGCCGCGAACTCGACGCTGACCGTGACGGCGGCATTGCTCGCGACGGGCACGCTCAACGCTTCGGCAAACCCGAATACGGTGCACTACAACGTCAACGCGGCGCAGACGGTGAAGCTGCCGTCGGGGGGAGACTACTATCACCTCACGCTCTCCACCGGCGGCACCAAGACGCCTTCGGCTGGCACATACGATGTCCTGGGCAACTTCACGATCAATGCCGGTGTCACGTTCAACACCAACACCAATGACCCGACCATGAACGTCACTGGCAGCATGACGGTGGCGGGCACGTACAACAGCAGCAACTCCGCCGCACTGAGGGTTGACGGAAACCTGGCTATCAGCGGCACCTACACCGGCAACGGCGGGGCACTGAACCTGTCGGGAGACTTTACCCAGAACGGGACGTTCACGTCCGGCACAGGCATCGTCACCTTCACCGGTTCCAATGCGCAAACGCTCGGCGGCGCGAACGCCACGACCATCACCAGCCTGACCGTCAACAAGGCGTCCAACCACGTGACGATTGCCTGCGGAACGCCTTCGCCGACGGTCAACACGACGCTCGCGTTGACGAGCGGGCGCATCATCACCTCTGGCAGCAGCCCCGCGTGCTCCACCGCCTGCTCCGCGCAGGTGCCGATCATCGTCGCGGCGGCGGGAACGATTGCCGGAGGCAGCGCTTCGAGCTACGTCCAGGGGGCGCTGCGCAAGCAATTCAATGCCGCGGCAACATTGAATTTCCGCGCGTTAGCGGGCCAGGACGAATTTCCGGTGGGCGACGCGTCGAACTACACGCCGATCGAGATCACCGCCGGCACGACCAGCACCGCCGGCAACGTGACGGTGTGCGTGACCACGACCGAGCATCCGCAGGTAACATCGCCCCCCGTGCCGACCGGCGGCATCGACGCGGCGAAGAGCGTGAACCGCTACTGGTCGATGACCACATCCACCATCAATACGACTGCGGTGCCGGTGGACGCCACCTTCAAGTTCGTCGCCGGCGACAAGGACGGCCCCGCGAACACCGCCAACTTCATCGTCGAGAAATGGAATGGTACAGCCTGGTTCCCGACGACGCTGGTGACCGCAGGCGCCACCAGCACCCGCGCCCAGAACATGGACATCACCGGTGCCACCAACGAATTCGCCATCGGGGAGCCGATCGCCGGCGTGACCGCCGTGCCCGGCCGCTACAACGCGTTCGAGACCGCGACGCCTGCCGGAATTCTCGGGATGATACAGACCAAGGTTGCCGGATTCGGGTTTACCCTGGATGTCGTGCACGTCAACGCCGCCAAGACGGGGGTGCAAGCGGGCGCGATCACGGTCGAGGTGCGCCTGCTCGACAGCAGCGGCGGCGGCGCGCTCGACGTCAACGGGTGCAATGCAGCCTGGCCGCTCATCCAGGCGCAACCGAATTTCAACATTCCGGCAGCCGGCCGCGGCACTATTCCCGCGGTGACCGTGAACAATTCGTACCGCGACGTGCGTTTTCAGATGCGCTCGCCGGCGGGCGGGCCGTACACCGAGATCGGTTGCTCCACGGACCGTTTCGCGATCCGGCCGCAGAGCCTCACGATCTCCGCTCTGGACGCGACCTGGGAGACGGCCGGGACCGCGCGCGCGCTCAACAATATCGGCGCGACCGGCGGCAACGTGCACAAGGCTTCGGAATCGACCGCAGCGACGCCGCGCCCATTTACGCTGCGCGCGACCCCCGTGCCCGCCAGCGCGACCAACTACAACGGCAGCCCCGCTACGGGCAGCGGCTTTCCCACCTGCGGCGCCCTGTGCGCGACCGTTGGAGGATTGAATTTCACTGCGGGCTCATGGACAAGCGCCGGCGGCGGGGTGCGCGACAACGCCACCGCCAATTATTCCGAGGCAGGCACCTTCAATCTTCAGCTGGAAGACGCCACCTATGCCAGCGTGGATGCCGTGGACGGCACGCCTGCGGCAACGCGTACCGTGCCGTCCACCGGAACCGTGCAGATCGGGCGCTTCGTACCGGAACGCTTCGAGTTCGCCAGCCCCGGCACGCCCACGCTGCTCACGTTCAATGACGGTACCTGCGGCTCTCGTTCGTTCACCTACGTCGGCCAGCCATTCTGGTACGTCACCGGTGGGCGGCCCTCGGCCACCCTAAATGCGGTCAACGCCGCAGGAACGATAACGAGTAACTACACGCTCGACCTGGCCTCGTCGAAACCGGCCATCAGCGAAATCTATGCGGACGGCACCGCGCCGGCCGCCGCACCGCTCGTTATTGCATCGATCGGCACGCCGACGCTGACATCGGGCTCCGGCACGGGCACCTACATGGCATCCTTGAGCGGGCAGCTCTCCTATTCGCGAAGCACTACCACCCCGGTAGGGCAGTTCAACTCGGCAATTTCCCTGACGGTGACCGCGGCCGACGCGACGGATTCTGCGGCAAGCGGAAATGGCACGATCAATACGCCCTCGTCGCTGGTCTTCAATGGCGGCGGCAGCGGTATCGCGTTCGACTCGGGAGCGCAACTCCGCTACGGCCGGCTCGCCATCCGGAATGCGAACGGCTCGCAGCTGGTGCCGCTGCCGGTCCAGGTCGAGGCGCAGGTTTGGGGTTATACCAATCCGCCCATCAATACGGTCTTGGGTTTCATAACCAATACCGGCGATAACTGCACGCGGCTGGACGGATTGAATATCGAGATGAGCAACTATTCGACGGGTTTCGCGCCGGCGCCGAACTGCAGAACCCGGCTGCCCACGACGCCCGTCACGTTCGATGCCATATCGTTCGCCAAGGGACGCGCGACGACGACGCTCACGCCGCCATCGGGTGGAGCAACCGGCAGCGTCGATCTGACCGTGCGCCTGGAGCAGACTCCAGGCGGGTCCCCCCAGACCTGCGTCAGTGCGGGCGTGCCTGCCAGCGTGCAAGGGGAGAACGCGACCTATCTCCAGGGCAACTGGACCACGACCACGTTTACTCAGAACCCGTCGTCGCGCGCCACCTTCGGGGTCTTCAAGGGCGCCGAAGAAGTCATCTTCGTCCGCGAAAACTTCTAGCAGCCTGTCGGACCGGGTGTCATGAACGGTCGGCGTGAACGCATGGGTAATCGCTCCGGGTTATCGCGGAGCCGACAGGCTGTATTCTCGAGCAGCCTGGTAAAAAGGTTTTTGCTGCCTTTTCCTACCGTTTTCGTGCAGGCGGTCTTGCACTAGGAGTTTGTCGGCCCTAAGCCCGACAAACGCTTGGTCGTTCCCGAAGGGGAAAGGTGTGCAGATTTCGCCCTGATTGTCTTGTTTTTTTGGCAGATTTCGACTATCTTAAGGTTTGGGCACAGCTACCAGATATGGTATCGACCCGGTGGGGGGTCCCCAATATGTGGGGCGGCGGTGACCGATTGACCGCCAAGTGGTGCAGCACTGAGAAGGCTCTGACAGGCAGCTAACCCGGATGCCACGATTTCAGACTGAGGCACTGCGCCGCGTGGGACATCCACAAACGCAGATCGCTCAGTTCAGACCAGCAAGTCGGGCGCGGGTATCTGGGGGATGACGGTGCCGGGTGCCCATCGACCTGCTGCACCGCTCAGCCCGACTGAAAGAAAGTCCAGCTTCACTCCATCGCCCGGTGGCTTGGGATGTTGAGGCTACCCTCACTTGGGACCTTGAAAAATATAGGGTTCTTGCGTGCCGCCCAACGCACGCCGGGCTGGTTGTGCATCAACCTGTGGCCGGACCGCGTGGACGTGTCGCACGTCGTGGCGGCCGGCAAGGCGCGGCCGGAAGTCGTGATGTGCGAGTCCTATCGCACGGAGGGCGGCGATATTGCGACGCTAAAGCGCCTGCGGCGGGAATTGCAGCTCGACAGCTTTCGCTGCACCACGCTGCTGCAGAGCGGCCACTACCAGATGGTGCAGGTGGAGGCCCCCAGCGTGCCGAAGCAGGAAGCGCGGAGCGCGGTGCGCTGGCGCATCCGGGAGATGATCGATTATCCCTTGGAATCCGCGACCGTGGACGCGTTGTTCATCCCGGACGCCGGCCGTGCCGCGGGCCACGTGCCGCAGATGTTCGCGGTGGCCGCCAGAAACGACGTGATTGCCGCCACCGTCAAGCCGTTCAACGACGCCGATATCCCGCTCGAGGCCATCGACATTCCGGAACTTGCGCAGCGCAATCTCGCTCGTCTTCTCGAGCCGGAAGGCCGCGGCCTGGGACTGCTGGCCATTGACGCGGGCGGCGCGCTGCTGACTTTTACCTGCGGCGGCGAACTCTACCAGCACCGCCGCATCGAGCTCTCGCTCGCCAGCTTCGAAGGCGCCACCCCGGAGCAGCGCACCGGCCACTACGAACGCCTGGTGCTCGAGCTGCAGCGCTCGCTCGATCACTTCGACCGCCAGTTCCGTAACGTCGCGGTGGCGAGGGTGATGGTGACGCCGGTGCCCGGCGCGGACGACCTGCGCGAGTACCTCGCAGCCAATCTCGATGTGCCGGTGGCGCTGGTTCATTTTTCGGAGATCATGGATTTCCCGCACATTCCCGAACTGCACGAGGACGCGCGGCAGGCGCAGTGCCTGCAACTGATCGGCGCGGCGCTGCGCGAAGAGGGGCCCGTATGAGCCGTGGAGCAGGGGCCCCGCTTGCGGGGATGCGACCGGCGAATGCGGCCAGCCGCCGACGCGAGGCTCTGGTATTTGCAAATGTGATCGAAGAGGCGGCGTAGGCATGAGTCAGAACATCAACCTCTTCACCCCGGCTTTCCGCAAGCAGCGGCGGATGCTGACGCTGGCCACGGTAGCGCAATGCCTGGGCATCGTCCTGGTAGCCCTGTTCGGCTATCACTTCTACCTTGAGCAGCAGGTGAGCGGCCTAGCCACCGAGCTGCGCGCCGCGGAGGGAATGGTCCGCTCCCAAAAGGGCTACGTGGATAATCTGAAGGTCAGGACCGCTGCGCTCAAGCCGGACGCCCAACTGGATGCCGATATCGCGCGGCTGGAGAACGAGTTGAAGATCGCACGCGAAGCGATGGCGGCGCTGAAGGGCGGCGCGTTCGGCAACCAGCAGGGATTTGCCGAATACCTGCGCGCCTTCTCGCGGCAGTCCCTGGGCGGCCTGTGGCTCACCGGATTCAGCATCTCCGGCAGTGGCGAGCTGGAGATCCGGGGACGGGTACTGAGCCCCGATCTCCTGCCGAACTATATCCAGCGGCTCAACCGGGAAGAAGTGCTCGCGGGCCGCAGTTTCGCGCGTCTGGAAATGAGCCGGCCCAAGCCGGAGCCCGTGGCGGACAAGGACAAGGCGGCGGGCAAGCCCCCGCTCGTGCCGCGCTATCTTGATTTCAGCCTGATTGCCATGGACGTTCCACGGACGGAGAAGACGCCATGAGGGAGCAGTGGCGCAAGCTTTCCGCTCAGTTCGACGCCCGGGTGATGAGAGAGCGTTTGCTGATCCTGTTCGCCGTGATTGTCGGCACCGCGCTGCTGTACGACGCGCTGGCGCTGCAGCCGCTCGAGGCGCGCAAGAAGCGCCTGGAACGGCAGATCGCCGAAGCGCGCACCACCCTCAAGCTCGCGGACACCGTGCTGGCGGCGCAATTTCCGATTGTGGATCCTGACGACGTCAGGCGGTCGTACCGCGACGCGCTCCGCGAGCAGCTCGCCGGTATCGACCAGAACATGCAGGGATTGCAGCGCGGGCTGGTGCCGCCCGAGCACATGGCCAAACTGCTGGAAGAAATGCTCTCGCGCAGCCGCGGCTTGCGGCTGCTCTCGCTGCGCACCCTGCCGGTGCAGCGCTTCGAGACCCCGGGCACGGCCCCCGCCGGCAAGGGGGGCGACCAGACCACGAAGCCGGCGCCGAAGGATCCGGAGCGCACCGTGTACCAGCATAGCTTCGAGATCACGTTGCAGGGCTCGTACTTCGAGCTTCACGACTACCTCGCGCAGCTCGAGAAGCTGCCGTGGCAGATGTTCTGGGGGCGCGTCAGCGTCAATACCGAGCAATATCCCAGACTGTTGGTGACGCTGACCGTGCAGACGCTGAGCCTGAGCAAGGCGTGGCTGATTGTTTGAGGGATGAGGGATGAGGACTGAGGGCAGAGGCCTAAACCGGAGCGTCGAAGCGAGGCGCCTTGCGCTGATCGCAGCGATGTTCTTGTTTCCCTTTGCGGTGTCTTCGCAAGGATTAACGATCGATCCCACGCGTCCCCCGGTGGGATACCTGGCGACGGGGGCCGACGCGGGGGAGGGCGAAGGCGGGCCGGTGCTGCAGTCGGTGATGATCTCTCCGACGCAGAGAACGGCGATCATCAACGGCGCGCTGGTAAAGCTCGGGGAGAAGTACGGCGATGCCGTCCTCACCCGCGTGGCGGAGAGCGAGGTGGTGCTCAGGAGCGGCGGCGTGAACCGGGTGTTGAAACTGTATCCGCGCGTGGACAAGCACGAGGCCGGGCAGAACGCGACGGCGGCGATGCCGCCCCGCGGCAAGGGGCGGGACGCCGGGGCCGCGACCGCCGGCGGCGCTTCATCTCGGTAGTATGAAGAAAAACATGAATCGACGGGCATTGATGATTGCGGTTGCGCTGGCGGCCGGTTGCGCCGACCAGCAGCATCGCGACGGCACTTACGACCGCATCTCCGGCGAAATGGACAAGGCGGTCAAGGAGCGCGCCAAGGCGGCCAACGCGCTGGGCCAGGCACTGCTGCCGCCGCTGGTGGTCGAGATGCCGAGGGCGGACGCGCAACCGCTCGACCAGCGCTTCGACCTGACCGTCAACAATGCGCCGGCGAGCCAGGTGTTCATGGCGATTGTCTCCGGCACGCGCTACAGCATGATCGTGCACCCCGACGTGCGCGATACCCTGTCGGTGAACCTCAAGGACGTCACCGTGGTAGAGGCGCTCGACACCATGCGCGACCTCTACGGCTATGAGTACCGGGTGCAGGGCAACCGCATCACGGTGCTGCCGATCACGCTGCAGACCCGCATCTTCAGGGTCAACTACTTGCAGGCGACCCGTAAAGGGAGCAGCGACATACGGGTGAGTTCCGGCTCCATCAGCGACGCACCGACTACTGCGCCCGGCGTGCCGGGCGCGGCGCCGACGACCACGACCGGCGGGCAGGGGCAGCGCCTTACCGAGAGCACCCGCGTCACCACCTCCTCCGACAGCAATTTCTGGGGCGATATCGTGAAATCGCTCAACGCCATCGTTGGCACCGGCGAGGGGCGCAACGTGATCGTCAATTCGCAGTCCGGCGTGATCGTGGTGCGCGCACTGCCGGCCGAGATGCGCGCGATCGAATCGTTCCTCAAGGCGATGCAGCTGATCGTCGAGCGGCAGGTGGTGCTCGAGGCGAAAATCATCGATGTCTCGCTGCGCGAGGGCTTCGAGGCCGGCATCAACTGGGCGGCATTCCGCGACGGATCCACCCGCGCCGCCGGCGGGGTCGTGCGGCCCGGCACCACCATCGGCAACACCGGTGCGCTGTCCACGCCGACCGCGCTTCAGCCGGACGGCTCTATCGCGACTGACTCCCTGTTTAGCGCCACGCTCGGCGCCGCGAGTTCCATCGCCGCCGGCGTGGGCGCTCCCGGCAGCATTTTCGGGCTGGCGCTCCAGACCAGCAACTTCGCGGCATTGCTGGCCTTCATCGAGACCCAGGGGGCCGTCAACGTGCTCTCCAGCCCGCGCGTGGCGACCATCAACAACCAGAAGGCGGTGCTGAAGGTCGGGCAGGATGACTTTTTCGTCACCAACATCTCGACCACTTCGACCACCAGCGGCGTTACCTCGACCGTCTCGCCGACTATCACCGTGCAGCCGTTCTTCTCGGGCATCGCGCTCGACGTGACGCCGCAAATCGACGACAACAACAACATCATCCTGCACGTCCACCCGCAGGTGAGCCGGGTGGTGGAACAGCGCAAGGTCGTGGACCTCGGCACGCTCGGCATCTTTACGCTGCCGCTCGCCTCCAGCAGCATC
>Ga0137446_1000015_pt1 | contig 13210 bp, 15 predicted proteins | sample EasRivERMGT357_2_FD_102315 | JGI IMG/M metagenome (GOLD analysis project Ga0137446, IMG submission 102315) | Soil microbial communities from meander-bound floodplain in the East River, Colorado, USA - East River MetaG ERMGT357_2 | ecosystem: Environmental > Terrestrial > Soil > Floodplain ... | reverse complement strand
GTGGACAATCTATATCTATTAGTTCCACCTCTTCAGTTTTTTCATCTGGACAAAATTCAACAGTTAATGCTACTATAACACTTACACGTTTAGGTGGCATTACTGGATCTGCTAATTTATCAGTACCAAATTTACCAACTGGCGTAACTGCTAGTTTTACCAATAATCCATTATCAGGTGGAACACTCACATCAGTACTAACTTTAACATTTGCGTCTGATGCACCCTTAGTAAATCTTTCTGCATTTACTATCACAGCATCAGCTACTAATGTTCTTGGTGTTGTAGTATCATCAACTATTAACTGTACCGTTACTGTGACATCTAATAGTGATCCCGTTCCTAGTGGAACTTTATTAGTTGATACTAGAATTGGTGGTGCTCAGTCTTGGCAAGGGGCTGGAATTACTAATGCCGCAGGCGCATTAAGTGCTATTGCTAATAGGTGGAGTGGTGGAGCGAATCCATATGTATCTAGTGTGGCCGATTGGTATCCAACTGTAGGAGCATTTGCAACCGATGCTGATGGTACTGGTGCCTCTGCTATTCGTAGTGATGTAAATAGATGGGATCAAGGTGGTCCACTAGACGCAATCACACGTGATGGTGGTGGTGATGAATGGTCTATTGTACTTGCAACACCATATCCGCTTGAGGTATATGTACAGGTTGAGACATGGCTCAGCCGCACAGCGACAAGCGGATTTAACGCTTCACCAACAAATGGCGGTCCAACCGCAGTCATTGGACAACACACTGTTATAAATCAAAATGCGTACGACATTGGTGATGTGTCTGGTTTTAAATTCATGCATTTTTGGACCTATGCGCCAACCGGAACGCTATTTCAGGCGGCTACTGCCTATGAAGAATCTCGCTCTGATTGGTTATGGGCAGGTAGCTCAGTCGGGGGTGTAGGAATTATTGCACCACAGCTTACATATAACGCGTACTCGCATAGTTGGAGTCCAGCGGCGGAAGGCGCAACGTTTCCTAATGTATCTTCGCCGTACGCCCCAAATGGCGCGGTGCCTGCAAACAGCATGTGGCACAAACAGACGTTCTACTATAAAGCTGCAAGTTCCGAAACAGCTGCTGATGGCGTTGTCAAGTGGTGGCTCAACGGCATTCTCGTTATGAGCAAGACAAACTGCGATCATGGCAATTATCCGTTCAAGCGGTTGTCATGGACTTCCACACATCGCTGTGTGCAATACAACTCGGTAGAGATGCACAAGAACCTCGTGATCTGGACGCCGTAATATGGCATTCTCAACTCCAATCTTTAATATATATAAAAAATCAGTAGATGCAAATAATGTTACTACTGATGCTGTAGACTCTACTGGATGTAATTCCATTGAAATTTGTGCTTGCACTTATGGTGGTGATGGTGCAACACTAACTGATAGTAAAGGAAACACCTATGCGGCTCGTACTTCTAAACAGAATACCGGAGCTACAGAAAAAGTACAATTATATTATACAGATTCAACAGTTAATGGTGGCCCAATTAATGTAGGTAGTGGTCATACATTTACACTAACAGCAGTTACTAATGGTTGTTATCCAGCTATTGGTGCAGCTGGATTTTCTGGGGCACATACAAATTCATATGAAGATGAAGCTGCTGGAGTCAATTCAGTAGGTGGTACAACTGTACAGCCTGGAAGTAAAGCATCAATAGGTAATGGTCGTCTATTTATTGTAGCTGCAACACAAGATGCTACAACTACAAATTCATTTACAATAGATAGTAGCTTTATTGAGTTAGCTGATTCTCCATATACAACGTACTCTATTGGTATTCATTGGGCGTATAAGATCCAACCTAGCATTGGAGCAGAAAACCCTACTTTAACTTTTGTTGATGCTGCTATTGTTGGTAAAGCTTGTGTAATGGCTATATTTGCACCTGCTGCGGGCGGGGGTGGATCAACTCCTCCAGTTAAACAGCCAACAGTAACTGGTATTTTAGCTAGATTAGAGTCTGATGAAGTAGAAGAATTTGAAAGAAGATCACTAGGTTCATTTGGAAATGCTGCCGTATCCTCACTTCCGGATCTAAATCCACGTAATAGATTCATCTTCTTCTTTGATAAGAGATCAGTAGAGGAAGATACCGAGGAGAGTGAGAGAAGAGAATTAGCACGTAGAGGATTCGTCAAGAAGAATCCATACTATACTTATACCCTTCCAGTTGCTAAGAGGAAATATCCATATGTCAATATCGCTCAAGCAACACTTAGACAGATGGATGAAGAAGCTGAAGAGCTGGATAGAAGAAATCTTGGTTTATTTAGAGGGAGAACAAACCTAAGAGCTGCAATTCGAGTTAAGACTAATCCTTTAGTTCGTATTCTTAACGTATATTCTATGGTAAATAGATTAGATTTTGAAGAACAAGAAGAGGGTGATAGACGCTTTATGGCAAAAATGTTAAGACATAAAGATTTTTATCATACTTCAAATGCACCAACTCCAGTACCATCAAGAAATAATCTTTTCTGGTGGTTCCGTCGTCATCATCGTTAAAATTTCGCTAAATTCGTCGAGGAAACAAAAATGCCCAAAAGACCCGGCGAGGCATATAAGTTACCAAAGGCAACCTTGAGAGTACCTAAGGCGCCAAGGTCTTATAATGCAAAGAGGTTAACGATGATGAAGAAACGATTAAAACCACAAAGGCCACAATAATGTTAGCAAGACGTCCGCCAGGAATGGCATTACTCCGTATAAAGAAATGGACTCCCGCCCATACTCTAGTTGTTGTAGATATGGTCGGCGGGATGTCCATATCTGAAGCTGCTGAGAAACATGGCTATAGTTATTCTTGGGTCTCATGTTTAATGAAGACTCCAGAAGCTATAGCCATGGTGCAGAAGCTTCAAGATAATATAATTAAGAGGGCTGGTGAATCTCTTGGTGAGAGACTTAAGATGCTCCAACTTAATTCTCTTTCTAAAGTTGAAGAGTTTATCCAAGATGACTTTGGTCTATCAAGAGCTATGCCCATGCAGTACTTTGATAGAGCTATGAGAGTTGCACAGGCGACGGGGGTTATTGGTAGTGAGCGTTCTCCATCAGTAGTTATAAACGATAATTCTATTCATAACTCCCAAACAAACAATATCACTCAAGAGCAAGCTGATAATCTTTTAGCTGCTTTCTCAAAGGCAAATGAAGTGGAAAGTAAGTTCTTAGAGATACCAGCTAATGTCAACGGATAACTTTAATCCAGTTGATGCTGGCTTTCCTACTGAAGAAGAGAGAACTGATACCTTAAAGAAGGCAGATATCAGAAGAAATGGCTTGACTGATGAGCAGATAAAGCTCATGAGAATCAAAGCTAAGTCTGATCTCTTTTGGCTAGCTTATGGAGTTCTTGGTTACAACAAACTTCAAGTAGATCCACACGGTAAGTTATGTAAGTGGAGAGAAAGGTATAGATATAATAGATTCAAGATTACACTGTGGCCTCGTGGTCATTATAAGACAACAATTGGTACAATATCAGACTCAATTCAGACAGTACTTCCTGATGATCTAAAGAAAGAAACTTATCCATATGATTTAGGTCCTAACGTTCGTATTCTTTTATCACACGAAGTAGCTGGTATTGCTCAAGACTTCTTAAAGGAAATTGCGGGTCACGTTCTCAAGAACGAACTCTTCGCTACTTTATTTCCAGAGTTAGTTCCTACTTATAAGCATCAACGCATAAACTCTACTGAATTAGAGCTTCCCAGACAGCAACATCATAAAGAGGCTACATTCTCGACTGTCGGCGTTGGTGCTAAGTATCAAGGTCCTCACCATGACATTCTTAAGTTTGACGATATTTATGGCAAGGATGCTAGAGATTCGCCAACTGAAAGAAAGGGAATTATTAGTTGGGTAAACAATGCACAGTCTTTATTCGTAACACAAAAGACAGGCTTCTTAGATACATCTGGCACTAGATGGGCTCATGATGATGTATATGCACATCTCATGAAAGTATATGGTGCTCAGATGATTAGATACGTTGAACCTGTCTATAGAATACAGAAAGATGGATCTAAGAAGTTTCTCTGTGAAGAGATTATGACCTGGGAAAGTTCAGAAGTACTGAGGCAAGATCCAATTGTTTGGAATGCACAGTACATGAATGATCCCAATGAAGGTAAATCTGAGTTTGAGGATGAGTGGTTAAGATTATTCACATTTGACGCTTCTAGAAGAAAGCTTAGTGTTTACAATGGGTTTGAAGAGCTTGTTATAGATATTAGAGAGCTGGATATCATCATAAGTGTAGATCCAGCAAAAGATGGCATGACTGGTTATGTCATTACTGGAACCGATTCAGGATCTAGATATGGTATCTATACGTTAAAAGCTAAGATGGCGTCATTCACCACTGTATCTCTCACAGAGGAAATATTTAGAGACGTATTAATCTATAAGCCTAGAGTAGTATTAATAGAAGACGTGCTCTTCTCCTCAGTTTTAGTAGATTACGTTACTAGAGAAATGCAGCATCGTGGGATACGGTTCAATATTGAAGGTGTAAAGACTAAGAATGTTGAGAAAAACGCGAGAATAGCTGGACTCTCGGGATATTATCAAGCTGGTCAGATTCACCATGCTGATGATCAATATGATATCATTCAGCAATTCCGGGAATTTGGGAGAACTAACGTTACTCACTTATTAGATGCGTTAGCTCAATGTCGAGCATATTGGAGAAGCGCCGTAAATCAAAGAGTTATAGCAGCTCGGGAAGAGGGTATGAAACTTCTTATGGCTGGAAGAAGCAATTATACTGGATACTCGTCAGTTTATGGAGATTCAGATGGAGCGCCCTAAGAGTACTTTTGAAAAGACTCGTGAGAAAGTTACGACATCCAAATTAACCACTATTTCTGGCCCATTACTTATCCTTATGGGTGCATTAGTTCCTTCTGACGTGAGGGAGACTTGTCTCAATTCGATAAAGGATACTCAAGATCCAGTTTTAACGGGGGTGTTTATAAGCCTCGGAGCTTTGCTAGCGGTAATAGGTCCATCATTGGCGCAAAAGAAATCCTCCGACAGCTTACAAGATTAAAAGGCAAACGCTTGCCACGTAGTGAATGGTTCAAGAAGTGGAATAGACTTAGGTATTTGCTTTATCGTACGATAGAATATAGAAACTTTTTGGATTTAGTGAAGATGAGAGCTGGTTATAAGTGTGAACATTGTGGTGAATTAGGTCAAGAAGTTCATCACATTGTCAAGGTTTATGACGAACCATCGTTGGCTCTAGAAGAAAGCAACGGAGAATTCTTATGCAAGAAGCACCACAAGATGAGGCACAAAGGAGATTAAATAGTTTGATAGATTTGTTGGTTCCAATCTCTAGCAATAAAGATCAAATAGAGTTACGCTTAAATTCTATCAATCCATGTAACAATTCTATCAATCCATCTAACCCTCTTTCCAGGCGAGAACAAATAGATGGATTTACTAATTCTAACAAGTTTACTAATTCTAATAATAAGCACAGCGCCCGGCGGAGCAGTGAGTGAGCGAGCGTCGCGAACGCGGCGCGGAAGTTAGCAAGCGAGCGTGTACTACGCGCCGGGCTTTGCTGTGCGCACAGCTTCACCAATCCACGAACGAATTTCCGCGCCGGGAGCGGTACTCCCCAACGATTCCACGAAGTGGGCGGTTTAGTATCTTATGGAAATCTCTTATATTACTATCTGGCTTAATACAAGTGATACAGTTTCAATACAGTACTCTAAAGAAATTGTAGCTATATTAGATTCTATTTTGGCTGGTGAGTTTACAGGTCCATTTGTAGTGTTACCTTTTGCATGTAATCCAGAATCGGAATTTAGATGCAGAGAACATATTATAGTTGCATATAATATAGGTACTCTAGAATTATTGCATGGTCATAAAGTCTTTAGTGATAAAATAGATAAGCTTGTTAACCCATTCGAATAAAAAATGCCATATCCACGCCAACTAACTATTTCAAAAGATATTGAAGACGCAATGATTAGTTGGCTTGACACTGAGCTTACTAATCATGACGCTGAAAGATCTCCTTACTTAGCTGATCTTGCTTCTCAGCAAAGAGATTACATAGCTAAGAGGCCAACTGCACCAAATACATTTCCATTTCTAAATTCAGCAAATATAATCATACCTCTTACAGCGATAGCTTTTGAAGCGGTACATGCTAGGACGATGCAAACCTTATATGCGCTACCTCAGCATGTATCTGTTAAACTCCCTTCTCAGTTCGATGATATTGATGCTGATGTAGAGAAGTATCTTAATAGGACCTTACTTGATTCTATAAAGATACGCACTAAGATGGAACCAGCTATCATGGAACTTGAGAAGTTTGGGACTGGTATTGCACGTACAGGTTATGAAGATATCACAAGAAAAGCAGTTTTCGAGAGTGAAGATGGAAAAGAAGAAGAAGTTGAAGTCGTAATCTCACGTGGATCTACAATAGATTCTGTACCAAACTCACGTTATCTTCAACCATTTCAATCTCAAGATCCTCAAGTTTCTCCTTGGGTTGGTGAGATTCACACATTCACTCCAACTCAAGTTTGGTCTCTTGAGAAAGCTAATTTCTTAAAGAAAGGTACAACTAAGTCTCTACAAACTTGGGTAGATAATCAGTCTACTAGAGATCAAGATACTCAAGGTTACGAGCGAGCCTTAGACGATGCTACTAATAGAGTAGCTATCTTACCAAAAGAATTAACTTTCTATGAAATTTGGACAGACTACGATTTAGGTAAAGGCCCACAAGCTATTTGTATTTGGTATCATCGTGGCTCTCGTACTATCTCTTCCCTATGGAACAATTGGCATCGTGATTTAAGACGTCCATATAGAAAAGGTAATTACATTCCAATTGAATTTAGATGGACAGGAATTGGAATTGCTAAGCAGAATGAACAGTTTCAAGAAGAAGTAACGACTCAGCATAGACAGAGAATTGACAATGCAACTATTGCTAATTCTCAAATGTTCAAGGTCCTTAAAAACTCTTCAATATCTCCAAACGAATCTATCTACCCAGGTAAGATGTGGTTCGTAGATTCAATGGATGATATTCAAGCTATGCCAATGTCTGATGTTAAGGCTTCTTCTTATAACAATGAAAGTCAAGCAGTTATCTTTTCTCAGCAGCGCACTGGTATTAATGAATTAACACTTGGAATGCCACAAGTTGGTACTCCAGGAACAGCTACGGATACTGGAGCTAGAGTCCAAGAATCTGCTAGGAAGTTTGACTATGTTTATGGTAACATTAGAGAATTTGATCTATCTATAGTAAAGGATACAGTTCTCAATCTCGTACAGTTTGGTGCGAGAGAAGCTGAAATCTTTAAGTATCTTTCAAAGGGACCTGAAGTTGAGATGTTCTTCAAGAATCCCTTTGATCTATTTAAGAATTGGCTTATTATGGAGATCTCCATAGTAGGTGCAAACGCTAATAAACTTTTAGATAGACAATCTTGGCAACAGATTACACAGGGTGCACAGCAATACTTTGAGGGCTTAGCTAAGTTTGCAGAGATGAAGCAAGATCCTGCAATTATGATGTCTATTGCTGATCAAGGTATGCTTGCTATAAATGAGATCTTCCGTCAATATCTCGAAACATTTGATATCAGAAACATTAACCGTATTCTTTATGTTCCTAGACCAACTCCCGGAGGAGCAAGTCCGATCCCTCCTAATCCTAACGGAGGACAAGCAATACCGAGCACTTCTAGCATTCCTTCAAGCACGACACAAATCACTAATCTCTTCCCTAATCAACTTTTCCCAGCCCCTGGAAGCCCAGCAATTGCAGTCTAAGATTAAAGAAGTTGAGCAATTAATCCACGAATTAGATCCAACTACTCTTAAGGAAAAGGTAAAGAGTTATGACCGTAGAATCATCCAACCCGCCATCGAACGAATCAGAAGTACAGAGCCCGCCTATTAGTAATGATCCACCTCCAAATACTCCTCCAAATAATGCTGAAGGCCGACCTTCTCCTGAAGTTTTAGCTCTAATTCGTGAAGCAAATGAAGCAAGAAGAAGGGCTGAAGAAAGAGCAGAGAATATAGAGAGACAAGTTCGTGATGCTGCAAATGCTCCTGCTGCCATCGTAGATGATCCTGAGGCTTTTATTAAGAATCCTCAGTCTGAAATGTCTAAGATGGTTAAGCGTGAGATTGATCAGACGATGCGGCCTGTGTTAGATTTTGTTCAATCATTTCAACGTAACAACGCTATTGGCCAGTTAAAGAACAAAGTTCTTGATGACAATCTCCCTGCTCACTTTAAGCCAGCTAGAGAACAGTTCTTTAATGCACTTGATTCAGAAATCATTGGCGATCCTACGTATGATTCTGTAAGAGCAGCTTTCTATATTGTATTAGGTAAAGCTGTATCACAGTATCAACCCACTAATTCTCCAGTTTCTTCAAACGTTCCTCCAAATAACCAAAATACCGTGACTCCTCCTCCTACGATTCCAAATTCTCCAACTCCTCCACGTCAGGAGAATGGTCTTAGAGCTTTAAGCGAACAAGAGGAGTTTGCACGTAAACAGTGGGGAATGTCTAAAGAAGAATTTCTTGAGAACTTAGGCGAAACAAATGGTCCAAACTATGGTAGTTCGATTAACGTACCTTATACTCCTGCAAAGAAATGAGCGAAAGAGAAATAGACATTACAATTGTAGACCCTAGATTAGCTCAAGAGCCAACACAAGAAGAAGTTAAGCAGTTTACAGATAGAATTGCACAAGTTAGAACGAGAAGTCATACTAATTCTAGACTTGAAGTTCCTCTTCCAAAGGAACTACACGGAGAGTGGGTGAATAGAATGGATGTTAATAAGGTACATCAATATGAATCAATGGGCTTTCAAATTGATACTATCTATGGGAGAGATAATAAGCTTCATAATGATGGTATCTCAGATCAAACCATTATTGGTGATGTTGTTTTCATGACAATACCAAAGTGGCAGAAGGATGCTTATGATCGTGAACATAGAATGGCTTCAGATGCAAACAATAATCCTAAGCGTACTGGTAAAGAAATCTCTGGCTTAAAAGGTGAGATTAATAATCCGGAAGAAGGTATCCTTACTCTTGATACTGAAAAGTATGGTCTCAGTAACGAAGCTACATCCAAGACACTAGGTGAACCTTCACAAGGATAAGAGAGAATGGGCGTCATTAGGATGGAATTTGCGTTCCGCAAGGGTGGCGGAGGCGAAGAAATTTCAGAAGAGCCATATACAACTGGACAGACTTTTGTAAAGGGTGCTGTTCTTAAAAGAGTTTCTGGTGAAGTTGTTATTGCAACTGTATCAGAAACAGGGGCTGTGATTGTTGGTGTAGCATTAAATGCTGCTGCTACAAAGCCTGGTTATGATGCAGCTAATTCACCAACTGTAATTACTGGTAGAGTACAGAAAGTTGGTGTGTCTCTTGCTTCTCGTAATGCAGTCTTTAAGGCTACATTAGTTAATAACTCTGATACTCCAGTTGCTTGTACTAATGCGAATATCGGTGTTTCATATGGTTTCCGCATTGTTAGTACTTTCTGGGCTATCGACAAGAATATTACAGCTACGAATGACGGCGTTACGATTGTTGGTTATGATCTTACTGATCCAACGATTGTATACTTCACCTTTAACGCCGCTGATTCGGCTCAGTAAGGAGATATAATGATTGTAAGTTCTGGCTTTAATTTACTTTTCCGTCCTGGTCTTAGAAAGGACTTTAGAACGGAATATAATATGTATGAGCCTGAGTGGATGCAGTTCCTCAAAGCTGGTACAACCAGTGATGAAGAAGGTTCTGCAACTATCTTTGCTTATATTAATAGACTTTACGAGCGTGGCGAAGGTGAACCTTTCATCTTCACTCAGCCTAAGATTGGCCCGAAGGTTATGTGGGTCAATAAGGAATTTGCTGGTGGTTATCAGATTACTAAGCGCGCTGTACTTGCTGATAAGTACAACGTTCTTAAGACTGGTGCTAAGCAATTAGCACGTGCCGCTCAGCTTACAAAGGAATATCGTGCTGGTGGTTTCCTTGATGATCTTTTCACGGGAACTTACTACAAGGGCATTGATAATCTTGCTTTTATGTCTACTGCACATACCATTATTGGTTCTGCAGGTACTACATTGTCCAATAAGCTTTCTACTGCTGTTGGACTTTCGATGACGTCACTTACTTCAATGATGGATCTTTTTGGCCAACTTAAGGATGAGAACAACGATCCTATTAAGTCTTGGCCAACTAAGATTATCATTGGTAATGATGCTGGTAATCAGAACAAGATTATTCAGTTATTAGGCTCTCAGTTAGAGCCATTTACTGCTGATAATCAGGATAATCCTTTGAAGAAGCGTTTCTCTGGATTAACTCCTATTGTTAGCCGTTACATGACTAATCCTCGTTGGTACTTCTTAATTGATGAGAAGCTCAACGACATGCACTTAGATGTCAGAGTTCCTCTTGAATTGAGAGATTGGTACGACGAATATATCAGCGCCATGTTAGTTTCCGCCTCGGAAATGTATTCGTTATATGGCGTGGATTGGAGAGGTTGGGTCGGCACGAATCCAACGTAATCTACAATGGCCGGAATTACTCATCACACTTATACAGAATATAGACGTTCTGGAAAAGACGTCGAGAATGGTTCTGTAGGTGGCAATACAAAGAGATATATCGCCGGTGGTGCTTTGAATGTTGGCGATATAGTTCTTTTAACTGCTGCTGATACAGTTAATAAATCCGCTACTGCTGCTGATCTTGCAGCCTTTGCGGGTGTAGTGGTAAGTGGTGATCTTTTATCAGGACAAATTCCAGACGATACTTCAGTCGCTTCTGTAAATGCTGCATCGTCTGGTGGTTATGCAATTGTGCAATATAATGGCATTGCATATGTTCTTGCTGGTGGTACTGTTACAATTGGAACACATCTCTCAGTAATCGGAGATACAACGGCTGGCAGAGTTATTGCTGGTACAACTGCTGGTATTATAGTTGGTACTCCTGTTGAATCTGGTTCTGTTGGTGTGTTGTTCAGAATCTTAATTAATCAGCGTTAAGTTTTTTTGTGTGATAAATGGGTGTTATATAGATTACTCCTTTTTCTATATAACACCTATTTTTTTACCTACTACGAAAATGCAAATACCACTACTTCTATTAGCAAGTCCTTCATTAAAAACTGAGTATGCTAGAGTTTATATAAGTGAAGGTAAATATCTAGTAAGCAGCAATCATAAAGATTCTAGAATATCTATTTTCTCTAAGTTAGCAGGTGAGTATATTGGTAATATAAATGATAAAGCAAAGATAGATATTGATCAGTCTTCTGAATATTATGTGCAGTTTAATGTTGTTGGAAAAGAGCAAAGTATTTCTCTCTTTTTGGAAAGAATATAAATGTCCCTAACACAGGCCCAATTTAGAACAGAGCTTAGAGAACATCTTGGCTTAGATTCTACAGAACTTTCAGATACCGACGCTGATCTTCTTCTTAATAGATCTTTCTGGGAAATAGCAAAGAAATTTAAGTTTAGATTAAAGGAAACAGAAGAGACTTTTGCTACAGTAGATGGTACTAGAGTACACTCCTTTCCTTCTGGATATCAATCAATAGAAAGAGTTATTCTACTTCCAACTGATGTTACACTTAATATTCAGCTCTTACCACTAAATTTCGATGAAGCTGCCCAAAATAAAGATGATGATTCAGATTCACGTGGACAGCCGACACATTATTTTATTCGTGGCAGTGAGTTGTGGTTCTTCCCTATTCCCGATGATGCTTATAGTGTCACCGTATATTACAAACAAACTCTTGGTGATATTATAACAGCGGGTACTGGTTTACCAGAGGGTTGGGATGATGCAGTTCTCTTTTCTTCTGTCTTTAGAGGTCATGCAAGATTAGGTAATACGTCTAAAGCGTCATCTTTTAGACAGATGGCTAAAGATATTCTTGATACTCTTCCTGATACAGAAACAGAAGAGAAAGTTGATACACAGTATGCACAAGTTCAATCTCTTAGACCTAGGTATCCTTAATGGCTTTCTCAAACGTATGGTCTAATACAGGATGTAGTGATTCTACAGCTGCAAATAGCATAGACAACGAACTAAATAAAGCTCGCTTAGATATTGCTGAACGTTTGATGGCAATACTAGGCATAGCTGATTTTACTTTAGATCCTATTACACTTACAGCTATTCAGTCTAATGGATCAATTATAATCACAATTAATACTAAATTACCCTATACCCCGGAATACGATGCAGGGAATAGTGGCACAACAAAGACATTAGATTTCATAGCTAATGGCCCAAGTCAAAGATTAACTATGACTGGGAACTGCACTCTGACTATAACACAACCTCCTAATGGAGCATCTGGTGATCTTCTTGTAGTAGAAGGCGGTTTTGCTTTAACTTGGCCATCTAATGCTGAAGCTGAAGGTGATACTACGCCAACTCCTACAACTACAGCAGGTAAGGGAACTTTATACTGGTGGCGTTCAACAGCTTCTAAGGTTATATATGGGATTGCAGCGACTAATGTCACTCTTTCATAGTGCTCTGGGGTCTAGAAGACCAACCTCATTTCCATCTTTAGCTCAGACTGGATTATTAGTTCAGACTACAGATGACTATACAAACTTTGCTGTTTCATTTACAGGAGTAGGTAGAGCACCGGGAAGTAGCGTATTGGAACTAGAATATTCTAACGATAACTCTACTAACTGGACTCAGTTTGCTACTTTCTCTATTGACTTTCCTCGCGCTGGTTCTATATACGCCGGGGGAGGTGGTGAGTATTCTACTAATTTCTCTACTCTAACTTATGCAGTAGGTAGAGGATTTAGGGGGAGATGGGTAAATTCTATTTTGAATTACACAGGATCTTATACTTCTTTAGGTGTTACTACACATACAGCTTGGAATATAGGTTTAACTCCAGCTGCTCCTGATGCCATTAATAGTTATTTATACAATACGCTTAATGGTGCTACAGGTGAGATGCACCCGAGCTTTGATCATGTTGCTGGTGTTCAGGATAATAACTACTCAGGTCAACTTATTGAGTATAAGATAAGAAATTATTACTCAGTTGATGGATTTCCTCCATTAGACTATGTAGCTAT
>Ga0137446_1000014_pt1 | contig 14053 bp, 15 predicted proteins | sample EasRivERMGT357_2_FD_102315 | JGI IMG/M metagenome (GOLD analysis project Ga0137446, IMG submission 102315) | Soil microbial communities from meander-bound floodplain in the East River, Colorado, USA - East River MetaG ERMGT357_2 | ecosystem: Environmental > Terrestrial > Soil > Floodplain ... | reverse complement strand
CGCACGAGATCAACGAAGGTTACCGGGGAGCGGATGTGGTGTACGCGTGCAGTTGGGGCGCGCTACCGTACTACGGTGACCCAGAAAGGGAATGGTCGCTGTCTAGCTCGTACCGGCGCTTCCTCGTCGACGGACAAAAGATGGCCCTCACCAACAAGGCGGTTCTCAGCCATTGTCTGCCCGTGCGCCGCAACGTGGAAGTGACCGATGCGGTGGCGAACAGTCCAGCGTGGATTGCGATCGACGAAGCGGAGAACAGGCTCCACGTCCAAAAGGCGCTCATGCTGAGCCTGCTGCGCACGACAGGGCGGGCGTAAGGTCTCCAGGCCGTTGGTCGGCGATTCGATTCTGTCAGCCGGCACCAGCCCTAGTACGCAGGTCCGATAGGCGCCGTGACCTGCGGCATTGGCGCAGGCAGGGGTCTTGCCTTCTCTGCCGGTTGCGTGCGCACGACGGGCGGCGGGTACAACAGCACGCGCTCGTCCGCCGATTTCTGCCGCTCGTAAGGCCGCAGTTCCTGCGGCGCGTCCTTTCTCACCTCAAGCAACTGTTGACTGGAGAGATTCTCCAGCCGCTGGCGTTCATTCAAATGCCGGTTGTCGCCGGGCGCGGGCTGGACGCCCTCCTGCGATTGCTTCAGGCGTAGCGCGAAATCCGCCGACTGCTGGTCGCGCTGGATGAGGGCGCGCTGGATCTCCTGCTCCTGAGCGAGCGCGGGCGCAGTGACCAGCGCCAGGACCAGGAATCTCCTCATGCCTAGAGCTTGATCTGGAACCGGCAGCGGTTCTGCGCGTACGAATTGCAGACGCCCGAGAGGAACGTTCCCAGCGCGGGCGTCGGCTGCGCATCATGCTCCACCATGCCGGAGAGCGATAAGCCGGCCTCTGGCGTCCAGGTCCCGCTGCCGCTCAGCCGCAGGGGGCCACCAAGGGTCGAGAGCTCGATGTCCACTTTGTTGCCGCCGCCGCGCAGCCGCGCCACGTGCGAGCCCAGGTCGAGCCCGGGCGCGCGCGCCACCCGGACCTGGCGCCATTCGATTTCGGCCAAGCCGAGGATCGATCCGGCGTCGAAGCGCTGGCTCTCGGAGCGGATGCGCAATGTCCCCTGGGGCCCGACCGCTTCGAGCCCGGGCACGAAGCTCGAAAGAACGCTGGCAGGCAGCGTGACGTCGAGGCCGCGAATTGTCGTGCCAGCCGGAGAAGCCTCGACGTGCGTACTGCGCGTGCCGTCGCCCAGTGAAGCATCGGCGGTGAGTTTCCCGGTGAACAATGCGGGCCAGGCCGTCTTCCACCGCAGCTCGCCAAGTTCGATGGGAGGCCCGGACCGCTGCATGGCATACAAGCGTCCGCTTCCGGACCACAGGCTGCCCGCCGGTGCGCGCAGCTGCAGCTTTTGCGCGGACGCGCGTTCCACCGCGCGTGCAACCCAGGGTGCGGGCAAGGTGGCGATGAGCGCTGCCAGGTAGATGACGCCGCCGACCACGCAATACACAACGATGCGCCGCGAGCTCACCGTGCGCTCGCCGCAGCCGGGGCACCGGCCCCCGTGAAGCTCGCATCGATACGGACCAGGCCAGGCTGCTCCAGAGCGCTGATGCGGCACGACGCGATGCGAATTCCCAGTTGTCGCTGCAGACTCTCGGTCCAGGCCAGCCAGGCGGTGAAGGGCACCGCTCCCGCCTGCATGCGCACCTTGCCGTCAGGGAGCGCCTCGATGCGCTCAACCGCACCGGCGAACGGCGTCTGCGCCGCGGATGCGCGCAGCAGCGTCGCGAGGTCGCCCTGCCGCGGCGCGGCGGCGAGCTGCTTGCGAACCGACGCGATCTCCGTGTGCTGCCGGCGCATGTCCTCCAGCTGCGCGCGCAATTGCGGCAACGAGGCAGACAGCCGCTTGCGCGCCGCCATGCCGGGTTCCCACAGGAACAAATAGAGCGCCGCAGCGAGTGCCAGCGCAGCGGCCGCGAGCAGGGCGGTGCGCTCCCTCGGGGAACTGGAGCGCCAAGTCGCAGCCACAGTGTCGACGATTCTCATGCGCCGGCCCTCGATCGCAGCCGCAGCGTGATGGCGCCAACGGCTGGCCCTTCTTCCAGCTGCGCTTCGTAGCCCTGCGGCAGGGGCTTGGCGCGCAATTCCTTGAGGAGCGCCGCGGGCTGTTGCCCCGCCGCGGGACGCAGCGTCAAGGTCAGGGCGGAATTATCGTAGGTCAGGCTCTCGACACGATGACGCGCGGTATCGCGCAGCTCCTGCGCGAAGATGCGCAGAAGCGAGAGGAAGTCCTCGCGGCCTGCGTAGCCTGCCTGTTGCCGCAGTGCCGCGAGAGCGCGGCTCATCTGCAACGGCGCGTCCACCACGGCAGCGCTCGCGCCGAAGGCCTCGCGGTAAATGGCGTGCATTTCCCCGAGGAGCGCCTTGCGCTCGCGGACCTTGGCGCCCCAGTCAAGCGCAATCGCTACAGTGCTGAGCGCAAGCAAGGCTGCGGCCATGATCGCTGGACGACGCAAGCGCTGCAGCCACTGGATTGCGCCGCGCCGCGCCGAGAACTCCCCTTGCAGGATCTCAAAGGCCGGGCGCGGCTGCGTGCCGGCCCAATGCCATTCGGGCCCAGCCTCCACCGGGACGCCCAGGGCGGCGGACCATGCGCGAACATCGGGTGGTGCGGAGTCGCGAGCCGGGCGCACCACGATAGCCTGCGGGTCGGCGCCCGCTGCGCGCGCCTGTTCGAGTGCGAGCTGCAGCGCCGCCGGTGCGGCATTGCCCTCCGCGATGTCGAGCGTGATCGCCTCGTTCTGTCCCGTGCGCACGAAGCCCTCGCCGCCGCTCGACACCACCGTCCAGGTATGCGGCGCAAGCGCCGGCAGCAGGCTTTCCGGAAAGGCCGAGCTGGCAGCGAGGCCCGCGCCCTCCAGTCTCGCGAGCAGTGCCTGCAGCCACTGCCGGTCGATGATTGCGAGGCAAAGTGAATCTCGTGCCAGCCCCGGCGCGGCGGCGACATGCAGCTGCTCAGGGTCCGGCAAGGCGAGCTCCTCGGCGAGAAAGCGCAGTGCCGATCCCAGCCGCCTCTGCTGCGACGGCGGCGCGGCCACCGTGTCGAGCGTTACGAGATCGCTCGCCAGCACCACCTCGCATGCGCCCTTGACCGGAGACTGGGCCAGATTGCCGGCGCCCGCGGCCAGCACCTCGCCTACCTGGCTGAGGGTCACCCATTCGAACGCACCCGAGGCGGGTGTATCGCGCGTGACCCGGATGCGGCAGGTGGTCATCGCATGCGCTGCCACAAGATCACGGGCATGGCGGTCTTCTCACGTTGCAGCAAGGCCTCCATGCGCACATCTGCCTTGCCCACTGTCGCGCGGCCCTTCAGCAGGAAGTACTGGCTCTCGATCGACAGATCGCCTTCCTGCCATTCGAAGGCGCGGCGCGGCAGTCTCCCCCGGAAATCTTCCATGGCGCGAAAAGGCGTCGTTGCGCGGCTGCCCGCCAGCGCCTGCGCTTCGGCCAGCGTGAGCCCCTGCACCACCGCGACGAGGACTTCCGGCGGGGCGAGGTTGACGTTCACCGGGGTGCGCCGCGGCAGCGCGGTGGCAAACCTGCGCAACTGCGCGAGCACCTGCTCGTCCACGCCGCGCACCCGCAGCAACTCGCCGATCTCGGTTACAGGCTGATTTGCCGTGCGGTACGGAACGGCGAGTTGCAGGTAGTACGCATCTTCCGCTCCCCCTTGCTGCAGCGATTCGCCGTCGGCGTCGATCCAATCGGCGATGGCCTCGGCGAGGTTCGTCTCCAGGCCGATTGCCTGCAGCAGCCGCCTGAAGATGGTGATATCCCGGGCGCTCGCATGGCCGTCGAGCGCCAGGTTGTTCACGTTGAACAATGCCTGCTGGTCGCTGATGTCGCCGGCTATCGTGCCTTGCTCGATCTCGGTCGAAGGCAGCCCGGTTGCCCACAATTCGCCGCCGTGATCCACGTTGGTGCTGCGTGCATCCTGCATCAGGATGGAGCGCGCCCATTGCGCGCCGCCCTTCAGCACCCAGGTCGCCTGCTCGTAGTCTCGCGCCGTCGTCAATTGCCTCAGGGCGAGATCCTGCTGGCGCAACAATGACACCGCGGCCGCTGCCGCAAGGGCCACGATGAGCATGGCAACGAGGATTGCGGCACCGCGATGGCGGCAGGGCAGCGTCATTGCAGCGGCAGGATTCGCGTGATCGATTCGCCGCCGGCGAGGACGATCCGCACCGAAACCGCGCGCGGGAGCGCCGTCGCGGGCCGTTGTGCCGGCCATTCCGTGGTCCAGCGGCCATCGGCGTCGAGCGCCTGCCACTGCAGGTCCGCGACATCTCCCAGCAGCTCGTACGCGGCAGGCGCGCTTCCCGGCGCGGCGTCCAGGTCCGGCCAGACCAGGTACTCCAGAGCGCCGTCACGCAGGCGGTAGCCGACCCTGCGTGGGACGCTCTGCATCGCCGCGCCCTCGCCGATGCCCAGGCGTGTGACGACCAGTTGACCGCTGACGGCTGCCTCTGGCGGGCTGCCTGCCTCTGACGGGCTGCCACCCCCGGACAGCAGCAGCGCCGGGCTCGTGTGATCCGCGCCGTCGCGCGTGGTGCGCCCGATCGCCATCGTCAGGTCCTCGCTCAACTGCGAGGACAGCAGCGACACGTCGCTCCAGCGCCGCGTTTCCGCCTGCAGCCGCGCCTCCGCGTCGAGGACCGAATTCAATCCGCGATAGCCCAGTGCGCCCACTAGCGCGAGCACCGCCATGGCGACTAGCAGTTCGAGCAGGGTGAAGCCGCGGCTGCGCACGTCAGAACTCCCTGGAGAGCACGCCAACGAGGCGGCGAAGCTCGTGCGAGGGATCGCCCGCTTCCGTCACTTGGATCTCCACGCGCCGCAGACCCGCGTGCGGCGTTGCGATGACCTCGGCATGCCAGCGGAAATCCACGCCGGCCTGGCGCTCGACGCCCTCGGTCACCCCGATGCCGGGCCAGCCGCGGCGGGCGACGAGCTCGCCGAGGCGGTTCTCCGCAACCAGGCCCGCCAGCACGCGCTGCTTGTGCGCGCCGGCGGAATCGGTGGAAAGCGCGACCGACCTGCCCGCTGCCGCCATCGCGATCGCGAGAATGGCGAGAGCGACCAGGACCTCAACCAGCGTGAATCCGCGGTCTCTCGGAATGGGTGCGAGCATCGTCGCGTGCGTGAACAGGGACCAGCGAAACGCGGCCGAGCGGGCCCGCGCGCAAGGTGAAGCCCGCGTCACCCGCGGCAACAGTCGCGGCGAACGCGCCGGCGAGGCCGTAGGGTGTCATCACGATGCGCTCTCCGTCGCGGAGCGGATGCGCTTCGACTGTCACATCGCGCAACAGCACGCCGTCGGGCAGCGATCTGCGCCGATACACGCTGTCATCGGCAAAACCCACCCACTCGCCGTCTTCCGCCCTGCGAAAGAACGCGTAGCCGCCGGGCACTGGCGACCAGGCGACGCTTTGCCCGCCCGCTCGCGCCTCCGCAAGCGCAAGCTCGATCAACGCCGCGAGCCTGCGTCCCTCGGTCCGCGCCTGCGTAGCCGCGCTGGGCGATGCAACGAACACCAGCATGGACGACAGCACGGCAACGACGGCCATGGTGACCAGAATCTCGATCAACGTGAAGCCCGATTGCCGCATGCGGATCGTGCCGCGCACTACAGGCCCCACGAGCCCACATCCGCGTCGAAGCGTTCGCCGCCGGCGACGCCATCTGCGCCGAAGCTGAAGACGTCGATCTCGCCGCGCAGACCGGGATTGAGGTACTGGTATGCGTTGCCCCACGGATCCTTCGGCATGCGCTCGAGGTATCCGCCCGTCTTCCAGTTCGGCGCCAGAGGCGGAACGGTGGGCGGCTTGACCAGCGCTTCCATGCCTTGCTCAGTGGACGGATAGCGCATGTTGTCCAGGCGGTAAAGCTTCAGCGCCTGCACGATGGTACGAATGTCCTGCTGCGCGGCGATCACTCTGGCTTCGTCCGGCCGGCTCATGACCCTGGGCACGATCAACGCCGCCAGGATGGCGAGGATGACCACCACCACCATGATCTCGATGAGCGTGAATCCGCGTGCACCGGGGCCGCGCCGCCGAAGTGGCTGTCGCGTCGTCACGACTAAAGCGGGTCCGGCTGCACGAAGGATCGAAGTTGCGGGATCTGCACTGCGCATCATTTATGGCGGGCACCCGGGGATTCGGACGGTGTACTATACATTGAGAGTTGTGCCACTTGTTTCCTCGCGATGCATCCAACAGGGATGAACCGGTTGACCCACTGGATTCTGCACGAGGCTTGGAACGTCGCGCTCGAGCTTGCGCTTGTGGCGGCGCTCGCGATCAGCCTTGCGTATTGGACATGGGTCGCCATCACTCCGGCCACCGTGGCGGCGCCCACGCTGTCCGCGGGCCAGGTTTCCGATCGGCCGGAGCAACCGGCGAGCCGGGATCTGTTCGGGATTGCGTCGGCAGGCGTCGCGTCGGGGCCGCGCAGCGTGGGTCTCAAGGTGCTCGGAATTTTTTCGGGTCAGCAGCCTGGTGCGGGCCGGGCCATTCTCGCGCGGCAGGGCAGCCGGCCGACGACCGTCTCCGCTGGCGAATCGATCACCGACGGCGTCACGCTGCATGAAGTGCACCCGGATCACGTGATCGTCCTGCGCAACGGCGTTCCGGAGCGCGTCGACCTGGAGCGCCGGGTGTCGCAAATGGTGACCCCGGCGGCGGCCACGCCCGGCGAGGTACGCAAGTGATGCGGCGCGCGCTGCTCGCCCTGATAGCCGCGGGATTCGTGCAGGTTGCCGGCGCGCAGCAGGCGCAGGAGCCCGTGACGCTCAATTTCGTCAACGCCGACATCGAATCGGTTGCCGCCGCTGTCGGCAAGATCACGAACCGCAATTTCCTGATCGATCCGCGGGTCAAGGGGACGGTCAACCTGGTTTCTTCCCGCCCTGTCCCGGCCTCGGCGGTGTACGGCATCTTCCTGTCTGCGCTGAGGCTGCAGGGGTTTACGGCGGTGGAAAGCGGTGGCATCACGAAGATCCTGCCGGAAGCCGAAGCGAAGCTGCATGTCAGCGGGGCAGGCTCGCGCGGCGCGGCGGGCGGAGATCGCATGGAGACGCAGGTGTACACGCTGAAGTTCACGTCGGCGAACCAGTTGATGCCGGTGCTGCGCCCGATCATCAGCCCCAACAACACCATCGCGGCATTCGCCGGCACCAATTCCCTGGTGATCACCGACTACGGCGACAACCTGCGCCGCATCGAGCGCATCATCGAAGCCATCGACCGGCCCGGCGGCGGGGAGCCGGTCGTGATTCCGCTGCGCTACGCCGCAGCCGCGGACGTGATCCAGACCCTGAACAAGGTGATGTCCGACAGCATCGTCGCCACGGCGGGCCAGGCGGGTGCGATCGAACTCTCGTTGCGCGTTTACCTCGCGACCGATGCGCGCACCAACAGTATCGTCGTGCGTTCCGAAAACCCGGCGCGCACGGCGCTGGTGCGAGCGATGGTGGAGCAGTTGGACGTGCGCACGGGTACCGCCGCGAATGTGCACGTCATTTACTTGAAGAACGCCGAAGCCACGCGAGTGGCGCAGACGCTGCGCGCCATCCTTTCCGGCGATTCGGCCCCTGTGCCGGCGCCCACGCAGGCCGCCGGCACGCAGGCCATGTCGGCGCAGGCTTCCTCTGCTCAGGGCGGCGGCATGGTGCAGGCCGACTCGGCTTCGAACGCGCTGCTGATCTCGGCGCCCGATGCGATGTTCGCTCACATCAAGGCGATCGTCGAGAAGCTCGACGTGCGCCGCGCGCAGGTCTACGTGGAGGCCCTGATCGTCGAGATCCTGGCGGAAAAGGCAGCCGAATTCGGCATACAGTGGCAGTCGTACGGTGACCCCACTTCCACGCAAAGCCGGGTCTCCGGTGGCACCAACTTCAGCGGCACCGGGACCGGGGCCAACATCATCGATGCCTCCGCCAACATCGGCACCTTGGGCACCGGGCTCAATGTAGGCATCGTCAAGGGGCAGGTCACGATACCGGGGGTCGGCACGGTGACGAACATCGCCGCGCTCGCCCGCGCGCTGGAGACGGACGCCAACGCCAACGTCCTCTCTACGCCGAACATTCTCACGCTGGACAACGAGGAAGCGCGCATCATCGTCGGCCAGAACGTGCCGTTCATCACCGGCCAGTACGCGCAGACCGGCAGCTCAACGACTGCGACGCCCTTCCAGACCATCGAGCGGAAAGACGTCGGCCTGTCGCTGCGCGTCAAGCCGCAGATCTCGGAAGGCGGCACCGTCCGGCTGCAGATCTTCCAGGAAGTCTCCAGCGTCCAGGACCAGGCCAACCCCGCGGGCATCATCACCAACAAGCGCTCCATCGAGTCCACGGTGCTGGTCGACGACGGCCAGATCATCGCATTGGGCGGCCTGGTGCGGGATTCCACGAGCATCACCGTCGAGAAAGTGCCGCTGCTCGGCGACATTCCGTTTCTCGGCTACCTGTTCAGGTACGACACCCGCAAGCTGTCCAAGACCAATCTCATGGTCTTCCTGCGGCCGGTCGTGCTGCGCGACAGTGCCGCCTACGGCGGCTTCACCGCCGAGCGTTACCGGTCGATGCTCGGCGAACAGGACAAGGCCAAGCCGCCGGCGCATCCGGTGCTGCCGGACTACCCGGGGCCGCAGTTGCCGCCGCTCGATCCCAACCGGCCCTAGCCGCTCTGCGCATGGACGCTGCCCGCGACGCCGCGGTTCGCCTGGTGCCCTACCAGTTCGCGAAGACGCATGGCGCGCTCCTGCTCGAGTTGTCCGCGGAGCATGCCTCGGTCTGCCTGCGGAAGGGGGCGCGGCCGCAGGCGCTCACCGAGCTGCGCCGCGTGCTGGGCGTACCCGTGCGCGTGTCGAGCGTGGAGCCTGCCGAGGCGTTCGAGCGCCGCCTGGCCGATGCGTACACGCGAGGGAACCAGTCCGCGGCCCTCGTCGCGGACGGCCTCGAGCACGACATGGACCTCTCGCGCCTCGTGCGCGAGATGCCGAAGGTGGAGGACCTGCTCGAGTCCGAGAACGACGCGCCCATCATCCGCATGATCAACGTGCTGCTGACGCAGGCGCTGCGCCAGCGCGCTTCCGACATCCACATCGAGCCCTACGAAGGCCGCTCGGTGGTCAGGTTCCGGGTCGACGGCACCCTGCAGAACGTCGTCGAGCCGCACCGCGCGCTGCACGCCGCCATGCTTTCGCGCATCAAGGTGATGGCGAACCTGGACATCGCCGAGAAGCGCCTGCCGCAGGACGGTCGCATCTCCCTGCGCCTTGCCGGCCGCCAGGTGGACGTGCGCGTCGCCACCCTGCCGACGAACTACGGCGAGCGCGCCGTACTGCGCCTGCTCGACAAGGAGGACGGCCGTCTGTAACTGCCGATCCTGGGCATGGCTCCCACCACGCTCGCGAGGATCGACGAGCTCATTCACCAGCCGCACGGCATCGTGCTGGTGACGGGGCCGACCGGGTCCGGCAAGACCACGACGCTGTACGCGGCGCTCTCGCGCATCGACGCCCTCGGCCTGAACATCATGACCGTCGAGGATCCCGTGGAGTACGAGCTCGGCGGGGTGTCGCAGACGCACGTCAATGCGCGCATTGGCATGACGTTCGCACGCGCGCTGCGCTCGATACTGCGGCACGATCCCGACGTGATCATGATCGGCGAGATCCGGGACCTCGAGACCGCGCAGATCGCGGTACAGGCGAGCCTCACCGGGCACCTGGTGCTCGCCACGCTGCACACCAACGACGCGATCAGCGCCACGACGCGCATGGTGGACATGGGCGTCGAGCCCTACCTGCTGTCCTCGAGTCTGCTCGGCGTGCTCGCACAACGGCTGGTGCGAAAGCTGTGTCCGGCGTGCAAGCGCGCTTACGCGCCGACGAGCGCCGACCTCGCGGAGTTCGGCGCCAGCTTCGGCGCTTCGCAGCTCTTCGGTCCAGGGGGCTGCGCGGCCTGTCACGGCACCGGCTACGCGGGCCGCACCGGGATCTACGAGCTCTTCGTCATCGATGCGGAAGCGAAGCGCCTGATCCATGCCGAGGACAGCGAGCACCGCCTGCGGGAGTACGCGCTGAGCAAGGGCATGGCGATGTTGCGCCAGGACGGCATGCGCTGGGTGCTCTCCGGCGTCACGTCCCTGGAGGAGGTCGTGCGGGTGACGCGTGAAAGCTGAGCGCGCGCGCCGCGGATCGCGGCGCCCGGGCTGATTCATGCCGGCGTACAGCTATGTCGCCGTGGACGCGCAGGGCCGGACCCGGCGCGGCGTCGTGGAGGCCGAAGCGCCGCGCCAGGCACGCGCGGGCTTGCGCAGCGAGGGCCTCGTGCCGCTGGAGCTGGCCGAAGTCGAGCCGGAAGCGGTGGCGCCCGGAGGAGCGGGCTTGCGGCGGCGACGGCGGCGCCTTTCTGGCGGGGAGTTGGTGCTGGTCACCCGGCGCCTTGCGCTGCTTCTCGAGGCGGGGCTGACGATCGAGCAATGCCTGGATGCGCTCATCGAGCAGGCGCAGGACGAGGCGGGCGGCCACATCCTCGCGGCGGTGCGTGCCGAGGTACTGTCGGGCCACAGTCTCGCTGCCGCGTTCGACCGTTTTCCGGCCTCGTTTCCCGATATCTATCGCGCGCTCGTAGGAGCCGGAGAGCAGTCAGGGGATCTCTCAGGCGTCATGTCACGCCTCGCCGATTACCTGGAGAGCCGCCAGGCCATGTCGCAGACGGCCGGCCTCGCGCTGCTCTATCCCGCGATCGTTGCGTCGGTGGCGCTGCTGATCGTGGTGGGGCTGCTGGCGTACGTCGTGCCGCAGGTGGTCGAGGTGTTCCAGCATAGCCGCCAGGAGCTGCCGTTCCTCACGCGCGCGCTTCTCTGGCTGAGCGCAGGCCTGCAGGGAAACCTCCTGCTGATCGTCGTGCTCGCCGTGGCGCTCATCGTCGGCGCACGCGCAGCCTGGGCGCGCGAGTCGTGGCGGGGAAAGTGGCAGGCACGGGTGTTGCGCTGGCCGGTGCTCGGGCCGCTGCTGCTGGGCATCGGCACCGCGCGCCTCGCCAGCACGCTGGCGATCCTTGTGGGAGGGGGCGTACCGCTGCTTCAGGCTCTCGCGGCGAGCGCCCGCGTCATGGGAAGCCTGCCGTTACGAGCCGCGGTCGAGGAGGCAGCCAAGCAGGTGCGGGAAGGCAGCACCCTGCACCGCGCGCTCGACAGCCGCAAGGTCTTTCCGCCGATCTTCATCCACCTGGTGTCCTCCGGCGAATCGAGCGGCCGCCTCGCGCACATGCTGCAGCAGGCCGCCCGCCATCAGGAACTCGAGAACGAGCGCCGCATCCGCCTGCTCACCGGGATCCTGGAACCCGCCGTCATCGTGGCGATGGGCATCGTGGTGCTGCTGGTGGTGCTGGCCATCCTGATGCCGATCATCGAGATGAACCAGCTCATCCGGGCGTGATGCGCCGTGCGGGAGCAGCCCCGCAGGCACGCCGTGGCTACAATTCCTGAGCGCCCGTCGAAGCCTCTCTCACCAACTTGGCAACCGGCACCGCAGGGCTCGTCGAGCGCATCAGTTCCGGAGTCTTGCGCTCGTAGTAACCGGCTCGGAACCCCAGGGAATATTCGTCGATTCCGATCTGCGTATGCTTCGAGGGCGTCAATCCGCGCCGGCGCGACGCTTCACCATCGACATAGCCCTCTGCATGAGCCAGCGACCAGCCATTCCTTTCAGCCAGCACCTTGGTCTTCTCTTTGGTCAGGTAATGCATGCTACCCCCGTAGTCTTCCCCGTATCTGAAATGCTGGTTCGTGTATTTCCTGCGCGCGGCTATTGCGCTCCTATCTGGCGCCCTTCCCCCAAAGCACAACTTCAACAGTGGCAATCAGGATCATGATGTCGAGGAACAGCGAGTGGTTCTTCACATAGTACAAATCGTATTGAAGTTTCTCGACGGCATCATCGACCGACGCGCCGTAGGCGTAGCGCACTTGCGCCCACCCGGTGATTCCCGGCTTGATGGTATGGCGCAATGAATAGTAGGGAACCTGCTTGTTCAACTGGTCGACGAAGATCGGCCGCTCGGGTCGCGGGCCCACGAAACTCATTTCCCCTTTGAACACGTTGAAGATCTGCGGCAGCTCGTCGATCCGGCACCTGCGGATGATCCGCCCGACCCGGGTGGTCCGGTCGTCGTTGGCCTTTGCCCACTGCACAGTCCCGTTGCGCTCGGCGTCGCTCCTCATGCTGCGCAACTTGTAGATGGTGAAGACGCGTCCGCCCCGGCCGACCCGTTCCTGCCGGTAGAGCACGGGCGAGCCGCTCTCCAGGAATATGCACAGTGCGGCGACCAGAAGGACAGGCAGGTAGAACAGAAGCAGGACCCCGCTCACGGTCACATCGAAAAAGCGCTTCACGAGATTTCCGAAGAAGCTCTGGCGAAAGCCATCCCCTAGTACCATCCAGCTTGGATTGAGCGACTCCAGCATCACCTGACGGTACTCGCGTTCGAAGAAGGTCGGCAACTCGACGACCTTGACGCCCTTCATCTTGCACTCCAGCAGCTGCTGCACCGGAAACCCGCCGCCCCGCCGGTCCCTGACCCCGACCACGATCTGGTCGATGGCATGCTTGTCCACGACCGACATCAGCGTGTCTCCCGGCGCCATGGACAGGAGCTGCGACTGCGGAACGAAATGCTTGGAGGGCTGCAGCGAAACATAGCCGACCACTCGATGGCTGGGGCTGCGGCGCGAGTTTTCTTCGAGTCCCGCTACCCGCGAGCCTGTACCCAGCACCAGCACGCGGGACGTGAGTACGCCCAGATTGTTCCACCTGTGAAAGACGCTGCGGACGAAGGAGATGCCAGCCAAGGCCAGGCCGGCAATCGAAGCGCCCAGCACAACGTGGCCCGGGTAAAGCGAAGGCACGAGAGACGCGGCCAGGGCAATTGCCACCAAGCCAGCGAGGAACGCGGCAATGAGGCGCCCCCTGACGGACCAGGTGTCGCTCCACATGTCCGACGCGTACAGCCCCATGCTCACCATGATGATCATCATCCCCACGGCAAACGCAGCCGCCTGGCCCGGTATCGCCGTGCCCGCGCCAGGGACTGCCGTCGCGGATCCTGCAAACGGGAGAGAAATGCCGATTTGAGCTGCGATCAACAACACCACCCCTTCCAGGGCCGCCAGAATCATCAATCTCCCGGAAACGTAGTGGCTGAAAAGGTTGATCATCGCTTGATATGTTAGGAACGCGATCGTTACAGCCTGTGCAGCCAAAGACGCTGCTCAGGGACTCGATTGCCGGATTGTGCGGCGCTTCCCGCCCGATTGACTGTCAAATCTCGTGCGCATCCAGTTGATGCGGCGAACGCCGAACCAAATGGAAACGCGCCTGACAGAAGACGACCAGCCTGCAAGATCCCCCCGGACCCCCGTGCATCGCGTGGATGCAGCGCGACCAATGTACGTCTGCTACCTCGCCGAATCCAGTCCCTCCAGTACACTTGTCCGTCCGGGACATGCACCATCTTTGTGATGCGGTACTGGAAGTTCTGTCGGTATCTTTCTAATTCGATGCGTGAGGTCCTGCTTGCAACGCAATGAAATATGGTGGAATGGCGATCGGAAAGTGCTTATCCGGCGGTCCTACTCTTGCGGCAAGCTGCGGATATACCAGCCCAGCGCCTCCTTGAGACCTTCCCGCACGCGATGCGTCGGCGCGTAGCCAAGGAGCTTCTGGGCCTTGGAGATATCGGCCTGGGAGTGACGCACGTCGCCTGCCCTGAACTCCCTGTACCGCGGCCGGCACTCGCGCACCTGCGGGAAATGCTCCATCAGCAGCGCGCGCTGCAGTTCGAACAGCTCGTTAAGGGTGGTGCGTTCCGCGACTGCGACGTTGTAGACCTCGTTTAACGCTGCAGGGTTGTCGGTGGTTGCGGCGAGCACGTTTGCCTGGACTGCGTTGTCGACGTAGCAGAAGTCGCGGCTGGTTTCCCCGTCGCCGTTGAT
>Ga0137446_1000013_pt1 | contig 14462 bp, 29 predicted proteins | sample EasRivERMGT357_2_FD_102315 | JGI IMG/M metagenome (GOLD analysis project Ga0137446, IMG submission 102315) | Soil microbial communities from meander-bound floodplain in the East River, Colorado, USA - East River MetaG ERMGT357_2 | ecosystem: Environmental > Terrestrial > Soil > Floodplain ... | reverse complement strand
CGCATGAGACGCAGCTCATCCAGAAACTCAGCCGGATCGCCGTAACAGATCGAAGGCAATGCATTTCCCGTATCGTGTTCGCTCATTGCCGTTGAGGTGCGTTTGGTGGTGCTGATTTTTTCTGGAACACCTTGGCACGCCTCGAATCGTGGAAGGAGCGCGACAGCCAGTTGTGAATACCTCGTTCCGGATTCTTCCATCGCCACTTCGGCGATTCACGCAGCTTGCGGTCGTACCACAGGTCGATACGCGTCAACTCACCCTCGACATCGAACCCTGGGAAAGCGTTTTGCCAGGATTCCATCCGTTCCGCCGAGATGCCCTTGAACATTTTGTCCGGAACATCCCATCCGATCACGCTGGTTTTTGGATTAACCAACGCGGTCTCGCGCGTATCTGATGGTTCACTGATGGTTAATGATGATTCGGGTGACACAGCTATGTCACCCTTAGACGACACAGCTATGTCACCCTTAGACGACACAGCTATGTCACCCTTAACATCAATTTTTAAGGGTGACAAAATGTCACCCTTAATCCAATCTGGATTTATACAATACTCGGCGGTATCAAACCTTCCTCTACCACCATCTGCAACTTTGATGAGCCATCCAATAGCTTCCATTTTTCTAAGCTGACGCTGCACAGTACGTTCAGATTGCACAGTCTTGTCAGCCAATAACGAAACAGAAGGGAATATCCGCGTTCCATCATCCGAAGCATGGTCAGCCAACGCCAAGGCCAGCAGACGCTCTCCTCCACCCGTTGGATACCGCTTGAACACCATCGACATCACTTCTACACTCATCTTGCGCCTCGCCTATATGCAGCCGTGCTTTTCAGCATTGGCTTTATTTCCCTGCGTTCCAATTCCGGAAGTACCAATGTTCTGGTTTGCCACAACCACCGATCAACAGTGACAAAATGCGTCGGCTCGGGAGTAATTTTCCCGATCAACTTTCCATCCAGCGTTGAATAAATAACCTTCACATCGTCGCCAAAATACTTCCTGAATAAATCTATAACCGATGCAGTTTCAGGATGATCTGCACGATTTCTTGCGGCTGAGTTTTCCGATTTTTTTGTGTCACATGGGCACATGGTCATCATCACCATTGTCATTTTTGCGCGGAAAATTTCCGCGCTCGGAACGTTTGTTTGCCCGAGCCAGGGAACTTGGCAAAGGAGTGTTGTGTTCTTGATCTGTGAACTTGGTCAACTCCCCAGCGAACGAAACAACAACCTTTCCGGTTGGCCCATTACGCTGCTTGCCAACAATGATCTCAGCCAGACCAACATCGAGAGAATCAGGGTTGTAAACCTCATCCCGGTAGAGAAAGATCACAATATCTGCGTCCTGCTCAATAGAGCCAGAATCACGCAGATCGGACATTATCGGGCGTTTGTTTGGCCGCGCTTCCAAGCCGCGATTAAGCTGAGAGAGAACTATCACCGGACATTGCAACTCTTTGCCGAGTCGTTTCAAACCACGGGTGATCTTGCCGAGCTCGATTGCGCGATTGTCTTCACCGCCCTCAGATCCCATCAATTGCAGATAGTCGATCACAATCAACGACAATCCGCCGCATTCGCGATGAATCCGTCTGGAGCGAGAACGCATTTCGGCAGAAGTAATGCCGCTATCCTCATCGATCCAGATCGGTGCGTCCTGCACCTTGCCCAACGCGTCAGTTATGCGCGACCACTCTCCATCATAAATGCGACCGGTACGAACGCGCTGAGCGTGAATCTGAGACAAGGAAGACATCATGCGCAAGCCAAGCTGCTCCGAGATCATTTCAATCGAAAAAACCAGAACGGGTTTCCGTTGAGTAATTCCCACGTTTTCGACAATATTCAAAGCGAACGCAGTCTTTCCCATACTCGGCCGACCGGCAAGAATCACCAAATCACCCGGGTGCAAACCCGTGGTCATTTTGTCCAAACCCCGGAAACCAGTGGCGAGACCAGTAACATCCGTTTCGCCTTTCAACTCATACAACTCATCAATGCGCCGAGAAACATTCATCATCACATCGGCAATGGATTGCGGCCCAGATCCATCCTTTCCAGTAACCTCAGACAATAACATCATTTTCGACTGCGCAGCATCTACAATCTCGCGCGCTTCCATGCCATTGCGTCGATAAACCAGCTCCGCAATATCATCAGCTGCAGATTTAACCCTGCGCAGTAATGCATAATCGCGGACGATCTCTGCATATCTTCGGATATTGGCGGAGGATGGAACATTCATCGCCATCGCACCTATGCCAGGCAAACCGCCAACTTGATCCAGCATCCCATGCTCTTGTAAAAACTCAGCCACAGTGATGGTGTCAACAGTTTTGGAATCATCGGCAAGACGTGTAACTGCGCGAAAAATGGCGCGATGTTCACGAGCGAAAAAGTCTGCCTCCACGATGACTCCGGCAATCTTATCTATGCCTGAAACATCCATAAGAAGCGCACCGATCACTGACGCCTCGGCATCCATGTTGTTCAATGGTTCGCGAGTATCAGTCATGATGCCAGTCTAAATAGAGATACTGCCTTCCGGCCAATGCTTACGCTATGCCTATGCTTGCGCACAGGCAGCTGCGGACGTCCACTCTTGAGGAGGCGAGAGGATTTCATTCTTAGATCGAAGTGCGGGTTCTTAAGTTTTCAAGCTGCCGCATCGCCTTATTCAGCGTTTCGGTCGCTCCGGAGATGGCCTCGACCAGCTTCACTTCCTCATCCTTGGGCGATACACGCGCCGGTAGCATTCGCAAAACTTCATGGCAGCGATGATCTGGCCAAAGGTCAGGCGCTCGTCTTTGTCATGGCTCAGGCACGATTTCAGACGTGCATAGGCTGAGTCCGGCTTCAAGTGGGGGAACAAAAAACCGGCCAATCTCTTGCTGTTGCTGATCATCAGATTCAAAGCTTCGAATTCGTCGTCAAACCACATTTGCTGTTGCATCCCGCCTCCTTCCCCGGCACCCCCTAATAATTAGGGGTCGCTAGGGGTGCTTTAAAAAGTTGAAAAAAATAGGATGCGATCCATGCAGACCAACATCCCATCGAAAATTACTTGCTTGCGCGGGCGCGCATTACGCTGCCTCCTGCTGCTTTGCAGCATTGACGGCGAACAAATCCGGCCGCAAAAGTTTGAGCGTCTGCCGCCTCGCCTTCGGGATCCCTTTCGTCCTCCACTCAGATACTGAGGCTGGTTTTACCTCGAACAATTTGGCAACGGCACTCGTGCCGCCCAGCTCATCAATTATTTTTGAATCGTTCATGGACGACATTTTAGGCATGCCTAATTGAACAAGTCAAGGCATACCTAATTTGCTAAATGTTAGGCTTACCTATATGGATACTTGGAACAAACGGATAACCTGCAAAGCTGTCAAAATCAGAACTTGCCCGGTTAGCGGGAGTTTCTAATCCTACAGTTTCCGATTGGGAGAGCGGAGAGATAAAAAAACTTGAGGCGGAGAATCTGCTTAAAGTTTGCGATGCCTGGATCATTTTCTTTGGCATCGCTTTCGTGATCTACAAAACCATCAATTACGGCGAAATATCCGAAACAGGGAGCATGATCTGCCAGAATTGCGGAACTCGCGGCACCCCTAAAAAAATTACCAAGGGGAGCGTGAGCATTGAAATAGTTCTATGGCTTTGCTTCCTGATACCAGGACTGATCTACTCTCTCTGGCGTCTATCGACCAGGCATGATGCCTGTCCTAGTTGCGGGATTCCGGGAATGATCAACGTGAATACTCCTAACGGAAAGCAGCTCGACCAGAGATTTCAGCAAAAATAATCTGAACTGATTCTTTCCAAAAAATAGCCGCAGCTAACCCCTGCGGCTTTTCTTTTTCCTGACAATTAGGCGTGCCTTAACTTTCGCTTGACAGTTTCGTTAGGTATGCCTAATATTGTCTCCAGTCACCCAAACGGAGGCAGCGATGGAAACCAAAGACGGGCAGCACACCAGAAGAAATCACCGGATATATCAGGGCTCGATAACCGATAGCGTTCAGGTATGCACCAGCTGGTGGCAAAAAGATTATCCGAACGGATCATCAAAAATATCATCCATCATCACCATCAATACCGGCTGCGCAAATCTGCATATCGACATCAGTGCCGCCGAAGCGCGGGCGCTGGCAGCCAGCCTCATTGCACATGCAAATGATGTCGAGGCGACACAACAGCAGATCGACCTACTCGAGTCGATGCCAGCATGAACTCCGCCGCCGAGCGCCAGACCATCACCGCAGATGAATTGCATGCTGCGTTCAAGGCAAAGCCTTTTGTACGCATTGCACTGGAAATGACTGCGCTGGCGATGCGCAATAAAAACAAATAACAAAACGACAGGGAGCCATTATGCAAACGATAGAACAGCGTGTTTTGAAAGTTATCTCCAAAGAGACCGATTGCCGGATTCAACAGGCTCACATCAAGCCTGAGCATGAATTGCTGCACGACCTCAATCTTGATTCGCTCGATTGCACCTGTCTCATGATGAAACTGGAAGAAGAGTTCGTCATCAGCCTGGTCAGCAACAAGTTTTCCGAACTCAAGACCGTTGAACACGTCATCGACCACATCGTAAACGTCTGCAGAAAGGCAGGCGCGGCATGAGACAAATCAGCCAACCCGACGGCTCCTATGCCTTACTGGTCGATGAAACAGCGCGCATGGAGATCGCACGCCAGCTTGCGGAAGCCGCAGGGCATTTAGATGATCTAAAAAACTCGGATCAATCACTTGTATCAATTTCTGAAACCCGTATCCAGGCAACCAGGAGCATCCTGCATCTCCACCGCATCGCCTATCAATTCGCCGGTGATCGTGCGCACGAAATCTACGACGAAAGCGATGGAAGCGAAACCGATCTCGAACAACAGATGAGGCAGACATGAGAGCGCTTCTCTATAGATTCACCATGAGCAGCCATAAGGGTCGCAGCGTTCACCAGATCATTGCGCATTGCCCAGTCGAAGCGATTTGCACGGGGATTCGTATCAGCCCGGCAATCTCTGGCCCGGTGCACATCGTTTGTAAACCCATCAGGAGGGTTGGATCATTTCTGGCGTTTAATCACGGCGCAAAGACATTTGAACAAAACGAGGGAGACAACAAATGAATATCTGGTCGCTCATCCAGCGCACTCAATGGCGAATCTCTCGTTTCATCAAGCGCCTTACTGACTACAACTATTACCGCGATCTCGGCCAGAGCATGGCCGAAGCCTGGGAAAAGTCAGGACGGACATTATGAGAAAATATTCCAAGCGCACTGTCCGTCCGCTGCTAGATCCAATGGTCTGGATCACCAAGCGCTCCCCGCTGGCCAACGACCAGCAACGCGACATCGGCATCGCCTATCACGCCAGCCTGCAGGCCATCCTGCGCGGCCACGGCAATGCACAGGCATGGGCCACGCTGGCATGTTCTCTCAACATCGCCCTGATGCTGTGCGAGCAAGGATTCAGCGCCGGGCACATCGACGATATAAAGCACGCGCAGACCGCCATGCTCACTTGCCGCACCCGTGCTGAGATCCACAATAAATACGGCTTCACCGGCGACGAAGCGCGCCTGGTGATGGCGGCCTGCAACATTCAAGATGAACAGATCAGCATGGCCAGCAAAGGCCAGGGTGAGGTTTATGTATGACCGAACTCATCCTCTTCGCCAGCACCTTCGTACTCGTCTTTGCACTCGGCCTGCAATCGCTCAACGTCAACAACGGCCACCACTACGCCGCCGCCGTCACCAGCTTCGCCATCGGTGCGATGCAGATGGTTCTGTTCAAACTCGCACCCAACGCCAGCTGGACGGAGATTGCAGCGTTCCTGTTGGGCGGTCCTTTCGGCATCACCGCATCGATGTGGGCGCATCCGCGCCTGGCACGAATTCTTAAACGTATCAACCACAAAGGAGCAAAAGCATGAATGCACCAATCGCACCAGAATTACTCGCCGCACTCGATCTAAAGGATGGCGAAAAATACGCCTTTGGCATCACGCTGCCAGATGGCAAAACCACTCATACCATCCTGCTTCCAGTCGATGAAGAGGTCGATAGCTGGGATGCCGGCATGGAATGGGCAAAGAATCTTGGCGGTGATCTCCCGGATCGCGCTGAGCAAGCGCTGTTCAATAAGTACATGCCGGAAGAATTCCAGAAAGATGCCTACTGGTCGAATACGCAGCACGCCGGCGACTCGGGCAGCGCCTGGTATCAGGGTTTCGACAACGGCTACCAGGGCAGCTACTACAAGAGCTGCGAGTGCCGAGCCCGCCCCGTCCGCAGAGTGACCATTTAATTATTCATCAATTTAACTATTCAGGAGTTCAAATGAACGCAATCACCGACCCCAGCCTTCCCTTAATCGGTACACCAATGCCCGGTGGCTTCTTCGCCGGCACCGTCATGGTCAATGGCCAGCGCCGCGCCATCATCTTGTCGACGAAGAAAATCGGCATAAAAGGTGCATGGCACGAAGAAGAGATCGATGTACCCGGCGCGAAGTCCTACACCGACGGCATGGCCAACACGCTGGCCATGGCGGAGGCTGGCAGCGGCTTGGCCAAGACGACGCTGGAGCTGGAGATCGACGGCCAGAAGGATTTCTACATCCCATCACAGGACGAACTGGAGATCTGCTACCGCGCATTCAAGCCGACCACCCAGCAGAACTGGTGCTATGTACGCTCAGGTATCAATCTGAGCGCACTGCCGCCCACCTATCCCTACACGCCAGAATTTCCCGTACAAACCATGCTGGACGCCTTCAAAAAAGGTGGCGAAGAAGCGTTCGAAGAGGAAGCGTACTGGACCAGTACGCAGCACGCCGGCCACTCGGACTACGCCTGGTCTCAGAATTTCCTCAACGGGACCCAGTACGACTACCTCTACAAGAGCTGCGAGTGCCGAGCCCGCCCCGTCCGCAGACAGCCAATTTAACCATTCAGTCATTCATCAATTCAGGAGCTACCAATGACCGCAACTACAACGCTTAAAATCGATGACGCTGAAATCACCGTCCCGACGTCTGCACTTTTCCGCGCATGGTTCGAGCGCCATCTTTGCCAACCCGGCAAGCCATCCTTCGCGATCCCGGCCGCGAGGTCGGGCGAGCGCTATCTTGGATCGATCATCGAACCGAGCGGCCGCGTGCGCCACACCTTCCTGATGCCGGGCGACGTAAAGAAGAACTGGAACGACGGCATGGCATGGGCCAAGGATCTCGGCGGCGATCTGCCCGACCGCATCGAGCAGGCCATGCTCTATGCCTATATACCGGACGAATTCCAGAAAGATGCCTACTGGTCGAATACGCAGCACGCCGGCTACTCGGACCTCGCCTGGTTTCAGGATTTCTACTACGGGAGCCAGGGCGACTACAACAAGAGCTGCGAGTGCCGAGCCCGCCCCGTCCGCAGAGAATTCAGTGATTCAGTCATGCGTTGTTTGCCAAGGCTGTAGGGGTTCGGCTCACCTACAGGGACTTATGTATGTAATTCCCATAAGTTGTGGGGCGAGCGAAGCGAGTCCCGCACGAACGACGGGTTCGACCCTGGTACTACGGAGAGCAAAATGGAATTAGCTTTTTATTTAGGATTGCTGATGATTGGCACAGCTATTGCGTTGGGTTTGGAAAAAATATCAAACTCAAATTCGCATAAGAAGCTTTTGCAATCCGAAGTATCAAGATGGGCAAATAGCGCATTGCCGTCTGGAGCAAACCATTTGAAAAAGCTGGAGCAAGAAATCGCTGAGCTTAAAGATGCGCCGAGCGACAAAATGGAAATGGCAGATGTCGGACTCTCGCTAATGCTCCACGCAGAAAAACATGGTGTTGATTTGATATTGGCGATGCGAGAGAAGTTTGAAATTGTAAAAGAACGCAAATATGGCCCCCTGGATGCGGACGGAATATCTCAGCATATAGAGGGGTCGAACGAAAAGGTAAGCGGCGGAGCGTAGCGGAGTCCGCCTTGACCGCTGGGTTGGGCGTGAATTTTTAAGAAAGGTACGGATATGAAGATTTTTGAAATGAATGATTGTGATTGGGTTGTTGCTGAGAGCTTGGAACAAAGCAAACTTGCATATCTGAAAGATTACAGCGATGACGTTGAAGATGCTCGGGAACTCACAGACAGTGAACTTGATACTTTAATTTTCACTGACCGCGACGAAAATGAAACACCAACAGGCGATAAGCGAACCTTCCGTGAACAATTGGCAATTGAGGTTGCGGCAGGAGGTACTTTCCCGCGCTTGTTCGCAAGCACGGAATATTGACGCCCAACGCAGAAATCAGGGGCTAGACGGGCTTTATCGGCTAGTCCCGCTGGATTGACGGGTTATGCCCCGTCTTTCGATGAAAATATATTTTGATTTAGGTATTGACTTTAATATAAATAGGACTATACTTCTTTCAACGGTTAGCGATTGGCGCGAACCGAGAAAAAGGAGAATTAAAATGTTAACTAAAAAAGACCGCGACACATTCAGGCTCGCATTGGCATCACTGAATTGCTACACAATTACAGATGTTTCAAAATTGGACATCGACGACATGATTACCGATGAACAGATCGTGGAGACAGCGGAAACAGTAGAGCATTATTTTGAAGCTCGCGGACGCAGGCTGAATCGCAAGGGCGAGCGCCCTGAAACGCCTTATGAAAAAAACACCACGCTGATCGGCGATGTTTACAAATGGGACGACGTGCAATCTCGCAAGGGCGCTCGGCGCGGAACACTTTATTTGATGGATTTAGGTAACGCCCGCGCAGTATATTTTGATGGCGAATCATGAGCGGCGGAGAACGAAAAGGCGCAGGGCGCAAGCCCTCCCCGCCTGAACTGAAAAAGATTCCGGTGGGAGTGAAACTCCCACGCTGGCTTGTGGAGTGGATGCGCGTACAGCCGGAGAGCCAGGCTGTGCTGATTGAGGAGGCTTTAAAAAAGCGGCACAAATTGAAACCGCCCGAAGGGGCATAACGAATGAGTTGTGGGGCGAGCGCAGCGAGTCCCACACGAACGACGGGTTGGGCACCGTCGTAACTACAAAGAAAGGGTTTGATATGAGCAAAGCGATTGATGATGTTGTGGCGGAGCGGAAGCGGCAGATTAAGGCCGAGGGCTGGACTGAAGCGCACGATGACCAGCACGATGACAGGAGTTTAGCGCTTGCGGGAGTGTGCTACGCGAAACAGTACGTTGGCCTTGCGTGGTTACTCGAAAGCTACGAAAAAGAAGAAGGCGAAGAGAAGTATCAAAACGAAGAGTTGCCGGATGAGTGGCCAACTTCCTGGCACGAGGACTGGTGGAAGCCGAAGAACCCGCGCCGTGATCTGGTGCGCGCTGCCGCACTGTTGATCGCAGAGATTGAGCGGCTAGACAGGGCTGCAACGAAGGTGCCCAACGAGTAGTAGACACCTAAATCGGTGCCTATCCTGTAGATGACCAAATTTTACACAAAAGACCAAGGAAGCTAGTATGCGCGCCATGGGACGTAAACCAACCAAGAACCTAAACCTGCCACCACGCATGCGCGCCCGCGAACGGCGTGGAACTACTTGGTATTACTACGACTGTGGCGGTAAGCCTCGCAAAGAGACGCCCCTCGGCAACGATTACACCATAGCCGTCGGCAAGTGGGCCGAGCTGGAAGGCGGCGATACCAGCACCGGCAGCATTATCACCTTCAAAGACGCGGCCGATACCTACCTGCGAAAGGTCTTTCCGGCAAAAGCCGCGCGCACCCAAAAAGAAAATCTGTTCGAGCTGGAATCCCTGCTCAAGTTTTTCAACAATCCGCCAGCGCCGCTGGACAATATAAAGCCGATTCATATTCGCCAATACATGGACTGGCGGATCGACCAGACAAGCTGGCCGAAGCCATCCGCGCCTTCCAGTTCCGCGACCTCCGCGCCAAAGCCGGAACCGATAAAGCCGAGTCCACCGGCGACATCCGCCAAGCCCAAAAACAACTTGGCCACACCACTATAGCCATGACCGAGCACTACACCCGGGATCGCCGCGGCGACCTGGTAAACCCTACTAAATAAGGAATAAAAATGAAACATTACGGACTACAGCATACAGCAACAAAAAAATGGTTAATGGACAGCGGCGGGATAATTTTTTGGACTACCAGCAAAAAAGTAGCTGAAGAACAGCTGAAGCTGACCAATACACCTCCAAATTTTAAGGTTTGTGAATTTGTTGATGATAATGAAACTAACTAAGTTTATTGAAAATCTGCATGGATGCAAATTGATTCCATGGCAGAAGAATTTGGTAGATTTTCTGGAGAGACACCCACAATCTGCTACTTCTATTCATTGGCATCGCGAAAGCAGAAAAAAAAGCAATTCCTGTTCCGCAAAAATTACTAACACCCTGTAGTTATTGGCTTACAATTCCTCCCTTTTCGCAACTTTGCGGAACAAAATCATGCCTGCAACCAGCGCCAATACTTCAAACATATACCGGACTTAAAATCCGTCGCTGTGAAAACGGCATACCGGTTCGATTCCGGTCTCGGGCACCATATACAATAAGGATTTTAGCGTTTTTAATTCTTCTATGAAAACGTGAATTCTGTTCCGCAATTCCTGATCTGTTCCGCAATTCCTAAATTTTGACAAAAAAAAGTGGCTGGTCCGTGTTGATAATACGGGCCAGCCACCTCTTGTTTAACGCCTGAATCACTTTTAAATCCATCCCATCCAATCCGCAAACAGCGTCACCAGCAACGCCATGCCGGTAATGAATGAAGTATCACTAACGATCTCGATCAGCATAATGCAACCTCCGCCGCTCGGCGCAGGGTGAGACCGCGCAGTACCCTTCCGCCCGCCTTGTTCCACTTCATAAGCTCGCGCGGCACGTCCTCCCAGCGCTCACCATTGATACGTTTGCGCAGGGTGCTGATGCGCAGGTTTCCGCTGCCGAGGTTAAAGGTGAAGTCGATGATGGCGGCCAGGCGATCCGGTGTGTTGATGCTCGGGCATAGTTTGATGACGGCGGGGAGATAAACCGTTTTCACCATCAACAACAGCAGCTGCTCGGCACGCTCCCGGGTGATGGGAGGATCGTTCAGGCTGACGCTGTGGCCATTCTCGTAATAGGTCGCCCCGCAGCCGATTGTAGGCACGCCGGCCGGGCACAGGTAGGGAGTGAGAATAATTCGCTCCCACCGGCGCGCAAGGGCGCAGGCAACTTCGACCGCCAGCGGAATGTTCATTTTCCGCGCTTGCCCAAAGAGCGGTCGGCCACATAGATGCCGAGGATGGCGCTGAACAGATCGCGGTGCCAGTCGCTCATGTTGAAACCGAGTTGGCAGATCTCGCTGACGATCATCACCGTGGCCACGGTGGCCAGCATGGGGCGGATCGCACCATTCCATGCGTCGATCCAATATACGCCTGTTTTACGCCCGACGGCGGCGACTGCCTCCGCCCACGCGCCAACCTCCAGGCGCGTTGAATCTGCCTCTGCCTGCACCTGGATGACCTTTACGCCCAAATCGGCCTGCAGCCGTTGCGATTCCATATTGCGCGCATGCTGGGCAGCATCGAGCGCTCCCTGCACTTGCATGCGCTCGATCTCCATCGCCTGCTCTTGCTTGCGCGTTAAATAGGCGGAGATCTCGCCCCAGATCATGCGGAATGCGGTACCTCCAAAGAAAGACAATAATGCGCTCATCTATTCGCCCTCCTATCAAAAAAGAACCACCCAGCCACGCCGATCAACAGCAGATATTGCCCACACCCCCACCCCAGCAAGACCCCTACCGCGCCGCCGACAGAGAGCGCGATCGATGCCGAGAATCCGACGAACTTGAAGTGATGATCTAACTTATGCCGGTTTAGCGTTGCGGCCAGGCCGATGCCACGCCAGAAGATGACAGCGGTGGCGGCGAGCATCAGGATCAGAAACGCGATCTTCATCATGATCAGGCTCCTTTCACTTTTTTACCGATGGCGGCGATGGCGATAGGCACGATACTCGGCGTGACCGCCCCGATCAGCAGTGCCAGCGTCAGACGCAGTTCCTCGGTTATGCTGATGCCTGATATCGCCGAAGCAACCCACTGCGCGGCCACGGGTGAGCAATAGGCCGCCAGCAACGATGACAACAGCACCGCGGCGACGGCTTTAGGCCTGTCGTCAATCTTCTTCAGCATGATCGACGCAAGAAAGGCAGCGATCATGCCCAGTACCAATGCATCGATCTGCGGAACAAAGAACGCGAACGGCAAGGCCGTCCCCGCCCCTATCTTTGCCCCCGCCAATGCTGTCGAATTCGGCTCAGCCATCTAACCCCCTTTTTTCAGAAATAAAAAAGCACCCGAAGGTGCTCTGTTTTTTTCGTATGCCGCAAATCTACGCCGGCAAAACCATAACCGGATAATTCAACATCCAAAGATGCTGCGGCGTGATCCGGTGCATCACGCCATCCCGAAACACCGGCAGCCCGCCAGCCTTTATCACCATCGCCACATGTTCCGAACACCACCACCTGGAATCATCCTGCCAGTCTCGATTGACGCCCAAGCCGAGCATTCCTATAGCGTCGTACGGCTTTCCTATCTGCGCCCGCGCTGCGGCTATTGCCGCGGCCTCGTCCGGGCAAGGAACATCTACAACTACCCAGCGCGGATGCGCCGCGAGCACATCTGCCAATGCGGCCACCCTTACCTTGGGCCATACCGCCTCGATGACTTCCGCACCGTCGATGATCCCAACGTGCGACCAGTCAGACCAGGTGACGGTGCGAATGCCACGAGCTACGACCTTGTCCGAAGTGCAGAACAGGATTTTCATAACGCCACCATATTCATACCGGCCACACCATCGCCGGAAGCTCGGCAATCAACTCTGCTTTTGTCGGAACTGTCCTCAATCCTGCTACAACGTCTGTCTGAACTTTGATGCTATGGGCATAACATGCATCCATCCACTGACCGAATGCGATTGCTTTGTTCTGCCATGGATTGGGATAACCGGCCCGCATCGTGCAGGTTATGCGCGAGTCCCACATATCGGCATGAGCTACAGCTTCGATATGTTGGTCAACGGCGGCTTCGAGTTCAGCCAGTTTGAGTGCATTAATTTCTGCGCTAGTTAAAGGATCGGCAGGAAGTGCCGCAGCCAGTTCATCTGCCGGAATTGCAGATATTGCACGTACCTCATCGTGCCCAACCGATATGTTGCGAGTGGCGGTGATGCCGTTTCTATCGAGTTTCCAGAGCATTATTCCTCCCGCAGGAAATATGAAATTGACAATGTTCCAGTAGGAGTGCCAGTTTTTACCCATACTAGACTAAACCCATCCGCGTCCATGGTTGCGGTCGCTACCACATAGCTTCCACCGGCGGGTATTATGGTGATGCAGTTTACAGCGTCAGCTGCACACCATGTCGCGACATAACCGACATAGGAATTAATATTTTCAACACCGTTTGAGATACCATGAGACGAAACAACCGTCCCGTTAATTGTCGCCAGAAACGTGGCACTCCTCGGTCGGAAATTTATGCCGGTCGTGGATACCGTACCACTCGCTGCGGAAATATCTCTGGTTATGATGCCAGCCTTGGTTCGCCACTGTTTCGCGGGTACATAATCAAACAAGATGCAAGTCGTAGCCGTGAGCATGTAGACGCGGAACGTATCGTTTGCGGCTGTGGTGATGCTTGTTGCGCCTTGAATGATATTCAGCCCAGCGCCGTGTGTGATGATGCCTGCGCCCGATGCGCGACAGTGGTAGGTTAATCCGGCAATACCGTTGAACGCGCCGATAGTTGTACCAGTATCACTCAGTGTGCCGTTGAGCGTAGTTCCTAGCGTAGTTGTGGCAGCGCGAGTCCATGCGGTTACGGCTTGGTCTACTTGCACCGCATTCCCCGCGGCAACACCCAGCGCGAAGTCCAGATCATGGATCAGGAATGCGCGGTGATCGGTGTAGCTGGTCACCGTGCTGGCGCCGGTGGCGATCGCGTACAGCCGCATGTAGACTGCCACGTTGTTCCAGTTCGTGGTGGCGGTAGATACGCTTACCACCCCGGTCGTCCGATTCGCCACCACATAGTTGGTTGTGCTGGCAGTCAGCACCAGCGTGCCATTCGCTACCGCTGTCGGCGTCCCGCTGATATTCAGCATGCCGCCGTAGTAGCCCCAGGTCAGCGCTGTAGTCGTAGAAGCGCGGCGGCCGTATAGCACGGCGGGAGAGCCTGCATCGAAGAGCGCATTGGCCGTCACTTCTTTGGCCGCCTGTGCCGCAGCGATCAGATCCAGTATTGATGTGCTGCCACTCATATAACTCCCCTCGCTCCATAGCCGTTGCCAACTACAGAGGACACTTGATAGACGATGAAATAGACGGGATTGCCCGGAGTCAATCCGTCCGTGGTTTGTTGTGCTGCCGTGTAGGTCGTGG
>Ga0137446_1000012_pt1 | contig 14585 bp, 14 predicted proteins | sample EasRivERMGT357_2_FD_102315 | JGI IMG/M metagenome (GOLD analysis project Ga0137446, IMG submission 102315) | Soil microbial communities from meander-bound floodplain in the East River, Colorado, USA - East River MetaG ERMGT357_2 | ecosystem: Environmental > Terrestrial > Soil > Floodplain ... | reverse complement strand
TATTCATAAAGTTATTCTAAATCGATTTTATCTTAATGCAATTGTCTACTGGTGCTTTGTTGTAGCTCCATTGTGGCTTTCAAGAGGAGTGTTCAGATACTTTGAAAAGACTGTTATTGATTATGGAATGAATAATGGATTACAAAAAGCAGTTGGTTGGAGTGCCAAAGTAGTTCAAGGCACGCAAACCGGTGTAACCCAATCTTATCTATTCGTATTTGGAGCAGGATTGCTATTTGTAGTCCTGATATTGTTGATATAGGAGATAATGTGAGATGCTAGAAATCAGTTCAACTCCATTGGTAATAATTGCAATTCTTGGTACAGTAGGAGTTTTGTTACCTATAATCAGTATTGCCAGAAAAGAAAAAGGTTCAAACTCATTTTATGCAGTTATTGCATTTGCTGCATTGATTGCATCAATTGGATATGTTGCATATCAATTCATTGCTGATAATATTCTTCCATCTGCCCTGTTTTCTGAAGATGTACTTGTAGATGACGCATTTGGTGGATTCTTTGCAATCGCAATGCTAATTGTTGCCATCTTCACTACAGTTGGCTCCTTTAACTATATGCGAAAAAAGAACTATCCTGCTGTTTACTATTCCTTAATACTCCTTTCAACAATTGGTATGGTGTTAGTAGCTTATTCTACTGACCTAGTGATGTTATTTGTTGCATGGGAGCTCATGAGCATTCCAACATACGTTCTTGTTGGATTTATGAAAAAGAATCCAAGCTCAAATGAAGCTGCACTAAAGTATTTCTTATTTGGAGCATTATCCTCTGCAATTATTGTTTATGGAATTTCATTATCCTATGGATTAACTGGTTCAACAAATATTGGTGAAGTTATTCAGGGTTACTCTACTCTTGATCCTTCGTTATTGCCATTGGCATTGCTATCTGTTGGAATGTTTATTGCTGGATTTGGGTTTAAGATGGGACTAGTACCTTTCCATCAATTGTTGCCTGACACTTATGAAGGTGCACCTCCAACCATTACTACTTTACTTGCAGCTGGAACAAAGAAAGCAGGATTTGCAGCAACAATTAGAATAGTTGTTTTGGGAATGGTCGTACTTAATCTTGATTGGACTTTAGCTCTTGGTATAATCGCAGTGATGACTATGACCATTGGTAACATTGCTGCAATCATGCAAAAGAATCTTGCAAGGATGTTGGCATATTCTAGTATTGCTCATGCTGGCTACATTTTGATTGGACTTGCAGTAGCTCCATACAGCCCTCTTGGTTTACAAGGTTCTCTATACCAAATATTGAATCACGCAGTAATGAAAGGTGCTGCATTCATAGCAGTTGCAGGAATAGTAACCACACTTGCAGTAACTAACATCGATAAACTCAAAGGACTTGGTAGAAGAATGCCTATTACATCACTCGGATTGGTAATCTCACTATTTGCTTTAGCTGGTGTACCTCCACTTGCTGGATTCTGGAGTAAAATAATGTTATTTGGTGGTGCACTGGACGCTGGTTCAACTATATGGTGGGCACCGTGGCTTGCAATAGCTGGAGTTCTAAACAGTGCTCTATCCTTGGCTTACTATGGTTGGATCACGAGAAAAATGTACTTTGAAGGAGAAACTGAAAAAAGAATAACAGAACCAAAGTCTGTAATCGCAGTCATGATATTTTCAACAATTTTCTTGGTAGGATTCGGTGTATATCCAGATCCAATTATTAAATTTGTAGAATTTGCTGCACCAACACTTAGCTTGGGTATTATGCCTTAAATGTTGTAAATTTTATAAGATTATCCAAATTCATTTTTGCATCATTATCTGAAATTTTTCTTAAACTTGCTTTAGCCTTGTCAGAATATTTTTTTAGAAGTTCTTCCATTTTATTGAAAACATCTCTTGGATCAGAACTTTTCTTGATTAATAAATTAAATAATTTATCTTCATTCTTCCAGTCAAACAAATCATCTCTTATCTGATATGCAATTCCTATATTTTTTCCATATTCTGTTAGTGCTTCTATTTCTTCTTCACTACCATTTGCAATAATTGCACCTATTCTTGCAGCCACTTCAAATGCAGTGGCAGTTTTGTATTCAATTACTTTGAGATAATCATCAAAAGTAACATCTTCACTTGTTTCTAATCTGCTTTCTATCATTTCTCCTTCACTCATCAACATTGCTGTTGTTGCCAAATCCTTTGTTATTCTTGCATTGTCTAATCTTGAAGAAATTGCAAGAATTAACCCCAAAACAAAGTCTCCTGTTAGTACACTTGTATTATACCCATATTTGATATGAAATGGTTCTTTTTGTCTTCGCATTGTTTCGTTATCTATAATGTCGTCATGTATGATAGATTCCATATGTAAAAATTCTACAGCGCATGATGCTGCTAATGTATTATCATCAATTTTTCCTACGCTTTCGGCAGCTAAAACTAAGATGATTGGTCTAATTCGTTTTCCACCCTCTAAAGAATATTTTAGTGGTTCAATGAATTCTGATTCTGAATATAATGATAATTCTCTATCTAATGCCTGGTTGATTTTATCGATATACTTACTATATGTTTCAAGTAAAGGATTAATCTCGATATTTTTCCTGTCCAAGATTGGGCCTATTCAAAAAACTTTCTCATTAGTAATTAAATCTTGGTGCTCCAGCCGGGATTTTCATCGTTAGATTTTGAACCCGGGATCACTGCCTTGAAAGGGCAGTATGCTTGACCGGTCTACACCACTGGAACCCAACAAAATTGGGTAATTTGTCCATAAAATCTTTTGTAAACCACACAAAGATTTTTTATTGGCAAATTGGAAGATGTGATATGAATCTAATAAAACGAATTGATGAAATGATTGAAGAAAGAAGTTTACTAAAACACCCATTCTATCAAATGTGGTCTGATGGAAAATTAACTCTTGATTCATTATCTGGTTATTCTAAAGAATACTTTCAACTCGTTAAGGCAGTCCCATCATTTATGACTCCTATTATAGAAAAGGCTCCGAATTCTGTTATTAGTGAATTAATTGATAACCAACAAGAGGAATCTATTCACATAAAATCATGGATTAAATTTGCAGAAGAACTAGGAGTTTCTGAACATGAATTAATTCACTATGAAGGATTAGAAAAGACTAGGAAATCTATTTTGGAATTATCTGAATTAATGAATACCTATGAAGGTGGAGCATGTGCAATGTATGCTTTTGAAAAAGAAATTCCTAAAATTAGTCAAACAAAACTTGATGGCTTGGCAGAATTCTATGGAATGTCTAACGAGGAGGCTACAGAATACTTTAAACTTCATACGGAAGCTGATATTCGTCATGCTGCATCTTGGAGAAATATTCTTGAAAAAACATCAACTGATTCAGATAACTTGATCCATATCGCAGACAAATCTATCTCTGCACAAAATCTGTTGCTTGATAGTTGTTATGAAGCATATTGTTGAGCTCATAACATTTTATACTGAAGGTAAAATCCATCTGCTTAGGGCCCATAACTCAGCTTGGTAGAGTACCCGGCTCATAACCGGGGAGTCAAGGGATCGAAGCCCTTTGGGCCCATATTATTTCCGTTAGTTTTAAAATGAGCACAAACAAAATTTACTGGCTGCGATGAAGAATCAGAGTTATATCTGAACGATGATTGAAAGGCATTTGTCTGAGCTGCCAAAAATTACTTGTTAATCTGTTTTCTTACTTTTTCTAAAGTATCGTCATCAACAAGTTTTTGTTCGTGTAATGCTTGTGTGATTTGTATTATATTGGTAATAGAATGTAATTTAACTCCTAATTCTTTTAGTGCTTCATCTGCGCCCTCCATTCTATTGACAATTACATATACATCTTCTATTGTTATGTTTGCTTCTTTTAGTGATTTTATTGCATTTACAACCGAACCTCCAGTTGTTGCAACATCATCTATCATTACAACCTTCATTCCTTCCTGAATTTGCCCTTCGACTGATTTTGAAGTTCCATAGTCTTTTGGTTTACTTCTTACATAGATTAATGGCTTAACTGTTTCAATTGCCAATGCTGATGCAATAACCAAACCTCCAGTAGGAACTGATACTAAAGAATCAAAACTATCCAATCCCACACTTTCTGCAATATTGTTTTGCAGATATTTTATCATAGTTCTAAATTGATGAGGATAACTAGGAACTAGTCTCAAATCAACATAGTATGAACTTTTTTTGCCACTAGCAAGTGTAAAATTACCAAATTTTATTATCCCCTTTTGATGCAAAAAGGTTGCAAACTCTTTTACAAATTCCATATCTAAATTAACTACACTGGATTTATTTTGGTTTGTATTGTGTATTAATCATGCCTGAAATCTGGTTAAATTATGGTATTACTGATGTTGTTCTGGATATTCGGGCAGAGAATCTAGAACAAAAAATTGATTCTGATGGTAAGATTTTGGAAGATATAGCGATCAATGAAAAACTGAGTACTATTGATTTAACAAAACCTATGGAACTTGTAGTTTTACATAACTCGAAATCCATTCAAAAAGTCATCTCATCATTATTTACAACATGTGAACAAAAGTCATTACCGTTTCCTAAAATTTTGGCTGAGAAAAAAATAATGAATCTAGTAAAATCTGGTCTGCCAGAAGGCAGCTCAATTAATGAGTTTGACAGCGCTGATCTTTCTAATTCCAATCTTGTTTTTGTCGGGGATATGGAATTTGATGGTTTATTTGGGTATGAAACAATTTCTACCAGATTAATCAAAAAGTTTGGTCAGGAATCAATGCTTTCTGCATATGCAAAAAGAAAGAGTAACATTCCTGCACCTGGACAACTGACCGAAAGTTTTGATGAAGCCAAAAAATTTGCTGATAATTTTGAAATTAAGGCAATTGAAATTGTAGCAAATTCCCAAGGTATTGTTGATTTTACAATAGGTCATCCTTCCGAAACTGTTTCATCTGTAAAAACTCTAGAATCATTTGCAATCAAAGATATAGGTCACCATAAATCAATGATAATTAGCACTGGAAAAGATTCAAGTAATGATAATCTTGGAAAATCTCTTTCATCTCTTTGGAATTGTGCTAGTGCAATACAAAATGGAGGCCTATCTATCTTGGTAGCAGAATGTAAATCTGGTTTAGGTTCTGATGCACTTCAGCAATACATTGAAGGTAGACTGAGTCTTGATCAACTTCGAAATCCGACTAAATACATTTCTGGAATGGAGGATCTGTTATTTTTATCCGAAATACAAAAGAATTTTCAAATTGGGTTGGTTTCAATTCTTCCAGAATATTATGTAAAGAAATTAAACATGATTTCCATGTCTGGAATCAAACCCTCTTTGGATTATATTCTGAAAACCCAAGGTGCTAGACAAAAAGTTGCAGTTGTAATGGATGGGGCTAGAGTTTTACTAAGGTAAAAAATTAGGTAAAAAATTTGATGGTATTGGTGCACACAAAACAGCTAATCCTATAATGCCCAAGTATGCAAGTTTTCTATTTTTTGATAATGGGGAAACATCATCAAGTGGTGTTGCACTAGGATTTTTTGAACTTAAAACAAGAATCAACATTGCCATTAACCAATAATTTAACAAAACAAGAATTGCCATACTTCCAATTGTTGCATACTTGTGACGTTTAGCACCAAGTAGAGTTCTTGCCATGTGACCACCATCTAGCTGCCAAGCTGGTAATAAATTCAAGAACGTGATTAAAAATCCAATCCAAGCTGCAAATAAAACTGGTGTCATTATTACTTCATGACCTGTTCCACCTTTTCCAAACAATGCTAAACTTGCAGTCATTAGTAATGGTTCTCCTTGATTCCATTCCATTAATTTTGAATCTGCAAAAAGTCCTTGTGCAACATCTTCTTGTAGTATCGGTGCAGTGTATGCACCATACATTGAAACTATGATCGTAATTATTAGTCCTGCAATTGGTCCTGCTATTGCTACATCAAATAAAATTTCTCGATTAATTGTTAATCCACGCGATTGAATAAATGCACCGAAGGTTGGAATTCCAATAACTGGTAATCCTGGTATGAAAAATGGCCATGTTGTCTTTAGTTTATGAGCCTTAGCTGCAACTAGATGACCCAACTCATGAATTCCTAAAATTCCTAAAAGTGAAAGTGTATAGATTCCTGCCATTTCTAGTGGTTCCCCAATATCTATAATGGAATTTGTTCCTGTAGTACGGTAATAACCATCAATCATTACAAATGTGATGACAACTGCAAACAAAATTCGTGGAGTCCAAGATGCGCTTAACCACTTCTTTTGTTTTTTTGGGGTAAATTTTTGAATGATAATATATTTACCATCTTCCATTTGTTCAAGCTTACAAACATAGTTCATATTTTCTAATTTTCTGGCTAAATCCTCAAATTTTGATTTAAAATCATGATCACTGATCCTAAACTCCAAAGAATACATTTCTCTGTTGAACTGATTTACCTCAAACAATGAATTGACTAAGGAAATCACGTCTTCCTGCGTAGGATCACTCATTCTGTTTACGGCTATTTCTTTCCATTAAATGGTTTTGTGGTTTAAAATTAAATATTGACAATAAAATATACTAGTTATGCAAGTAATTCTCAGACAATTGGGTGACTGTAACATACGTCGTGCAGAACCAAGCGATCTGATTCCAGTCATGGAAATTAATCTGAAAACGCTTCCCGAACACTATTCTGATTATTTCTATGAAAGTCTGCTTGCAGAAATTCCGGAGGCTTTCATTGTTGCAGAAATTGGAGGAAAACATGTTGGTTACATAATGTGCAAAACTGAATATGGTTTTTCTAATTTCAAAAAATTAGGATTTGTCAAAAAAGGTCATGTAGTATCTATTGCAGTTCTTGATGAATATAGAAAAAAAGGCATTGGCAAAGCATTAGTTGAAGAATCTGTAAATGGCGTTAAACTAAAAAAATGTGACGAGTTCTATCTTGAGGTACGATGTAGTAATAATGATGCCGTACGATTGTATGAAAAACTAGGTTTTGTTATTAGACAAAAACTCAGTGCGTATTATCGTGATGGTGAAGACGCATATCTTATGGCAATTGAACTAAACTAGTTCAAACCAATAAATAACTCACACCAAACTTTAGCTCAATGGATAAACGTAAAGGAATGGGGATTACAATTTTTGTACTATGCATTACCGCATTCTTTCTTTATGCATATTTGCTAATGCTATCTGAATGGAGTCCTATTGTGTTACAATTATCTATTTTGATGATTGCAGGTGGAATACTTGGTGTAGTAGCTTGGATTGGGTATGTGATGGCAACGACAAAACCTTCGTCTGCATCAATTTCATCAGATGATTAATTTATTTTGAAATCTTTACATCTACAACTGTTTGATAGTATCTAGGACCTACAGCTCTGACTATTTTCGATCCTAAAATTTCTGATTTAACTGGAGTTACTTGCAAATAGTGTTCTTCCGAAAGTTTTCCTGCATCTGATTTTTTATCTGCATGAATGTGAGAATAATAGTGAATTGTTCCACCACTTTTTGTTGCATTAATTGCAGACTTTAAGAATTCGTCTGATCTTTCAGGGAGAAGCATTAAAGTTCTATCTGATTTATTCTCTAATTGTTCTTGAATTACTTGTGATGCATCTCCATTTATTGAGATGATGTTTCCTGCAAGCTTATTTGAGATTATATTTTTTTCACAAAGTTTTGCTGCAATTGGATTGATATCTATGCTGTATACCGTACATTTCTTCTTTTTTGCAATCATAATTGAAAACATGCCTACGCCTGCAAACATATTGACTATAGTTTCACCATCTTGAACTAAATTGGCAATTCTTTCTCTTTCCGTAGATAATCTAGGTGAAAAAAATGCATTTTCAACATCCACTGTAAATTTACAGCCAAATTCTTTGTATTCTGTTTCTGTTTTATCTTCTCCTGCCAGAATCTCTAAATTTCTGGTACGAAAATCTCCCTCAACAGCAGAAGCTTGATAAAAAACACTCTTTGCAATTTTTACTTCGTTTAGAAGAGTTTCACCAATGATCTTCTTCTTTGTTAGCAACGAATCAGGAATTCTAACTATAATTATATCTCCAATCTGATCAAAAGATGAGATTAGTTCTTGGCTTTCTTGTGAAGTAAGTATATTTTCCAATGATCTCTTTAACATTCGAGTCAATTTTTATAATAGAAATTTCCTGAACTTTTTTGCTCTTTATCTAATCTGCTTTCTAATTTGTTTACACGTGGTCTCAAACTTCTTTCATCTCTTCTAAATGACATGTCAAGTGATTTGAGGAATCTATTCATTGCATCTGCTTTTGGCATTGGAGATGTTGCATGTCCAGATAATCCAGATACACCTTCAAAAATTATCATAGAGTCAGATATAAGATCCATTAATTGTATGTCGTGATCTATCACAATAGCTGTTTTTCCAAATGATCGAACAAATTTTTGTAAGAATTTTGCAATCGTTATTCTATCTTCTACGTCTAAAAATGCAGATGGCTCATCTAATGCATAAAGATCTACTTTTTGTAAAAGACATGCAGCAACTGAAATTTTTTGTAATTCGCCCCCTGATAGATTCTTTACTGATTTATTGTATAGTTTTTTAATTTTCAATGGTTCTAGTATCTGTTCTTCTTCTTGACTACCTTCAATTGCGCCACCGTTTGCTTTATCTAGTAATGCAATAACTTCAGCATCGATATCATTTTGAAGATACTGCGGTTTATATGCAATTTTTATTTTTTTATCAATCTCTCCTGAACTTGGTTTTTCCACACCTGCAATCATCTTCATCAGTGTTGTTTTTCCAAGTGCATTTGCACCCATTATCCCTAATACTTCACCTTTTCTTACTCTGCCTGGTTCAACAGTAACTGAGAATGTTGCATATTTTTTCTCCAGTTTTGGATATGACATGATCTCACTTCCTTCTTGAAATTCATCAGTAGATGAAGAAGATACGTCAAAAGAAAATTTCTTGTCTCTAAATCTAACATTTTCAGTTGGCAGATAACCATCAAGAAACACATTGATTCCAATTTTGGTTGATAATACACTAGAAACTATTCCATATGCTGCAGGTTCGCCATAAAGCACTTCGATATAATCGCTAAGAAAATCAAGTAGTGTTAAATCATGTTCAACAACCATTACGCTTTTTCCCATTTTAGCTAAATTTTGAATTACTCTTGCTACACTTTTTCTTTGAAAAACGTCATTGTATGATGATGGTTCATCAAAAAAGTAAAACTCTGTATCTTTTGATGCAACAGCTGCTATGGCTAATCTTTGAAGTTCTCCTCCACTAAGTTCTTTGAGATTTTGTTCCATCGAATTTTCTAATTCCAATTCTTTGATTAATTCTCTTGATACTCCTCGCTCATCGTATTTTTCCATCAACTCTTTTCCAGTACCATCAAATGCTTGTGCAACATGATGTACTTGTTGTGGTTTAATTGATGCACGAAGTTGTTTATTTTTAATTTTTTCAAAATGAGATTTTAATTCTGTTCCACCATAATGCTTTAAAATTTCATCCCATTCTGGAGGGTTTTCATATCTTCCTAAATTCGGTTTCAAGTTTCCAGCAAGAATGTTTACTACGGTACTTTTTCCCATTCCATTTCTGCCTAGTAATCCTACAACTTCCCCTTTTCTAGGTGTAGGTAATTTGTATAATCGAAATGAGTTTGGACCATACTGATGAATTTTATCTAATGCTAATTCAGATGGTAAATTAACAATAGTAATTGCTTCAAAGGGACAAACTTTGACACATATCCCACATCCATTACAAATATCTTCATCTATCTGGGCTTTTTTTGTTTCTTCGTTAAGTATGATACAATCCGCCCCTGATTTGTTGACTGGACAATATTTTATGCACTCTAAACCACATTTTTTTGGCTGACAAAGGTCTTTGTCCAGTACTGCAACTCTGTGAGTCATGTCGTAATTCGGTTATTCCTTGCTTTATACCTCTTTTGAACTATCTCAAATAGGGCGTTACCTTAATAGATAAGAATCTGTCAACATTGTTCAAGCCGGCCATAGCGTTAGGGTGCGACCCAATCCCATTCCGAACTTGGAAGTCAAACCTAATGTCGCTGTTGTGCTACTAAGGTGCGAGAGCTCTTGGGAAGCAACAGTGCTGGCATTTTCTATTATCCTTTCAATCAATCTTTTAATATGGAATTTATGATTTATTCTATGATTTCAATGCCTAACTGTGCTGTTTGTGGACAACAATTTTCAGATGATATACGATTTCTAAATCACATGATGGATAAACATGGTTTTAGAAATCCAAATATCGATAAACCCGATAGAAACAGCAGGGGATACTAATTTAATCTAAGTAACTATGTTGATTGAATTTGTATTTTTGAATTTATATATTTTGTAAGTAATCTAAAATTAATCTTACTCCAAAACCTGTAGCACCTTTTGGATTGTAAGGTTTATCTTTTGTTGCTACTTGCGTCCATGCCACACCTGCAATATCAATATGTACCCAAGGTGTCTTTTCAATTGCATTTCTTAAGAATGCTGCGGCAGTAATGGTACCTGCAGCTCTTCCAATTCCAACATTTTTCATATCTGCCACATCTGATTTTACCATATCCATATAGTCATCATTTAATGGGAGCTCCCAAATTTCTTCTGTTGTTCTTTTTGATGATTCTATGATCTTCTGTGTTAGTTTATCATTATTTGAAACCATACCTGCTATGTTCGTACCTAGTGCAATTATGCATGCTCCAGTCAATGTTGCAAAATCAATAATTGCCTTTGGTGAATATTGTTTTTCTCCATAAGATAACGCATCTGCTAAAATTACTCTGCCTTCTGCATCTGTATTTAGAATCTCTGCAGTTTTTCCACTGTACAATTTTATGATGTCTCCGGGTCTATATGACTCTCCACTGGGCATATTTTCAACTGATGGAATAATTCCTACTAAATTGATTGGTAATTTTAATTCTGATGCTGCTTTCATTATTCCAATGACCGTACATCCACCACACTTGTCAAATTTCATTTCATCCATTTTATCACCAGGTTTTAATGAAATACCGCCTGTGTCAAACGTTACTGCTTTGCCAACTAGTACAATTGGTTTTTCATTTCGAGAACCATGATTATGTTCTAAAATTATCAGTTTTGGTTCGTTTTTACTTCCTTGTCCTACGGCAGTAATTCCACCGAATCCTTTCTTTTTGAGATCATTTTTTGAAATGACGTTACATTTCATATTATTCTTTTTTGATATGATCCTTGCAAAATTTGCCAATGTTGTAGGTGTGCATTCGTTTGGAGGCAAATTAGCAATACTCTTTGTGTATATAGATCCGTCAGAAACAATCTCTGCAATTTTTATTGCTTTTGAAATCTTTTCTGATTTAGAAACTAAAATTGTAAGATCTGGAGTATTGTTTTCTTTTTTTGATTTATATTTTTCAAATTTGTAAAGAGACATTTTACATCCTTCTACTATTTGGGTTACTGACGAAATAGGCTCAATTAGAGAACTTGGGGGTGTTATTATACAAAATTCTTTCAGTTTTAACTCTCTGGCCTTTTGAGCAATTTTACCTGAAACAAATCTTATGGTGTCATTTGTGATATTCTCTTTTTTACCTAACCCAGCTAAAAGTATTCTTTGTGCTGTTTTACCTGTAGTTGGAATGACCGCTATTTTGCCAAATATTCCACCCATATCATTTATTGACTGTTTTATTGCTGGGATGATTTTAGGATCTATCTTTTCTAATCCCAATACTTTATCTGAATCTTCTAAGACAAATCCACAAAGCATTGTTGTTTTCTTTTGATTATTTGGATTTTCTATTCTTATCTTCATCATTATGAAAATCTGAGTTTGATGTGTTATTTAGATTATTGTAGCTCTATTTTTTTACTATTTGAAAATAAACTTACAGATCTTATAAAAACAGCTTTTACAGTTTTACATTCTTGTTCGCAGTTCTCATCCATTTTAATTTTGTTTGAATATCTTCCATTTGTTGTAATTATTGCTCTTAACAATGGTAAAAGTGCAGCCCTTCCACCATATGCGGTTTTTTCATCTATTAACCAAAACATCTCTAATGCTGATTCTCCTAACATTGTTTGTCTTAGTTTTAAGCCAAACTCTGAATAATGTCCGATCATTGTTAAATTACCTCTTGTAAGAAATTCAATCATTTTTGCAAATTTCACACACAAATAACATTGATTATCATAAACTATTATCGGTACTTTTTCTTTGATATGCATAATATCACTTAGTAACCATCAGATTAAAATTTTGCAGAAGTAGATTTTTATTAAATTTATGAAGCAATGTAATCGAGAAATGGGCCTTAATTATTATCAAATCAAGAAAAATGTTCTACGAGCCCGTAAATTAGTGATTAAAGCAACAAATAGTGCAGGTTCTGGTCATCCTGGAGGTTCTTTTTCTATGGCTGAAATTCTAGGATGTTTATTTTACAAACACCTGCAATATGACCCTAAAAATCCCCAATGGGATGATCGAGATCGGCTAATCTTATCTAAAGGACATGCCGCGCCTGGGCTGTTTTCAAACATGGCTGTTGCAGGTTATTTTCCAGAATCTGAACTTGAAACTTTAAGAAAATTTGGTAGTAGATTACAGGGGCATCCTGACCTAAAATGTCCTGGAGTTGAATTTTGTGGTGGTTCATTAGGTACTGGGTTGTCTTATTCTGTAGGTGTTGCACTTGCTGCAAAGATTGACGGTAAGAATCACCATATCTATACTATAATGGGTGACGGTGAGTCTGATGAAGGACAAGTATGGGAAGCTGCAATGACTGCTGCAAAATACAAAGTAGATAATCTTACGGCCTTTTTGGATAGAAATTTCATCCAACAGGATTCTTACACTGAAAAAATTATGCCATTAGATGAAAAATTGGAAGGTGATGATATTTCTGAAATGTGGAAAGATGCATCAAGATGGAAAACTGGTGACAAATGGAGATCATTTGGTTGGAATGTAATTGAAATAGATGGACACCGAATTGAACAAATTGACGCTGCAATTACTAAAGCAAATTCCACAAAAGGTATTCCCTCAATAATTATTGCTAGAACAATTAAAGGAAAAGGAGTTGAACATATGGAAGATAATCCCCAATGGCATGGAAAAGCTCCCGATTCTGATGTATCACCAATAATTAATTTAGAACTTGATTCTCAGTTTATGATTGCACCTTCAATCATTGCAGGTGATATGACAAATCTGGAAAATGAAATAAAACGTTGTGTATCTGGAAGAGCTGATTATATTCATCTTGATATAATGGATGGACAATTTGTTCCGACCAAAACTTTTGATCATAGAAAAATCCAAGAATTACGATCTTTAACTGTAATTCCTTTTGATTCTCATTTGATGATTAACGAACCTGTAAAACATGTTAGAGACTATATTGAAGCTGGAAGTGATATCATTACAGTTCACGTTGAAGTTTGTGATGAATCAAGCTTTGGTGAAATTCATGATTTGTTAAAACAGAACCAAGTTGGTATAGGTCTTGCAATTAATCCAGACACTGAACTTCCTGGATGGTCTTACAAATTCATACCTACACTTGATCAACTCATTGTAATGTCTGTTGTACCTGGAAAATCAGGCCAAAAATACATTGAAGAAACACATGGAAAAATGATCAGATTGAATGCTGTTCTAAATGAGCACAATTTTTCAGGCTGTATTGAAGCCGATGGTGGTGTAACTCTTGATAATATTGGTTCCTGTTTTGTAGATGGCGCTAGATCTTTTGTAGGTGGTAGCGCAATTATTGGAAAACAAGATGTACGTGGTGCTATAAGGGATTTTAGGAATCAAGTTCTCAAAACAAAACGAAAAATCTTGCTTGATAAAGCAAATGAATTAGGAGGTTCTGCTCTTGTAAAGAAATGGATTGGATTACATGTTGTTGGTGAAAAACAAGAGCAGATTAAGAAAATAGCAGAAGAGGCAGGTTATCTTTGAACCCTCCAATCATGACTGATATGCGTTCAGAGTATTCAAAAACGCTAATTGAACTTGGACGAGAAAATCCAAACATAGTAGTTTTGGGTGCAGATACAACTGATTCTCTTAAAACTTCTGGGTTTGGTAAGATATTTCCAAATAGATTCTTTAATGTGGGAATTGCAGAGGCAAATTTAGTTTCTCTATCTGCTGGTCTTGCAGCTTCTGGAAAAATATCGTTTGCTAGTACTTATGCAATATTTCTGCCTGGACGTGCAGTAGATCAAATAAGAAATGGAATTGCTTATCCTTCTCCTGGAAACAAAAAAGGTCTAAATGTAAAATTAGTTGTATCTCACGGTGGATTGTCTGTTGGACCTGATGGTGGTTCTCATCAACAAATTGAGGATATTGCAATTATGCGAGTAATTCCAAATTTTCGTGTATTCATACCTGCTGATACTTTTGCAGTTTCAAAATTAACTAGATTGATGGCAAATGAATATGGTCCATTTTACATGCGAATGGCAAGATCGAATACACCTATAGTTCATTC
>Ga0137446_1000010_pt1 | contig 15474 bp, 25 predicted proteins | sample EasRivERMGT357_2_FD_102315 | JGI IMG/M metagenome (GOLD analysis project Ga0137446, IMG submission 102315) | Soil microbial communities from meander-bound floodplain in the East River, Colorado, USA - East River MetaG ERMGT357_2 | ecosystem: Environmental > Terrestrial > Soil > Floodplain ... | reverse complement strand
TTGCATGAGTTATAAGGCCATCTTTAAAACAAAAGACCTGGAAAACATTTTCAGATTGATCTTTTGCCCAGAGCAAAATTATTCCTTTGTCGTCGTGTTTTTTTTTGTTCTCAGGAATAGCTTCTAATTCTTTCCAAGAACGCCAATCTGACTCTTTAGGAAGCTCGCCTTTTCCTATTTGATCAGCTAAAAGCAATCTTGCAACTTGCCATCTTTTGTTATATGTCATATTTTGCTTTGACGATAAGGATCGATATATTTCTTTTGGTATTCTTCATCAGAAAGTCCTTTTTCACCTTTTTTGATGATTTTTTTATTATTCTTAAAGTCTAAAAGAGCCTGATCAGCTTTGTTGCAGTTATCCATGGCGGCATACAAAACTTCTAGATCTATTTGCCTGTGAAGTGTGTTTAAGAAAACACGGCCCCATTGTCTGTCTGCTGTCATTTTTCTTGAATAAAGATTGGCCATAACTTTTTGCTCTTGTTTGAGTAGTTTCACGCGTTCTCCCTTTGCTTTTCGTCATATTTATGGGAATTATTGCCGAAAACTCCTTTATTTTGAAAACAAATTCCAAAAGCTTTATTGTAAAGTAAATATTTTAAATATATAGGCTTGCTCGCATGACGCTTTTTCCCCAACTTAGCGATAGTTTCTATGTAAATAACGATCATGACATTTTGAAACTCATGGATTACACTTATGCCAAAAATATTTCTATTAATCAATCTTTCTGGTCCGAAGCGGATACCGATCAGCGTTTTGCTGCGGGCGATCAGCAACTTTGGAATGATATTTACGGTAACTTACCTGCCTTTCGTCGTCGCCAATTTAGCTTCAATAGAATTCGAAGACTTAGAAACATGATCACTGGCTATCAACGCCAGCATCGTAAGTCGACAGTGGTAACGCCTATTGAAAACAGCGATCAACAGACAGCCGATCAGTTTTCTAAAATCATGTTATGGATGGATCAAAAGGGACATGTTCTAGATACGATTTCTAGAGCCTTTGAAGGAGCGGTCACAACAGGGATGAATCTTCTTTCGGTTTGGATGGATTATCGATCTGATCCTGTTAATGGCGATATCATGGTCGACAACGTGGCCTATAATGGCTATCTGATCGATCCGTATTTTAAGAAGATGGACCTCTCTGATTGTAACTCACTTTGGACAAGAAAATACCTGTCGCGCACTCAAGCGTCGTCCCTTCTCCCTGGTCGTGAAAATGAGATCAAAGATATGCGAGGATGGGGCAATCGAGATGGTAAGTTTCAGTTCATGCCCGAGTCCTATAACTATGGTATGCAGGATTTGATTTTGTATGATGAGTTTTGGTATTTAGACACCCGAATGCAAAAGCTTTTGTGTGATGTACAAACAGGCGAAACCTTTGAATGGAGAGGACAAGATGAAGATTTACAAGAATTCACACGATTATATCCGCAAATCCACATCCTTAACCAAGCGGTTCCTTCTGTTAAGTTGGCGATCGTTGTGCAAGGCAAGGTTATGTATCATGGTCCAAATCCTCTTGGGATTGATCGCTATCCTTTTGTTCCTGTTTGGGCTTATTATGAACCTGAGATGCCTGAGTTCCCTCAAAGAATACAAGGCGTTGTTAGAGGGCTTAGAGACGCCCAATATTTATATAATCGGCGTCGAGTAATTGAGCTCGATATTTTAGAGTCACAGGTCACAAGTGGATTCATCTACAAAGAAAATGTGCTCGTCAATCCTAAAGATGTCTTCTTACAAGGTCAAGGAAGAGGAATTGCTGTTAAAGCTAATGCTCAGCCCGGTGATGTTGTTCCGATTCAAGCCCCTCAAATCCCTCCTTCTATGATACAGCTTTCCGAGCTGCTCGGTAAAGAGGTTGCTGAAATCTCTGGTGTCAATGAAGAGCTTCTTGGTATGGCTGACGATGATAAGTCTGGTATTCTTTCGATGTTAAGGCAAGGAGCCGGACTCGTTACCCTTCAGGGTCTTTTTGACAACTTAGATTATGCCCAAAAAATGCTTGGTGACGTCAGAGTTGATATGATCCAAGCCAATTGGACTCCAGGTAAGGTTAAGCGTGTAGTTGGTGATGAGCCATCTCAGCAGTTCTATAATAGAGCCTTTGGAAAATATGGATCAGTTGTAGAAGAGGGCTTAAATACATCGACTCAACGTCAGATGCAGTTTGCTCAGCTTCTCAACTTAAGAGAACTTGGCGTTCCTGTTCCGGCAGAGCAGCTTATTAAAAGTTCAACTCTTCAGAACAAGGAAGAGCTTCTTCAGGCTATCGTTTCCCAAGAGCAGCAACAATCTCAAATGGCCCAACAACAGGCTTCCGTTCAAATTGAGCTTCTTAAGGCCCAAATTGAAGACCTACATGCCAGGGCTGTGGCAAATCAAGGGCTTGGTCATGAAAGGGCTTCTCGTATTCAAGAGAACCAGGCTCTGGCTATTGAACGCAGAGCTGCCGCTCATAAAGACATGGCGCAAGCAGAGGTTGAGCTTATTAAGGCTGCTAAAGAACTTGAGACGATTGATATTGAGCAGATTGAGAAGGCGATGAATATCCTTTTGATGATCAAACAGCATAATCAGCCCACAGAAAAACTTCTTGAAGAAAAAGCAGCGGGGGAATAAAAGAGGAGGAAATTATGTATGAAAGAAAATGGATAAGTAAAGAAGAAGCTAAGAAAAATTGGCCCGACAAGCAGGATCAACCTGAACCTAGTAAACCAGAAGACTTAATATATTGTCGAAAATGCACGAATCAAAAAGAAGAAGGAGAAAATCATTGTGCATATTGTGATAAATATCTTTAGATGCAATAAAAAAAGGGGAATTCCTTCACCCACGGAATAACTCCCAGCAGAAGGTTCCCCTAAAATCTATGCTAATTCTGCACCGTCTATATAGATGTGTTCTCTTCCATTATGATCGGTTGAGGTAGTGGTATTGTGATCTTTTTCAGATTCTCGACGTGCGTCTTCCTGATGATTTGAGTCCGTATCTAGATTATGTGTATCGAGTTCAAAATGAAGATCGGGAGCGAAACCTCCTGTTGCTAGTGATGGAAAACATGCAAGTTGAAATCTCATTTTTCGTTCGTTTCTTGCCTTTTCCCAACCCATCCATTGATCAATTTTGATTCCAATAAAAGCCAGTAAAAAGAAAGATCCCAAAATAATGGCTAAAATCTTAAATCCGTGATTTGTTTTCATTTTTTTTGCTCTCCAATATTGCTTCGCGAAGTGTTTTCCCTGTTGCGAGGAAGAAAATCTTTTCGTCTTGTGATTCCATTCTTTTTTCAATGTCATGTGTCTTATATGACACAATTGCCCATACGCCACCTAAAATAGTGAGGACGGTTCCAAGAGATGTGAAGAAAGCTGCTGTGTCCATTATTTCTCAGCTTCTATTTTAGCATCCTTAGGGAGTAAACCAGCATAAATATTTGCACCATAAGTATTGCCTTCAAGGCGAGAAAGACGAATATTCATGAATTTCATGTCATGATGGGCTTCTTTTAAGTCTGTGCGTATTTCTTTCACGTCTTTACGAATTTCTTGCTTAAAATCTAGCAGAAAATACCACAACATGAATGCCATTCCAATTAAAGTTTGAAGGTTAAATCCTTTGAGAAAATCAACCAAAACTTGTTCCATAAATTTCCCTTGTCGTTAAGATTTCTGGTTTCATTATACCAAAAGGGCTCTCTTTTCAACAAGGGAGTCTAAAGAAAGCCCCAACCCAGTGAGGGTTTTAAAATCTATATCCTAAAGTCAAGCGAGTTCCAACAAAATCATTTGAGGCTATTTTTGGCATTTGTTTATAGAAAGGCTCTGCCTGAATTTCCCATTCTTTGTTTTCTCCAAGATGCCATACAAAAGGAACGCTCATTTCCATTCCCCAGTCTTCTCCGTCTCCCTTAATGATTACATCATGGATTTTAACCCATTCTTTAATACTTCTGGTAGCTCTTAATTCAAGTCCCATCTCAAACATAGGACCAAATCGGTGGGAGGCTCTCATTCCTCCTACAAGATAAATCCAATCTTGAAGATATGTATTGATATCGGTGAAGTGGAATTTAGAGACTCCTCCTCCTAAATAAGCGATGAGATTGTTTTCTGGAAAGAGATCGAAGTTGAATCCAATCCTTGCTTCTCCATTGTAGAAATAATTATTTGATGAGATTTCTTTTTCATCATTTTTTGACATAAATGGAGAAAGTCTAAGATCAACTCCAGCATAGGGGTTTCCTTTGTGAAGATATTCATAGCCTAAGTGAAGAATACCAAGACTGATTTTATGATCTTTCGGCTCTGGAAGAGAAGTTTCATCTCCGATTAAGGGTGAAAATGCTATCAAAGAGCCTAAGATCAAAGTTGAATAACGATGCATTGATGCCTCCTTTTTCTTGTTAAGATTCAAAAAAAATAACCATAGCAGACCCGTATTAAAAAAAAACACTAAAATAATTTATATCATTCGTGTAAAGTAAAATTTATAAAGCCAACCTATAGGAGTAGTAAATATGGCGAAAATGAACATGCATGGAAATTCAGAGAAAGAAGGAAAGAGAGTAGGCGCAGGCGAGTTTGCTAACATGCCCAAAGAAGTTAAGATGCAAGCTTATCCTAAAGCTCATGAGTTTGGTCCTGGCGATCTCGATGACACAATGACAGAGGTTGATGGAACTACAATGAGAGCCCACAGCAAGTCTCACAAATATCTGTCTAACCAACATTAAGGGTATTTATGGCTAAAAAAGCCAAAGACCTAAATTACGATTTTGTGCAAAAAGCTCCAAAAAACCCAATGGGTCATGGAGACTTTGCGAATTTACTCAAAGGCGTTGTTATCAAACCTTTTGACACAGGAGCCTCATATCGTGGTGGAATCATGAATAATCCAGCAACTGGGGTGGATTTCACCTCCGGTGTTGATGAAAATGGCTGTCGCTAATGGTAATGATTAGACCCAAGGGGAAAGCCCAAAAGATTGCTAAGGCTGTCTTAAAAGGCAAAGGCGTCGATGTTAAAGGAACTTCCAAGATGGAGAAGACTAAAGTCAATGGACCATACTTGCAGCACTGAAGAGTTGTTTTCTCTAGCGCATGTCTCTATTAAGGCGGTTCGTGAGCAGATGGCAATTTCTTATGAAATTCCATTGGAAGAGTTTGAAAACAAAATGAACTTTGGATTTGAAGAATTTTACGATTAAAGGAAAAAAATGAAAATATCTAAAATTGCGTTGATCAGCACATTACTTTGTGTTTCTGCCTATGCACATACTCATGTTCCTGGTATTGGATTTAATTTCAATTTTCAAGATCAGTTTTCTGTAAGACCTTCTTTTTCTCATCAAAGTACGTTTGAGTTTGATAAGGAGCATTTTGCTCTTTTGCATGGATTTTTAGACGTTTCATCTTTAAGTAAGACAACACACGGTCTAAATCTTGGTTATCGGAAGTATTTTCATGATCTTGGATTTGGGTTAAATCTTGGTTATCAAGGATCAAATGAACCTGGTTTTTATGCAAAGCAACTCACTCCTGGTTGTGAAATATTTTTCAAAAATATCCAATTTTCTTACAACTATTTTCATCCAATCAACCCAACTTCTGTCTATAAGACTTTGAGTTATAGCTTTGAGAAATATTCTCAATTTTCCTTGTCCTATTTCCCTACTTCAAAATATGAAGTGGGAGTTGGTTGCTCATTTAATCACATCAACAAAAACATAGATTGGAGTCTAACTCTTGGCTCTAACTTCCTTGAAAATTGGTATATCTCGCTCACTCCTTATATCAATTCAGATTCTAGTAAGGGAGCCTCTCTCTCTTTGAGTTATTCTTTTGGTGGAAACGCATCGAAAGGCTCTTCTTCTATCCGAAAGTCTCATGCGTTCTATTATACAGTCCATATGACTCCTCCTGTTGAAAAGCTTGTGGAACCCAAAAAAGAGATTGTACTTCCTGTAACTCCTAAAATTATTAAGCCCTCAAAGCCTCCAGTTGAGAAATCTTCGGTTTGGAATTACCTTTTTTTTTGGCGCACCAGTCGTCCTAGTTCCAATAATCTATAAAGTGTATTGGGGATCTACGCCGGTTTATTATCCGAATCCCCCTCTTTATGTAGATATGTTGCCGAAACAAAATAAAAAATTGAATGTGATAACACTTAATGCGATAAGAATGGTCTTAGATTACTTCACGAAAGTAGAAGATAAAAGTTTTCCAACAGGAGGTATTGATGCATCCCCTTGAAAAGCACTTAATCACTTCACGAGATAAGATTAAGAAAAATCCTTCCAAAGTTGGACAAGCTGTTTTCGATATCTTGAGTAAAGATCAGAAAATGCAGACTGTCGAAGAGACCATCGAGGGGATGACCCCAAAATACTTCGAAGAAGTTCTGAAAGCTGTTGATAGAGGGTGCAAAGCATACAATTCTCCTTTTTATGTTGTCGTGGTACGCAAGAAAGAAACTTTGGGCGGCATGGCTTCGAACGTCCTCTTTCACCGCTTTGTGGATAGACAAACGATGCCATCTCCCAAAGTATTAAGGGAAGACTATCCAAATGCAGATCATGAAGTGTATGAGGTAAACGCAAAAACCTCAACGATCTCACTCCTTTGGGTTCTTCCCACAGCTCAAGACTCAAGAACCATTGTCAAAAACAAGCACTTATATGATCCAATGTTAGTTGGTTGGATTGAACAGTTTGATCGAGATCAGGAAATTTCGGTACCACTGGCGTCTTAAATTCCTGCCAAAATGAGACTTCGTAGTCTAATCCACCCAGTCCAAAGCTGTCGTATTTGTAAATCCTCAGAGCAATGCTTTTAATATTTTGAATATATACCCAACAAATTGTGTCAGATTTTGGTAATTCTTCTTCTATATTTGTCCATTCCATGCATTTCCCCTAATTTTATCTCTTGAGTATCTTAACAATTTCTATGTGTTTTTTGATATATATAAAAATTATTTGACAAAATGACCTCATATCTATCAAATTGAAATTATAAGTTGACATGGATCGGGACTACTCGATCGCTCGTATGCCTGCGTTAAAGGTGGTTAACAAACTTATAGGCGTAAAAAGGGTATCGCCGGCCCAAGGGAAAGCACATGACTGAAGAAGAAAATGTGAGTGTAGAGACTGAAGAGTCTCAGGTTGCCGCTCCAGCCGCTGAATCGGAAAATGCGCAAGAAAAGCAAGTTGCTGCCACAGAGAAGAAGGCCAGAGATGACCAAGCTTATAACTGGGCAGAGACTCGCAGAAAAATGCAAGAACTTGAAAAAAAGTCTAAGGAACAAGAAGAAGTTATCCATAGGCTGACGCAGCCAAAATCTGCTGTTATTGATGATGAATTAGACAAACTCGGCGACGGAGATATCGTCACAAAGGGCCAGGTTAAAAAACTGGCTCAAAAAATGGCCGAAGAAATTGCTCATAAAGTCATTAAACAACGAGATGATGCGACAGTTGAGGATAGGCTTCAACATAAGTATTCAGACTTCAATCAGGTTGTAACCAAAGAAAATATAGAAAACTTAAAAGAAATTGAACCGGAACTTGCAGAATCCTTGTCCCACATCTCAGACCCTTATGCTCAAGCTGTGGCGGCCTATAAGTATTTAAAGAAATCAGGAATTGGAGCCAATGATATGGCAGAAGTATCGAAAGAGAAAGAGAAGGCAGTTAAAAACTCCCAAAAGCCAATTTCTGTGAACGCTGTTACTAAACAGAGTGCGATAGGTAACGCTCACATGTTTGAAAATGGTCTAACAAAAGAGCTGAAAACTCAGTTGTTAAAAGAGATGCGAGACTGCGCGAAACGTGCATAGTTTTGGTTCCTAACTAGGAATTAAAATGTCTATTACAACAACAGGTGTGCTACCAGCACCAGTTCAGCAAAGCTTTAGCTTTAAGCTGCTCTCAGTGCCTGTACCATACATGATTCACAAAATACCAGCCGACTTAAAGGCTATGCCAAGAAATGGTGGTACTACTCTCAGAATGAGACGGTACAATCCTTTGGCCACTGCTCCTGTTCCCCTTGGGAATTCAGGAATTAACCCACCTCCTCAAACGTTGACAGCGATCAACATTGACGCGCAGATGGATTTTTACGGTTCGAGCCAAGCAACTGAGTATGAAAAGGTTGCATAATGTGCCGTAACAAGTTGAGCATTGGCATGACATACATTATGCTCAACGAGCAGGTAGACAGAATTGCCTGCTTTAAACCGTTTCTAATATACCGAGAAACCCTAAATATGTTACCATCATGGTATACAATCCAGGAGATAACATGTACGGCAACTCGAAGGAAGCAGCAATGGGCTATGTAGGGGGAATTATAGATGGAGAGGGTGCTATTTTTATTACGCACGATTATTTCCAGCATAAAAGCCCTGTTCATAGGATCGAAATAAGAATTGGAATGATTCATAAGGAAGCTGTTGATTTTTTGGTTACAACATTAAATGTTGGAAAAGTATTTTTAGAAAAATCATATGCAAATAAAAGACCTATGTATCGTTTGGTTTATCAAAATCGAGATGATATAAGAAATGTTCTCGATCAGGTTTACCCTTATTTATTAGTTAAGAAATAACAGGCAGAGATAGCTTACGAATTTTTAGATAAAGCATTAGGTCAAAGAGGCCGATGGTTATCCGAAGAAAAAAAAGAAATTCGAAAGAATTTATATATCCGTATGAGAGAACTTAACGGAATTGCCGCACCTGCAACGACTGAACGAAATGGCAAGCGCGGACGTAGTAGAAGCGTCCGTCTTGAAGCAACAGTCTAAACTCATTGGAAACTTTGAGAGGATGGGTCGAAGTGCCTGTCCCGCCAGTAATGGTCAGTAGGGAGAGAAACCCGAAAGTAATAGCCTGAACTCTGCAAAATCAAGATCCAGCGTTGAACGAAGCTGCTCAACGTTTGGGCGTTTCTCTTCGTCAAACTGAAGATCAGTTGATGAGAGATATGCTCGCATCCACAGCTTCTTTCATTAACTGCGTAGGCGGTACAAATGGAGATAACCCAACTGAAATCACACGTTCTGACGTGGATGTCGTTGTGCGAACTCTTCGTGGTAACAATGCTTACTCGTTTATGACAGGTGTTGAAGGAGAAGACCGTTTTGGTACAGCTCCCGTTCGTGATGCTTACTTTGGCCTTGGACATTCAGACCTTATTGGTCAGTTGGACAACGTTGCAGGATTCATCCAAAAATGGAACTATCCAAACCAAGCTTCTACGCTCGATGCAGAATGGGGAACTGTTGCTAACATCAGATTCCTGCTCTCTAGCATTGGATCGACTACACCTAACGCATCACTCTTAGGTGCTACTGTTTATAACATCTTCTGTTGCGGTAGAGAAGCTTTCGCTGCTATCGAACAAGATGGATATTCAGCAAGCTTCATTTATCTTCCACCTCAAATTGCTGGCGGACCTCTCGCCCTCAACTCAAGTGTTGGATACAAATTTGCCGAAGTACCAAGAATCACAAACGATACGTGGGTATTTAACCTTCGTTGCACATTGGTATAAGGAGAAAAACAATGAGTTTATCAATTAATGGATTTGTAACAGGAACCTTCACTTCAGACGGAAACCCAGTCAACCTGAGTATTCCTTCTGGATACAATGATTTTGACATGATCAACATCACTGATATCGGTTCTACAGCTGCGAATAATAACGTCATGAAAGCCCGCGGAACATCTGCGATGACTGCTGGATCGGCCTATTATTCTCCAAAAACAAGCGGTGCCGCTACTCTCGACTTAGAAGCTACAACTACCACGGGTGGTTTTACTTTCTTGGCAGATAGCGCAACGGTTGCAATCGGAGCTTTGACAGCTACATCAGGAACAGATATTAACCGAGCCAACCCAGCTGTTGTTTCTACAGGAACAACTACAGGTTTGGTTGCTAGTTCAAGCGTTGTTCGTCTTATCAACAACGTTGGAATGCTCCAGATTTCTGGAATGGACTTTACAATAGGAACGATCTCAGCAGGCGTAAGTTTTCAACTTAAATACTTGAATAACTCTGGCTTTGCTGCCGATTCTACTTCTGGTTCGTTTCGTATCATCAACGCAACAGACCGATACTATCCAAGACGCAGGTTCATCACTGCAATCACACAGGCGTCTCCTGCGGTGATTACATTGTCTGTAACCCATGGATATACAGTCGGCCAAGCAGTTCGAATTGTCGTGCCTTCCGTTTTCGGAATGACCCAGATGAACGGACTTCTCGGAAACATCACAGCTGTAACAACAGGATCGACTAATACGATTTCTGTTGATATCGACAGCACGGCGTTTACTACATTTGCGTTCCCAACATCAGCAATTGCTGCTGGCGGGATTACATTCGCTCAAGTTGTTCCCGTTGGTGAGGCTGCTATCAATAGCACATCTCAGCCATATGGAAACTTGCTCGATGATGCAACTGATAACCAATCTATTACAGGTGTAACTATTGGAGCTACCGTTCAAACGACCGGTAAGATTTATCAATATTTTGCCCGTAAAGGTACCAGCATTTAAACCAAATGCCCCTCTTCGGAGGGGCTATTTTTATAGGAAGATAATGACAACAACAACAAAGAAACCAAATCTTGCAGAGTCTATCACTCAACTAGCTGATAAACCGTTGCATGTCTCTAAGTCAGTCAAAGACTTGGCTAAAGAGAAAATTCAAGAACTTATTAAAGAAGAAACCCGCCTTGTTAAGGGCATATTCCAATGCTTTGAATCACCAGGTGCTACTGTAACCATTACAGTGAGAAAGTACCCTGGAATCCAACCATTTGTCAAATCAATGTCAGATGGTCTTATTTATGAAATTCCTCTTTATGTCGCTCGCCATCTAAATGGTATCGATATATCAGCGGGTCTCATGGGTGATGAAAATAAAAGAAATCAAAACATTGGAACGTGTTCTTATCCTATCCATGGATTCAGATCAAACAACGGGCAACTTGCTCCGTCTGAACTTGGGGTTGTGGGTAATGGAGAAGCTACCAATATTCCTGTACCTATGTTTCAAGTGACAAAAAGAGTTAAGCGCTATGGATTCCAATCCATGGAGTTTAGTGGAGTGAATCTTTGACGATTTCGACTTGGACTCCTACTAGGCAAATAGTTGCAGGAATTACAAATGCGAATCCAGCGGTTATCACTACAGTTGATAATCATGGATATCATGACGGCCTATTCGTCAGATTTGTCTTTCCTGTCAGCTTTGGAATGGAACAACTCAGTCAAAATCCTTATCAGATCACCGTTTTAAGCGTAAACACTTTTTCAATTAACGAAAATACGTCGAATTTCGATTCTTTCACCATTTCCAGCTCATTACAGTCTCCACAGGTCATTCCAGTTGGCGAAGTCGCTTTAACCTTAATAAATGTTGAAAAAAACACCCTAACCCCAATCGGAGGCTAAAAAAATGACTATACCTAACACTTTACAAGCCATTATCACGAAAGTCAGGAAGGTAACAGCCCGACCTTCTCAAAGTCAGATCACAGATGCTGAAATCGTCGACTACATCAATACGTTTTACATTTACGATCTTCCTGAGCATTTGAGATTAGAATCTCTTCGTGTTAACTATGAGTTCACTACGACAGCAAATATCCCAGTGTATGACTTTCCGACGGATTTGTATTTAACCGCCATGCCTCCTGTGATCATCGCTGGTTATCAATCCTACATGACGCAATCTCGCCAAAACTTTTTCCGGATAAATCCTGAACTTAACTTCATGCAGACTCAAGTCTATACCGGAGACGGAACGAACGGAAGTGGGGGAACCTATACAGGGCAATTTTTGACAAATCTTCCTATCATTCCAGGATTTAAACCAAATCCTCCAGGCGCATATTCAAGTTCGCTGGCCACAGATATCGCCGCAAAGTTTCTAAATTGGAACGTTGTAGTATCAGGACTTGGCACTCCAAATTCTATTTCTGGAATTCCACCTTCTATTACCTTGGTTGATGATGGTCAAGGAAATCTTTTTGATCCAGCAGACACCTCGACTCTTCCTGCTAATGCTAGAGGAACAATAAATTATATCACTGGAGCAATCACGATTACGAACTTTTCGGCGGTTATTCCAACGGGAAACGCCATTAACGTTCAATACATACCATATGTAGCCAATCGTCCTCAATCCGTTGTGTTCTTTCAAGATCAGTTCATGCTCTATCCAGTTCCTGATCAGGCGTACACGGTATCATTTGAGGCATATAAATATCCTGCTGCTTTCTTAGCAACCAACACAACAGCAACACCACAACTTAATGAATGGTGGCAACTTTTGGCTTATGGAGCCGCTGATAAGATTTTTGCTGATAATGGAGATTTTGAAAATCTTCAAAAGTTTAGACCGCTCATGGAAGAACAGATGAACTTGATTCAACGTAGGACGATCGTTCAGCAGACCAGTGAAAGAACTTCGACCATCTACACGGAACAGTCGGGCTTGAACCAATATCCATTTGGAAACAACTTCGGAACTATCTAACGATCAAAGGGTTGTTTAGGATTCTTAGGGCTTACTCCTAACATCTGAAGAATGGTCTCTATCACTGTAAGTCTTGTCTCTAGAACAATCGCTCTGTTTTTCAAAAGGCCTATTTGTCTGTTCGTCCAGATGAATCCAAAAATCAGAATTAAAACAATCGTCGTGAATTGGTAATCGTTCATGAAATTCCTAGTGGGTTTTTTTGATTTCTAAAAGTTGATAATGAAACTCTTTCATCTCGTTTTGTATGGCTTGAATAGCGTTTTCAATATTTCTACTAATTTGAAGCAAATCTTTTCTGTCATCTCTTTGGATGTCTTGCATTTGACGACGGTCGTTACTAGCCTCTCCTCTTACCCATAAAAACATTCCAACTACAACTCCAACAATAGCAACTGAACTTCCTACGATTGCTATAACAAGGCCCAAGTCTGTTTGCATTTTTTTCTCCTTTTGCGCCTATTCTACCAAAATGTTAGGATGAAGAAAATATATAAACTTTATTTGAGGTAGTCATGACCTACAACCCTGCAATTCCAGGTGCTACAGACCTGATCTCTTCTTCCCAGAGTCAAATCCAGACAAACTTTTCTCAAGCCGATACGGCCTTTGCGATAGATCATACGGCTTTTTCGACTGTGGCTAATCAAGGACAACATAAGAAAGTCACGCTTATTGCCCCCATAGTTGATCAAGATCAAGTTGGAAACTTGTCTACTGTTTATAGCAAAACATCAGGTTCTGGTGTAGAGCTTTTTTATCAACATGGTACAGCTGGAAATGGAGTAAGTCAATTAACCGGAGGTGGAGTAACAGCAGCGGCTTATTGCACCTTTAACAATGCAGGAACTCTAACAGCTGGGAGTTTTAATGTTGCATCGACATTGAGAAATGCTCAGGGTGTTTTTACAGTAAGTTTTACACGAAACTTTCTAAATACAAACTATATTGCAATAGTTTCACCTAATATGCAATCAGTTAATGGTTTTGCGATTAAAGTTTCTCAAGAGACTAAAAATGTTGGGTCATTTGCATTTTCACTTCAAGATCAAACCAACACCTTTAGAGATCCTGTTACCTGTGATTTGGTCTTCTTTGGGGTTCTCGCATAATGGCTGAATCATTTGCCATTGTAAACATTCGAGATGGTGTTAGAAGAGATGTCGAATCTTTTCTGATAGATAACGACTCGTTTCCTATACTTGAGAATGCCTATCTATTTCGTGGAAGAATTGAAAAGCGTTCATGTTTCACAGCTGTTGGAACAGATGGACGTTTGAAGTTTTCGTTGGGGAACACTGGAGCCTCTCCTTTTACTGCTACTCTACTTGATGGAACTGGTGGTTTCATTATTCCTACTGGAGTGGATAGTTTTAGAATAGGAAGTGTCATTTTAACTGATCCAGGAGGAGCAAGTCCTGTTACTCTTCTCAGTACTGATCCTTTGTATTCCGGAACATTAAATCGTACAACAGGAGCTTTAAGCATTTCACATCCAGTAATTGCTGCAACTCCAGTTCTTTATGTTCCTGGACTTCCAGTGATGGGATTAAGAGTGCTGGAGCAGGTTTCTTTAAATGATGAAAAATTATTGGCTTTTGATACGAGATATTCTTATCTTTTCGATGTAGCAAGCAATGATTTTATTGGTCAGAACTTTTTTACGACTCTTGCCAATTCATTCATATGGACAGGAACAGATTCAGATCAATTTTGGTCTATGAATTACCGCTCTGCTTTTTGGGCTACAAATAATATCGCTGGGTATCATGCAATTCAAGATGCAAGTCCTGTGGCTGAAAGGGATGGAATTCGTTGGTATGGAACAGTTGGAACAAATACTGGATGGGTAAACTTCAATCCCCAGCTAACCGCATCTCCCACCTATTTAACGGGTGGTTTGATCATTCTTACCTATAAAGATCGTGTTCTTGTATTGAATACATTGGAAGGGGCGAATTTAGCCGGTACCACGAGATTTGCTCAGCGTGTGAGATGGTCTCAAAATGGCACTCCTTTTTATGGAACTTTTCCTGATGGATTGTCTGCACAAGCAGATGCTTGGAGAAGTGATGTAGTTGGCAAAGGAGGCTTTATCGATGCTCCTACTCAAGAGGTTATTGTCTCTGCTGAATTCATCAAAGATACCTTGGTAGTATATTTCGAGCGATCTACTTGGCAACTTGTCTATACCAACAACGAAACACTTCCCTTCATCTGGCAAAAGATTAACACAGAACTTGGTTCAGAATCCACATTCAGTATAGTTCCTTTTGATCGAGGGGTTTTTGGGGTTGGAAACTACGGCATCATTTCTTGTGATTCAGTCAATGTGCTTCGCATAGATCAAAAGATACCAGATGAAGTTTTTCAGATTCAAAATATCAACAGCGGCGTAAAAAGGGTCTCTGGTGTTAGAGATTATAACGCTCAGCTCGTCTATTGGGCTTATCCTATTCGTGTAGATGAAGATGGAGAAGCTGTTACCTATGATTTGACCTTTCCGAACCAAGTTCTTGTTTATAATTATTTAGATGGCTCATGGGCAGAATTTGATGACTGTTTTACCTGTTTTGGATATTGGCAGAAGTTTTCGGATGTAAATTGGTCTCAACTTCCTGTTTCATGGGAATCAAAGAATACAGCTTGGAATTCAGCGGTTCTACAAGGAAGATATCCTGATGTCATCGCTGGGAATCAACGTGGATTTGTGTTTGTCTTCTCCCAACTTCAGTTAAACGGCCAGAATGTTCCCAGTATTCCTATTAGCGATATCACCACCGCAACACGCATAATTACAGCACCAGATCACAACCTTGTCAATAATCAGTATGTCCTCATCACGGGCGTCCAAGGAACAACAGGCATAAACAGCATTATCTACAAAGTAACCCAGGCGACA
>Ga0137446_1000009_pt1 | contig 17228 bp, 14 predicted proteins | sample EasRivERMGT357_2_FD_102315 | JGI IMG/M metagenome (GOLD analysis project Ga0137446, IMG submission 102315) | Soil microbial communities from meander-bound floodplain in the East River, Colorado, USA - East River MetaG ERMGT357_2 | ecosystem: Environmental > Terrestrial > Soil > Floodplain ... | reverse complement strand
GGCTCCAGGCGATCGGCATTCATCGCCAGGCACATCGAGCATCCCGGCTGGCGCCAATCGAAGCCCGCTTCCTTGAAGATCTTGTCCAGGCCTTCGCGCTCGGCCTGCGCCTTCACCAGCCCCGACCCGGGCACCACCATGGCCAGGCGCACGTTGGGCGCCACGTGCCGGCCCTTCACCACCGCGGCGGCGATGCGCAGGTCCTCGATGCGCGAATTGGTGCAGGAACCGATGAAAATCTTGTCGAGCTTGATGTCGGTGATGCGCATGCGCGGCTTCAGACCCATGTACTGCAGCGCGCGCTCCATGCCTTCGCGCTTGATGGCGTCCTTCTCGCGTTCCGGGTCGGGCACCTCGGCGTCCACCGCCACCACCATCTCCGGGGAAGTACCCCAGGACACCTGGGGCCGGATGTCCTCTGCCCGCAGCGCCACCTCGCGGTCGAACTTCGCGTTCGCGTCGGACTTCAGCGTCCTCCAATAGGCCACCGCGGCGTCCCAGTCGGGTCCCGTGGGTGAAAACGGCCGGCCCTGCAGATACTCGATGGTGGTGTCGTCCACCGCCACCATGCCGGCGCGCGCGCCGGCCTCGATGGCCATGTTGCACACCGTCATGCGCCCTTCCATGGACAGCCCGCGAATTGCGCTGCCAGCGAACTCGATGGCGTGGCCGCTGCCGCCCGCGGTGCTGATGCGACCGATGATCGCCAGCACGATGTCCTTGCCCGTGACCCCGCGCGCGAGCGTCCCTTCCACGCTGACGCGCATGTTCTTCATCTTCCTGCCCACCAGGCACTGCGTGGCGAGCACGTGCTCGACTTCCGAGGTGCCGATGCCGTGCGCAAGGCAGGCGAATGCGCCGTGTGTGCTGGTGTGCGAATCGCCGCACACCACGGTCATGCCGGGCAGCGTTGCGCCCTGCTCCGGCCCGATCACGTGCACGATGCCTTGGCGCGCGTCCAGGAACGGAAAGTAGGCCTTGGGGATGTAGTTGCGCATGTTGGCGTCGAGCGTTTCCACCTGGGTGCGGGAGGTCAGGTCGACGATGCCGGCGATGCCGCGCTCCCAGCCCGTGGTCGGCGTATTGTGGTCGGCGGTGGCGACGACCGACGCCATGCGCCAGGGCTTGCGCCCGGCGACCTTCAGGCCTTCGAAGGCCTGCGGGCTGGTCACTTCGTGCACCAAGTGGCGGTCGATGTAGATCAGCGCGGTGCCGTCCTCCTCGGCATGCACCAGGTGAGCGTCCCAAAGCTTGTCGTACAGGGTTTGCGCCATCGGTAGTCTCTACGCGTTGCGGCAGTGCGGAAACGAAGAATTATGGCACAGGCATCGCGCGTGCCGGCGCGGCGGATCACCGGCGCGGGCGCGCCGCCTCGTACAGCGGCAGGACCTTCGCCGAATACACGCGCAGGTCCGAGATGCGCGTGGCGTGATTCGGATGCGTGGAGAGGAACTCCGGGGGCTGCCCGCCGCCGACCTTGCCCATCTTTTCCCACAACGTGATGGCGCCGCGCGGGTCGTAGCCCGCGCGCGCGGCGAGCTCGACGCCGATGCGATCCGCCTCGGTCTCGTGCTCGCGGGAATTCGGCAGGTTCATGGTGAGCTCGACCACCATCTGCGTCAGGTCGAGAGTGCCCTGCGTGGCGCCGGTCGCAACGCCCAGGACGCTGATTATCATCCCCTGCGCCTGCGCCTGTGAAACGCGCTCGCGCCCATGCTCGCGCAGGGCGTGGGCGATCTCGTGCCCCATGACCGCCGCCAGCTCATCGTCAGTCGGCTGCAGACGCTCGATCAGGCCCGTGTAGACCGCGATCTTCCCGCCCGGCATGCACCAGGCGTTGACCTCTTTCGCGGAGATCACGTTCGTTTCCCATTTCCAGGCCGGCGCATCGGGGCGGAAAGCGCCGGTCTGGGAAATCAGCCGCTGCGCGATGCGCCGCACCCGCTCGACCTGCGCAGGGTCGCGATTGACCTGGCCCTTTTTTGCCGCCCCTCCGACTTGCTGCTGATACGCCGCCTCTGCGCTCGCGTTGACCTCGGCAGACGAGATCATCATCGATTGCGGCCGATTCACGCCGACCAAACCCGGCGTGGTGGTCTGCACCGTCTGGCAAGCCGCCAGGGCGCACAGCGACGCAAGGAGAAGCCACCGTTTCATCATGCCGAAAGCCTACACGCGCACGCGCCAGATGACGAGAGCGGCGCCCGCCAGCCCGGCGGCGGCGCTCAGCGTGAAGCTCAGCTCCGGTCCGAGCGCGCCCCACGACCAGCCCGCGAGCAGCGTGCCGGCGCTGCCGCCCAGGCCGTAGGACACGCTCGAATGCAGCGTCTGCCCGCGCGCCGCGAGCGCGCCGGTGAACAGGCGATGCACGATTGCGACGGACGAGGCGTGGTAGGCGCCGAAGGTCGCCGCGTGCAGCAGTTGCGCGAGGGCGAGGAGCGGCGCCGACTGCACGCCCCAGCCGATGAGCGCGAAGCGCAGCGCGGCCAGCGCGCAGCTCGCGGCCAGCACGGCGCGCAGGCTCCAGTGCCGCAGCAGGCGCGGCAGGCACAGGAACAGCACGATCTCCGCCAGCACGCCGATCGTCCACAACACGCCGATCGCGGTCTTGCTGTAGCCCGCGGCGTCCAGGTAGATCGAATAGAACGCGTAGAGCGCGCCGTGCGCCACGTTCATGCAGAAGCACGCAGCGAAGAAGGCGAGCACCTCGGGCCGCCGCAGCACGGCGAGCAGACGGGCGTCACCCGGCCCGCCCGTCACTGCGACGCGTCCCGCGGGCACCAGGAACGAAACGCCGAGCGTCAGCCCGGCGAGCAGCACGATGACGCCGAGCAGCGACTGGGGCGGGTGCGCGTCCAGCCACGCGCCGGTGGCGAGCACGCCGGCGACGAACCCCACCGAGCCCCACAGCCGGATCGGGCCGTAACGCTCGGTGCGCGCGCCAAGCGAGCCCAGCGTCAGCGCCTCGACCAAGGGCAGCGCTCCCGCCGACAGCAGGCTCATCACCAGCATGATCGCGACGACGCCGGCATAGCCATCCACCGCGTGCAGCAGCGCGAACCCCGCCAGCACCACGGCGGCGGAAAACACGACGATGGCGCGCGCGGCGCCGCTGCGGTCGGCAAGCCAGCCCCAGAAAGCCGGAGCGGCCACGCGCGCCAGTTGCGGCATCGCCAGCACCACGGCGATCGCGCCCGCGCCGAATCCGCGCGCCGCGAGGTACAGGGCGAAGTACGGCACCAGCGCGCCCGCGTACAGGAAGTAGGCGCAGAAATACGCGGACAGGCGCACGGACGGCGGCATCGCGCCGCATCTTACCCAGAGTGCGCGCGGGATCGTGCTATAAACGCGCGCCATGCCAGGATTCCAGCCGTCACGCGCCACGTTCTACCTGCTGTTCACGCTCTCGGGATTCGCCGGGCTGATCTACGAGTCGATCTGGACGCACTACCTGAAACTGTTCCTCGGCCATGCGGCGTACGCCCAGTCGCTGGTGCTGGTGGTGTTCATGGGCGGCATGGCGGCGGGCAGCGCCTACTGCGCCCGCATCTCCACACGGCTGCGCAATCCGCTACGCGGCTATGCGCTGGTGGAGGCGGTTGTCGGTCTGTGCGCGCTCGGCCTGCACGAGGTATTCGTCGCTGTCACCGACTGGTCGTACGCGACGCTGCTGCCCGGGCTGGGCAACGAATGGCTGGTGCTCGGCGCCAAGCTCGCCATCTCCTGCCTGCTGATCCTGCCGCAATCGGTGCTGCTGGGTGCGACTTTCCCGCTGATGAGCGCCGGGCTGGTGCGTGCGCATCCGACGGCTTCCGGCGAATCGGTGTCGATGCTCTATTTCACCAACAGCCTGGGCGCCGCCGTGGGCGTTCTCGCCAGCGGCTTCGTGCTGATCGCGTGGGCGGGACTGCCGGGGACGCTGCGGTCCGCCGGCGCCGTCAATCTGGCGCTCGCCGCCGCCGTATGGCTGCTCGCGCGGCCGATGCAGGCGCCGGCGCTGGCGGCACGCGGCGACGCCGCGCCGCGGGCCGCCGCGCTGCTGCTCGCGGTGGCCTTCCTCACCGGCCTCGCCTCCTTCATCTACGAGATCAGCTGGATCCGCATGCTGTCGCTGGTGCTCGGCGCGTCGACGCATTCCTTCGAGTTGATGCTCTCCACGTTCATTCTCGGCCTCGCCCTGGGCGGACTCGCGGTGCGCCGCCGCGTGGACGCTGTTGCCAGCCCCGAGCGGCTGCTCGGCTGGGTGCAGGTGGTGATGGGCGTGCTCGCGCTCCTCACGCTGCCGGTCTACGACCGCAGCTTCGAGCTGATGGAGTACCTGATGAACGGGCTCGCGCGCAACGAGGCTGGCTACCTGCTGTTCAACCTGTCGGGCCAGGCGATCGCGGCGCTGGTCATGCTCCCCGCCACGTTCTGCGCCGGTATGACGCTGCCGCTGATCACCGGGGCGCTGCTGCGCAGCGGCGCCGGCGAAGGCGCCATCGGCAGGGTGTACGCCGCCAATACGCTGGGGGCGATCGCGGGCGTGCTGTTCGCGGTGCACATCGGGCTGCCGGCGCTTGGCCTGAAGGGCGCACTGGTAGTCGGCAGCCTGGTGGACGTCGGCCTCGGCCTGTACCTGCTGTACCGCTTCGCGCCGTCGCGGCGCGCTCTCGTTCTGGCGGCGCTCGCCTGCGCGGCGCTGTTCCTGCCCGTGACGCTTGGTTTCCAGCTGGACGCCAACAAGATGACGGCCGGGGTGTTCCGGCACGGCGACCTCGAGAGCTCGCGCGACGCGAAGATCCTGTACCGCAAGGACGGCAAAACCGCCACCGTGCACCTGGTGCAGTACGGCGCAGCGACCAGCATCCGTACCAACGGCAAGTCCGACGGCTCGATCAACCTCACCGGCGAGGAGGAAAGCGACCGCGGCACCGACGAGATCACCATGGTGATGACCGCCGCGGTGCCGCTCGCGCTCAAGCCCGAGGCGAAGACCGCCGCCGTGATCGGCATCGGCACCGGCCTCACCACGCACACGCTGCTGCAGAGCCTCGCCCTCGAGCGCGTCGAGACCGTGGAAATCGAGGCGGCGATGGCCGAGGCCTCGCGCGGCTTCATGCCGCGCAACGGCGCGACCTTCCTCGACCCGCGCGGCGCCATCCTGATCGACGACGCGAAGACCTTCTTTTCCTCCCGCAACCGGCGCTACGACATTCTCATCTCGGAACCCTCCAATCCCTGGGTGAGCGGCGTCTCGAGCCTGTTCACGCGCGAGTTCTACCGGCGCATCCGCGGCCACCTCAACCCGGGCGGCGTGCTGGTGCAGTGGTTCCAGCTCTACGAGATCGACGCGTCGCTCCTCGCCTCGGTGATGCGCGCCCTGGGGGAGGAGTTCCCGCACTACGCCGTGTACGCACCCAGCGACCATGACGTACTGATCGTGGCGGGCACGCAGCCGCTGCCGGCGGCGCCGGATGCGCGCGTATTTGAACAACCGGGCGTGGCGAAGGAGCTGTGGACCGTGCACGTGCTGAGCGCTGGCGACCTCGATGCGCGCTATTTGGGCAGCCGCGCGACGCTCGAGCCGCTGTTCGCGAGCTACGGCGCGCGCGCCAACTCGGATTACTACCCGGTGCTGGACCTCAACGCGGCGCGGCACCGCTTCATGGAGAAGAGCGCCACCGACGTGGTGGCGCTGCTCAACCTCGGCGTGCCGGTGCTGGAACTGCTCGAGCCCGCCTTCGCGCGCCGGCCGATGAATCCGCTGCACAAGGGCGCCTACTCCTTCGAGCGCATCGAGAACGCCCGCCAGGCGGCCTACGCGCGCGATTTCCTGCTGCGGCGCCCGGAGCCACCGCGAGGCATCCCCACGCCGCTGCAGAAGGACCTCGAAGTGGTGAAGCTGCGCCTGCTGGAGTGCCGCGATGCGCGCGAGTTCGACGTGTGGCTGCACAGCCTGCTGCGCGTGGCGAAGCTCGTCAACCCGTCGCTGCCGCCGGCCGAGGCGGGCGCGATATGGTCGCGCATCGCCGGTGCGCCCTGCGTTCCCGGACTGCACGAGTTCCAGCGCCAGTGGATCGCGCTGTTCCAGGCGGTGGGCTCGCGCGACGCACGCACCATGGCGCAGATCGCGCCGGTGCTGCTCGACTCCACGCCGGAACTGCATGGCGACGGCCGCGAGTACCTGCTGTTGGCCGGCATGAGCGGCGCCATCGCGAGCGGGCGCCACGGCCTCGCGCTCGAACTCTGGGAACGCCACGCCGCCAACCTTGCGCAAGACGCAGGACAGCCGGCGTTCCGGCTGCTGCGCTGCCATGCGCAGCCCGGTGCCGGCGAGGCCTGCGCCGATGCGCTGCGGGCCTACGCGCAGGACTGAGCGCGTGATCCACGCACTGGAAACGGCCAGTCCAACCTGATAGCATCGATTCGCGCCGCGGCACTCAACAACGGACATTCGCTGCCGATGCCAAACCTTCAGAGCGAAATCGACCAACAGGCAGACCGCACGGCGTTCGAATTGGAGCTTGCGCGCACCATCGCGGAAGTCACCAATCTCGATCTGCCGCCCGAGCGCATCGATCCGCTGGCGCCCATTTTCGGCGACCAGGGGCTCGGCCTGGACTCCATCGACCTGCTCGAAGTGGCGCTGGTGATTTCGCAGCGCTATGGCTTCTCCCTGCGCTCCGACGACCCGGACAACCAGCGCATTTTCGCGTCGCTGCGCAACCTCGCCGCCCACATCGCGCAACACCGCAGCAAGTAGATAGATGCCGTCGAGCGCGGCACCGGGGTGGATCGCCCTCGCCGCCTGGCTGCTGGCGCTCGCGTGGCCTGCGGCAGTGCACGGCGCCGTGCTGCTCGGCCACCCGGACTGGGCGCCACGCGCGACCGCCGCGGCGATGGTCCTTGCGGCGCTGTTGTGGGCCTTCGCGTCGCGCCGCGCGCACGCCGTGGCCGGCGCCGCCGTCGTGGCGCTGCTCGTTGCGGCGCTCGCATTCTCGGCGCCGCAGGCGTTGCTCTACGCGCCACCCGTGGCCATCAACGCCGTGCTCGCCTGGGTCTTCGGCCGCAGCCTGCTGGCGCACCGCGACCCGGTGATCGCCGTGTTCGCACGCATGGAGCATGCCGAGCTGCCCGCGGAACTCGTGCGATACACCCGACGGCTGACGCTGCTCTGGACACTGCTGTTCGCGGCCATGGCGGGCATCGCGCTGGCGCTCGCGCTCGCCGGGCCGCTCGCGCTCTGGTCGGCCTTCACCAACGTGCTGAGCTACCTGCTGGTGATCGCGCTGTTCGCCGGCGAGCACGCCTACCGGCGCTGGCGCTACCGGCACTACCGCCACGCCGGACTGCTGGAGCTCGCACGCAACGTGCGCCGCGCCGGCCTGCTGACGCGGCACTGACGCGCGCCATGGCCGATCTCCCCCTTGTCGCCGGGTTCTCTGCGGACGATCCGATCGGCTGGCGCGACGGCCAGCCGCTCGCCCTGCGCCGCATGCTGGCAGCCGCGCAGGGGCTTGCCGCGGAACTTCCCCGCGGGGGCCACTGCATCAACCTGTGCGAGGACCGCCTCAATTTCATCGTCGGGTTCGCCGCCGCGCTGCAGGCGCGCTGCACCACCCTGCTGCCGCACAGCCGCGCGCACGAAACGATCGCTGCGTTGAAGCACGCGCACCCCGCTGCCGCGGTCCTCGCCGACGAGACCGACGCCCTGGCGGCGCCGGCCAAGCGTGCGCACGCCGATATCCCCGCCATCCCCGCGGACCTGCGCGCCGCGATTCTGTACACCTCGGGGAGCACGGGGACGCCGCAGCCGCACGCCAAGACCTGGGGTTCCCTGGTGCGCGCGGCGCAGGCGGCACTGCAACGCCTGCCGGTCGTGCGCGGCAGCACGCTCCTCGGCGCCGTGCCGGCACAGCACATGTGGGGCTTCGAGATGACGGTGATGCTGCCGCTGCAGGGCGCGTGCGCGGTCGACGCCGGCTGCCCGCTGCTGCCCGCCGACATTGCCGCGGCACTTGAGCGCATGCCGGCGCCGCGCTGGCTGGTGGCGACCCCGCTGCACCTGCAGGCCTGCCTCTCCTCCGCGCTGCGCTTCCCGGGAATGGCCGGCGTGTTGTGCGCCACCGCGACCCTCGCGCCGGAGCTGGCGGCGGGCGTCGAGCAGGCCTGCGGCGCCCCGGTGTGGGAGATATTCGGCAGCACCGAGACCGGGGCGCTGGCGACGCGCCAGCCGGCTCGCGAGAACGGGTTCCGCACGCTCGGCGGCATCCGCATGCGGGAGCGCGACGGGCAGGTCATTGCCGACGGCGGGCAGCTCGACGCGCCGGTGATCCTTTCCGATCTCGTGGCGCTGCGCGACGCTGCCACTTTCGCGGTGCGCGGTCGCGCCGCCGACCTGGTCAAGGTCGCCGGCAAACGCGGTTCGCTCGCCGCGCTCAACGCCGAGCTCGCCCGCGTGCCCGGAGTGCTGGACTGCGCGTTCTGGCTGCGCGATGCACCGGGAGAGCAGCGCGTGGCGGCCTTCGCGGTCGCACCCGGCCTGGCGGTCCCGCAAATCATCGCCGAGCTGCGCAAGCGGTTGGACTCCGTGTTCCTGCCGCGGCCACTGGTGCTGGTGGATGCCCTGCCGCGCGATCGCACGGGCAAACTCAGCCAGGAGAGCGTACGCGAGCTGGCCGCGCGCCACGGCCTCGCCGCCGCGGGGGCGGATGGCGCCGCCAGCTGGCCACAGGTGCCGCATGCGCATCCGGCGCTGCCGCATCATTTTCCGGGGGACCCGATCGTCCCCGGCGTCTGGCTGTTGTCGCTGGTCGAGCGCGAGGCGCGCCAGCGCTTTGGTGCCGCCTTGCAGGTCTGCGGCGTGCCAGACGCGCGTTTCCGGCGCGTCCTGCGCCCCGGCGAGCCTTACCGTATTGAGATCACCCGGATCGCCAGCGACCGGCTGGAGTTCACCGTCGAATCGCGCCGGGCACGCATCGCCGACGGCACGCTGACCGTGCGGGGCGCCAATTGAGCGCCGGCTGGCTGGAGCAGCGCGAACGCGGCAGCCTTGCCGCGCTGCGGTTCATGACCTGGCTGACGCGGTCGCTCGGCTACCGCGCCGCGAGCCTGCTTCTCGCCCCGATCTGCCTCTATTACCTGGCGTCCGCGCCGCGCGCGCGCGCCGCGTCGCGCGATTTCCTGGGCCGGGTTCACGGCAGGCCAGCGCGCCGCGTCGAGGTGTACCGGCATTTCCTTGCCTTCGCCGGAACGCTGCTCGACCGCGTCGAGGTGCTGCGCGGCCGCGACGCGCGATTCGACGTCCGCGTGCACGGCGCCGAGGCGCTCGCCGCCGCGCTCGCGCCACGCCGTGGCTGCCTGCTGCTCGGCTCCCATCTGGGCAGCTTCGAAGTGCTGCGCGTGATCGGCGAGACGCGCCATGGACTCGCGATCAATCTCGTGATGCACGAGGCCAACGCGCCACATGCGAGCCAGTGGGCGCGGGCGCTGGCGCCGGAACTCGCCGCGCGCATCATCGCTCAGGGGACCCCCGAGACTCTGCTGCGGGTGCGCGAATGCCTGCAGCGCGGCGAGGTGGTGGCCATGCTGGGCGACCGCGTCCTTGACGACGCGCGCGCGGTGCATTGCGCATTCCTCGGCAGCGCGGCGCGCTTTCCGAGCGGTCCGCTGCTCGCGGCCGCGATGCTCGACGTGCCGGTCGTGACTTTCTTCTGCGTGCGCCGGGCAGCTCGGCGCTACGACGTGCGCTTCGAGCTGCTCGTCGAGCGCATCGCGGCCGAGCGCGCGGACCGGGAGCAGTCCGTCGCACGATGGGTGTGCGTATACGCAGCGCGCCTGGAGGCGCAGGCGCGCGCCGCGCCGGACAACTGGTTCAATTTCTACGACTTCTGGCATGCTGGCTGACCTGCGCCGTGCTGCCGCCCTCCTGCTGCTCGTGGCCTGTCGCGTGCCTCTGGCCGCGGAGTTCGGGCTAACCGACTTGATGCAGTCCTTCGCTGTGGTGCCCGAAGCGCACGCGCGCTTCGCGGAGGTCAGGCGCTCGGACGTACTACGCGCGCCAATCGAGCAGAGTGGCACCCTGTACTACCGGCGTCCCGACCTGCTCGAGCGCCGCGTGTCGTCGCCGTATCAGGAGACCACGCGCATCGAGGCAGGCCGCGTCACGATCGACAATCCGGCGCGCGGCCAGCCGCAGAGCTACTCGCTCGCAGCGCTGCCGGCCGCGCTGGCGCTCATCGAGGGCCTGCGCGCCACGCTCGCCGGCGACCTCGTGGCGCTGGAGCGGCACTACCGCGTGACCCTCGAAGGCGGCCGTGCGGCCTGGACGCTCCATCTCGCGCCGCGCGATCCGGCGCTGGCCGGCGCGGTGGCAGGCGTACGGCTGGTGGGGTCGGCGGCGCGGATCGCCCGCGTGGAGATCGAGGAAACGACGGGCGATCGCGTCACGATGCTGCTGAGCGACCATCAGCCGTGAGCGCGCAGGCGCGCATCGCGGTGGCGATCTGGCTGGCGGTGCTCCTCGCCAGCGGCTACTGGATTGCGCGCCACCTGACCGTCACCACGGACCTGGGCGCATTCCTGCCGCCCGCCGCGACCCCGGTCCAGGAAGTGCTCGTGGACCAACTGCGCGCCGGCGTCGCGTCCCGCCTTTTGCTGGTAGGAATCGACGGAGCCGACGAAGTGGCGCTCGGGCAGGCGAGCCGCGAGCTCGCGCGGCGCCTCGACGCGAGTGGCGCTTTCGGCACAATCGCCAACGGCGAGCCCGAGCGCCTCGCGCGGGAACGCGAGCGGCTGTTCGAGCTGCGCTACGCGCTGAGCCCCGGCGTGCAGGCGGAGCGCTTCAGCGTTGCGGGCCTGCGTGGCGCGTTGCAGGAGGAGCTCGAACTGCTCGGCTCGCCGCTCGGCGCATTCATCCGTCGCACGCTCCCTGCCGATCCCACCGGCGAGTTGCGCCGGCTCGCGGCGCCGCTCACCGGCACCGCGGGACCCGCGCTGCGGCAGGGCGTGTGGATGACGGCCGACGGCAAGCGCGCGTTGCTCGCCGCCGAGACGCGCGCGCCGGGCTTCGACCTCGAGGCGCAGGCGCGCGCTGCGCACCTGGTGCGCAGCCTGTTCGCCGAGATCGCGCCGCCCGGCGCCGTCCTGCGCCTGGCCGGTCCCGGGCTGGCGGGAGCGTCCGCGCGCGCGGCGATCGAGCGGGACGCGCAGCGCGCGACGCTCGCTTCGGTGTTGGGAGTCCTGTTGCTCCTCGGTGCGGCATACCGGTCCGCCCTGCCCGTGCTGCTCTCTGCCTTGCCGGCGCTGTCCGGCATGGCGATCGGCATCACCGCAGTTGGGCTCTGGTTCGGGCCTGTGCACGGCATCACCCTAGGATTCGCCGCGGTCCTGATCGGCGAAGCGGTCGATTACCCGACCTACCTCTACGCGCACGCGGCACGCGGTGAACGCCTTGCGCAGACCGCGAAGCGCATCGGCCCGACTCTTGGCCTCGCCGTGCTGACCACTGCCTGCGGCGCGATCGCCATGCTGCTGTCGAGCTTTCGCGGCCTTGCGCAACTCGGAATGCTGACCATGGTCGGCGTCGCGGTCGCGGGGCTGGTCACCTGGCTCGTGCTGCCGGCGCTTACGCCGGCGCGGGCTCTAGAGCGCAAGCTGATGCGGCTTCCCTTCGAGGGGAACACCTTCGTGCCGGGACGCCGCCCGTGGCTGGCGGCGATGCTCGTTGCCGCCGCGCTGGCCGTCATTGCCCTGCATTCCGGCCGCCTTTGGGACGACGACCTCGCGAACTTGAGTCCGCTGCCGGAGCCGCTCAAGGCGCTCGACGCGGAACTGCGCACCCAGCTCGGCGCTCCCGACCTGCGCCATCTGCTTGCCGTTCGCGCACCCGAGCGCGAGGTCGCGCTGCAGAAGAGCGAAGCGCTCCAGCCACTGCTCGAGCGCGCGCTGGCCGCAGGCTGGATCGGCGGCTACGAGCTGGCCGCGCGTTATCTGCCCAGCCGGCGCACGCAGGAAGCGCGTCGGGCCGCGCTGCCCGACGGGCCCACGCTCGCCGCCCGCTTGGCGCATGCGCAGCGTGGACTGCCGTTTCGAGATGGCGCGTTTGCACCCTTCCTCGCGGACGTAGAGCGCGCGCGGCACGCAGGCAGCGTAGACGCGAAGGCCTGGCGCGGGACGGCGCTCGCTGCGCGGCTGGATGCGCTGCTGACCACTGGCGCGCAGGGTTGGGTGGCACTCGTGCCCCTGTCCGCCGTGCGCAACGCGGATGCGCTGCGTGACGCCGTGCGCGCGCACGGCGACCCGGACGTGATGCAGGTGGACTTGAAACGCGAGGCCGACGTCCTCGTCGCCGGCTATCGCGCCGAGTCCCTGCGCCTCGTCTTCCTGGGACTGCTGTGCATCGCGGCGCTGGTATACACGGGACTGCGCGATGCGGGGCTCACGCTGCGCGTGCTCGCGCCAGCGCTCGGTGCCGCGCTCGCCTGCGTCGCGACCCTGCTCGGCGGCGGCACCCGGCTGAGCGTGGTGCACCTGGTGGCGCTCCTGCTCGTGGTCGGCGTAGGCATCAACTACGCCCTGTTCTTCAATCGGCGCGCGCATGCCGACGGTGAACGCGCACTGACGCGGCTTTCGCTGGTGGTGGCCGCCCTCGCCAGTCTGTGCGCGGCAATCGCACTCGCCTCCGGCAGCACGCCCGTGTTGCGCGCGATCGGCGTCACGGTCGGTTTGGGCACGGTGTTCGCGTTCCTGCTTGCGGCGCTGCTCGCGCGCCGCGCACCTCCCGGGGCTGTGTAACATACCCGGACCGCAGGATGGCCCCGCTTCCGATCACCGCAATCGCTCTTGCGAGCGCCCTGGGCAACGGCACCGGCGCTGCGACGCAAGCCATGAGGCAAGGCCAAAGCGGCCTGCGGCGCAACGATTTTCTCGATTCCTCGCTCGATACCTGGATCGGCCGCGTGCCCGGGCTGGAGGACGCGCCGCTCGGCGGCGGGCTCGCGCACTTCGACTGCCGCAGCAACCGGCTGGCGCTGCTCGGCCTGCGGCAGGACGGTTTCGAGGCGGCCGTCGCCCGCGCGGCCGCGCGTCATGGCGCGCAGCGCGTCGCCGTGTACATCGGCACCAGCAGTTCCGGCATCCTCGAAGCCGAGCTCGCGTTCCGTCAGCGGGATCCCGCGACCGGCGCCTTGCCCGCCACGCTGCGTTTCAGCGATACCTACAACCTGTATTCCGTCGCGAGTTTCGTGCAGCAGCGCCTCGGGCTGCACGGACCCTGCTGTACCGTGTCTGCGGCCTGCGCTTCCAGCGCCAAGGCCTTCGCCGCGGCGCAACGCGCCATCGCCGCCGGACTATGCGACGCCGCGGTGGTCGGCGGGGTCGAGACGCTGTGCTTCACCACGCTGCAGGGATTCGCCGCGCTGGAGCTGCTCTCCAGCCGCCCCTGCCGGCCGTTCGACGCGGATCGCGACGGCATTTCCATCGGCGAGGCCGCGGCCTTCGCGCTGCTCGAGAAGGAGGCGCCGGGCGGCGAGACGCTTGCGCTGATCGGCCACGGCGAGACTGCGGACGCCTTCCACATGTCCACCCCGCATCCCCAGGGCCTCGGCGCAGCGCAGGCGATGCGCGACGCGCTGCAGCTGGCGGGCCTGTCGCCCGGGGACGTCGACTACCTGAACCTGCACGGCACCGGGACGCGCAATAACGACGCGGCGGAGAACGCTGCCGTTTGCGCCGTGTTCGGCGAGCAGCTCACGTGCAGCGCGACCAAGGGTTGGACCGGCCACACGCTGGGAGCCGCGGGTGCCGTGGAAGCGGTGCTCACCCTGCTCGCCTTGCGCGACGGATTTCTCCCAGGTACGGCCAACACCCGGCGCACCGACCCGCAATTCGGCATCCGGCTGGCACTCGAGACTGTGCCGCAACCGCTGCGCCACACCATGTCGAACTCCTTCGGCTTCGGCGGCAGCAACTGCAGCCTGCTGTTCGGACGCGTCTGATGCGGGTCCAGCTGGCCGCGCAGGGAGTGCTCGGGGAAGGCCTGCCCGACTGGCGCGTCGCGCGCGCCGTGCTCGCCGGCACCGCGCCTTATGTGCCCGCCGCGGCGCCGGAACCGGCGCCGGCGCTGCTGCCCGCCACCGAACACCGCCGCGCCTCCGCGTCGGTACGCTGGGCACTGGCGGTGGGCGAACAGGCGCTGCGTGCCTGCGGGCGCGACAGCGCAGGCCTCGCCACCGTGTTCGTGTCCTGCGGCGGCGACGGCGCAATCACCCACCAGATCTGCGAGGCACTGGCGCTGCCCCCGCACGCCGTGTCGCCGACCCGTTTCCACAATTCGGTGCACAACGCGCCGGCCGGCTACTGGAGCATCGCGGCACATTCGCATGCGCCTTCCACGAGCCTGAGCGGCTACCACGGCGCCTTCGCCATCGGGCTGCTGGAAGCCGCGACGCAGGCGACGGTGCAGGCGCGCAGCGTGCTGCTGATCGCCTACGACCTGCCTTATCCCCCGCCGCTGCACGCGCTGTGGCCCGTGGCGCAGCCGTTCGCGGCATCGCTGCTGCTCGATCCGCCGCCCGCGACGGGTGCGGCGCTGCACCTCGAACTGCGCGCAGGCGCGGCGAAAGAGGGCTGGCCCGAGGCGTTGCCGGCGGAACTGCGCAGCAATCCGGCCGCGCGCGCGCTCGAGCTGTTCGCCGCGGCCGCGCGCGGTGGTGCCACGCGCGTCGAACTGCCCTACAGCGGGTCCAGCCACCTTGTGGTCGAGGTGCGCCCCTGATGCCCCCGAATATCGCCGGGCTGGTGCCGCATCGTGGACCGATGTGCCTGCTGCAAGAGGTCGTGCAAAGCGATGCGCACGGCATCGTGTGCGGCGCAGTGAGCCATCGCGCCGCGGACAACCCACTGCGCTGCGACGGTACGCTGCCCGCAGTGGCAGGCATCGAATATGCCGCCCAGGCGCTCGCCGCGCATTGCGCGCTGCTCGCGCGCGGTGCGCCGGGCGAGCCCGTACGCGGCCTGCTCGCGGGCGTGCGCGAGGTTACGCTGCACGTGGCACGCCTGGACGACATCGCGGGACCGCTCACCGTGCGCGCCAAGCGGCTAGTGGCGAACGGCCCGCGCCTGCTGTACGAATTCGCGGTCCAGTCCGGGGAGCGCGAGCTGCTGAGCGGGCGCTTGGCGGTGGTGCTGCAGCCGGGAGCGCCCGCATGAAGCGCGTGCTGGTGAGCGGCGGCAGCAGCGAGATCGGCGCCGCGATCTGCCGCCAGCTCGCGCGCTCGGACTGGCAGGTCATCGTGCATGCGCATACCCACGCGGAGCGCGCGGCCGCGCTGGCGGAAGAGATCGGCGGCCGCAGCCTGTGCTTCGACCTGCGCGACGCCACGGCGACCGCAGCCGCGCTCGACGGGCTGCTGGCGCAGGGTACGATCCAGGGCGTGGTGCACAACGCAGGCACCCACGACGACGCGCCGCTTGCCGGCATGAGCGCGCGTCAATGGCACGGCGTGATCGACGTATCGCTGCACGGCTTCTACCACCTTCTGCAACCGCTGCTGCTGCCGATGCTGCGCACGCGCTGGGGCCGCATCGTGAGCCTGTCGTCGGTGTCGGCGATGCTCGGCAACCGCGGCCAGGTGAACTACGCGGCGGCCAAGGCCGCGTTGCACGGCGCGACGCGCGCGCTGGCGCTCGAGCTCGCGTCGCGCGGCGTGACGGTGAACGCCGTCGCGCCGGGGATCATCGCCACGCCGACGAGCGCCGGCGCCTTCGGGCCGGAGCAGATCGCGCAGCTGGTGCCGCTCAGCCGTGCCGGCGCGCCCGAGGAGGTGGCAGACCTGGTCGGGTTCCTGATGTCGGAGAAAGCCGGCTACATCACCGGCCAGGTGATCCCCGTCAACGGCGGCATGACATGAGCCAGCCCGCCCTTGCGGCGGTCGTCATCCCCGCCTACAACGAGGCGGCGACCATCCGCGACGTGGTGCTGCGCGCACTGCAGCAGCTGCCGCTGGTGATCGTCGTGGACGACGGATCAACGGACGGCACTTCGCGCCAGCTCGACGGACTGGGCGCGGTCGTGCTGCGCCACGATGCCAACCTCGGCAAGGCGGCCAGCCTGCACCGCGGCGCGAGCGTCGCCATCGAGCGCGGCGCCGGCGCCATCGTCACGCTGGACGGCGACGGCCAGCACTGCCCGGAAGACATCCCGATGCTGCTGCAGGCCTGGCATGGCGAGCCCGGCCGCCTCGTGATCGGCTCCCGCCTTCATGCACGGGACAAGATTCCGCCCGTGCGCTACTGGGCGAATCGCGTTGGAAACTCCTGCATCGGCCTCGTCGCCGGCGGCCCGATCGCCGACAGCCAGTCGGGATTCCGCGTGTACCCGGCGCGCATATTCGGCGAGGCGCGACTGCGCTACGATCGTGCCCATTCCTTCGTCTTCGAAAGCGAAGTCCTGATCGAGGCTGCCCGGCTGGGCATCCGGGTCGTGTGCGTGCCGGTGCAGGTGATCTACAGCGACCGGGCGCGCGCCAGCCATTTCCGGCCGGTGGCCGACTTCGTGCGCATCGCGCGCATGTTGATCTGGCGCCTGTTGCGGCAGGGCCTCGCTCAGCGCGCAGCGGCCTTGCGCCGCGCGTAGGCCGCCGCCGACCCGGTGCCCTTGTAGGGGTTGCGCCCGGTGCGGAACTCGATGCTGAGCGGGGTTCCGTGCAGCTCGAAGGCGTTGCGGAAGTAGCCTTCCAGGTAGCGCCGGTAGCTGTCGGGCACGTCGTCGAGCGAATTGCCGTGGATGATGACGCGCGGCGGATTGTGCCCGCCCTGGTGCGCGTAGCGCAGCTTGGGCCGCCGCATGCCCTTGCGCGGCGGCGACTGGCGCTCCACCGCGGCGATCAGGGCGCGCGTCAGCTTCGGCGTGGAGAGCTTCGCCATGGCGGCGGCGTAGGCACCGTCCACCGAGCGCATCAGATCGCCCATGCCCTTGCCGCTCTTTGCGGAAATGAAATGCGTGTCGGCGAAGCCGAGGAACCCCAGCTTCCAGGACAGGTCGTGCTTGATGCGCTCGCGCGCCGCCTTGTCCGCGGCGTCCCACTTGTTCACCGCGATGACCACCGCCCGGCCTCGCTCCAGGATGTAGCCGGCGACGTGCGCGTCCTGCTCCGAGACGCCGTCGGCCGCGTCGAGCACCAGCACCGCGACGTTGGACTGCTCGATCGCCTGCAGCGTCTTGACGATGGAGAACTTCTCCACCG
>Ga0137446_1000008_pt1 | contig 18074 bp, 31 predicted proteins | sample EasRivERMGT357_2_FD_102315 | JGI IMG/M metagenome (GOLD analysis project Ga0137446, IMG submission 102315) | Soil microbial communities from meander-bound floodplain in the East River, Colorado, USA - East River MetaG ERMGT357_2 | ecosystem: Environmental > Terrestrial > Soil > Floodplain ... | reverse complement strand
TTTCCCATATTACTCTTCCGGCCCTGATGAATAACGCTACCGCCTTCCTTGCCTTCAACATCACCGGAATGTTTGCGTCTTACTCTTTTGAACGTTACATGCGCTCGGATTTCCTGCAGAGGCGCACCATTAATGAGCGTACGGATGAGTTGAGGAGCGCCTTGCTTGAAGTCGAGAAGGCAAGGGGGAAGGCTGAGGCACTCTCCCAACTGGACCCGCTGACCGGTCTCTACAATCGTCGTTACTTTTTTTCCGTCGCTGAACAGGAATTGGAAAGGACTGCCCGCAACCACCACTGTGTATCGGTCATTATGCTTGATATTGACCATTTCAAAAACATCAATGATTCCCATGGGCATCGAACGGGCGACATGGTCCTGCAGGAGATCGCCAGGAAGATCTGTGATACCTTACGCACAATTGACACGCCATGCCGCTACGGCGGAGAAGAGTTCGCAATCCTGCTGCCGGAAACGGATTTATCCGCCTCTGAGCTCATTGGATGCCGTCTCCGGCAAGTCATTGAAGCAATGAGAATAAATAACGGAGATGGAACGATTCTGATCACCGCGAGTGTTGGAATTGCTTCTTTAACTGGAGGCGATTATACCAAAGCCGACGTTCTGGTGGAAATGGCCGATCAGGCCCTCTATGATGCGAAGAAGGCCGGGAGGAATCAGGTTAAATTGTGGAAGGAAATGGAGGGGGGAGCCCCCGACATGAGTCAAATGGACAAAATACTTGGCAGAGAGAAAATAGAGAGCCTGACCGTTGAATGTTGATAAATGAAAATGAACGTATTAGGCAGATTAGATTCTTCATAAAATGTCACAGGACAAGCCATGACGAGGCAAACTGCATTGAACACAACAGAATAAGGCGGGGTTTGGCACCCCGCCTTTCTTACAGATCCGGCCAAAACGTACCACTCTGGTTCCGGTATTTTCTAATTATGCCTGTTCAGGCGTTTCTGAAGGTTCAATATTTTCTTCGATTATCTGCTTCTCCGCTACTTTCGGTTTTCTAGGAGCTCTGGCAACCTTTGGCTCTGCAGCTGTCGCGGTGCTTTTCTTCTTCGCCGGAGTTTTTTCCATCTGTTCTTCAACCAGTTCGATCATAGACAAGGGAGCGTTGTCACCGGAGCGGATGCCGAGCTTGACAATTCGGGTATAGCCGCCGTTCCTCTCCTTGTATCGTGGCGCAATGGCGGTAAAGAGTTTGGTTACGACTTTCTTGTCGCGTATATAGGACGCAGCAAGACGCATGGAGTGAAGGTCGCCCTTTTTGCCGAAAGTGATCATCTTTTCAGCTATAGGACGAAGCTCCTTGGCCTTGGCATCGGTGGTGGTTATCTTCTCATGGTTGAGGAAAGACGTCACCATGTTCCTGAACATGGCAATCCGGTGACTTGTAGTTCTCCCCAACCTTTTTCCGGCTTTATTGTGACGCATGACTACTGGTTCCTTTCTCTTATCAAGGCTTTCGTGCTACTCTTCTTCTTTTTGTTCGCCACGCAGCCTGCGCATTATCTCCGGGTCAGGGAACTCTTCCAGCTTCATCCCCAGGGTCAGCCCCATGTCCGCCAGTATATCCTTTATCTCGTTAAGAGATTTGCGGCCAAAGTTCTGTGTTTTGAGCATCTCGGCCTCGGAGCGGGAAACAAGCTCACCAATCAGCTTAATCCCGGCATTCTTCAGGCAGTTAGCTGAGCGAACAGAGAGTTCCAGCTCTTCAACGGAACGATAAAGATTCTCGTTGAGTTTTTCGCGCTCTTCCTCAACCTCAACTTCCTCACAGGGCTCGGACTCTTCATCGAAGTTGATGAATATGGTGAGCTGCTCCTTTAGGATTTTGGCAGCATAAGCAACCGCATCATCCGGTTTAGCGCTGCCATCGGTCCATACTTCAAGGATCAGCTTGTCATAATCGGTGATCTGACCAACACGGGCATTCGTGACATTGAAATTGACCTTGATAATGGGAGAAAAGATGGAGTCGATGGGAATGGTCCCCACCGGGGACTTCTCATCCCGGTTCCGGTCTGCCGGGACATATCCTTTTCCCATCTTTACCACCATATCTATTTCCAGGTTTGCGTCACTGGAGCAGGTAGCGATATGATGATCAGGATTAAGAACCTCGACATTGGAATCGGTTATAATGTCTCCCGCTTTGACAATTCCCGCACCTTTACGGATGACCCTAATGGTCCGTGGCTCCTGGCCATGCATTTTAAAACGTACACCCTTGAAGTTCAGAATAATATCGGTCACATCTTCAGTGACGCCCGGTATTGCAGAGAATTCATGCAGCACACCCTTGATTTTCACCGAGGTTATCGCTGCGCCCTGCAACGAGGAGAGTATTACCCTCCGCAAGGAGTTTCCCAGAGTAGTGCCAAAGCCCCGTTCAAAAGGCTCTGCATAGAATTTCCCATATGTGCTGGTATATGATTCCGCCTCAACCTGAAGTTTTTTTGGTTTTATCAGGTCGCGCCAATTTTTATACATGAATTTCCTCCCTGTTACGGGTGAAGATAGCTTTTATTTGGAGTAGAGCTCGACGATTAATTGCTCCTGGATAGGCATGGTAATATCTTCCCTTACTGGAAGGGACTTGATAACACCCTTGAATGCATCCTTTTCCAATTCCAGCCATTGCGGTATGCCCCGCCGAACTACCCCTTCCAGAGACTCAATTATGCTGGCGACCTTCAGGCTTTTTTGCCTTAATTCCACAACGTCGCCAACCTTGCCCTGGATTGAAGGAATGTTTATCTTTCTCCCGTTCAGTGTGAAATGGCCATGCCGTATCAACTGCCGGGCTTCAGTCCGGGAGGATGCAAAACCGAGCCTGTAAACAATATTATCCAGGCGCCTCTCCAAGAGAAAGAGGAGGTTTTCACCGGTAACGCCTTTCATCCGATCGGCCTTCTCAAAGGAAGAGCGAAACTGTTTCTCCAGGACCCCGTAAATCCTTCTTACCTTCTGCTTTTCACGGAGCTGCACCCCGTAATCGGTCACCTTGGACCGTCCCTGTCCATGCTGGCCGGGGGGATAGTTTCTTCTCTTGATGGCGCATTTGTCGGTATAACAACGTTCCCCCTTGAGAAATAATTCCATATTTTCCCTTCTGCACAATCTGCATGAGGGTCCGGTATATCTAGCCAATGAAGACCTCCTTAAGCTTAACTAAATTTCTCTTTTTTTAGACTCTTCTTCTCTTTGGCGGTCGACAGCCGTTGTGGGGAATTGGGGTCACGTCTCTGATAAAACTTATGTTGAATCCCGCCGCCTGTAAAGCCCTGAGCGCCGATTCCCTGCCGGAACCAGGGCCCTTGACATACACTTCAACGCTCCGCATACCATGCTCCTGGGCTTTTTTTGCACAGTCTTCAGCGGCAATCTGGGCGGCAAAAGGTGTGCTTTTTCTTGAGCCCTTGAAACCCTTGCAGCCGGATGTGGACCATGCAACCACATTCCCCGCAGGGTCGGTGATGGTGATCATGGTATTGTTAAAGGTGGCCTGGATGTGAGCCACTCCGTTAGGAATATTCTTGCGTTCCTTCTTTTTCTTGACGACTTTCCTAGCTGGGCTAGCCATTATTCCTCCGGTTTACTTATATGCTATTTCTTCTTGCCGGCTACCGTCCTGGCAGGGCCTTTCCTGGTGCGGGCGTTGGTCTTGGTCCGCTGCCCCCTCACCGGAAGCCCCTTCCTGTGACGCAATCCCCGGTAACAGCCGAGATCCATCAAGCGCTTGATGTTCATGGATATATCGCGGCGCAGATCACCTTCGACCTTGACATTCCTGTCGATATACTCCCTGATCTTTGCGACTTCTGCTTCGGTCAGATTATCGGTCCTGGTACTCAGATCAACGCCGGACTCACTGATTATCTTCTGCGCGGTCGAGTTCCCTATACCATAGATATAGGTTAATGCAATCACGACCCTTTTGTTCCTTGGTAGATCTATTCCCGAAATACGTGCCAATGCCCGTTCCTCCTGATAGTTTGACTATTAACCTTGTCTCTGGGAATGCTTCGGGATGTCACAGATAACCCGGACAATGCCCTTGCGCTTGACAATCTTGCATTTATCGCACACTTTTTTCACGGAAGCTCTTACTTTCATGACGCCCTTCCTTTCAGGCTGATATACTGCGACTATAATCCACTATATTCTGGTCAGTATCTCAGGTCCTTCTTCTGTTACTGCAACAGTATGTTCAAAATGGGCGGAAAGCCCGCCATCGCAGGTAATCGCCGTCCAGCCGTCTTCAAGGACCCGCACATCCGGACCCTTTTCATTGATCATCGGTTCGATAGCAAATACCATCCCGGCCTTCAGTCGAACGCCTCGCCCAGGTTGCCCGAAATTCGGTATCTGAGGGCTCTCATGGAGATCTTTGCCAATACCGTGGCCGACAAAATCACGAACAACAGAAAAGCCCTTCGGCTCAACATAACTCTGAACCGCGTACGATATGTCCGACAAACGGTTACCAGGTCGTGCTGCGTCTATTGCCTCATATAAGGATTCTTCCGTAACCCGGAGTAGCCGTTGCGCATTTTCCGAGATTTTGCCGATGGGGAGAGTCAAAGCGGCGTCACCATAGTAGCCGCCATGGATGACTCCAAAGTCCACGCTGAGGATATCCCCTTCAACCAGCTTGCGACCACTCGGCATCCCATGCACCACCTGATCGTTCAGCGAACAGCAAAGCGCGTGCGGATAGCCACTGTATCCTTTGAAAGCAGGCTTGGCGCCAAACCTGCGCGCCTCGTTTTCCGCGATCTGATTAAGCGCGAGGGTCGTGACTCCCGGTTTGGCCGCTGCTTTCAATATCTCCAGGACCTGAGCTACTATCCTGGATGGTATCTTCATCCTCTCAATCTCCTGAGGAGATTTCAGGATAATCACACCGTCCCGTCCTTTATGCCTGTCAGGATATTTTGCTTGATCTCATCGATTGATCCGGTCCCGATAATCGTTCTCAACAACGAGTCGTGTCCATAATAATCGATAAGCGGCGCGGTCTGCTTTTCGTACACATCGAGCCGATTACGCATCGTCGCTTCGCTGTCATCATCACGCTGGAAAAGCTCTCCGCCACATTCATCGCAAACACCAACCTTCTTCGGGGGATCAAATGAAAGATGATATCCTTTTCCGCATGAACGGCAGGTACGGCGTCCTGTAATTCTGGCGAGCAACTCTTCCTTATCTACTACTATCGATATGACATGCTCGATGGCTTTTCCCATGTCGCCAAGTGTCAATTTAAGTGCATCAGCCTGAATTACCGTCCTTGGGAAGCCGTCCAGAATGAATCCTTTTGAGCAATCCGGCTTAGTCAGCCTTTCCTTTACAATTCCAACCACCACTTCATCGGGGACAAGCGATCCTGAATCCATGTAGCCCTTGGCCTTGATTCCCATCGGGCTCTGCTCTTTAACGGCTCCCCTGAGGATGTCGCCCGTCGATATCTGCGGTATATCGAATTTCTTCGCCAGAATTTTGGCCTGAGTACCCTTGCCGGCTCCAGGAGGCCCCAGGAGTATCAAGTTCATAGCAACGCCTCGGCTATCCGCGTCTTCCCTTAATTTTGACACCCCTCATAAACCCATCATAACTACGAGTTATGAGATGTGACTCGATTTGCGCAACAGTATCCATCCCAACACCTATTGCAATGAGTAATGCTGTGCCGCCAAAATAAAACGGGAGATTAAACTTGCTGATAAGAATAGATGGCAGAACACAGACTAACGATATATAGATAGCGCCAACAAAAGTTAGCTTTGTGAGAACGGTGTCGAGAAAATCCGATGTCTCTTTCCCAGGACGAATCCCTGGTATGTAACCACCATGTTTTTTAACGTTCTCAGCTACATCAACCGGGTTAAATGTCACAGCCGTGTAGAAATAACAGAAAAATACTATAAAAGCAACATATAATAATTCGTAGGCCCAATTGCCCGGCGTAAAACTTTTGGCAGCGTTCTGCACCCAGGGAACATTGATAAAGTTCGCGATGGTGGCAGGAAACATTATTATCGACGAAGCAAATATTGGGGGAATAACTCCAGCCATATTAATCTTCAAGGGCAGATGGGAGGTCTGTCCTCCATATGTCTTGAGCCCCACCACCCTCTTGGCGTAATGAATCGGTATCCTGCGCTGGCCCCGCTCGACAAAAACAATAGCCGCTATTACCAGAAACATGAACGCCACGACGAAAAGAATTATGAAGAGCGACAGTTCACCCGCTTTCACCAGCCTGAAACTGTTTGATATTGCTGCGGGGATTCGCACCACTATTCCCGCGAAGATGATAAGGGAAATCCCATTGCCGATTCCCTTTTCCGACATCTGCTCACCCAGCCACATGATAAAAGCAGTTCCAGCCGTAAGGGTGAGTACCGTCATTATCCTGAAGCTCCACCCCGGTGAAGGAACCACCAGTTCACCGGCCGGCCCGCGCATGCTTTCCAGGCCGATGCTGATTCCGAGAGCCTGCACCACACTGAGTACAATCGTCCCGTAACGGGTATATTGAATAATTTTCTTCCGCCCGGACTCACCTTCCTTGGAGAGTTTTTCGATGGCAGGGACCACAACCGTGAGAAGCTGGAAAATAATCGAAGAGGAAATATAAGGCATGATGCCGAGGGCGAAAACCGTCAGTTTTTCCAGAGCTCCACCGGAAAACATGTCGACCATGCCAAAGAGAGTACCCTGCATTTGCTTGAAAAAATGGGCAAGTGCCTGAGTGTCAATCCCAGGAGTGGGAACGTGGCACCCCACCCGATAGACCGCCAGCATCGCCAGGGAAAACAGGACCCGCTTTCTCAGCTCAGGTATACGGAATATATTCTGAAAAGCCTCAAACAACGCTAGATCTCCTCGGCAGTTCCGCCAGCCGCCACTATTTTTGCCTTTGCGGCAGCGCTGAACTTGTGGGCCTTCACATTAAGCGCCTTGGTCAAATCACCGTTGGCCAAAATCTTTACACCGTCACGGACTTTACCTATGAGACCGCTCTTTAAGAGAGCTTCCACATCAACACTCTGCCCTGTATCAAAAACATCCATCTGGCCAAGATTAACAAGAGAATACTCTTTCCGGCTTAACGGATTGAACCCTCTCTTCGGCAGTCTGCGCTGCATGGGCATCTGCCCGCCCTCAAAGCCCGGCTCAACATTGCCGCCGCTTCTCGCTTTCTGCCCCTTGTGCCCTTTGGTTGCAGTTTTGCCATGTCCCGAGCCGATGCCTCTGCCAATGCGTTTTCTATTTTTCGTTGAACCGATTGCCGGTTTCAAAGTGTTCAAATCCATTGTCCACCCCTCGGGAAATTACTCTTCTACCTTCAACATGTGAGAAACCTTTCGGATCATCCCTCTGACTTCAGGTGTATCTTTAAGGATCACCGTCTTATTCATCCTGGTCAGTCCCATCCCGTTCAACACGGCTCTCTGATTGGCCGGCTTGCCGATGTGACTTCTGACCAGTGTTATCTTGAATTCCGCTGACATCTTCACCACTCCTTATAAATAGTCTGCAGCTATTCCGCCAAACCTCTTCTGGCCATCAACTCTTCCGGACTCTTCATGCTTTCGAGACCGGCGAAAACAGCCTTGACCACATTATGCGGATTGTTGGAGCCCAGGCATTTGGCCAGGATGTTATGCAGCCCCGCGGATTCAAATACGGCGCGTGCGGCCCCACCGGCAATAACACCGGTACCGGCGGACGCAGGCATCATAAGAACCCTTCCTGCGCCAAAATGCCCCTGAATTTCATAAGGAATAGTCTGGTTGTCCGAGATCGATACCTTGATGAGGTTTTTCTTTGCCTGCTCCACACCTTTGCGGATGGCCTCTGGCACCTCATTGGCCTTTCCCAGGCCATAGCCGACATAGCCGTTGCCGTCGCCAACCACGATCAGCGCAGAGAAACTAAAGCGTCGCCCACCTTTGACAACCTTGGCTACACGGTTGATATGGACAACTCTGTCTGTAAGATTAAGTTCGCTGGGATTGATTTTAAGCAAGTATTGCCTCCTTATTGTATCCCGTTAAAAGATCAGTCCGTTCTCGCGGGCGGATTCCGCCAGGGCTTTTACCCTGCCATGGTAAAGAAAGCCATTGCGGTCGAAAACCACCGTTTTGATATCCTTGTCCAGTGCAAATTTAGCCACGGCAGCACCCACTTTACGGGCAGCCTCTATGTTTCCGGTATACTTGAGTCCGTCATTCAACTCACCCATGACTGTTGATGCCGCCACAAGCGTTATGCCGGTCGTATCATCTATCAGTTGCGCGTAAATATGTCTGGCGCTCTTGAAGACATTCAACCGGGGGCGATCGGAACTCCCCCTGATTTTTTTTCTTACTCTGACCTGCCGCTTTATTCTGGCTGCTCTTTTTTTATCTAGAGAACTCAATGTCCTTCTCCTTGACGTTATCTATTTCTTGCCGGTCTTGCCGGCTTTTCTGAGGATGGTTTCCTTCGCATACCTGATCCCTTTGCCTTTGTAAGGCTCAGGTCCGCGGAAAGAGCGGATTTTTGCCGCTGTCTGTCCGACAAGTTCCTTGTCAATCCCCTTTACCGAAAGCTTGGTCATCTTTTCAACATCCACGGTAATTCCCGATGGTAGCTGAAAATTAATCGGGTGCGAATAACCGAGACTCAGATTGAGAAAATTCTCTTTTGCCTCAGCCCGGTAACCTACGCCGGTGATCTCAAGAAGGGTCTCGAAACCGTTGGTGACACCGATAACCATGTTGTTGATAAGGGTTCTGGTCAGGCCATGGGCTGAACGTGACTTGATTCCGTCATCAGAGCGGTTTACCACAATGCTCTTGTCGTCAAGCTCAACAGACACCCCAGCCATGATCCTGCGGGAAAGGGTTCCTTTGGGACCTACCACCTGTATGACAGAGTCTTCCAATGTTATTTTAACCCCTTGGGGTATCGCAATGGGTAGTTTGCCAATTCTGGACATGCTGAATGCTCCTTGGTGTTGTGTTTACCAGATGGTGCAGAGTATTTCGCCGCCCACTCCGGCCTCTCGCGCTGCCTTGTCGGGGAGTATTCCCTTGGAGGTGGAAAGGATGGCCACACCCATGCCGTTCTTCACGCTGGGGATTTTGTCGCTTTTCACATATCTCCTGCTGCCGGGCCTGCTGACCCTCTTGATCTCGTTGATAATCGGATCTTTCTCATCTATGAATTTGAGGTAAATGCGCAGTATGCCCTGCTTCTGATCGGCGATGACTTTATAATTCTTGATAAAGCCCGCGCTCCGCAATACATTTGCTATGCTCACCTTCATATTTGACGAGGGAACATCGACCTTCTGCAGCTTCGCCATATTGGCGTTTCTGATTCGGGTGAGAAGATCGGCAATAGGATCGGTCATCGACATCGATTTATACTCCTCTGTACTGGTTCTCTAGTTGCTACCAACTGGATTTGATTACGCCGGGAAGCTGGCCATTAGAAGCAAGCTTTCTCAGGCAGATTCTGCACATGTCAAATTTCCGGTAGTATGCCCTTGACCTGCCGCACAAAGGGCAGCGATTGTACTCCCGCACCTTGAACTTGCTTCCTCTCTGCGCCTTGATTATCATGGATGTTTTAGCCACTGTCTTCCTCCAAAGCTCTATTAGTTCCTGAAGGGCATTCCCATGAGTTTTAACAGCGCCCTGCCTTCTTCATCATTCCTGGCACTGGTTACTATGGTTATATTCATTCCCTTTATTTTATCGACCTTGTCATAATTGATTTCCGGAAAAATCAGCTGCTCCTTGACTCCAAGGGAGTAGTTCCCCATGCCGTCGAATCCTTTGCCGGAAACACCCTTGAAATCCCTGACGCGGGGGAGGGATACATTGACCAGCCGATCCAGGAATTCATACATCTTATCCCTGCGTAGTGTTACAACGCAGCCGATAGGCATTCCCTGGCGGAGCTTGAAGCTCGCGATCGATTTTTTCGCCTTGGTGATAACCGGTTTCTGGCCGGCAATGGCAGCCATTTCCACAACGGCCGAATCAAGGATCTTGACATTCGCGATCGCTTCGCCAAGCCCCATATTGATGACGATCTTCTGCACTTTCGGCACTTCCATGACATTCCGGAAGTTGAAATCCTTCATCAACTTGGGTATCATTTCTGTATTATAAAGCTCCTTCAGCCTAGCCATTTACCCCTCCGTGCTATTTATCGAAAGACTCGCCGCATTTTACGCATACACGGGTCTTCTTGCCGTCTTCAAGGATATTCGTCCTGGTTCTTACCGGTTTTTTACATTTTCCGCAATAAACCATGACATTTGAAACATGAATCGGGGCTTCCTTTTCGTTGATGCCCCCAGACTCGTTGCCGTGAGCGCGGGTATGCCTCTTGACAATATTAAGCCCTTCAACCAGCACCCCATCTTTTTTGGGGAGTATAAGCAGCACCTTGCCGGTCTTGCTCTTATCCTTGCCAGTTACTACCATTACCGTGTCGCCTTTTTTTACATGCAGATTCTTTCCTAGCATCTTCTTATCTCCAAATCGAAAATCAAGTTTAGAGTACTTCGGGCGCAAGCGAAATGATCTTCATAAATTTCTTGGCGCGAAGTTCCCTGGCAACCGGTCCGAAAATACGGGTCCCGACAGGCTCTTTCTGATTGTTGATGACTACGCCGGAATTGCCGTCAAAGCGGATATACGAGCCGTCAAGCCGACCGATTTCTTTGGCAGTCCTGACCACAACGGCCTTTACGACATCCCCTTTCTTCACTTTGGAATTAGGGATAGCCTCCTTTACCGAAGCCACGATTATGTCGCCGACACCTGCATATTTCCTCTTTGAACCGCCCAGCACTTTTATGCAAAAAAGCTTTTTGGCTCCGGAATTATCCGCAACATCCAGTATGGTTTGCATCTGTATCATGGGTTACTCCTGAATTAGGCGCTTTTGTCTATTATCTGACGTACTCTCCAGTGCTTGTCCTTGCTGAGCGGCCTGGTTTCTACTATCAGCACACGATCACCGATTTTGCAGCTGTTATCATTGTCGTGGGCCTTATACCTGGCCCCTCTCTTGATATATTTATTGTAAACGGGATGCTTTACGAGTCGATCTATTTTCACCACAACTGTCTTGTCCATTTTATCGCTGACTACAATCCCGATCCTGGTCTTTCTTTTGCCGAGTTCACTCATATCTTGCCTCTCTAACCCCTTTTACCCTGGAGGATGGTCTTTACCCGCGCAATATCCTTCTTTACATCGGAAATCCGGGAGCTGTTTTCCAAGCGGCCGGTATGGTGCTGAAATCTGAGGTTGAAGAGTTCCTGAACAAGTTCCCTGTCCTTCTTCTGAAGCTCGTCTGCTGTCATATTTCTAAGTTCATTAGCCTTCATTGTATTCCTTCCTTGAAATAAATTTCGTCCTGATAGGAAGTTTATATGCAGCCAGCCGCAGTGCCTCACGCGCTGTTTCCTCGGTGACCCCCTCCATCTCGTAGAGGATAATGCCCGGCTTTACAACACTGACCCACGAATCCGGCGAACCCTTACCTTTGCCCATGCGTGTTTCAGCGGGCTTTGAGGTCAGCGGCTTGTCCGGGAATATCCGTATCCAGATCTTTCCACCCCTCTTGATATAACGGGTCATGGCAATACGCGCGGCCTCGATGTGCCGTGAATCGAGCCATCCGCACTCCAGCGCCTGCAGTCCGTACTCCCCGAAAGCAAGAGTGACTCCCCTCTGGGGGGTCCCTCCCATTCTTCCCTTCATCTGTTTTCTAAACTTGACTTTTTTCGGCATTAACATCGCAAACGACTCCTGTTCTAGTTTTGGCCGGGAAGAATTTCACCTTTAAATATAAAGACCTTGACACCGATAATACCGTAAGTTGTTTTGGCCTCGGCAAATCCGTAGTCGATGTCCGCCCGCAAGGTATGTAGCGGGACTCTTCCTTCGCGATACCATTCAGTCCGTGACATCTCGGCCCCGCCAAGACGACCGGAACAGGTAATCCGGATCCCCTTTGCGCCGAATTTGAGAGCAGATGTAACGCTCTTTTTCATGGCACGTCGAAAAGCGATCCGGCGCTCCAGCTGCAAAGCGACATTTTCCGCCACAAGCTGCGCATCAAGTTCCGGCTTGCGCACTTCCTGTATATTCAGAAAAATCTCTTTATCGGTGAGCTTGGCCAGTTCTTTTTTGAGCGTTTCCACTTCGGACCCTTTTTTACCGATAATCAGTCCGGGTCTGGCGGTGTATATATTGATCTTGGCCTTGTTGGCAGCCCTTTCGATCTCTATTTTGGAAACTCCGGAGCTATACAAACGCTTTTTCAAAAAGGAGCGAAGCTTAAGGTCCTCGTGAAGCAGTTTGGCGTAGTCCGCCTTTGCATACCACTTGGAATCCCAAGTTTTAATAACCCCAAGCCTGAACCCAATTGGATTTACTTTCTGACCCAAAACATCACCTCCGCAGTTATGCTTATTTCTTTTCAGCCAGGACCACGGATATGTGGCTGGTCGGTTTTCTTATTTTGCTCGCCCTGCCCATGGCCCGGGGGAGAAAGCGTTTCATGACCGCACCGCCATCCACGGTGATGGCCTTCACAAAGAGGCGGTCCACATCAGACGCCCCCTTCTGTTCCGCATTAGCCACAGCCGAACTGAGCAGCTTCGAAATAAGTTTGGCGGAAGGCTGGGGTGAAAACCGCAGTATATTGAGAGCGTCCTGTATTTGTTTTCCCCTTACCAGATCAACCACTAAGCGTGTTTTCCGGGGGGAAAGACGTACGGATGACAATTTGGCGCTTGCTTCCATTCAAGGCTCCTTAGCGTTTACTTCTTCTTCAGCTTGCTTTTCCTGTCGGCCGCATGACCGTAAAACGTTCTCGTGGGAGCAAATTCACCCAACTTGTGCCCTACCATATTTTCCGTTACAAAGACCGGTATGAATTTTCTGCCATTATGCACAGCGAAGGTCAAGCCGATAAAGTCCGGGGTCACTGTTGAGCGGCGCGACCAGGTCTTGATGATCTTTTTGGACGCAGAGCCTTCAGACTGTACTTTTTTTTCGAGGTGGGCATCAACGAAAGGCCCCTTTTTTATCGATCTTGCCATTTTTCAGACCTCTGAAGTTTTAATTTACTTGGTACGAGACTTTACTATAAACCTGGACGAGGTCTTGTTGGTCCTCGTCTTGTACCCCTTGGTCGGGATACCCCACGGGGTCACCGGATGACGTCCGCCGGAAGTTCTTCCCTCGCCCCCGCCATGGGGGTGATCCACCGGGTTCATGGCAACGCCGCGAACCTTGGGGCGTTTTCCGAGCCAGCGTGAGCGGCCTGCCTTGCCGATGCAGATATTCTCATGGTCGATGTTGCCAACTTGTCCAATGGTGGCAAAACACTCCTGAAGCACCATGCGCACCTCGCCTGAGGGGAGCTTCACCTGGGCATATTTCCCTTCCTTGTTCATCAACTGGGCAAATGTGCCGGCGCTGCGGACAAGCTGCGCACCCTTTCCGATCTTCATCTCGATATTGTGTATGATGGAACCGAGAGGTATCGACTTAAGTGGCAGGGCATTCCCCGGCTTGATATCCGCCGTCGCGCTGGCAATGATGGTATCTCCCACCTTCAGGTCGAGCGGTGCGAGGATGTAGCGCTTCTCGCCGTCTACATAATAGAGAAGGGCAATTCGAGCGCTCCTGTTCGGGTCGTACTCGATCGTAGCGACCTTGGCAGGGATGTCACGCTTGTCCCTGCGGAAATCGATTATCCGGTATTTCTGTTTGTGACCGCCGCCGATATGCCTGGAAGTTACCCTGCCGAGGCTATTCCTGCCGCCGCTTTTTTTAAGCGTTGCAAGCAGCGACTTTTCCGGTTTGTCTGTGGTGATTTCCTCAAAAGTGGAGCAGGTCTGGTGCCTGCGCCCTGCTGAAGTCGGTTTATAACTCTTGATAGCCATTTAAATCCACTCCATGGTCATTGTTTACACTTCGAAAAAGTCGACGTTATTTCCCTCTTTCAGGGTAACATAGGCCTTTTTCCAGTTGGCGCGCTTGCCGGCCTGCTTGCCTACACGCTTCAACTTGCCGGCCACCGTGGCTGTCTTTACCGCAGTAACCTCAACCTTGAAAAGTTTCTCTACCGATTCCTTGATCTCTATCTTGTTGGCGTCCCGATGCACCACAAAAACGATGATATTCCGGGCGTCCTTCTCGGCAGTTGTCTTCTCAGTAATCAAGGGCTTTTTTATCACGTCATAAATATTCATGACTTAAACGCTCCTTCGACTTTTCGCACCGCGTCCTGTGTAAATATAATGTTCTTGTATTTCATCATATCAAATATATTCAACGCATCGGGCTTCAATATCTTCACGTCCTTTACGTTGCGTGCGGATAACTCCAGGTTTCTGTTGGAGCCTTCAATGACCAAGAGCGTCCTGGCGACGTTAAAAACATCCAGAGTCCCGACAAAGCCCTTGGTGGATATCCGCTCAAGATCAAAAGCATTGACCACGGTCAATTTATTTTCCTTGAACAGGAACGAGAGCGCTGAGCGAATGGCAGCCTTGCGTGCCTTTTTGTTCATGCCCACGGCATAGGTCTTCGGCTGGGGTCCGAACGCAACACCACCCCCCGGATACTGGGGCGCCCGCTTGCATCCCTGCCGCGCCTGGCCTGTCCCCTTCTGACGAAACGGCTTTTTCCCGCTACCGGCCACCATTGCGCGGTTCTTTACTGCAACTGTGCCCGCACGGCGGTTCGCAAGCTGAGTTTTCAATGCTTCGTGAATCAGGTATTCCTTGACATCACTATTAAAAACCGAGTCGCAGATTTCCATCTCTCCGACCCTGTTCTTGCCTATGTCATAAACATCGATGGTTGCCATAACTCTCTCCGAAACCTACTGTTATTACTTAGATCTTTACACTGTCCCTGATCAGGAGCAGACCATTATCGGAACCTGGAACCGCACCTTTAATAAGGAGTAGATTATCTGTTGCGTCCACCCTGGCGACTTTGAGATTCTGTATGGTCACCCTTTCGTTCCCCAACTGCCCAGGCATCTTCTTGTTTTTAAATACTCGTGAAGGAGTGGCTGAACAACCGATGGAGCCGGGTGCGCGATGGAAACGTGAACCGTGGGTGGATCGCCCACCCTTGAAACCCCAGCGTTTTACAACACCCTGAAATCCCTTGCCGATGCTGGTCCCGGTCACGTCGATAATGTCGCCAACGGAAAAGATATCGACACCGATCGTATCGCCAACCTTGTACTGATCGATATCATCCATGCGCAATTCGCGCAGATACCTGAAGGCTCCCTGGGCCGCCCCCTTGCAATGCCCAACGAGTGGCCTGTTCGACCTGGCCGTGTCCTTCGAGGCAAAGCCGACTTGTATTGCGTTGTAGCCGTCCTTGTCAACGGTCTTCTTTTGAATAACGACACATGGACCCGCCTCGACAACGGTTACAGGTATCCTGCGGCCCTCTTCGTCGAATATCTGGGTCATCCCCAGCTTTTTCCCGATCAATCCCTTCATCATGGCTGATTATCCCTATCTGCTGAATTCACGTTTAAAGCTTAATTTCAACATCCACACCGGCCGAAAGGTCGAGCTTCATCAGCGCGTCCACTGTCTGCTGGGTCGGATCGAGAATATCGATAAGTCTTTTGTGGGTCCGGATCTCGAACTGCTCACGGGATTTCTTGTCCACATGCGGGCCACGAAGGACGCAGTACTTATTGATTACCGTTGGCAGCGGTATCGGCCCCGCCACCCTGGCGCCGGTCCTTTTTGCCGTATCCACGATCTCGCCGACCGACTGGTCAAGGAGCTTGCTGTCATAAGCTTTTAAACGAATGCGTATTTTCTGGTTTGTCATCGATTCCTCTTGTCTTTATACAACCAGTGACTAGTGACTAGTGACTGGCGACTGGTTTTATTCAATGATGGAGCTGACCACGCCGGCGCCTACTGTCCGCCCACCCTCGCGAATGGCGAAGCGCAGTCCCTCGTCCATAGCTATCGGGGTGATAAGGTTGATCGTCATCGCTACGTTGTCGCCCGGCATTACCATCTCAACCCCGGCCGGCAGGTCCACGATCCCGGTCACATCGGTGGTACGGAAGTAGAACTGCGGACGGTAACCGTTGAAGAACGGCGTGTGACGCCCTCCTTCTTCTTTGGTCAGAACGTACGCCTCTGCCTTGAACTTGGTGTGCGGTGTGATGCTCCCCGGCTTGGCCAGTACCTGCCCGCGCTCGATCTCTTCCCGCTTGACTCCGCGCAATAGCGCACCGATGTTGTCGCCCGCCCGCCCTTCGTCCAGTAGCTTGCGGAACATCTCTACTCCGGTTACTACGGTCTTGGCGGTCGGCTTGATGCCTACGATCTCTATTTCTTCCCCTACCTTGACGATCCCGCGCTCTACTCGACCGGTGGCTACAGTGCCACGCCCGGAGATGGAGAAGACGTCTTCCACAGGCATCAGGAACGGCTTGTCTATGGCACGCTCCGGCTGGGGTATGTAGCTGTCTACTGCTGCCATCAGGCGGGTTATGGAGTCTTCTCCAAGTTCGGTCTTCTCGCCTTCCAGGGCCTTGAGGGCGGAGCCGGTGATGATCGGTATGTCGTCGCCGGGGAAGTTATAGGAGCATAGAAGTTCGCGAATCTCCATTTCTACCAGTTCGAGGAGTTCGGGGTCGTCTACCATGTCCGCCTTGTTCAGATATACTACTATGAAAGGGACTCCCACCTGGCGCGCCAGCAGTATGTGCTCGCGGGTCTGAGGCATCGGTCCGTCTGCTGCCGAAACTACCAGTATGGCGCCGTCCATCTGCGCCGCCCCGGTGATCATGTTCTTTACATAGTCAGCATGGCCAGGACAGTCCACATGCGCGTAGTGACGGTTGTCGGTCTCGTATTCCACGTGGGCGGTTGCTATGGTGATCCCGCGCTCCCGTTCTTCAGGCGCGTTGTCGATCTGGTCGAATGATTTGTATACCGCCTGTCCCTTTGCAGCAAGAACCTTTGTTATCGCCGCTGTCAGGGTGGTCTTCCCGTGGTCTACGTGTCCTATAGTCCCTACGTTTACGTGCGGTTTTGTCCTCTCAAATTTTGCCTTTGCCATGTAGGAATACCTCCTTTATGCGGAAATTTAAATTAGCCTTTAACTTTTGCAATTATCTCTTCGGACACCGATTTCGGTATCTGCTCATAATGGTCGAATGTCATGGTATAGGTGGCGCGCCCCTGGGTGGCTGAACGGAGATCCGTTGCATAACCGAACATCTGGGCCAGGGGGACCATGGATGTGATCACCTGGGCGCCGGCCCTGTTTTCCATCCCCATGATCCGTCCACGACGAGAGTTCAGGTCGCCGACCACTTGCCCCATGTAGTCTTCCGGGACGACCACCTCCACCGACATGATCGGCTCGAGGAGTACTGGGCCAGCTTTGGAACAGCCTTCCTTGAAGCCAATGGAGCCGGCGATCTTGAATGCCATCTCCGATGAATCCACCTCATGATAGGAGCCGTCAATCAGGGTGATTTTGCAGTCAACCACGGGATAGCCTGCCAGCACGCCGGTATCCATTGCCTCGCGGATACCCTTGTCCACAGCCGGAATATATTCACGGGGAACAACGCCACCCTTGATGGCATCGACAAACTCATACCCCTTGCCCGGTTCCTGGGGCTCAACCTCAAGCCAGACATGTCCATACTGGCCGCGGCCGCCCGATTGCCGGACGAACTTCCCTTCAACTTTCACTTTTTTGGTGATCGTCTCGCGATAGGCGACCTGGGGTTTACCCACATTGGCCTCTACCTTGAATTCGCGCATGAGACGGTCAACTATGATCTCCAGGTGGAGTTCCCCCATTCCGGAAATAATGGTCTGTCCGGTTTCCTCGTCGGTCTTGACGCGGAAGGAAGGGTCCTCGCTCGCCAGTTTTGCCAGGCTGGAGCCCAGCCTATCCTGGTCTGCCTTGGTTTTGGGCTCGATGGCAATGGATATGACCGGTTCGGGAA
>Ga0137446_1000006_pt1 | contig 19797 bp, 27 predicted proteins | sample EasRivERMGT357_2_FD_102315 | JGI IMG/M metagenome (GOLD analysis project Ga0137446, IMG submission 102315) | Soil microbial communities from meander-bound floodplain in the East River, Colorado, USA - East River MetaG ERMGT357_2 | ecosystem: Environmental > Terrestrial > Soil > Floodplain ... | reverse complement strand
TTTGGATCAAGTCCAATATTATAATCGCCTGTTAACATTAACCTATCGGGTAATACTATATATAATATTTTTCTAACTGGATCATTTAATATTTGAATTCGTCTGAATTCATCTTTGTCAATATCTGTCCAAAAATCTTTAATCTTCCAACTTAATTCTGGATTGGCATATCTACCGTTGAAAATTTGCATTCCTTGATATGCGGCGGTGAGTAAGTAATCAATACTACTTGCCCCACTATCCAAAACAGTCGCAATTCCATGAACGGGACATCCTAATCCATAATCTATAGTAGTAAGAGGCCAAGTAGAAGGTTCATCACCATTATCCACCCAAGAATGGGTTCGATTTCTTTTAAATCCATATAGGACATCTCTTAACTCCTGAAATATAGTTAAAGGATTTCCATCAAGTGGGGCGATTAAAATTCCATCTACTTGATTAATAGATTCCGGTTCCCCTGGGGCTGAAACATATGCAATAGATATATCATCAAACGTAGTATTTAATACTAATCTATTATGATAAAAAGTAATATTAACACCCGCAGGAATTTCACTAAAATTATCAAGTAAATGACTTGCATCTTCTAATAATTGGCTATCAAAGTAACTGACATTACTGAGAGTAGTAGCCACATTATTATTAATAGTTCCACCTGGTAAGAAGAAGAATTGATAACCATCTTCATCACCATTATAATTTGGAATAGCCTTTGTAGCTACAATATGTCTTTTTGTAACAAATAAATCTGGAGATACAGGAATACCAGTGAATGAAACACCATTACCTAGTGCTTGAATTAATGTAGTAAAATCTGCTGGAGCTGATAATGCGCCAGTATCTGTTTCATATACGACCCCAAAAATATGGAGTCCTGCATCTGATGCACCTGTTCCGAGTGCAGCAGTAAGTGTAGTTGTAATTGGAGGAGTAACGGATGCTTTACGGGCAACAGATAATCCATCCCCAAGATATACATACATGAATTCATTATCTATTCCGCGCTCTATTCCGTTACTATCTGTAAAGAATGGAGTAATATAAGCGCGTCCTGCAAATGGCGCGAACCCAAAATCTGTCATGGTCGCAATAGTTAGTATTGGACCAAATACAGTTACATCATCAATAACGTGATAAATGTTACCACCGACTGTTAATACTAATAATGTATTCGCAGCCGGTGTTGGGAAATTATAAATTCTTAATATTCCAGTAAGAGGAACATTTAAGTGTTGAAAAATATTAATTCCCGCGCGCGTTAAAAATCCACTTCCAGATTCAAATTGTATATTTTCACAAGCACTGAAATGATCTAAAGGTGTATCATCTGGATCTCCACGTCTCCAGAGTCCATTAAATTCACTTATCTCAATTGGTTCATGATCTCGTAATGCCATCACCAACCTCTATTACGAGATTTATACGATGCCATAAAAGGACGCCTTCTAGTAGTAATAGACTGTTTACCTTTAACTCCAACTCCAAGTAATCTATCCATCGCTAGAGCAGCATTAAGATTTAATTCTTCTGCCCTTGAGGGGTTTTCACCTGAAAAAGATGCAAGTAAGGCAGCTGTTCTATATGATAAGAAAGTCTTTGAGTTAATAATTCCAAGAACAGTATTAGCCGTAATAGGCTGTGGAAATAAAGTTTTAATATAATCAATTTTAACTTCATTATTTTGATTAGATCCATTAGTGCTAAATCGAATCTCTTGATTAATCCATGCCCAAGCTAATAACTGTTCAATAGGTGGGTTAATTTCCCATGTATGAGGAATAAATTCAAACTTAGTCATAGGAATAAATTGATCATTTGTATTAAACAATCGTTCCCATAATTGTTGAATTTCTACCAAATCATATGGATAGTGTGGTATACCAGCGGTAGGATCATCCACGCTAGTAATTCTATTAATACCAGAATTAACACTAATAACAGCAGAAGTCTCATTAGTAGAAGGAATATTGAATAACTGACACTGCTCTTGTAATTCATCGCAAGCAATTTTTAAATAAGGCAAACATACAGCATTAGTATATTCAGATTGCGCAGCATCATTTAATAGAGCTGCAGATGCGGTCATTACTTGTGCAGCAGTTGTATCAGTCGTAGACATTTTACCACACTTTACCGCGATAAACGTAAGCTAGAAGGATACCTACAATACAAATATAAATTAAAGATATAGCTGCTGATGGAACAGGAAGTCCTACTAATGAAACAATAAGTGGTATAGCTAAAAATAAAAGAACGAATACTACTACTGCGATGAGACCGCGAATAAAGTATTCCATTATAGTTCCTTTTTAATTGCTAATGATTGTGCTAATAAGGCTGCAGTTTTCTTCATTTCTTCAATGGTTTCTCTTAAAATGGCGCGCTCCGTAATTAAAGATTCTTTTTCCATTATAGCTTTAGTAGCTGCACTATTTACATGACCTTTAATAACTTCTGCTGTTTCAGCTACTTGAGCTAATTTAACTTTATTACCCCACGCAGTAATAATATTAACCATTACTGCTCCAATTGCAGCAACCAATAACAATATTTCTGGCATGGTGTATGTCATAGTTAACTGATTAACCCTAATTCTTTAGCAAGTTTCTTATCAACAATTTCCAAACAATGACCACACTTCGGATACGCCGGATTACGCATGGCTCCACAAAATACGCAACGAATAAGTTCACGAATAATATGAGCCTTAGCCCATTCTTTTTCTAAACCTAGTTCAATTGCGGCAAGTCTCATATCATCCATTACAGACAGAGGATTACCGTTAGAGCGCGCCCAAAATGAATCAGCAAACTTAATTAATAAAAGAAACCAATTATCCTGTCTTTTCTTAGCTTCTTTTAATTGAGCCGAAATTTTAGCATCTGCTTTGGCTTGAATAAAATTTACTTCCCCAGGAACATAAAAAATCCCCGGCATTGCATCACCCATATTACAAGCAAAAAGCCCATTACAATAATCTCGAACAACTGATTCGGCAATACTCAAAGCACCAGTTGGAATTTCTAATAGGGGTTGTTTTTCATCAACATCTTTCCACCATGAAGATGGGCCTACTGTAGTAAATGAAGGCTTTTCATATGAACCAGGTTCAAGAATAAATAATCCTGGCTGCAAAGTAGGTTTAGTTTCAATAATTTGTTTATTATAAATTGAGATAATCGTAGCCTTATCTAATGGATTAACAGGACCACGAATTGTCGGGCGATTACGCATATCAAACATGCTTGGTGCGGGCATTGCTTATCCTTTTGGATGATCTGCTGATTTATGAAAACCGATTACCGTATTTGGATTCTTTTCTGTATAGCCAGGATGTTCACCAAATAACTCTTCAACAATTCCATTTATCCTATTAATTTTAGTCATAGGATCTAATTCTGGGTCTAAATAAATAGCTCCAATATTAACTTTACCTTCTTTATGTAATACTCCATCAATAATAAACTTACAACCTTCAAAAAAGGGGGGAAGATAATTATTATTAATATCCTTAAAAGTCCACATAGGATTATAATATAATTTTTCCCCTGCAAATTCCATAGATGCAACTGGATCTAACCCAATTAAACGCTCAAGAATATATCTATCTTTAACAGTTTGATACTTTGGAACTTCCATTACGCATGGAGTAGATAATTCAATTCCAGAGCGTGTATGGGTCATGAGGCGTTTTTCCATTACAGTATTAGCCCATACAACACGCCACATAGGCTGACCTGTAACAGTATCTACGCCAAAATGTTCAATTAACTGACGATTAATTGTTTCTATCTTTTCACGAAGTTCCATAATAATTATGCAACACCCAAATTTGTTTGAATATAATACTTTTTTGTTAAGGGATTAAAATATAATGAATAAACGAAATCTGCTCCAATAGAATAAGGGACACTACCCGGTAAAATTATATTACCACCAGGAGCTATTAATATAAAATCTTCCAAATTAATAAAATATAAAATATGAAACCCATCTACAGGGGGTTTTATATTTATTATACTACCAGCACCACTTAAATAAGTTAATATTGTTTTAGGACTAATATTAGCAGCTGTTACAATAGTGCTAACTTGTATACCACCAAATTCTCTATTAGATGATAAATCATTAAAATCAGTCATGGAGTTACTCCAGTTATCCCTTTTATTTTCCCCACAGATTAAAGTTAGCCTACTGAAGTAACCCCATTCCTAACTATTCGTCTTTAATTACCTGTTTAGTATCAACACTTACCGTATCCGCATTCCCATCCCATCCTACATATTTAGTAGTAAGTGTTACATTTGGCTGACTAGCTGTTCCACCTACCGCTGTGACAATACATGGAACATTAACTACATCACCAACTGCAAACGGTTTTTGAATTGAATCGAATGGCATAATTAGTTACCCTGCACATAAGCGATATTCACATCCATTCTACCAGCCGTTAATGCTCCTGCTGCAGTAGTAAGAGTCATACGAGCCGCAGCAGTTAATTTATAATAAGTAGCAGATGTAAAAATAGGAATCATTACTAACGTAGTTCCAGCCGTATAAGAAGCTACAGCAGTAGCAGCTTTTAATGCAGCCGCTTGAGCACCTGAACCAAAGCCTAATGCTGTGGTATTAGCTGCTCCTGTAAGAGTAGTAGTAATATCAATTACACCACCTAATACAATTGCGCCTAATGGTAAAGTAGGTGAATTAGCAGGAGTAATAGTTCCAATTGCTCCACCATCAGATGCGAAGTCATATGTCATCTTCGCATTACCTACTGCACCTAATCCTCCACCTGTAGAGCCACCTACACCTAATGCTACAGGTCCACCTAATGGATTCCATTGTGGAACTGTTCGGGTTCCTAAATTAACATACCATATTCCAGTTGAAGAATCTAGTAATTTAGCTCCTAGTCCAGCCTTACCAAAGTAGGTTCCAGCCGCGCCATTAGTAGGCGCGCTAGATGTTACATACCAACCTGCATCAAGATTAAATACAGACTTTAATGATGCCCAAACATTTCCGCGTCCAAACTGTTCATTTCCTGGCATTTTTCACTCCATCCATAAGGACAGTCATACTGACCAGAGGAAAAATTGGAGGGGGCAAGAATTTAACCCTCTCCATTAAACAACTAATTAAACAACTGCATTAATGTAATATTTGCCCTGTAAGGGATCATAAATTAATGCGATTGGGCGATTTTGAACAGTGGAATATCCAACAAGAATATTACCACCAACTCCAATGACAATTACTCCATCTGTAGAAACCAAGTATAATACATGGGCTCCATCAACAGGTGGAACAACTGTAGCTAATGCTACTGCACCTGTTAATTTAGTAAGAGGAGTAGTAGGAGAAATACTAGTTGCAGAGGCAATAGTTCTAACTCCTTTACCAGCTTCATTTTGAACTTGACCAATTTCTTGCCAATTCAAATTAGACATTTTACCTCCTTCCTAGCTCACATATCCAGCAGGAATTGCCAGATTATCAATATATGCACATGCAGCAGGATTGCTGACAAATGCCTGCATACCAACAGTCATATAGAAAATATCAGCAGTAGCCACGCCACCAACTGAGTCACGAATCTCGAAAATATTACGACCATCTGAAGTATAGAATCCAATTGGAAGGATTTCTCCACGACCCCAGATAGAATCCGTAACAAAATCAATACGTCGCTTATCCCAGTTAAATGATTGCTTAACATTAGAACCAGCCATCTGCATCTGTCCACCGAAATACAGATTTAATGATTCATCCTTTGGCTGCTTCTGAATCCAACTAACTAACTGCCCTAACTCTTCATATGCCTGAACCTGCGCTGGATGCATCCATGCATTAGGAACGAAATTGTTATCAATTCCAGTCCTATTACCAATCTTATTGATGGCTAAACGAGCTAATGGAAGTGCAAACGCATTGGCATTACCATTAACTCTTGATGCACGAATCTCAGGCGTAGTAGAGCGCGGGAATCCTAACCATGTTCCAGTTGAACTATTACTGTGATGATAAGGAACTCCATAAATTGCAGGTAAAGATAGTGGAGATGCAATACCATCAGCAACTAATAGATCCGTTGCAACTACACCAGCAATTTGAGGAGTAAGAGAAATTGTATTATTCTCTACATCCCATTGAGTAATTGTAGCTGTGCCCCTATTAGTAACTAACGTAGCATCAAACACCTGAACATCCTGCTGGAAACGCATTAATCTTGCACCGAATCCATCGGTAGTAAGAGTAATTACGTTAGAACCACCAGCAGGTGTATCAGTAGTAACAGTTCCTAATACACCCCTACCATCCTGCATCATCTGAGAATCTAATTGCCTACGTAATTCATCTAACGTATCAGCAATCATCTTCTTGGGCGCGTTCTCAATAGCTTTTGCATCACTATTAGTTGCCCATTCAGTTAATTTAGTGTATTCAATTGCCTCTGCAACGAATACACAACTAACTACAGCCTTATCCCACGTTGGGCCACCACCACGACCTAACCCACCACCGTCTGCATTATAATACTTGAACTTACCACCAGGCCGTAATGCAATTGGCACACGCATCTGACGAGCTGAAATTTTCTGAACTTCTCTCTTTTTAATATTAGAGAAAAATTTATCATCTCGTTCAAACGCGACTGCAATCTTAGGAACGACCTTTTCAAGTTCTAATGCATTAACATTAGATTCAACAACTGCCATATTTATTACCTTGTTAAGAAATCATAGGTGCTTTCACCTGGTTTCATAGCTGATTCAGTTGATTTGCCGCTTGATGTATCTTTATTTTGGGTTGCGGAACGCCCTACTGGTAATCTACCACGTCTATCTTTTCCATCAGATTCTTCGGTCTTTATATTAAGACCTTCTAATGCATCTGTTCGTGCTTTGGCTAATACAGGGCGAAGAAGAGATTTAGCCCTTGCGAGATAATTAGAACGAATTTTATTAATTGAATCCTGACTAAAGTTAGACTTAAAAGCATTTTGCCAAAGTCTATCATTAATCGCGCGATATCCTTTATCATTAGCAATTAAACTCTCTAAATGTTCATAAGCCTCTCTAACAGCTTGCTTACGAATAAATGGAGTCATTGCTTTGCTAGGATCAATATTATTATCAATCGTAGCTTTTAATACATTACCCACACGAGTATTCAAGTCAGATAGAGTAACTTGAAATCTTTCCTGAACAAATTGATTTTCCTTTTGCTGAATTTCATCAACCTTTTCTCTAGGCTTAGCTAATGAAGAAGGTGGAGTCCATTTAGTTGTAGCAAATACCCATTGATGTAATAAATGAGCCGCGGATTCAAGAGCATCATTCTTAGTTTCTCGCGCTTCCGAATACATACGCGAAACGGTATCCTTAAATAAATTACCTATAACATGATGAAACGCTCTCTCATCAACGCGCGCTAGAGTAGGAAGATAATCATCTACTAATCGATTGAATGCTTCAACATCTTCTTCTTTAACAGCAGTTAAAATAGATTCAGTCTTACCATCCATAGCTTCTGCATATAAATTATCATAAGCAGAAGCCTTTTCCATTACCTCTTTAGCATCATCGATAGTAGGAATAAGTTCAGTTAGCTGTTTATGTTGCGATAGCGCGGTTTCAATAAAAGGAAACTTTTTATATAAATCAGGAAAAGCAGCTAAGATTTCTTTTCTATTTACAGGAGTAACGATTTGAAGTTCATCGTCATCCTTAATTTCTATTTCAGGTTCTTTTTCTTCCTTATCTTCCTTATCATCTTTTTTAACTTCTTCAGTCTTTGTTTCGACAGGAAGTTCAAGAGGCGCATCTTTATCCGTTGGATCTTCTGCAAAGATAATTTCTTCAGTTGTTAATCCATCAATCGAATCATCTTCAGGCATTTATCTGTTCCTTTGGATTATTGCTTGGTTTTTCTTTATCTTTAGGTGGACCTTGTTGATTATTTCCACCCATCATAGCTTGCATCTGCATTTGTTGCATTTGTTGCTGTTGAATTACCTGTTGATGAGCTTTCATATGCAACAATACGTTACGATATCCTTTTGGATTTTTTACTTTTTCATATCTACCTGCGTCAGATACTAAATAAGTTCTACAAATAAATGCTTCAATTTCATGATTATCTACATCAGGATCAATAGGAACTGATGGTTGTTCTTGTGGCTGTGCCATTTCAGGAGAAAATTGTCCTGCATGTGCTGCAGCCTCTAACATATTAGGATCAGGTGGAACCATTAAGGGTTCTGATGCTAATAATTCCTTTATCTCTTCATACTGTTTCTGTCTATCAGATTCCCCAGGAATTACAAACGCATCTAATCCTAATACTTTCTTAAGAATTGGTAAATTTTCAGGAGACGCTAGAGCTTCCATAATTTCAGGATTATTAAGCTCAAACATCTTCATTACAACATCTTTAATTTGACTATACGTAATAGGAAGATTTTCATTAGCTTCTAATTCAACATTACCAATCTTACCTGCAAGTTCTGCTTTCTTTACATAAACATTAAGAAAATCCCCTTGGCTATCTTTAGTGACAAACTTCTCATCTTCATGAATACATTCGATGTAAGCAGGAATAACCTTACCAAATATTTCTTTCCACCAAATAGTAAATATCTTCCATGTATTCTGTAATCTCTGTAGAGCTTGCGCTCTGGACATAGAGTATTCAGATGCAGTCTTACTTCCATCTAATTGCCCACCAAATAATGATGGGAGCGCGCCAGTAACTAATTGACCTAATTCCTGAATCTTATTAGCAAACGGCATTACTTCCTGACTTAATGTAGCCGTTTGAATAGTCTGGAATCCCTCACTTAATGGCTTATTAAAATTAGCCTTAGTAGCCGTTATTGCACCCGGTGTAGCTTCAGTCTGTCCATATTGATCAATATTTAAAACTGCAGGAGATACGAAAGTTTGAGGAATCCCATGTTCAATTGTCTGTAATACAAGACTAATGAGAGTATTAGTAATGTCTTGAACATTGACAAGACTTTCTCCAAGTGGATCATGAATAATATAATCTGATAAAGGATTTTGAGTGATAGTCCAACAATCATCTAATGATTCATTCTCTGCCGCGACAATGGTATCATTAATTTTAACTACCTTGATACCATTGGGATAATCTTTCTTTAATTTCTTTATCCAATTTTCATCTGTTAAAACATTCGTCATTTCTGGACGAATCCAGTAATTATTGACGGTAACAGTAGAATCAGGATATTGTCCTCTATATTGGGTATTTAAACGCCCCCACTGTTCATATGGATCATCAGGACCCCTTCCACCCCAATTAGGACCTAACTTACCATCTTTTCTAAGAGATGGATATCTATCAATTGCACATGCATAGTGAGTTTCATAACTAAATCTAAGATAAGGGCAGTCTTTCTGCAACATTGCAAAGTTAGGGATCTTAACATATAGACCACCATAAACTTCAATGCACTGTCTCGTTTTAGGTTTAGTAGTCTCACCTACTAATTTCCTGACAATAAAAGTAGACTTTTCCATTGATGGGTCTAATTCCTTAGCACATTCAGGACAGACCAACATCGATTCATTCTGAATTAAATTCTGTAATTCAGCATCTACTTCATCAGGTTGAAACTGATCTTTTAATTCATTTGTAAATCCTTCATTAGCAGATGACATTTCATCAACTAATTCCGGGGGCGCGCCCTGCATAACTGCATCATCTAATTGCATCTGACAATGCGGACATACATACTTCTGCTGTTCTTCATCCTTATATTCTTTCTCCACGTAAGTCCCATATGATTCATCCTCTTTGGGATACGCGTAGGCAAATACAGGACCTTCCGTGCAATAAATGTATAATGCATGTAACCATACTAAAGATACATTATTATGTCTATAAATTAACTGCCCTATTTTGTCCCCTGCTTTTGCCGTTTCCAAATCGAGTGTATTAGTAGCATCATCAGGATAACAGGTAACAGGAGGAACAGTAATAGATAAAGCAGCAATAATAGACTCAAGGTAAGCTCTAAAGACATTAATAGGCTTGTCATAGTAGCTACCTTGATTATCACCTAATATAGAATTAGTATCAAATACTCTCCAATCATGCGCAGTAGTTGACCACCATGTCTGACTGAATCCTTCCCAAAGTAATTTAAAATATCGATATTTACGGATTTGTCGCTCGCGAGTTACACTATCCTCTCTATCTATAGTATCAGTGATAGTGCCTAACTGCTGCTTTAAATCTTCCGTAAGTTCAATTTTAGCCATTATCTTTTCGCAAATAACTTACGCTTAGCAGGACTCGTCTTATGTATAAATTCTTTTGCCACTTCAGGAGATGGTCCTATACCTTTAGTTGTTTTAGCAGAAGGATTATGAGCCATCATCTGCATGAATCGATATTGTTTAGCAGACTTAGCTGGCATAATTACCTCGGTTTCGATAATTCTCTTAACTTATTAAATCCAGATATCATTTGATCAGCTTTACTACCTGATTCAACAAATCCAAACTTCTTCTTTTTCTTTGGTCTTTCATCAGGAAGTTCTACATCTTTACCTGGCATACTCATTGAACTTCTCTGCCCTCTAAGACGTTGGGATAATTTATCCATAAATCCCATTGAAGGTCCGATACTATCAGGCATGATTAACTTCTCCTAAAACTTCCTTTTCTAATCGTTCATTTTCTTTATCTAATTCAGCACGAATCTTCTTTTCCTTATCTAATTCTAATGCCTTCAATCTATCTTGTTCTTCTAAGCGCGCTCTCATTGCAGGCCAGGGTAAATGTTTTGCAGGAATTTGCTTTAATGGTTCATCTTCTTCTTCTTTAACAATACCTGCTGGTTGATTAAAAGGAGAATTCAATACTCTCATCAGTAATTGTTTCTTCTCGTAATTAGCCTCTGTTAATTGAGTCCGAAGAGTTTCGCAAGAATAACAAACTGATTTCTCTCGTTCCAATTCCATACAATGAGAACAATGAGGATTAAGTAGGTGATGTAACCACTTGAACATCTTGAACCTCCTTAATTACACCCATTTTGCTAATATAACGATTTAAGTTCTTAATGAAATCATTCTTCCTATTAGCTAATTGCTCAGATGTTTCGTCCTTACCTGCGAAAATAATTAAATCACATCGAACAGAAAAACTATTTTGAATCAATTGAACTTCTGCTGAGGGCATTATTGCCTCCTACGATTATGATACCTGCTTATTGATTTGCTTGCCGGATTAGATTCAATACGACGCATATTCATATAAAATGATGTAAAATCCTGAGTCTTTTGTAATGATGCTAATAATTGTTCCTGTTTTTCAGCCTTAGCCATTTCTTCCTTGGCATCTTCCATAAACCTATCGGCTGCATCAACGGTATACCTAACAACATCATAAGGATCATCGCCATCATATTCTGCTACATCTTCTGCTGCCTTACCAGTAGATTTCTTCTTATCATATGAAGCAGCTTTAATGGCTTCTGTTAAAACATTACAAGTATTAAATATTTGTAACTTTGGTAATCTTTCTGGTTCAACAGAATTAAAAGAATTTAAATACGCTTTGTATTCAATAATTCCTCTATTTCGTAAAATCCATAAGGCTCTTTCTTCCGAATATATTCTAGCTATTTCATCAGCTACAGGAACATGCTTACTCTTCCATCTAAGATATTCATGTAATAATGCTTTAGTAGCAAGTCTAGACCCAGGACTATTAGCAGTAAGTTCAACAGGAGACTCTAATGCAGTCTCAATCTGTTGCTGGATTGTATGATCCTCTCCTCTATTTTGTCCGGCTGACTTACATACCCTAATGAGTTTAGGTTGTTCTTTTTGAATATAGGGTTTAACGTATGCTCCCCATTCTTCGATTTTAGTCTTTCTCCAATAAAGTTCACGATAGATATAAACTCTACGGTAAGGACTAATAGCGGCAAATCCCACATACGTAAGGGCCGAGTATCCCCAATCAATAACAAAAATCCTAGGCCACCAACTAGGTATTTCAAAAGGCTCAATAACATGAAGAGCTTCATCTGGCTCATCTGGATATTTCCTATCTCTAAATTCCTCAAATACCTGACCTAAATAAGCGTCCCAATCACCATATAATTTGGCGCGCTTTTCAGCTTCAGGTAGAGCTTGTAGAGATTTAACATAATCAGGGTCTAAATATTCATTATCTATTGCAGTAGCATGGATATAAAATCTTTTATTTCCGCCACGACCTTCAATAATAATATTATCGTCCGGATTTAATGGATGACCTAATTCTTCATAAGGTTTAACAAATCTTTGTCTAACCCAACTATGTCCAATTCCCCCACTTACTGCTGCACTTCTAATTATAGCAGGTAATCCACTACCTAAAGGAGAGCGCGTTCTTTCAAAGCCGATATAAAGGTATATATATTCAGTTAATGTAGTTAACTCTTCAGGAGTGAAGAGATTAATTTCCATTGAATCATATATATGAACATCATCTTCATTTTCGCAATGACCAAGAAATATCATTGCTCCTTCATTACGTCCCCCGGTTTTAGTTGATGTTCCTGTTCCAAATTGATCTTCTCTGGGGAATGTCCAAACCATATCCGTCTGGTTAAAAGTCGCCCCGAACTTACGATATATGTCTCTACTACGTGGCATAACCTCGCGTTTAAGTTCTGGGGACGTTCTACGCAAAAAGACTTGTTTGAATCTGGAATTGAGGTGCCATTTCCTAACAATAGCATATAATAAAAGGACGTCAGTTTTACCTGAACCAGCCCCTCCTCCTAATGTAGCTTCTTTAATCCAAGTAGGTAATGCTAAAAATGTTGCTTGCTTCCTTGTGGGTCGCCATTCATTTGGGTTGAGACTCACACTTAACTACCCCATGATAATAATATGAATCTAAATATACTCTTCGTTCACATGTATTATTATTTGTATCTTTCCATATTTCAGTTTCAACAGGACCTACGCGCTCTACTCGAATTAATCTATATCGAGCTGAACATCCTGATGATAAGACTATTACTAAGATACAACCCAAGTATAAGTAGTTCCTAAAATTGAACATGTTACTGTTGCAACCCCTGTTAAGTCATAAAACTGTTCAAATGTCCCAGGTTCGTTTTCATTCCTACTAATACCTAAAGTTCCATTAACTAAATTAAATACTAATCCAGATACTCCAGTAATAACCTGTGCAGTAACCTGAACACCCGCGCCTGTCTTTGCAGTAAGTGTAACTTGTCCAACCATAATTATTTACTCCTAAGGAGAAACATTAACTGGGACTAAACCCATTACTTCCGCTGTATTATCCTGATTATCTTTCGCGCTTACTTGAAGAGTCCATGAACCATTAACAGTAGGTTTAAATGCTAAAGCGCGACAGTATCTACCATCTCTCCTTGGTTCATCTTTAAATGAAATAATAATACTAAGTTCCCCATCTCCAACTAAGTCTAATTCTACTTCAATTACAGGATTTGGGCAAGTAACATCAAAACGAATTAACATTCCTTTAGGATCACTACGATGAACATCTGTATCGTATGAAATTAATTCAACTCTAAAATCTGGTAATGACCCGCCGCCTACGGGGGCAATAAATTTATTAGGATCAACAGGACCAGACATTACAGAATCTTTAACTTTACATGCCCCTTCAGCATCTTCAAATACATCCCATCCACCAGTAGATAATGTGCGAATAATATCAGATGCTAGTGGAATTGGGTTTCCTGAATTATCAACAATACCAGGAACAAATACTACATTTCCACCATCTTTACGTTCTAATCCATAACCTTCATCTTTATGAACTAACGCGCCATCATTTAATAACTTTCCACTATTTGCTCCCATAGGAGTAGGATAGTTTGGTCTAAATGATTTTAGAGTGTCCAATATTCTAGTATCTAGAGGTTCAGAAACAAACTCATCATCTGGCTCGCCTGTAATTCCATTCATTACTTGCTCCCATAATGGTCTAAGTTCAGGATGATCATTTAATCCAGTAGCCCTATTCTGGTCGCTAAATACTAATAAGAAGTTAAGAGAATTATAATCTCTTGCTAATCGCGCGAATACTGGAACTAATCCCTTAATATTAGATGTAAGAGAACTATTTGATGTATAACACTGACAAATCAATCCAATCTTAGGATGATGAATTTGCGCAGCATTAATTTGTGCCCGCATATTCTGTTCAAATAGCGCGATCGGTTCTCCTACTTGACAATAAGCCTGTAAACCTAACCAATCATTTGACTTCAATATAGGATATCTAGGCCAATTTCTACCATCCCAATAAACTATACAAGGCCAAGGACTACTTTGAGCCCTTGATTCAATATTCTCTACCGTCGGTCCATCAATATATTCAGCGAATTGAATTCCATCATACTTTATAGTTGCACCAGAGATATCATATCTAATCTTAACTAACGCATTACCTGGTGGTAATATTGGAGGAGGTTGATTAAATTCATACCATCCTAACCAACAGGGTTTATTAATTCTTACAATCGGCTCATCTGGATTAAGAGGGAATTTAATTAATGTCAGAATATCACTTATGTCCATTCTTATTCGGACATTACTATTAGCATTCATCTTCCAAAATGATATTGCTAATTTTCCTTCTATTGCATCATAATTGAATCTAATTACTCGACATGTTCCGCTCTCTAATAAATAACGGATTCCTTCAAAAATTATAATACATGGATCTTCACCATGTATACCATCTCCACCTTGTCCTACTTTTATTCCCGCAAGAGTAGTATATTGATATATTCCTTCTAAAGGATTAGACATCGTATCATCACCAGGATGAATAGATGTATCAATCCATCTTATTCCTTGACTACCATAAGGAGGGGCACAGGCACATACTACTAATGTTCCATCAGGCCAATATGCTACAGGACTATTACCACATGCCTGACCGCGCGTTTGGAATATACCATTAATACATTCTAATACTTCATCCCTAAATTCACCTGAATGACCTACACCAACAAATCCACTAATTGGATTAATTCTAGTATATATTAAATCAACTGGCGCGCTAAATGATCCTTCAGATGATTGAACTAATCCTGATGCATATGAAGCTACAAATCTCCCATTAGGAAGATTCTCTCCATATGACGCAAAAGGTAATTCAATCCTTTCAATCATTAGGAAACATTTCCCTTATAATAAACAGTTACTGTCCCTACTGTAATAGTAGTTGAAATGCGCGCTCTAACCGCGGCTAATACACCTTGATGCTTATACATTAATACAGCATTAGCTGCTACGGTTAAAGGATTAACTTGCCCTGTAGCTGGGGCTGTAAATGTAGGAAGAACAGTCCATGTTCCTGTATATTCAGGATCATGAGCAGTTTCAAAAGTAATAGCCCCTGCTCCAACCGCGCCATTACCTACCACATAAAAAATATGTTCGATAATATTAGGCGTACAAGCATAAGCCTGACCATTACCTAATGCTGTCTGTGCTAATTGTAATGTTTCTAATACACCAGGTCTAACTGCTTGTGCGGGCATATAATAATTCCTTAACCAGCCTCATTAATTACGACAGTCCTAAATTCAGCTTCCGTCTTAATATAAGGAGCAAAGATAATAAAGTTATTTGGATTAATCCTTCCTTCATTATCTGAAGGATCATCTAAATTCTTAACCACAGCACTCATCGCTTGAGCAGTTGCTACGATATCGCGTAATTTAGATGCTTGTAATTTATCCTTAGTAACTTCATTTAAAGCCATTATTAATTTTGATTGCGCCTTACCGCGGATTTTGCTCTTTACTTCATTTACTTTATTATTTAATTTATCATTCGGCAAATTATAACTATCAGTAGAAGTCGCGCCATTCTTATAAGCTGATACAGATGATTTACTTACCCCAAACATCTCAGCTAATTTATTCGCTTCCCCATTACCATTAATTAATGCCTCTTCAGCAATAACTTCACGTAATGCAGATGGAACATTATTATCGCCCGGTCGTCTACCTGGCCGTTCAATATCTACAATTTGTCCATATTCCGTATCGAATTCCTCATCCGATACTAATCCAACAGGCATATTATTCAATCCTAGAAAATTCAGAACTTTTAATATTCAAACCCTTATCAAATAACTTAAGATCTTTGCGCGCCTTCTCCATTTGTTTCAATTCTCTAACTGAAGGGCGTTTAACTATTCGTTTATTACAACACTTACTTGTATTCTGTAAGGTATTAGGCTCACCATAAATCGAATTTCCACAACATGAACATATGAAAGGCGAACCAGTCCAGGTCATATATACCTATAGATTTAGATTCTTCATACATCCCGCCGCCGGTATCAGGATAACTATTAATTCCCTCATTGTCAATACCTCTAGAATCGACAGAATCGACTCAGGAAGCAACATCTGGACCAGACAGTCAGAACACTACATCTAGTATCACAAGTCCCGTCCTAGCCCTTCCAGACCCTTCCTGTAGTGGTCGTCGGAGTGTCATCCAGAAGGGACACTTTTATGTATGCATAAATGATATGTATAAATAATATGCATAAATAATAAAGTATCATGAAATATGGGTCCCTTTTTATGGGACCCTATTTTAAAATCATTAACAGTTGTTGGTGTTCAATAGCCGCAATTTTCATGCCAAGATGGGACCCTGTAATTATTACATACCCCCCATTGGATGACATATATGTAAGTTCAAAGGTCATGCCATACAAAATTGTAAGATTCATGTAATACTTACATACATTATTACAGTATTGTATGGCATGAGTTGTGCCGCACGCTGGCATGGTCTATTATGACACCTTGGCATGAATAATAATTTGCAAAAATGTTATGGAATTATTACAGGCCAATTTGTTGTTTTTACCAGCTAATTTATTGGCCGGTCGTAAGTGTATGATAATAAAGGACTTAGCGCGTTATTACAATACTGTAGGCCAACGTATTGGCCGATTAAGTGGTATTACTATTATGTAAGTCATTGATTCTAAAGGACTTAGGGGATAATATGGATTGGCATCATCAATGCTATAGAAGGGTATGTCACCTGTCCACGCAAGGGCGGGGCACATACGAGAAAGGGCTCATATCGCGTAACCTGTAGTGTCGTCTATCGTGACTTGGCTACGTTATAACCGCGATTCGTTTGCGGCAGTGGGACGTATCGAATAGATACTTGTGAGCCCATCTGAGCAGTAGTGACTGTAATATAACTGCGGTGCCTATCTGCCCCTTACATTCCCTAGTCAGGAATGGTCCGAGTAGACCGGATTAGCAGGCAGGAAACATATGCTTATCGTGTCGTGAGTCTATATGATGATTGATGATTGATAACAAAATCGTCAACACATAATGTGCATTTAGATTGATTAGAATCTTCAATGATGGATAAACTGATAAGCTCACTAATCATACCTAATGAAAGCACATAAACCCCTGTCACATACTGATAGTTTCATTAATCAGATAGTGAGGATAAGATGAAACTACCAATAAGACAGAATGATACGCTCATTATTCTGATTAATCTGATTAACTCAGGTTATGAAGAGTTAGCGCGTATCTACACGATGAAGTTAGTTAGGGGCGTGAGATGAGAACTACAAGAGCATTAGAATTGCTAGCTTTAATGCAAAAGGCATCTAGATTAGTTAATCCATCTAGTTCTAAAATGGACTTAACTATGTATGCATTAGGTATGCGAGCCTTTGCAGAAGAGTTAGATATCGAATTAGGTAAAGAGTAATGCGTAACAAACACCCGCGCCATTACGCCCTATACGAGCGCGACCGTCTAAATGGTAGACGATGGCATCGTATCACTACTACTGCATATCCTCTTAAGTATGCAATAGTAATCTATCAAGACCGAATGCTTAACTCGGTCCTGAATCCGACATCGAAGGAAATGCGACTTAGGCCAATCGATTAGGCTTGACAATCTTCGGCGTTCGTGGTATACTTCTCTCATCGGGGAATCATCCCCAACCTATCAGGAGTGACAGAATGGAAACTAAGACGTTCAAGGCAACCGCGGAATCTGCTTACGGAAATGAACTTCCCAATCCTGTAGAGTATACGTATGATGTTAATATTCTACAGGCAGTTAGTGAAATTCCTGTAGAGGAACAGCTTTCCGCGAGTGATATTCTACTTGTAGTGAATAATAAGCGTAAGGCTTCTGCACGTCAGTCAGCTATGCTTAAGGCGTTCGATAAGGTTGGAATTAAGGCGCCTAAGGTTGATAGCACGCCTGAAGGTATTCTTGTTGCAGCTAAGAATACTGTTAAGACTCTTGTTGCTACAGGTAAGAGTGAAGATGAAGCTAAGCAGATGGCTTCTGCTTTGTTCGGTGTGTCTGTTGAATCGCTCGGATAACAGTCATACAAGCAATACAAGGAAGATTAAGCAAACGGTCATAATGTGGACAGAATCCACGTAGGACACTTAATCTTCCCTACTTAACATAAGACTCGACTAAGCGAGTATAAATAGAGTTTAGGCTTAGTGCGGTGACAGGGGTCAGGCTATTCATACATATTGTTTCATCCTGACCCTTGTTACATACGAGCAAAAAGTAACTAGCGACGTTGCAACGTATGACTAGGTAGGATATGCTCCATTCGATAGAATTGGCAATCTATCGAGGGTAAATTAGCCCACAGTTTGGTTGTTCTGTGTATGACTGAAAAACAACCTGCAATTCCTTCCAGTTTCATTAATCCTACAAATTATCGCCTTGATGGGAGGGGATAGAGAGATACCCTAGTCTCTCCCCTCTCTCTGTATATCCCAAGGCATAGGGCAGTTTAGGACGACCCTCCGGCCGAAACATGGTCTTTCTTGTTTTATTTTTTTTTTTTTTACATAATATAATTAATTAATCCTACATGTATGTATAAGTTACATGTCCTCTCCAGAGGTCACTTGACAAGGCGGGGGGACTTGTGGTATACTCAGAGAGGAGAGAGAGGGTGTGTCCTCTTCCGGTGACACTAATTAATTATTCCTATCTGATTAAGTCTATCTAACTAGCTGAAAACTTATCACATATAGATAAGCAGCAAAAAGCCTAACCCAATGGGACTAGCCTTCATTATAAGCTAGTGGGATAATAAGTTAGATAGACTTAATGAGAAAGAAATAAATTATGAAGCAAGTTTTCCTAAGAACATGTCAAGAATGTTTATTCCAGTTATTTAGTGATTCAGGTCCTTTGGCTGGTGATAAAATTAAAGATTCATATCTATTTAAGAAATGTCCACGTTGTAAATCTGAATCATTAGATTACGGTTCATATCAGAATATTGCAGAATCCCCTGAAGAACAATTAGAATTAGACTCCGATGGCTAAAAAGCACACTCATAAATACTATAAGACGGTTATTAATGGTTCAACTAGTGTATGGGCGTGCGCGCTCTCTAACTGTAGCCATTATATGCCGCCTCACATGAAGGAATTAATTCCGGGTAAACTAACTTTATGTTGGGGCTCGGAATGTGAAGAGTCTACTATCATGGACGCGCGAACCATGAAGATGGATAAGCCTTTATGTAAGAATTGTGACCCTAATTTTATTGAATTAGATGAATCTGATATCGATAAGATTAGTAAGTTATTTGAGGAAAGGGGGAAATAATATGATTAATGAAATATATGGACAGGATTATAAATATGAACCTGAATGTTTTCCTGTCGATATACGTGTAGCTCTGGCTGATGTAATAA
>Ga0137446_1000003_pt1 | contig 31230 bp, 55 predicted proteins | sample EasRivERMGT357_2_FD_102315 | JGI IMG/M metagenome (GOLD analysis project Ga0137446, IMG submission 102315) | Soil microbial communities from meander-bound floodplain in the East River, Colorado, USA - East River MetaG ERMGT357_2 | ecosystem: Environmental > Terrestrial > Soil > Floodplain ... | reverse complement strand
GCTTCGTTCCTACTCCTGGTAATACTTTAGTATGTGCAGACTATAGCCAAATTGAGTACCGTTTACTTGGCCACTTCAGCCAAGAACCTTTGATTGTGGAGGCGTATAAAAATGGAGTCGATATACATGAAGCGACTGGTAAAGCAATTGGTGCTAACAGAAAACTCGGCAAGACTATTAACTTTGCGGCAATATACGGAGCAGGACCGCAAAAAATCGGTCGCACGGCTAACATTACGCCTGAAGCAGCTCAGGGCTTTCTTGACACTTATTGGCAAAAATTGCCCAGAGTTGCTTCGTGGGTGAGACAAACTAAGCTTCAAGGAATGCTTAAAGGTGGAGTCACTACAATTGGTGGACGTTGGATACCACTTCCAGGCATTACTGACTTTGGAGCATTGAAAGAGGCTCAAAAGAACATCGTTAAGATCAATGAGACTCGTAAAAAGCGTGGAGATAGGCTCTTCAACGTTCAAGGCTTAGCTCGTTCCATCAAAGGCCACAATGAGCGTGTTGCTGTCAATGCGACTATTCAAGGCAGTGCAGCTGACGTTATCCGTATGGCCATGATCTACATGAAGCAAGAAGGCATTGTTCCAAACCTTCAGGTGCATGACGAACTGTTATTTGACTATGGTGGTATGGATCTTCATAACTTACAAAGCTTTATGGAGCGAATTGTAGAGATTATGAAGAAACCATATAAGCAGTTCCTACGTGTAGGTCTTGAGGTGTCAATCAACTCAGGTGCGAATTGGGAAGAAGCAAAGTGAGGCCACCACTAGGCATGAAGCATTCGTGTGTAGAATGGGATTGGGCTATTATAGATACTGATAGCTCTGAAATGGAGGTATGCGACTGTGGATCAGACGAAGAAGAATAAATGTCCTGAGTGTAGGAAAGCAATAGGATCTATTGATATGAACTTGCTTTGTTACGACCATCGAAAAGAGATATTTACGGGATTTGAGGATAAACACTATGGCAAAAGAATTCAACCTAAAGCAGTACCTAAAAAACGGAGTAAGAAGGCTTAGTTATAGGTATCCAGCAAGAAGTGAAGCAATCAAGTTAGCTCGAATACCAGCACCTCTAGATTGGCCTAATAAGCGTGTAAAGTGGGTCTGTAGGTGTGTAGCGTGTGAGCAGCTGAACGAACTTGGTAATATGCAAGCAGACCACATAGAGCCTATTATTCCAGTGTCAGGATGGCCTGAAGCTCCAAAAAGTGACTTGTATGACCATCGTGGTATGCCAGATATGAACGTCTTGGTGTATCGTTGCTTCGTATCACCTGACAAGTACCAAATGATGTGTAAACCGTGCCATAAAGGAAAATCTAAAAATGAAAACAAAGAACGCCGCGAGAATCAGGGTTAATACAGTAACTTGTCCAGATTGCAAAGCAGAATTTTACAGTCGCGCTAGGCATGACTTTAGAACTTGTGATTGTCCTTTTAACGCAATGGTAGATGGCGGTTTTGACTACTTCAAACGAGGAGGCATGGATTTAAGTAGGTTGATAACTCGTATTCGTTACGTTAAGCATACACGTCAAGAACTTTATGATGATTGGAATCATCGAACCAATAAACTTGGAATCATCACAAAAGGGGTAATAAATGCAAAGTAACTTGAAAGTTCTCTGTTTAGATATCGAAAACTTTCCATGTGAGGTGTGGTCATGGGGCATAGGAGAAGTTCACATTCCTTTAGAGTTTTTAAAAAGAGACTGGTCTGTTTGTGCCTGGGCAGCTCATTGGCTTGGTGCTCCTGTTAGTGAGATCGTTTACATGGATAATCGTAATCGACGTGACGTGTACAACGATAAACGCCTAATTAAAGGCCTTGTCAAGATGATGAATGAAGCAGACGTAATCATTGGTCAAAATGTTGAAAAGTTCGATATTCGCAAGCTTGCAGCACGAGCAGAGTTCCATAATCTTAAGCCGTTTCGTCCTGTCAAGATTACGGACATTCTCACAGAAGAGCGTAGAGTGTTTGCTTTAACGTCACACAAATTGGCTCACAAGACTGAACGCAATGTAACATACCGTAAACTTGAACATAAAGACTTTCCTGGGTTTGACTTGTGGAAAGCTTGTATGCGAGATGAACTAAAGGCTTGGAAATCAATGGAAGAATACTGTAAGCATGATGTGTTGTCTACTGAAGAGCGTTATCTGAAAGTTGCTCCTTGGATTCGTACTCATGCCCTTGGTCCTATTGATGGTGTCATGCGTTGTAAGTGTGGAAGTACTAACCTTCGTAAAGAAGGCTATGCTTATGGTGATGCAAGCAAGTTTCAAATCTATAGTTGTAATGACTGTGGCAAATGGCCTAGAAGTCCTATTAACCTTCTGACCAAAAAAGAAAAGCAAGCTAGACTCAGAGAGGCGCAATAATGGATAAAACTTACTACGTAAAACGGTATGATATGGCTGTCTGGTATGAGCGTCTTGCTTTATACTTCTTGCCATACAGAACGCACGAATCAACTGAAGGGTTTGTGATCTATAAGTTACTTCTTAATAGAATGTACATTTATGTTCATGGACACTACGTTAAACAAGAGAGTCCCATTGATCCTGGCTTTGATGGTGGACACTCTAGACCTTGGAGCAATTAAATGGTTACTCCTGAAGAAGCAAATGGATTCTTGGCTGTAGTCTATGAGATGATGGAACGGATGACAACAAAGGATCGTCTTTGGTTCATTAAGGCTATGAAAATGGCTAAAAAGCAGATGGATATCAACTATCCAAATGGTAAACCTGACGCACCTAAAGAAGAGCCTAAAGTTGAGCTTATTCTACCCACAGGAGGCAGCGATGGGATCATCAAAGCGCAGTAGACGTGGTATTGCTGTATTCAACATGCTTCAACATAAGAATCTGAAGTATTTAGCTCCACAGTTAACAGCACATGAAAAAGCTCTTAAAATGAATGATCGTTTCGACATTGAGAAACAACAGAAGGAGGCACGTTATGTCAGAAATCAAACGAATCGAAGTAACGCATAAGAATGCTATTCTATTGAGTACTGGATTCTTGAATACGCTCGTAGAACAGAATAAAATTATTATTCAACTACTGCAAGCTATGAATGGCAGTATCTCAAAGATTGCTGCTCTTGATATAGGAGATGATAATGGAAAACCAAACGACGGGAAGTAACATAATTGTTACTCTAAAACTAGAGCCTGAGTTTAAGGCTTTTCATAAAATACCTCGTTTAAATCGAGAGATTGTCATCACGGAGAAAATTGATGGAACTAATGCCTCTGTATATGTTACTGAAGAAGGAGAAATCTATGCTGGTAAAAGAACGTCATGGTGTACGCCTCAAAAAGACAACTATGGGTTTGCGAAATGGGTTGAAGCAAACAAAGAAGAATTGCTTAAACTTGGTCCTGGCAGACATTATGGGGAATGGTGGGGAAATGGAATCCAAAGGAATTATGGCTTATCTGAAAAAAGATTTAGTCTATTCAATGTTGAACGCTATGGCGTTAATAGGCCTTCTTGCTGTGGTGTCGTACCTGTGCTATATAGGGGTGCATTCGATGGTGACGCTATTAAGTCAACTGTCAACCAGCTACGACTATCAGGCTCAGTTGCTGTACCAGGCTGGATGACTCCTGAAGGAATCGTTGTGTTTCATACTGCTTCCAGTTCACTATATAAAGTGACTTGTGAAGGTGATGAAAAGCCAAAAGGACAAGGAGAATCAAATGCTTAATAGAATTACAGTACTAGCCATACTCTTAATGACTTCAACACTGAGCTTTGGTAAGACTCAGCAAGAGATCATTGACAATGCTAAGAAATTCACTGTTCTGGTGACTCAAGAAGGTCTTCTAGGACGTGGTAGAGGCTCAGGTATTCTTTTGGATGAGACGCATGTATTAGCATGCTTCCACATGCTTGATACGCCACAAGATGAGCTATTTGTGTACACATACCCGTTTGGGAAGGTCTACAAGGCCCGTCCTGGTATGGTTGATCAAAAGAATGACTTGGATATTCTCATTTTAGAGAGTTCAGCCACTGTCAGGGTTAAGCCTGTGTTTCAGATGAAAGTGACAGAGGGTGAAACCATCTATGTGATCGGTAATGCCCTTGGTGGAATGCACCTACAGGTACGCAAAGGGATCATCAGTGGAAAAGAGCGCAGTTACTTGCTAACTGACGCTATGGTGCAGCATGGTGACTCAGGTGGGCCTTGGATCAACGAAAAGAGTAAAGTTGTGGCTCTTACGTCATGGGGTTTCGATAACGCTCCTGGTATCACTGGTGGTATATCTGGCAAGAACATCTATCCATTCGTGGACTTTGCTTTGCACCCCGAAAAGATGATTAAAAAGCTTATGGAAATGCTGTTTGGAGTAGCTAAGTCTTCAGGTACAAAATAATGTGGCTCTTAAATTGGATCTACGTTGGATTGGTCAAAATCGCTGACCTGTACGCCAGGTTACGAAGTCCGTTTGACGAGTTCACACGCAAAGCCAATCTTGCTGTCATAGCACCACTGATTGAGAAAGAGCAGCAGTTTTTTGATCAGTTAGTTTCACGTTTCGTGGTGTTTGCAGAGAATAAGGCTATTGTGTGGAATTACAAACGTCAGTCAAATGGTCAATTTGACTTAGGTGATCAAGCACTGTGGCACGGAGTTACAACTTTTATGTTGTGTCTTCGTGCTCGTGCAGTTCCTACAGCTCAAATGTATGACTTGGTTGAACGGTCTGCAAATGGCATGTTGTTGCATCAACACGTAAACATTGAAGAAAAGCCTCGTTTGATTCGTGGTGTAGCTGACGCTGGTGGAGTAATCTACCAAGATGATGCAAGCAATGACACGCTAACAGGGCATTTGTTAGGCATTTATGGGTTGTTGAAATACAGCACTGGTGCAGCTCGTCAAACTGGTGTGAACTTGGCTCGAAACATAGCTGACAGTATCATTGACAATAATTTCTGTCTTACCAACTTGAATGGAGAACCTACCACTCACGGAAAACTGGTAAATAGTTACCTAACAGATGGCCTTAATTTGTCATTGTGTTTGGTAGCTCTTAAATTAGCCTCTTATGCCTACAATGGAATGTTGTTGGACTACGAGTTGCCTTATCAGATGCTTGTGAAGAAGTACAAACAACGTATTCCTTATGGTTATGTGACACTTGACCAGATTGGACATGACTACGATGCTCATAGGGCTATGATTGCTTACTCAATCTTGGCTGATCTTGAGAAAGACCATGACACCAATCGTTTGTATATACAAGGCCTTATTCGTGGTTGGAAGCATGACAGAAAAGCTCGTAATCCTTGGATGTACTACTTACTTCGTCGAATCATGCTCATTGACCCTAATGATTGGAATGGATGCTTGCAGCGACTGGCTGAAATAGAGCCTGTGAACAAGATGTTTGTGCAAGAGCGTAAAAACAGCGGAGATGAGGCCTTGTGGAAAGAGCGTGGAATTCGCTTCTTTGAGTGGCGCGATAAAACACGGTCTTCACAGCCTTTGCCTCTCTGGATGGTGGGTAGTCAAGACTTCTTCTGGCAGCGCAGCCAATACAGCGTAGATGAGTGGCTTGGAATGCAGCCTGGAGAGCTTGAACATAATGGAGTTGACTTTATGCTCTGTTATTGGGGTTTTAGAGAGTTGAAATTTATCCCTTGACAAAAAGGGCTTTATCTGTTAGACTGGAGGCATGGAAATGAAATGTTCAGTTTGTGGTTGCGGGTTAGCTAATGACCTGAAAGGGAGAGAGGCCCACATGAAAAAATACCATGCTGTCACGCTCGAAGCTCCAAAGCCTAAAACTTATGTTCCTATGGACCCAAAAGAGAAGGCTGAAAAGATCAAGCGAATGGAAGCACGACTTGCCAGCAAGATTGTGCTTGATGACAAGGGTGAATTGAAAGCGTATGGTGAGCCTCTGAAAGCTGAGCATATCCTTGAAGACTGGCCTACCACTGACTTTGGGTTTGAGCCTAGAATGGTTATATTGCCTGAACCAGTGCAAGGCGTAAATGAGCCTAAAGTTGCTCCTAAAGTCGAAAATGGATGGCCAGTGCTCGAAAAAGGGCCTATTCTAACACAAGAAGACGTAAATAGGCGTTTAGATAATCTAGTCGACTTCTCTGGAGCAGTTCTAACGAAGATGAAAGAGGTCTTTGGTGAATAAAGACTCTCAAGCAGGACGGTTGGTTACGCAAGATCAAGCACTGGAGTTCTTTACCAGGGTGCATGAAGCAGAAAAGACTCTTGGTCCATTGTCTTTAGATGAACGAATGGCAATTCTGAATACCATTGGCACTGAAGTAACGCTTGAAGATTTGCGAGACACGATCAGAGGCAAAAGAGTACTGGTAGTGAGGAGTAAGGAAGATGACACCACAGGAAAGTAGTTTACTGATTCTGTTAATAGCCCTAATTGGGTACTTTTGGTCGTCAAAGGGGAAATAATATGCCTAATTACAAACCTTATCCTACAAGCAAAGAAACGCCTAACCGCAAGACTCGCAAAGGTATGCGTAGAACAGTGTTTGTTGGAAATAAGAAAATGACAAAGAAGGCTCTATTTCGAGCTGCAAGGAATGCTCGATGAAACGAGGAGAAGTCCATTTAACAGGAGGATGCGTTGAAGGTGCATCTGGAATGAAAGGAAGATGTTGGCTTTGTGGCACAGAGTGGGAAGAAGAAAATTGTTGTAATACTCGGGCACATTGTCCTTGTATGGCATTAGCAGAAGACTGGAAATGTGTGACATACAAAAACATTGTTCTTGCGCTTTGTCATTGGTTTGCAATGCCTTTTAATGCAGCTTATGAGTATTTCTGGGTAAGGTGGTATTCTTAATGATCTTTGATCTAGGACCATTTCAGCTTTATCGGGTAGAGAAAGACGGTACGCTTTGTATCTCTTTGAAAGCACTTGATAATTGGGCTTGTGGTTTTCAGTATGGTTGGCGTGATGACATGAGAGGTACTGACCATGCCTGGATTGACTTCAGGATTGGTAAACTGGTGATCTTTTACTTTGAGCCATTCAAGAAAACGATTGGTTTTGAGTTGTGGATATTAGGGTTTTGGGCAATGCCTCACATTGGTAAATTGTGGTGGGAAAAGGGGTTTGAAGATGATAAATCATAATTTGAACGAGCGTATAGTCCTTCGTGGAATTGAAGGAATAATTAGTGACAAGTATTTAGAAGAAATTGTTAGAAATGAGTGGAAAGACGCAAGCAAATCTGACGATGCTTTTATGAATCAGTTTGAAGCAAAGTATATGGCTGAACAGGTGTTTTCAATCGGCAAAGGGTGGGCTTAAATGCACCAGTGGGGTGATGAAGACGTAGATTGGCAAGGGATCAATGACGCAGCTTACTTTATTGCTCATTGGCTTAAGACATGGGTAAGGATGCCAGTTCAAGACTACAAAGAGAAATTTGGGACTGTGCGTGTGTATTGTAGCTTTGGATGGTATGGCATTTACTCCATTTGGAGGCCTTCTTACTGTTGGTATCCTAAGTGGTGGCCTATGAAGCTTGACTTCTGGTTAGCTGACACAGCTGCTTTTCGGCTGTTGAACAGACTTGTAGTTTACCTCCAAACTAAGGCATACGCATGGAGGTATAAGAAGGCTGTGCAGAAGTGGCCTCATTTATACAAAGAAATTGTCAGTATGGCAGATTATGGTGAGCTTTTTGAAGGGGTTGTACCAGGATACAAGCACTCAGACTTTTGGGTATCTTATCCTCTAAAGGAGAATTCAAATGCGTAAATTATTAGTCAAACTGGTACTTTTAACGTTCGTTATTAGTGCTCCATCTATTATCTATGCCAACTGTGGCAACGGTAACGGAAATGGCAACGGTTGCTCAGGTCAAACAGGTCCACAAGGCCCTATTGGACCTCAAGGACCAGCTGGTATTGATGGAACAGACGGTGTGAATGGTACAGATGGGCAATCTGGAAAAGACGGACAAGCTGGTAAAGACGGTCTTAAAGGTAAAGATGCAAACGTTGAAACTCGTATGGTTAGTGGAGTTGTAGTCAAAGTTGCTCAAGAAAAGTATTTCGATATAGAGTCTTTTGTTGATTATGACATGACGTATGATCGAGTGGGTTTCTTTGGTATGCGCATAGTGATTAAGCCAGGTAAGAGTTATCAAGACTATCAGATTGAGAAACAACAAAAAGAGATTGATGCATTGAAAAGAATGATTTTGAAAGGCAACTGAAATGATGTGGTGGTTGGAACATAAAGAGTTCTTATGGCTCTTCATCATCCTTAGCTTTGATCTTCTGGCTAGTATGATTTTAATCTACTATGCTCGTAGACAAGACAAATGGGCTGAGAAAGAGTTTAAGTACGATGAAGAATGGAACAATCGTATGATTGCTAGGAAAGCACGAAGAACAGCTTCTAAAAAAGAGCCTATACCTGTATCAGAAAAGGAGATGGACTAATGTTTACTGACAACAATTTAAAGTGGTTGAAAGAAATAGTTGAAAGTGACATTAAAGAGTATCCATTTGAAGTATCACCGTACGTACGATTGGATATTGCTCATAAACTTCGTGATAACATTTCTGCTCTCCTCACTCGGCTGGAAGCATCGGAGCGGGTTTGTGCAGAGTGGGCCTTTAACGCAAACTTGGAGTATCCCTGTTCAATGAATGCTCTTTATCACGAATGGCGCAAAGCGGCGGGGAAATCCTTATGATATTTGATTTACGAGATGTACTTATCATTGCAATGACAGCATTGTGCATCTGTTGGTTCTATATTGGAAGCGATAAGAAATGAGTTGTGACTGTAGCGGTTGTCAACGTGCTAAGCAAATCAGCACATTAAGGCAGCTTCAGCCTGATGAAGTTCATAAGCGTGGATCTAGCAAGTATCCTACAAAGAGCAATAAAGTGCTTATGGACCGTTACCTAGCTGCACGTAAAACCTTGCTATTGTACATTGAATGGTACAAAAGATCGTATGAGAGACGTAAGAAGAATCCACCTAAGCCTAATGCACGGTATGTAGAGTATTTTCATGAACCAATTAAGCGTAATAGTTGGGGTGTAAAGAAATACAAAGAAGCAAGAGCGATAGTTAAACAGAGAGGACTTATATGACACCATTCATTTTAATCTTTTGGTCTGTAGCACAGTTTGGTATTAAAATCCCTGTTTCAGTAGATTTTGATAACGCACGAGCTTGCCAAATAGCACTTGAAACTGTTCAGTCTAAAGGTTTTCAAGGTGTCTGTGTAACCGCTAATTAAATGAAACCGTGTGTGATGTGCAAAGCTGAGTTTGAAGAGAAAGACCTTGACTTCTTAGGACGCTGTGATGAATGCTTCAAGAAGTATATGACAATGCCTGAAGATGAAAGACCTAAGATAGGTGTTCCATACAGTCCAATATACAATGGAAAGGCTAAATATGGCTTTTAAGTGGGCTTTACTAACACCTTGGGAACCAAGTGACGTAATGTGGAATCTCGGTAATCCGTTGTTGTTTGCGACTAGAAAACAAGCACGAGAGTATGCCAATGAAAGGTTTGGATACATAAAAGAGCGCAAGATCGAGAAACAACAGAAAGAACTGGATGCTCTTAAACTCATGGTGCTGAAACTGGAGAGAGAAAATGCAAACTGAAATTAACACAGCTAGTCTATTATTCGTTAAATCAAAAAATCCACCTGTCTTTCATACACCTTTAGAGGTATACTACAGGTATGCTCCTAAAGTGGGTGAATCATTCTTCTTCAGTTACAGAGGCTTTCATGCTTGCAATCTGTCTGAGGTGAAGAAGATCACAAAGTTTGATGGATTTATTGTTATTCAAACTCGTAATTCGTACTATGTGCTTACATACTGTAAGTGCGTTGAAACAGAGAATGAAACATTTACTAAAGGGTGTCCTTTACATGGATAAGGAATTCTTACGAAGAGCAAACAGAGTCTTTATGTGGCTCAATCTGACCTTGGCTACAGTGCTAGCTTTGGTTGGTGATCCAATCTGCTTCTTAAACCTTGGAATTGCGTTTATTAACTGGTTGGCATTGCAGCAGCCTAAAGAGGATTAAAATGCCTTATACACAAACATGGAAGAGCAGAGGGTTTAAGAAGGGTATTGTTTACTCTTTTTACGACTTCACGAAGTTTGAAGTAAAGTGTATTAGACGAAGATTCACATTCTGCACTGGTGACAAGGTGAGCTTTATATGATTGATTACTCTGTTTTGAATGAAGTCGGTGATGAGCGTTTCAGGCAGGATCAGAAATGGGGTGTTCAGAACCATATTCAGATAGCTTGGCTTGCTATCTTAGCTGAAGAGTTTGGAGAAGCTGCAAAAGAGGTCAATGAGCTGCATTTTAGACCTGTTGGACCTACCCCTAATTCACAAACAAGAAAGCTACGTGCAGAGCTTATTCAAGTAGCTGCTGTGGCTGTTGCAATGATCGAGAGTTTAGACAGGACTGGAAGATGAAGCACCAGAGATGGTGGTGCTACGTAATTTATCGTACTGGTTGTCCTGCTTGTAAAGTCAGGCAGTTACGTTATGGCTTTAGGTTGGACCCTGTAGGGTATAATGAAGAGATTGACAACGTGAGAAGGTCAGCGTTATTTACGCCAGAGGCAAGACGTTGGATTTTAAGTCAGTGTAAGAAAGTGTTTATTGAATACTAATGAGATTTGAATACTGCTTGATAGGCCTATTTCTAGCTTGGCTAGTTGCAATAGGTATTTGTATGTGGTTGGTTATCCGATAGTGATAGAGACTGACTCTTTACGGTCAAGAGCAGCCTGAATAAGAGGTTGGAGGTGCGCTAATGCTAGTTTTGATTCTCCGATATAGTCTTGTGAAGATTTTGTACGTCCTACGAGTATACATCCTTCAGTGTCTACTGAACTATTGCCACTGTGGATACGTACGCCTACAAAATTGGGAACGTTCGCAAGCAAAGGTAATGCTTTCTGAAATCGGTTTGAAAAGGTTATACTTATTGCGTACGTACCAGATGGTATTGCCGTCTGTCCATCGACTTTTACGCCGCTATCTCTAACAACGTCTTCGATAGTATAACATTCAAACTTACCGTCAATGTAAAGCTCACCTTGCGTAAAGGTGGGCTTTTTATTTGTCCGTTTGAGTTCCAGTTTCATAGTCTTCCATTGATATTGGCTTGCCACAAGTAATGCAGTAGCTCACCCAATAAGATTTTCCCTTCTTCTTTTCCCTAACCGTTCTGACTCTCTTCCTTCTGTTGCAATTCAAGCATAGTTGCATATTGGCTCTCCATTGGCGTTACTTACCCCAAACGTGCATAATCACAGCTGCAATTACCACTGCTACAGAGTTAGTTCCTACACCAATGTATACGAGCTTCTTTATGTTTGACAAATCAACCTTCAGTTCACCAACCGCAATGCGTAGGTCAGTGACTTGCTCCATGAGTTCCTTCACTGCATTACTTGGCATTGGGAATCTCCTGTTTAGACTTGTCTTTTGCTTGGATAGCAGCAAGTCTACGTCTTTGGATTACTTCAGCAAGACCTTTCAATGTGCCAATTCCTGCTTTGTCTCGTGAAGCATTAAATTCTTTACGCTTAGCTTCAATTTTATCAAAGAGATCCATGTTAGTTATCCTTCAATGCGCCAAGAATCGCATTCTTACCATAGCTTGCTGCTGCACCTACACCACCAAGGATAATACCTTTCTTTAGAAGACTATTACGAAGGTATGCTGTCTTTGCAGTAAGTTGAGCAGTGTCACGTCCAGGGACCATTGAGTTCAAAGCTTCATTGATTGCAGCTTTAGCTTGTGCAGCAAGGGCATAGTTTTTCTTACCAATGGCTTTAGGGCCTTGGTCAAGAATACCAGCAGCTTTGTCATGGTAGTCCTTCAATTGCTGTAAAAACTCAGGTGTTTCCTGCTTCAGTCCACTCTTCACCAAGTCACCAGTATCTTTGATGTCTTGAAGAGCCTTAGTTAAGCCTTGTCCACCTTTAGGGATGCTCACCACCTTGTCAGTAACGATCTTTGCAGCTTCTTCAGCAGCAGCGATACCTTTACCAGCTTTCTGTGTACCTGAAACCAATCCTTTTGTCACAGCAGCAATCTTTGGAGCAAGTCCAGTAGCTCTAGCTCCTTTTGCAATCATGCTTCCAGCAGCACCAATAGGCACAGCAAGGTTGGTGAGATCACCAGCGATGTTTGCACCTCTCTGAGCAGTGTCTTGAGGTACAAAACCAGGCTTTGTCATATCTGACATGGTTTGTAACGTGCCTTGATTAGCGTTTCCAACCATAGCTTGACCAGCACCATAGGCTAAAGCAGCAATACCACGTCCAGGCGTACCTAGAACGTCCATTGTCTTGCCAAAGACACCTTTTTCAGAGCTAGGAGCCTCTAAAGTAGGGGAACTTGGAGCAACAGGTGCTGTACTTGGAGCAGAATACTTGGCTTTGAACTGAGCAAGAAGCTCAGGATCATTGTTCAGTAGGTCTAGCTCTTCGTCAGACAGCGTATCTATAACGGAATTGATGTCAGCCATGTTGCCCTCTTTTATAGGCCTAATTTCGCACGTAAAGCAGCTTTTTTGTCATTTGGTGCAGCAGCTTCACCATACGTTGAGTTGTAGGTGTTAAGGTAACTATCCTTTTTAGCTTGAATTTCAGCGATGAAACGATCAAGACTAGCCTGAAACTGAGGCATATCTTGCTTTGTATCTAGAGAACTGATGCTGTTTTTGATCGTTTCTCCTTCTTTTTCAGACAAAGCACCAAAGCCAGAAGCACCTTGAGAGCTAAGCTGCTTCATTGCTGAAAGCACGTTGAGTAAAGTCTTTGATTTGAGCGTGTCAATACGTGCTCCAACGTTTCGTTTACCTTCATTCAAGAGACTTGGAATGTAGGAAGACTTACCCGTTGCAGCTTCTAAACTAGGATCAAGTTTGATTGCATTTGCTTCAGCAATCATGTTGTCAAACTCACGAACAGTGTTGTCCAAAGCTGCTTTAGCTTTAGGAGCTTCTTTTTGAATCTTAAGCTGTGCTTTTTGATCCAGAAGACTAAGTTTGTTCTGTGCAGCATCTCGACTCTTAATCAACTCTGCCCTAATGGATGCTTCATCCTTGGTTAAGTTTCCACCAATAGGCTTAGATAGATCAAAAGTTTCTGGTCTAACTCCAGCTTCTTTGCGTGTTGCTAATTCAGTAGCTGCTACGTCTTTCCCTGTTTGAGCTTTTAATGCAGCAATCTCTGGATCAAGCTTAAGCTGATCCATTTGTAAACGAGCTTGCTGTAGCTTAGCTGTTAGAGCATTGCCGTCACGAGCGTCTTTCAATTGCGATGCAGCAAGAAAGTTCTGAACAGCTGGTTGGATGTCAGGCCTAACAGGATCTTGCTGAGCAGCAAAGGTTTGACCAAATTCAGGAATGTTTGCAGAAGTACGTTGAACAGGCATGATATTCTCCTTATGCTCTTAAACCAGCAGAGGCATCGTTCAAGCCACTACTGATTACAGTTCTGTTATTTGTGACACCTGTGACTGGAGCAGAAGTATTACCACCGCCCATATTACCAAGTAATGTAGCACCAACGTTTAATAGACCGTTGTTCACAGCTTGTCTGTTTGCTTGGTTATTCGCTGCAATACCAGCTGATGCACCTTGAGCAGCAGCGTCAGCGTTGATCTGAAGTCCGATAGAATTTCTGCTGGTATCAATGAGCTGATTAAGTTCATTAACCAGAGCTTCGTTACCAGAATTAAGAATAGCTTCAGCTGTTTGATTGTCAATACCCAATTTGTTGAGGATCAGTTGGTTCTGACTATCATAAACCTTGCTACGTGCGTCAAGCTGCCCTTGCAAAGCAGTGTTAGCGAGATTTGTAGCACCTGTGGCAAACTGTTTGCCTTGCTCAATAGGTATATTGGCAAGAGCATTTTGTGTCACACCGCGATCAAGACCACCACCAGCAGCTCCAGCTTCACGAGCAGCTTGTGTCAGCTCTGGGATCTGTCCAAAGAGCTGTTGCTTCAGTTGGTCAGTGCGAGACTGAACCAAACGAGAAGTAATAGGATCGTAGTTACTCAGGTAGTCCTGAGCAGCACCACGCGATTGTTCATCAGCAGAGGCTTTAGCTGCATTGATGTCAGTACGTAGTGTACCAATGTTCTTATTAGCTCCTGCTACGTAATCACCCGTTAAATTATTTTCTTTATTCTCGCCTTGTTTAGCAAGGTCAATAGCGAAACGTGAATTGTAAGACGGAGTACTAGACTTATTCAACATTCCACTTAAAACTTGACCAGCCATAAGACCACCAGCAACAATAGCAGGAGCAACCATTTTAATACCCTCTCTTTTAAACTAACGTCAGCGCAACTCTTGCAAGTTGAGTGTCTGACACCTTAACGTAGATATAGTACGTGCCACTATCTAAAACAGTGACAGGTGTACCAATTTGTAGCTCACTAGTCGTTGGAACAGTCGTACGAACAGGATGAGTATGCGATAAATCAAACAAACGTGAAACGTTACGCTGAATTACTTCAGCGAAATCATTTAGTAGCCCATCTTGAGGCATTGGAGGATTGATTTGAAATGACTGTTTTGTAGACATTACATTACATCCGCATTTTCAAACAGTTCACCAGATCTAATCCAAACTTCAGCTTTCAATGCTTCTAAACTAACAGCAGCTTCTGTATTTTCTGTGATACGAAACATGATCTGTTTACCAGCTGTAGGTTGTCCTAATTGAAAATTAGGAATAAATCTACGGTAGAAACCAAGTGCATTGCTTGAGGTCTGGAATGTTGTATTACCAGTCGCTTCATCAATCATCAAATTAAACGTATTTCCACCATCTAAAGAGAATGAAACTTGATATGCAGCACCAGTGTTCTTACCTGAAAGGTAAAGCTTACGCAAGATCTTTGTATGATAAGGATCTTCAAATTCAATACTCTTTGTATCTACAATCATTTCGATTGGTGTACCTTGGTCAGTATTGCTCTGTAAGAACTTAACAAAGCGTCCAACAAGGCTAGAACCATAGTAAGGTTCATTAAAGAAGTATCCTAGTGTATTGGCGTTAATTCCTCTGTAAATTCTCCAACTTCCCTCACCATCCCAAACAATAATAACGTTGTTAGTAGTCTGGTTGTACTCAGCAGCTGCAAGGTAATAAGCACGATTGTAGAAAATACTTGCAACTCTGATAGAATTTGTAACTGCAATGAACCAATTGATTGTAACACTGTCAACTGTAGGCACATCATCTGCGCTACTGGTGATAACTACCTTCCATTGTGCGAATTGGAACACAGAATTGGTAGGAAACTGTCCATTTGTGACAGCAATGTACGTAGCAGCAGGGATTGCACCAGCCGTTGCAGCTGTACGGAAGAAGAAATTGATAGTTCCACCGTTGTCAGCAAACTGTGATTGGAAAATGTCCCATCCAGCAGGAACGTTACCAGTGTCAATAATGCTAGACTGAAGATTAGCTGTTAGAGTCCAAGTAAATAGAACACTTGAAACAGTAGGACTAGTCGTATTCCCTGCATCCGTTGTCATGGTTACACGTAACTTAGAATACCTTTGCACTACAGCAGAGCCTAAAGAGCCAAATGCAGTGTAAGTGATATCATTAGCTGATGTAGCAATTTCGATAATAGCAGTTGTACCGCCAGGAATTGTAGCAGATAGAACTAATGAATCAAGAGACACTACGTCAGTTGTATGATCAATAGTTCCACTCGTCCATGTTCCTGTTGTATTAAACTTAAATGTAAGAGGACCAGCAACAGGCGTAGTTCTATCATCAGCAGTTGTAAGCTGTGTCTTAAATCTCCAATATCTAAAGTTAGACAATGCTGTTGCACTTGTTCCATTCAAGTTAGGATATGTCTGCGTTGATACGCCTGTAAGCATCGTAGAGTCATTACTTGCTTCTACAGTTGTAAGGCCAGTTGTTCCACCAGGGAAAGTCCCTGCTTGAGTGATAGAAGCTGCTACAGCTGAATCAGAGAAAGTGTCATAGATTTGACTTGTCCATAAACCAGCTTGAGCAACAGGAGTCTGTGTAAACGTGAAGTTCATTGATAGAGCTGTACCAAGCGCATCTGACACCCATGTACCACCAGCTAAGCGTTTCTTAGGCTGTCCATCTTGATGTGTGAACGTTGGTCCACGTCTGAACACAGGCATGGTGAGTCCACCGCTTGAGATAAAGATTCGTTCATACCCAATCCAATAGCGCACACCAGCTGTTACAACAAAGTTAATTGTTTCACCAACTGGAACATTGACAGCAGCTTGCTTATTTGGACCTTGATAAAGAATAGCTCCTGGTAGTCCACCAATATCAGACCACACTGTATACCTAAAGAAGACTCCACCGTTACAATAAGCTTCAGCAATTACGTCATTGATAGTACCACTTTGATTAAAAATCAATGGTTGTGCAGCAGTGCCTTCACCGAATGGAGGTCCAGCTTGAGTAAAAGAGTCACTGATGTTTAGTAAACTTTCACCAGAATTGTCATTACGAGTTGTAATCTGTAATGTGTTAGAACTGATGATTAAATTGGATAATACACCAGATGCCAAAGTAGGTTGAATCTGAGTAGGAATAGACATTGTATTGCTACCATCATTTGTAGCAACATTGACTAGTGTACCAGCTTCCCATTCAGCCTCATTATCATATTGTATCTTTGGATTAGGCGTAGTAATAGTGCCTGGAATGGACGTTAAATCAATACCAGGAGAAGACGTACCACCAGTAAATTGAGACTGAGTTGTTTGTGCATTCTGGCCTTTAACTTGACTTGCTTGCTGAATGTTCAAGTTAACGAGGTCTTCAATAGGGTCACTCAGATACTGGACAGAACTTCCATTAGTTCCATAAACACCCTTAGAAGACAGCCAAATCATTGTAGGAATGCCTGTAGTTGTACGAACTTGAATAGAACGGTTATCCACACACCCTACGCTTGAAGGAAGGGCTGAATAACGGAATTCATCGCTTGTAGTACCAAGGATGCTTCCAAGTGTATTACGATTAAACACCCAAGGTTTATCGTTATACACGTACAATCCAGTTGTAGGATCAGAAGGATTACATGCAATTCTATTCTGTGGAGGAAAGATATTAGGCAATCCAGCCTGAGAGAAATAAATAGCAAATGGATCACCAGGAATACCAGCAATCCAAATTCTGTCTAAGTGTGCGATGATGTACTTAAACGCAGGAGGTGTATTATTAGTCGTAGGAATCGATGCAGTGCCAATAGAAGCAGTATCACTAAACGTAGTAGCAGTATTATTGGCCACAGTACCAACCAAGAGCCAAACCCCATCAGTGTTATCTCTGTAGATCTTACGTGCCGTAACCCCATACCCACCAATAGGCAAACTCGAAAGGTTGACCGTTTGGTTACCAGGCGTTGTAGTAATTGTGCCAGTCGCAGGACCACCGTTTGACTCCTCTAAATCGTAATAAAGAAACGTAATCTTATAAGTGTGTCCACCAGCAGGAATGTTTCCACCAGCAACTACAGCACCAGTAGGAGCAGTAGTAGGAGCTTGTGCGCCCATTACCTTTGTTTGTGGAACAGTGTACGCAACACCACCATACGTAGATGTTCTATCGTACACTTGAGAAGGATTGATGCCATTCCCAAAGTAAACTCTGTCTTGATAATTAGCAAATTCAAAGTTTCCAACAGAAGAGTACCCTGCTGTAACAAGCGTGAATGTACCACCACCAGAAGAAAAGCGTAAATTACCGTCATCAACTTCTAAAAGATGATGCACACCATCATTAAAGATCGCTTCATATTGATCTTTAGGTGGTGCAGAAAAAGCAGTAGCATTATAGTCAATTCCACCAGAACGCTTTGTGATAATACCTTCAACCGTAGTATCAAAGTTCTTGCTTTCGTTAGTTAGTTCATCATAGCTAACTAAGTCAGAAGTGCTAGGATACTTAGTCTTGATTGTACCCCACTGCTTATTAGGCAATTCAACGTTAACTTTTTTCATTGTTTACTCGCCCCACGGATCAGACTGGGGAGATTGTTTAATTTCTAGCCAGTCGTTTAACCTAAGAGTGTCATTAACAGCTTTATTAGTAATTTGTTTAGACGCATTGTCTTCTTGTAACACAAAATCAACCAATCCCATACTTATTGACTTTGTAATATCTTCAACTAAGACAATAGAGTTTTCATAAAAAGCTAAATCAATAGCATCCGTTATATTAGGTTGCATTGAATTAGGAGGTAGTATATTAAGTTGACTGTGCATATTTAGCTCGGATATAGCTCATTAACTTTTGCTTCTACTTCAGCTAATGAAGGAGCAGTAACACTAGGTGTATACCAAACTATCGTAGAATAGTCACTGCCTGTAAAACTCCATTCTTCACCAGGGCGTAACTCTCTAAGGGCGTGTGAAATTTGCATTGTGGTCATTAGATTACCTCTTCAAGAGTAATAACAGCTGTGCCTAAAATTTCATTAAATGTAGCAGTAGAAGCAGCGTTACTAGTACGAATATACGCTGCGTATGTGGTAGAAGACGTTGTTGTAGGAGAATCAATATACGTTATAGACGCTGGTACGGCTAATGGCGTGGTAGTACCGCTGTTTCCAACAGCGACAAATCCAACACCGTTAGAAAGGTCAGTAGAATTTCTAAAAGCGGTTAAATAGCACTGTCGCTGAATATTTCCGATAGCTATCACTCCTGTGATAGTCACTTTAATTTTGTGGCTCGTAGATGTAGGCGTAATGCTCGCACTTAAGTTCGCAGTAACGAAAGTTGTACTAGTAGTGCTCGTAGTGGTTGTAATAGTCGCTTGTACAGGAGCTTGCGTATAGTGCAACTGTTCATATCGCACACTATCGCCATTGGCCGTTCCTGCTCCAAGACCAGTGAGCTTGTTCGTACCCATAGCAAGGTTAGCACCAAGCGTTTTAGACCCGTTTATAGTCTGTGTGCCTTCTGTCATAACAAACGAAGCATTGGCTCCAGGATCAGGGATAGTAACTGTTCGAGACGTAGAAGGTGCTGTAGCACTAATAGTTGTAGTGTTTGTAACGCCTAGCACTAACTGATTCGTGGTATCATTCTGAACAATAGGGTCAGTAAACGTTTTTGTTCCAGCAACTGATTGATTTCCAGTTGTTTTAACTGTTCCATCAATCTGAGTTTGTATCGCACTAGTAACGCCTGACAAGTATCCAAGCTCTGTAGAAGTAACTGTTGATTCAACAATAGCTCCTCCACTTGAATGAATAACTTTATCGTTTGTTAGAGCTGTTCCTGAATTCGTACCACCTTTAGAGATAGGGAAAAATGTAAAAGCGTCATACCAGTTTGTTAATCCTGTTAAATCTTTAAAGCGTTGTGCAATTTGGTTAAAGCGATTTAAGATACTAGTTGAAGTCGAAGTAGGCGCAGTAGGAGTAAGAGCAGAATTCACACCAACCAAGTCAGTTTCAATAGCAATAACTTCGTCTTTAAGATTGTTATGGTGTCTAGCAATAATGTTATGAGACGCTAGCGCACCAGATAGATGAGCAACAGCCGTAGTGCCATCAAAACCTCTTGTAGCTCCTAAGAAGTTAGTAGCATCAACACTCGTGTAGCTTATAATTTCAAGGTCAACCGTGACTGTTCCAGTAGCAGGAAAACCAGTCGTTGAGCTGACAGGAATAGTCGTATCTGAGTTACTGACACCAGCTGTTAGATTGGTTGTCTTGTTATTTACTTGAATGTAAAGCGTAGAGTCGGTAGACGCGCTTGTAGGATACTGTGCCATGTAAAACTCCTGTTAAAAGCCTATTTTTAAACTATTGATACTAATATACTAGACATTAACCCTTTTAAGGTCTATTGTTGCGAATTACAGACTTTAAGAAAGCGTTATTTGCCACGTAAGCTGAAGACTATCTGATGCGCCTTTATTAACTACAGCGAACACCTGTCTAGCCATCATTGTACCAGCACTAGACGCAGAAAAAAGCCCTGCTTCCGTGATAGCCCCTGTGTCAACCCCAGGACCAAACGTAGCTTGATTTTGCCACACATTCGTACTATTAGTTAAGTTACCAGCAGACCTTGTACTAAGCTCTGTCTGAAGAGACGTATCAGATGCAGAAGCAGCACTAGCACCAGTTCCTAAACCGACGTAACGCATAAAATAATCAGACTGTGTGCTCTGTGTAAGCCAAGCAGCTAAAAATGCTTTACCAACAGTAACTACGACATTGTTAATGTCTCGATGTTCTTTAAGAACGCCATTAGCATCATACAGCTTAATTGTGATATGCCCTTTTAAAGGACCATCATCTTTTAATATCATTTTATTTCTCCTGTTTACAGAATCGGGAATGAATTGCTACCCGTAATTGGCATACCCGACTCTATGTCTAAGCTGTACGCCTGGTCGCCACTCTGTTTCTTTACAAATCTACGTCCTTCACCAACATAACGAATGTACTCAGCTTCAGCTGCTTGTGCTAAATCAAATTCTTTTTCTTTGCTCCAAGCTTTCCAAAGCATGAATTGATGTAATGCGTCAGACAAGCTATCATCAATGTTAATCTCTTGAGCTGGATCGCTTATTGGAATGGGTTTAGACTTAAACCACAGCTCCACCGTAGTCACAATGTCAGGAGCAGAAGTAAGCCAAAGTTCTCTACCCCAAACAAAGTATTGGTGTGGAGTACGAAACTTAGAAGAGTCACTAACGTCACGAAAACTAGGATTTTCTTGAAGCATCTTCTCAAGGTTGGTAGGTCTTAAACGTCGAATGTTTGCCTGACCATCAGAAATAGCATTATATGTAACGCCTTTAGCTGACAACCAGTTACTAGGCAACGGATAATTCATAATGCCAATCTGTGTCTGCATCGTTGCCTTGCCTTCAAGAATACGAGTCTTGTTTACAAAGTCTTTCTCACCACGATTCAATAGAGCCAATAGTTCTGAATCGGACCAGAAAGCTCCAATGGTTTCAACTAACTCTCGTCTAACGTCGTTGATGATCTCTTGAGCTTGCATAATTACCTCATTTACTTATAAAAAATCGTAAAGTTGCCTGGACCACCAGAAGTGACGTAAGTAAGTCCAGTTGTAAATTCTTGGTCAAATGCAAGCCAGGAATCAGCTTTATTAGAGTCAATAATAGTTACCAAAGTGCCTTGTGCGCTAGTACCATCGTATACTTTGATAAGCGATCCTGCATCTCCACGTTGACCAACTAAAATGTGACTGATAAATCCACCGTCGGATTTAAGTGTCCTTGTTTCATTAACATCGTTGCAGTTGTAAAACATGTTATTCCTCTAACCACCAAATAGTTAGCATTGTGTTTCTATTTGTGCCATCTGGTGTTCCTGTAATTAAAAGGTCTTGATTCGCTGCAAAAGTTAGCATTCCGTCAAAGTCACTGGCATAACCACTACCAGTTGATCCACCAGTAGCAAACCATGTATCTATCCTAGTTCCTACTGAACTTGTTGTTGGTCCAGAATAAACAAGAATTGCTGAAGCTGCTGCACCAGCACCTCTAGCAAGAGAAGTAAGAGTTTGTGATGTTCCTGTCGCTGTTACTGTTGGAGCTACGTATAACCGATAGTATGCAGATACAGCAACGGTATTTGTAAAATCTGTTCCAATCTCAATAATCCTCATAGTCTTACCACTTCCAGAAGGATTGCGAATAAGAGCCATATTCGTTTGTGTTCCACCAGTAGGTAGATTAACATCAAATGACGCAGAATACAGTTTCGCTTTATCCTGGTCTGGAAAAAGACCAGGAGAAACTTTAACACTTCCAGTGGAATCTATAACAGCAGCATTCCCACTCGTTTCATTGATAAGTTCTACTGGTGTACTGCCTTGTAAGCTTGTAAGATCAGACACGGTTAATCCCCTTTAGGTTGCTTGTCAAGTTTTTCTTCAGCTTTACTTGACAACCATTTATCCGCAACAGTTCCACCACCTACTAAACTTGCAGCAAGAATCATACACGTCACCCAATCACCTGATACGATCAACTTCTGAATCATAAACAAGTTGGCAACGATAAAGACCCAAAGTCCAAAGGCTACTTTGCGTGACTCTTGAAAGGATAATAGTTTAAGAAATTTCATAAAAATCGTGGTGTTTTTTGACTATTTGTGGTTATCGCCTCCACAGCAATTTACAGGATTAGTTGTCTAATCCGATGATTGTACTATAAACATCTTGCGCCTGATTTTCGCGGTTTAAGCGAATTATACGAACTGTACCAGTTGAAGTGCTAGGAATTTCAATCGGAGGATCGAAAGTAAACACACAATTTGGATCAGTAGGCGTTGTGAACTGAACACCTTTAGTTACTAAAGATGCAACAGGTCCAACTTGAAGCGTGAACTTGCCTTTACCAGATGCAGAACAAATGACGCTTTTCAGCTTCATTGTACTCGTCACGGTATAGTCATGGTTCGACGTACCAGCAGCTGCCACAGCAGCACCAGTATTATAGTCGTTCACTTCACCAGTGATAACAGCATCAACTGATTGAACGAAGATCGGATTTGTGAGACTGTTCGCAGTTGTATTCGCACTGATCTTAACAGCATCATCAGTCAAATTCAAATTACGAATGTCGAGATCTGTAGCCGTAACTGTTACGGTAGATCCACTCACATCGACTTTATCTGTTGCAAACACCAAATCTCGAATATCAAGATTAGTTGCAGTAACTGTGACCGTTGATCCTGAAACGTCTACTTTGTCTGTAGCGAATACGAGATCACGAATATCTAAGTCAGTAGCAGACACGGTAACGGTATTGCTAACGTTACACCAAAGTCTACCAGTACTATCAACATTCAACGTTGCATAGTCACCATCAGCACTAACACCAGAAGCAGCAGTATCACGTCGTACTGCCAACATCTCTGTGCCGATATCCCCTGTTACATGCGCTGTGTCTTCTGCGAATTGTGTATTACTAGCTCCACCAGTTACGGTGACGTTAAGGCTACCATCAGCGTTAATCGCAAGAGTGTCTGTACCATCAGACAGATTTACGAAAATCGGATTGGCAAGCGTATTAGCGTCGTTGTCTCTGGAGATAAGCGTAGGTCCAAGAATATCTGCCATTTTATTACCTCTTCTCTAATTAGAGAGCAGTTGACTCAACTGAATGCTTCAGTCGTTCTTCTGCTTTAGTTATTTCTTCAAGCTCAGCCTGTGCTTTCATTAACGCATACTCTATTTCAGCCATTTTACCCTTGCGCAAGTCCTCAATAGCCTGATTCAAGTGTACTATCTTTGAAATTTGTTCTTGTTTCTTAATTTGGAGCCATTTCAGCTTCATTTCTATCGTTTCAATCGACTGATTGATAGGAACTGGAAGTGAAGATCCTAAATCGCTCATTTTATGCTCCGTAGACAGTAGCATCGAAGTCTTCAAGATGCCCTGTATAGTAGTGTGTCACTTTCACATCTAAAATATCACTCAAATTCAGTTGTAATGGACTCGAAAAGCTAAAATCAATGCTTCTATCAGGACTAGAACGCTTCGTTTCGATCAGAACGGTGTTCAGAAACAGCCTGTAAGAGCCGTAAATGGTCCCAGAACAGCTTATTCTGGTAACTTTGGTACTTCCTGTTGCTGTGAATGTGCAAATCGTTGTAATCGTTGCATCAGGAACAGCTGTAACACTTCCCCCTGCCAGTGGCAAGACGGAGTTAGGTATAGCGGAATCGTCAACATCCACATGAACATGAAGATTGCCCTGTGAGTCGGTTTCAATCCTCTTTGTTTCATCTGTTCCACGAACGTGACCTAGTAGTCCAGGCTGTGCTTGCCTAGGAGATACAGCAGACTCATCACCGTTCAGGTCAGGATTAACTGGCCTTTGTGCGCCCACTGATTACTCCTTAGACTCGTCTTCTGTTGCTTCTTCGTCAGTTGTTTCTTTAGACTCTTCTTGTTCGTCAATTATACGTTCGCGCATTTCATCTAGAGTCTCTTTACGAAATCCTGCATCAACGTGTGCTTTAGCTGCTTTTCTGAAGGTTACTTGACCTTTTTCGATAGAAACCACTACAACAGGGATTGTAATTGTACCAATCTCACCCACTTTTAGCTCTTGGTCAACTTCACTTTCAGACATATTAAATTGTTCGAGTTCTGGCTTATCCATTTTGACCTTCCTGTAAAGCTGATTCTATCTTTTGTTTAACAGACATTAAAAGCTTATATTGTTTCATGCTAGTTGGCATTGGAATAATAGCCAAAATAGACAGTATTTCTTGCAATCCTGTTTCAAGCGTGTAACTGGCTGGTGAAGTCTCTCTAGCCTTAGTCTGAAAAACCTCTACTTTTGCTTGTGGATTTGCTTTTCCACTTTTAAAATACTCTTCACCAGGATCTTCAACTTTACTTACAATCATCACCCTATTAGCATTATCTTCTTTAGCCTTACATTTAATGCAAGTAGTAACCCCATTCACTGAGAGTTTTGGACCGTGCAATTCACATACGCCTAGTGGATACCCCATTATTTCAGCCATTACCGTATTTCCCCTTTTCGTTTAAGTTCCTTCTTCAAATCTATGACACCCATAAGCTCTTTTTCATCCATGTAGTATGGATTGTAAATACCTGTTTCATTCATGAGCTTTTCAACACTTCGTTGTTTAGCTTCTCTACGTCGCTTTTGAATAGGATCTTCAAAGTGCTTTACCCTGTCATTAGGACTATATTCTAAGTGCGTACTAAATACCCGTTCTGCATGAAAACGGTCAACTAAACGACGCTTAATCAAAATTCGTAATGCTCTACGCCAACCACCCTTTTTAATGCGCCCATCGGCATACCGTTCTTGGTACTCAGGAACCCAATTCTTATCTATACCGCAAACATCCATGTATTCGCCGTTCTCAACAAAGTAAATACCAGCTGGTTTTGTAGCGTCATCTCCACAGAAAATCTTAAGTTTTCGATTAAGTTTTCTCAGCTTCAGTTGAAAATCACTTGCCATCATGTGAATACCTTTCAAATTGGTTGCAGATTACGGAGTCGCGCCGTATTGGTATGGTTATGAGCCATACAGGATATCTCTACCCTCCATCTGCGAAATTTAAGTCTTGGAGCTGAAAGTAGGACTTGCACCCACAACCTACGGTTTACAAAACCGTTGCTCTGCTAATTGAGCTATTCCAGCTCTAAGACCTAATTGCCTTATTCCTGCTCACAAGGGGTTATGAGCAGGATAAAGCAACTACTATTATTCAGCAGCCGATCCGTGATAGATCTGGACCGCACGAGCTTGCTGCAACACTTTCGCAGCCAACACGAACTTCCAACCAACCGTAGAGAACATATTCAACGGATTGGACGTATCTTGTGGTCCTGATTCTTTGCGAATCATTTCCATTCCCTGACCAGAAAGCTCAGAGATAGCATACGCATCTCGACCAAAGATATAAGCATGGAACGTCTCATCTGTCGCACCTGTACCAGTTCCGCTATTCGTAGACTGAACGAGGCGAACGCCATACACCATGCCCACTTCGTCACGCATAACTTCTTCTGGCTTAGAGTACTTCATAACATCAATGAACGAACCAACAGCCGTATCAGCCTGAAGATCAAAGTGTCCAGCAGGATGAATCAAACCTTTGTAAAAGTTCTTTTCAAACCCAGGAACATTTGCTTTGCGAAGCGTATAAACCGCTTTGCGAAGTTCAGCAGCTGTTAAGGTCGATGTATCCGCAACAGTGATTTCAGAAGCAGCTCCACCAGCGAACTGATTCGTGAAGTTTCCAGAAAGAGCCGCACGAATGATGGTGTCATAAGACAGCGCAGCGTTGTCAGCCAACTCATCCGTAATTTCATCTGCAACAGGATTGATGCTCTTCCATTGCAATTCTTTGGACATCTGAACGTATTGACCATAGGTCAACGGTTCAACTGTCACTTCTGTCGTACCCACGTTTGTAGCAGCAGGATTTGTGTTTTCGGTCAACGGAGTTGTGATAGCCGTTAACTTATTCAGTCTGCGCCACTTCATGAGCGTACCGCTGTTTTTAGGAAGCGGTTTCTTGGAGCCTAAATCCTCAAAGTGCAACTGAGGAGTCAGACGCTCCAGCCATCTTTTGTCATAATAAATACCAGTGTCGGTAAATGTATTACCTACAGCGGTAGAAATACCAATTGTATTCGCCACGTTAAGTCACCTCTAGGTTTATTGTCCCTAGATATAAGCTTGCTTAGTCGTCTGAAACCATTCCTTGAGCAATGAAATGTTTCCGCAACTCAGCCGCACTCATCTTACTAGGATTGGCAATGGTTACATCGCCGTTCCCACCACCCGCTACAGTCGTTGCTGACTCTTTAGCGAGAGCAGCTTCAGCTTTCTTTTGGCCAAATTCTTCAGCCTTTTTAAGAGCTTCATCGCTGTGTTGAGACTTTACCAGATTATACAAGTAATCGTACACCTCTCCAGTTGACCTGGTATACACTTCTTCAGGAACTTTCCCACTGTCTGCAAGCTCTTGCATTGCTGCTTTAAGCTCACTAAAGTTCGGATAGTTCTTTTCATCGCGCTCACGCTTCATAACCTCAAGGTTTGCTTCAAGAACAGCATTCTTTTCAGCAACACTTTCAAAGGTCTTCTGATACTCTGAACGCAACCCGTCTGTGTGTTTCTTCAGGTAATTGTCTAAGGCTTTCGGTCCAAGTGTCTGTAAGTCTCGAATGAATTCCGCAGGGTCGATAGGCTTTTCAGTCGCTTTCGCCAATTGTTCCGCAAATTGCTGCTGAGCTTGTTTAAGGGACTGGAGTTCCTTGGTAGTCATTCCGTAGTCGCGCTTAAGTCTCGAAAGTTCTTGCGTTGTCTTGGTGAACTGTGGCCTTAATTCCTCATAACTCTTGCGAAAGTCTATTTCAGGTTGTGTCTCAGTTTCGCTTTTTGTGGCAGGGTCTTTTGTAGCGTCTTTTGACGGCTGAACACTAGCACTACTGGTGTCGGTCTTTTCAGCTTGTTCTTTGACAGGTTCAACAACAGCTGTCTCTGAGGCTTTCGGATTTTCGACGATTGGGTCCATTTGTTGTCCTTTATTTAAGGGCTTATTCCGTTGGGAGGCCCTGATTTGCTTCTAAATCTTCTTCACGAGCCATGTCTAAGAACTTTCTGGCATTATCGCCTTCCACAACTCGCTTTTTAATCAAATCCAATGCTTCGTTGAGTTGCACAGCACGAGTACGAATCTTTTCCGCTTGTACTGCATCCTGGCAAGTCAACCATTCTTTCTTTACGTCTTCAATCTTCAGTTGGAGATCTTTGTGCCAAATGTCAAACCCTGGATGATTCATAAACTGACGCATAATCATGCCAGCTTCAGCTTTTGCTTGCAACTTTGCTTTCTGTGATTCTTCCATGTTTATTGCGGTTGGCTAGGAGCACCAGGAACTGCTACAGGAGCTTGTGTACCGTTGTTCTGGACCTGTGCAGCAACACCCTGTGTGTCTGTACCACCTTCCCCCTTCATTTGTTGTACGATGTTGGCCATAGGATTTGGAGCTTCAATATCATCAGGATCAAATCCCATCATTTTCCAAACACGCTGAGCAAGCTTAATGACAGTGGCAGGAGTGAGAGCATTTTGGAACACACCCATGAAGGAAACAATCTGATTGATCTTGCCTTCTTTACCCACCATGTCTGAAATACCAATCATGTGAAATTTAACTTCTGCACGAATCATGTCAGGCGTAACTGCACCATCAAACATAGCATTGCCTTCTGTCATGCCTGTTTCTTTCGCCACATCCTCAGAATCAAGGAACTGTAGGTTCAATTGGTGCATCATCCGTAACATCTTTTTGATGCCCTCTTCAGTGAGCTTTGCAGCCACACCAAACTTCTCAAGGGCCTGACCAATAATGAGCTGAGCACCACGCGCTGTACGGCCAAGTTTGCCATTATCAGGAATACCCTGAACGGAACGAGGCACAGTAACGTTTTCAATATCAGTTTGAACGATCTGAGCTTCAGCGTACGCATTGTTCGTAACGTCCTGAGTATCCAGGCGTTGAACAGCTTCCATATCATCTGTAAGAACTACGCCATTTGGAACAGACTTAAGCGTGTCAACATCCACATCAGCCATTGTGTTAATCTTCCACATGGAATTCAAGGCCTGATTGATGTTATCTAAACGCTGTCTACGCAGTGTATTCAATTCGTGCTGCAAAGGAATGACTGGCTCAACTAAACCAATACCAAACCACTCCAAAGGAACAGGCACTAAAACGTCTTTAACGATTGGCCGTTTCTGGTGATGGAAAGGATTGGCAATAGCTCGTGCCATGACCTGACGGTTAGCAATAACAATCAAGGCCTCTTCTTTAATACCATCGCCGTCAATATCGTACTTACCCCAGAAAGATAAAAGCTCAACCATTCCCTTAGACCAAACAACAGGATCAGACACGCCACGAATGGCATACCGATTCACACGCGCAGGAATAAGACTTTTGCTTTCTTCGTCTAAGCGTACATCATCGCCGTTTGCATAGACAGGATACTTGCCTTTGCACATCTGTTTATAATCATCTTTGGAGATGAACGTACGAATGAAGATACCTTTGCCATCTTGTTCATCTTTTGCACGAGGGTCAGGATAAACGTCAAGAATATCCAGAACGTCTAATTGTGGTCTACGCTCTGTTACTTTATATTCTTTCTTTTCTTTCCAACCAACTACACGTTTGCCAAGTGTGAAACCAAGGAATGTGACATCTTTCATTACAGGTACGCGACTCCACACCCAATTACGTTTTACCAACCAGTAAACGTACATATAAGTTGTGCCGTATAAAAGTTTCTGCTTACAGAAGTCCATAAACTTCAAGAAGAAGTTATTGCGCGTCAGCTGATACAATAAAAGCTTCGTAATGACTTCAGCTTGTGGCGCATCTTTAGGATCGTCAGGAACTGTTTCAAAAAACTCTTCCTGGTTAAAAATTAAACTAATAAATTTGGCAATGGCTGTTTCAATCGTTTGAAAAACAATAGGAACAAAGATCTTTGAACGTGTTGGTGTCTTAGAAACGAAAGTCAGGGAAGACAAGTACAACCTATAGATCTCATCCCACAGAGTCTCATAAGGTCTACGCCACTGTTCCCACTTTCCGTAAAGACCCATGATCTCATCAAGAACATCCTGCTGCTTAAGACGGTCCCATCCAGCCTGAATAGGCTTAGCGGTATCATCAAGCACAGTAGTTTCTTCACCGTGAGGATCTTTTTTATTTTCTTTCAAACCTGGTTGAATGTCATCCATAGTTTTATATCTCTTTGTTCAGTCGTTGCCTATGTGTTCTTTCTGCATGGCAGTTTGCACATACAACATCACACTTAGAAATTTCTTCTACAATCAACTTCATTGATCGCATTCGATTTAACAGATCAGCGATTGTATACTTCTTATCCTCTGGTTTTCTGTGATCAAACTGCATAACCCACGGTCCAAATTCTATTTTACAGTCAACGCAAGGCTTTGATTTTTCAGCGTCAATAAAACTTTTGAATTTTAGATACCGCTTTTTATTATAAGCCAGCTTATTCTTCAGAGTAGCCAGTCCACGCATTAACATTTTCCCCTAATCGCTGCATTCTTGCTCTAACTCTAGCCTTAATGTTAGACCTAAGCTCTCTAGACTGAGGATAAACAGATCCTGCTGTTTTATCCACATTGAACGCATACCTGAGAGCGTCCATACAGTGATCGTTTTTCTTAACTGGTTCGTCTTTTACAGCAATCTTTATCTCGTCTTGCTTCTTCCAGTGATAGTCCACCATCTCAGTGACAGTGTTTTCAGCGCGTTTTCTAAAGAAAAACAAGCGATTCTGCTTTAACAGCTCTGTAACACGCTCAATTCCAACCATGACGCGCTTATCTGCTTGCATAACACCCCTACAACCATAATAACGTTGTAATTCCGCTATGTTTTGTGCGCCTTGGCCGTCAGCTTGAACAAATTTTAATGCTTCGTTATTCAAAAAGTGTGCGAGTTCTCGCAGCAAAAGACCCTTCTTAAAAAATTCACGGTAGACATAGAACTTGTGGGTAGCAGGATCTTCTGCAATACACACAACGGCTGTAGCAACCGACTGTCCAAAGTCCAACCCACCAAACCTAAGCCAATGATCAGGTATATCAAACGGCTCTACTACGTGCATGTCAAGGTCAAAGTCCTCATATACGAGGCCTTCCAACCTGGTAAACTTCCCACAGTAGCGACGTTCAAACAATGCCTTGGCCATACTTGCCCTGGCACGTTCAAACTCCTCTTTTGGGAAACGTGGATTGGCTATGCTTTCCCACGTAATCAGGTCTATATTTGGATCTTTTCCGTACTGTCTATAAATGTCTTTATAGTACCAATTCGGCTCATAAGGCGTTGAAGTCATCAACACCTTTCCAAATCCCTTATCGGACCAAATCGCTGTACGAGCTTGAATGATGGTCCAAACATCCCCATCCATCTGCCCTGCCTCATCGAGCCATGCGCCTAAAAGCGTCATACCCTCAATGTGATTTGGTATATCAACTGACCTTACAAAGATCCTACCACCAAAGGCAAGATCGTACTGCTTTGCGCCTTCTTTCCAGATACCCCAATCTTTAGGGAACATGGGCTGAAACTCTTTCAGCGTTGAGGCACGGATAATATCTAAAGTTGGCGCAGCTATAAGCCAATCGCCGTGTAATCCGAGTTCATGCGCTTTCCAGATTTGGTCCAGTAGCCATATCGCACCTACCGTTGTTTTACCGCCCTGAATACCTGAGCTGGTCGCAATAAAGCGACACTTGCTGTCAAGTACTTTTTCCTGGCCTGAATGTAGACTTAGCTCCATTGTAGCTCTCTTTTTAGGCCTTTGGTTGTTAATGTCAGGTACACTAACAAAATTTTGTATTCCCCCTGGATTCTTTGGACGATAAGGCTGTCCAAAGCCCCGCCCACCCTGAAAATTTTATGTTCAAAAGCGCATCTTACATTTGCGCCCAATTTCTAGGTGATCTTACATTTCAGTTCATCTCTGCAAATGAACTGGAAAGTACTGTCTACCTAGGCTTACAAATACCCTTATGTGTTACACACTTAATGGCCACTG
>Ga0137446_1000002_pt1 | contig 33215 bp, 25 predicted proteins | sample EasRivERMGT357_2_FD_102315 | JGI IMG/M metagenome (GOLD analysis project Ga0137446, IMG submission 102315) | Soil microbial communities from meander-bound floodplain in the East River, Colorado, USA - East River MetaG ERMGT357_2 | ecosystem: Environmental > Terrestrial > Soil > Floodplain ... | reverse complement strand
GTGTGATTACCTAAATATGTCTAAAAACTAAATATATTTCTATATTTAATGGACTATCTCATAATTAATAGGTTAAATATACTGCCATTAACGTATTAATTTTTAACATATAGTCTCTGAGGATCCTACTAAGATATTTATCCATCCGTTGGTTTCCTGCTGATTGTCTTATTATAAGAGTTTTCAGCAAATGGTTTAATTTTAAGAGGGCACATATAAGCACCTATACTGTCTAAATTAAAGATTTACAATTATATATCTAATCTAAATTTGATACTTATATTTACACTAACAGATCTCTTACGAGTATATGATTTATCTCTACTTTCAACATATTTAATACCAAAATGTCCATCAATTTCAGTAAAACCTGTAAACCAACTGTTATTTGTAAACTTTGAACTATTTAATAAACTTTATGATATATCTAGATAGTATTTAATATTAATAAATTTAATCAGATCATTAAATCTTTTATTTTTTAGATGTTCTAAGTTTACCGTATTAAATTTATAAAAAGTATAATAGTACTTTTGTCTCCAATAATATAACGTGTTTTACCTATAATTTAAAAACGTCACGTCCTACATTACCCAATTCTGATTGGATAAACGCGTACAAACCTAAATTATTAATATGTGAAATAAAGACTATTCTAGGTTTAAGTACTCGGTTTAATGTTGTAATACCTAAAGCAGGAAGAGAAATATGAGCATCTCCCTCCAAAAGATCTGCTAAATAATAACCGAAATTATTATTGTTTGTAATATAGAATAGTTATTATTAGATCTATAAATATTTAGAACTTTATCTACGTTTTTGGTTGAAATAGTTTTAGCTGTATTTAAATTATAAATAGACAGTATAGTACGTTTTAATCAAAGTACCCTCTGATATTATGTCACGAAATCAAAAAGACATTGATACTACTAAAGATAATAAAGCTAAAGTCAAGAATAATTTAGCATTAGCAAAACCATGAAATGATAATACAGCTGAAGTAGTAAGAGTTAATAAACTAATACTAGTATATAATGGTCAAGGTGAAGGAGAAACTAAATGAAAAGGATGAGCCTGAAAATTACTTCTATTTAAATTAGACATATTAGATTACTAAAACGTTAACTAATGTAACTTAGTGTATAATTTTTAAACTAGCTAAATAATATAAGAATTATACATAACAAAAGAATTATACATACTAAAGGAATTATAAAGGAATTATACATAATAAAGGAATACCTCACTTTATTAAGTTATTTTTAACAAGTTTATTTACTTAGGCTTAATAGACCAAAAAGTATTAAAATTGTAATACTGTTATCAATAATAGACAAGAATGGTAATAAAATATATAAGATTAAACCGACTAAAATATAAAGAGCATAAGATGTAACTACACCAGTATCAAGACTAGATATATTTTTACTTAGGTTAATTAAACCTTTTTCTAAACCATAAGGACCTATTAATTCAATAGAACCTTTGTCTAAAATTTTTGTTGTTTGACCACCTAAATTTAAAATAGTATCTGTTATATAATTATTGTAAAAAAATTCAATTAGGAAACGTTGATTAAGGAAACCAAATAAATTATAACCAAATCTTGATAATTTGAAATATATAAGAGCCTTAGGAATAAATTCTGAAAAAATTATAGCCAATCCACTTAATGCTAAAGTAAGTATAAATGGTAACAATTTAAATAAAGTAGGTACAGCAAATTCAGTATCTAGTAAAATTTCATGAGAAGGATGTATAAATAATGCATTATCAGCAAAAAAATCAGAACCTAACCCTATAAATATGTCCTTGGTAATATAACCAAAGAATATTGAAAATATAGCTAATATAATTAAAGGTAAACTCATAAAGATATCACCTTCATGAGCATGTTTATAATTAACTAAAGGCCCATTAGGATTAGCTAAAAAAGTTAAGTATAAAACTTTAACAGAATATAGTGTGGTAAACATAGCTCCTATAGTAGCTATAAAATATACAACTGTACTAGAAAAATAAAATTGTCCATATGCAGATTCAAGTATAAAATCTTTAGAATAAAATCCTGTCATAAAAGGGAAAGCTACTAAACTAAGAGAAGCTATTAACATAACTGAGTATGTTAAAGGTAAGAAAGGTCTTAAACCACCATATCTTCTAAAATCTTGATTATCAGCTACAGCATGTATTACTGAACCTGCTCCCAAGAATAATAGTGCTTTGTAAAAAGCATGATTAACAAGATGAAATAAAGCTATATTATAAGAAGATAATCCTATCGCTATTACCATCATACCAAGTTGACTCATAGTAGAGTAGGCTATTACCTTTTTAATATCTTGTTGAAATAAACCTATAAGTGAACTGAATACAGTGGTTATTGCTCCTATTCATAAACAAAGTATTAAAACTGTTGAACTGTATTCTATTAGAGGTGATGCACGCATTAAAAGATATACACCTGCAGTTACCATTGTAGCAGCGTGTATTAATGCAGAAACAGGAGTAGGACCTTCCATCGCCATAGGTAGTCATACGTGTAGACCAACTTGAGAACTTTTAGCCATAGCTCCTATTAATAAACATATACCTACAATAGTAATAATATTTTCACTTACATAAGGGGCTAGTGAAAATACAGTAGAATAATCTATGTTACCAAAAGATCACAATATAATAAACATACCAATAGTTAAAAAACAATCACCTACTCTGTTTGTTAAAAATGCTGATATTGAGCTTTGGTTTGCTGCTATTCTAGTAAATCAAAAACTAATTAGTAAATAAGAACAAATTCCGACACCTTCTCAACCAACAAACATAAGTAAAAAATTGTTTGCAGTTACAAGTATAACCATCATAAAAGTAAATAAACTTAAATAACTGAAAAATCTTTGATTATGTGGATCATGACTCATATAACCTATAGAATATATGTGTACTAATGAAGAAACCATTAATACAGGTATCAATATAGATACTGTTAAAGAGTCAAAGTGAAAACCTCAATAAACATTAAGGGATTCTGAATCAATTCATTTAAACAGTTGAATTGATACAGGTATATTGTTAAAACCTACTTCAAAAAAAGCTAGTATAGCAAAAAAGGTTGTTGCTATTACAGAACTACATGTTATTAATTGCGCTCCATTAATACCAAGTTTTCTACCAAAAAAGCCGGAAGCTATTGATCCCAATAAAGGTAAAAGAATTATAGTTAAATACATTATTTAAATTCTATAGCTACACTTCCTCTTAATCTGTAAAATGCTACTAAAATAGCTAAACCTATTGCAGATTCTGCACCAGCAACAGCTATAATATATATAGCATAAGTTTGACCTAAGATATCATCAAAACTAAGTGAACTTAATAATATTAAAAAAGTAATTGCTAATAACATTATTTCTAATGATATTAGCATAAGTATAATATTTTTTCTGTTTAAAACAAAGCCTAATATTCCAATTAAAAATAAAATTAGTGATAAATTCATAGTGTTTTCTAAAAAGATAATACTTTTTTTTCCTTTTTTTTTTTCTAATAGATTTAAAACAAATCAAATGAAATATACAATTTTTAGTGTATCTAATCTATATTTCTACTAAAGATATTATTGTTCTCTAAGTAAAAATTTTACTAAACCTAGGGACTTTATTTTTTATCCTTGACAACAAGACATATAGATCCCACCATAGCCAATAGAAGAATTATAGAAGTTATTATAAGCCATACTGGGTAGTTAGTATATATAACATTACCTATGCTTGTTATATGTGAACTTTCTCATAAGGAGTTGTCCCATTGTATAGATGTTGCACAACTAATACTACCACTATTGTTAAAAATGTTATCACTATTATAAAAAATATTAAAGATATTATTTTTTTCTACGAAATAAATAACATTATAAAAACTGTCTGATACTGTTTTACCAACAGGTAGAATATTATACACATAATAATAATAAGATAAACCTACTAATATACCTAAAGGTATGCTGTTGCTGCTATCACTTAATAATTCTGATATTCTTACATTTATTAACATTAAAATAAAGAGAAATAATATGGATACTGCACCAATATACACCAATATATAAGATAAACCTATAAAGCTATTACCTATTAATATTAAATAAATAGCTATACTTGTAAATAAGACAATTAAAAATAAAACGGATAAAATTGGATTTTTTGATATAATGACGTATATACCACACAAAATAGCAGCTAAAGATAATATATCCAAGGATATATCTTTGTAGCCATTCGTCATAGTCTCAACAATAATCATTAAAGTGTTCATTTTAAATTTTAAACAGAAATAATAAAAATTTTCTAACACAACACTATTATTAGAATAATGTTATTCTAATAATGTTTTATGTTCTATATAATTTTTTTAGTCATTATATGTTAATAAAAAAATTATTGTGTGTACTTAGTAGAACATAAATATAAACCAAAAGCAATAAACAATATAAACCAATAGCAATAAACAATATAATAACTGTTTACGTTTAATATACTCAGTGCTCCTTGTTCTATATAGGGTTTAGGTAATGTTACATTGTTATCAATTTCTAACATCCTCAGCTCTTCTATAAATTTATCTATTATCAAATAATTTAAGACTCTAATTTATTTAATCTACCTCCTTTACTTTTCGTATTATTATAATCTGAATATTTACCATGTACGGGATTTTTTGTGAAGAATTACCTTGTGAAGATTCTGGTTTATTTATTTGTGAAACATTTTTTTTTCTCCTACTGTACTATTACCATCTGCATCCATATACATAACATCAGGTATAAATATAGATGGTATTGCCACAATAGTTAAAATATTATTTATTATTAGTGAGTATATTATCTAATATAAGCCATTTTAGTAAAAGACATGCCAGTAGAATACTACATGTAATGATTATAGATTTAAAAGTAAAATCTTTTTTTTAAGATTGATATAAAAATATAACAATAATAGCTGTAAACATATTTATTCCAAAATAAATATAAAATAAATTTATATCTAAGTTAAAGCAAATAATTAAAAAGTTTTTTACAAAAAACTTCTACTAGAAAATAAACTAGAGTTTACATTATTAACAAAATAATATGGAGTAGGTATACTTCTACTAGAAAATAAACTGGAGTTTAATACATTATAAACAAAATCATATGGAGTGGGTATTTTAAATATTTGTCTAGATTCTATATTTAAAGCATTTTTACCATATTCAAATACAAATCCTATAGTTAAAAGTAGGAAAAATATCAACATGACTACAAGTCCAAATAGGGTATTAGTATAACCACTTACTACAAATGGGTAAACTAAAAGAATTTCTAAGTCAAATAATAGAAAAAGTAAAGCAAATATAAAAAAAGAAATGCTGAACTGAGTTCTATTTTGACCTAAAAATGAATGAAATCCACATTCAAATACACTATCCTTTTCTTGATAAGGATTGTGAGGCGCAAATATTAAGTTAGCTATTAATAAAATAAAAGCTAGTATAAAAATAAAAAAATAAAAAAAAGTAGAACCAGTCACTTATAAATTAAATGTTGTTAGAGCTAGAATATTAGCCATACTTAATCACTCGTTAGGTCTCAATATAAATAGTAAAATAACTAATGTTAAAATAGAAACAGTAATTGTTAATGAACTGGACAATACAATATTTTCACTATCAAAAGGTATTTTTGTCTCTTTATGCTCTCTAGCAACAGGAGAGAGATCTATAATATTATGTTTTTCTAGTTTTATATCAGTATTGTGTTTTTCGAGTACTATATACCTGTAAAAATTATAGCTGTTTACTATGTTTTCTAGTTTCGCTCTATTTTCGACATTTGCTCTTTTATTTTCGTCATTTGTTGTTATATTTTCTGATTCTTGATCTTGTACTTTTTCTTCTTTATCTATGTTAGTATAAGAAAATTCAGTATTTAATAAATATTCAGTATTTATTAATAAATTTTCAGGTTTACTAAAGTACATATCTTTAATTACGGCTAAGTAATAAACTGTGCTTATAACACTTGTAATTATAGCTATTAAGACCATAAATATATAACCTTTATCTAAAGCAGCACTTAATATCATCATTTTAGCGAAAAATCCCAATAAAGGTGGTATACCTGCAAAGGAAAAAAGTGTTATAGTTAAACTTAAAGCTAGAATAGAATTAATATAAAAGTATCCTTTTATTTGGCTTATTAGTTGTATAGGAGAGTTATTTTTATCCTGTAAATTTAGATATTCTTTATTTTTATTTGTATAATTATACAGAGAAAATCCTATAGCAATTAATATAATAAAGGCGTTTAAGTTTGATACAGAGTATTGCATTAAGTAGAAAAAAAAGGATTGAATTGACTCTACACTATTAATACTTAAAGCTAAAATAACAAAACCTACATGAGATATAGTACTATATGCATACAACCTTTTTATTCTAAATTGTGTTAAACCTAACACAGAGCCTATTATTAAAGACAGTAATGAACTCAGTAATAAACTAGTAGTTCAGGAAAAATTAAAAAAAGATTTACTAGTAAAATAAACTAGTTCCAATAAAAATATAAATATCGATATTTTAGCTATAATTGCTACAAATGCGGTTACTATAGTAGGAATAGCATCATATACATCAGGACTTCAGAAATGGAAAGGTGCAGCTGATACTTTAAATAGAAAACCTACAGCCATTATAATTAGGGAAAGATGTATAAAATAAGGTTTATATCAATATAAAAGATCTGCATTTTCACTGAAAACTAAGTTAGGTATATCATATATACTTGTAATTATATACAAACTTTCTAGATTAGTAGAACCAGAATTAGCATATAACAGACTAGTAGATAATAATATAAAACAAGATGATAAACCCCCTAATAAAAAATATGTAAGACCACCTGAAGTGGCCAATTCCGAATCTCTATATATAGCTGATATAATGTATAAACCATAACTTTGTAATTCTATAGATAAAAAAATAGAAACTAAATCACTCGTAGATATTAAAAAGAAAGCACCTATAAGTACGAACAAGATTATTATAGGGTATTCAATGATTCTAAATTGTTCTCCCATTTTACCTATTATTTTTGTTTTATAATATATAAAAACATATCTAAGTCTATGTGATAAAGATAAATCTTTTACTCAGACTTTTCTAGGATAGAACGCTGTTAAGCCCAGTATTATAGTACATAATAAGCATAAAAACATGTTAAATACTTGTGTGTTAGATGTTACATGAAATAAACCACTATAAAGTCCAATTCCACTTGCTAACACAGAGAGATAAAAAGTATTATAAGCAAATAAACTAGAAATAATTATAAGTGACATAGCCACTCTTGTGTAAAGTATAGTTTTATCACGTCTTGAAGTAATAGAAACAGATAAAAGCATAAAATTCAAACAACTTATTAACACAACAAGAATAAATTAAATAAGTATACATGATTTATTATTAAGAATATCTTAAAAATTCACATAAATTTTTCATAAATTTGTTAAAAAAAAGGTAAAAATTATATCTAGTTCTAATACCTTATTTTCACATAAGTTCATTTCACTTAAAGGTAAAAATATATCTAGTCATAATACTTTATTTTCATATAAGTTCATTTCACTTAAAGGTAAAATTATATCTAATTATAATACCTTATTTACACATAAGTTCATTTCACTTAGTTTAAGGAATAAGTGATTTGAACACTTAACCTCCCGTGTGTAAAACGGATGCTCTACCAATTGAGCTAATTCCTCTTTTTTTTTATATGTTGTTACAAAAAAGTAGTATAAATAAAAAATAGTATAAATAATAAAAAATAGTGTTATTAACCAATATTTAAAATAGAACTATTATATTAATCAAAATTGATAATAATGGCGTGTAAAGTATAAAAAATACTTTAAACTCTTATACAGGACTCGAACCTATATCCAAATATTAGAAGTATTTTGCTCTACCATTAAGCTAATAAGAATTTTTTATTTAGTTAGTTTTAAAAGGCTAACCTTTTAAAAGCCAATTATAAAGTTTATAGTAATAATATTATAAATGTAACAATTTAAATATAATAATTTATATAATAACTAAAAAAGCTTAAAAAAAATATAATTGTAACGACAAATAGTTCATAAAGGTAAAATATAATTTATCTAATAAGCAATTATTAATGTGGTAAAAAGTAAGATGTAAGACATACCTACAATAGCGTATAGAATTATAAAAAGCATACTTTAGACAGTTTTTTAAAGTATTTATTAAGTGACACCTATCAAACGAAGCATATTTAGGCTAATAAACACTAAACACTACTTTCAGCTTTATTGAAAAATAAACTGTCTTATATTTATAGAATTAAAAATATACTATTTTCAAAGATCAAAAGTATTAAGAACATACTGAATTAAAAATAAAGTAGTAAATATGAACAGTAGTAAAAATAAATTGTAATAAATATATTAAAAAAAAATATATATTAGAAATAAAATATATTAGAAATAAAATATATTAAACTATATTAATAATAAATTATATATATTATACCATATTAATATAAAAAAAAAGAAAAGAAGAAATTTATTAAGTAAATAAAAAAAAAAATAATAATATGCGACTTAGTCTTACCATCCGATGAAAAAGCGTGTATAAGATTTGAACTTATAATGATGAATCCGTATTCCATTGTTATACCATTTAACTAACACGCCTATTTTTAAAGAATCTGATTACTAAAAAAAAAATCTTTTCTGTATATAGCTAATAGACCCATTGCATAAATTATTAATATTTAATAACTGACGTTTTTTTATAAGTTATAAATATAAGTAAGTTATATTTAAATCAGTTAAAGTATTCTAAAAGATATTTTTTTTATATAAGTTATAATTATACGCTATATTTAAATCAGTTAAAGTATTTTCAATAATACTAGTGATAGGTACAATTATTAAAAAATGAGCAAAATATAAAACAGTACTTAATTGTCCCAGTTCTATAAATGGAGATTCTACATGTTTAGCTCCTAGTTGTATTAAAATTAAGAAATTAGCCACAAAGATATAGAAAGCTATTTTACTTAAAGGTCTAAATTGTATACCTCTACTTCTACCTAAATCAGTAAATGGCATAACTAATAATATTAATATAGCTGAAAACATAGCAATAACACCTAATAACTTATTAGGAATAGATCTTAAAATAGCATAGAAAGGAAGTAGGTATCATTCTGGAACTATTGCAGGAGGAGTTTGCATAGGATTAGCCATTACATAATTTTCACTGTCACCTAAGACATTAGGCATAAAGAAAACAAATAGTGATAATACTATAATAAATAAAAAAATTGTAATTAAATCTTTAAATAAAAAGTATGGAGCGAAAGGTATTCTATCATAATTACCAGAGACACCTAAAGGATTACCAGATCCAGCACTATCATGTAGTGCTATTAAATGCATTAAGGCTAAAGCCGCTAATACAAAAGGTAATACAAAATGTAAAGAAAAGAATCTGTTTAAAGTAGCATTGTTTACTGAAAATCCACCTCAAATAAACTCAACTATATCTTGTCCAACTCAAGGAATCGCACTCATAAGGTTAGTAATAACTGTTGCACCTCATAAACTCATTTGTCCATAGGGAAGGACATATCCCAAGAAAGCTGTAGCCATCATTAAAATAAAGATAACTGTACCAATAGTTCATACTAAAGTTCTTGGAGCTTTATAAGATCCATAGTATAAACCTTTACCTATGTGTAGATAAATTAAAAAGAAGAAAGCTGAGGCTGTATTACTGTGTAAATAACGTATTAATCATCCATTATTTACGTCTCGCATAATATGCTCTACTGAATTAAATGCATCCAAAACACTAGGATTGTAATGCATAGCCAAAGTAACACCTGTAACAATTTGTATAATTAAACAAAAAGCTAATAAAGAACCAAAATTTCAGAGATAACTTATATTTGAGGGCTGTGGTGAATCTATCATATATGAATTTCCCATCTTTAATAAAGGATGACTTTTTAAAATTCTCATTTATCTAAAACTCTTTTTTATCTCCTCTACCTAAAAGTCGTATCAATAAAAATATTTTTATTGTTTTTTATCAGTTTTTAGTTACATTTAAGTTGCTTATAAATAAAAATAAACAGGAAAAAAAGTTTATATTTTTTGTTACCTTATTTTTTTTTTGTTACCTTATTATTCTCTTTTTAAATGGTTATAAATAAAATATTTGATAATACGCAAATTAGAAAACAACATGTTTTTAAGTGATCTTAATTTTGAGGTGATTGAGATGTATAATTTGCTACATCAATATTGCCAGCTTCGTACTTAATTTTTTTTTTGCTTTAGCATACTTATCTTCCATTTTCGCTTCTAAAGTATTTATTACTAAAGATAAACCTAATAATAACTATGCAAATCTCAATGCATTTCTAGCTCTAATAGATGTTCCGCAATTTGGGCTACATTTTCCTGGAATAACTATAGACAATGCAGCCTCCATATTACTAATAAAATTGTTTATTCTTTCTCATGGTCAATTAGTATGTTATTTTTTTTTTTTAATATCTTTATTATTCCTATAATAAAATTATTTAACAGTACTAAAAAGTTATTTAACTGTACCATAATTGTTATCCTTTTCTATACCTTTTTAATATTAAACACTCAAAAAAATGTTATTTTTAGGTATATAATCCATAATTATAATTATAAATTAAAGTTGAAACTGAATAATGTATACCATCCAATACAGGACCAGGATATATACCTAATAATATAGTAAATACTACTAGCGTAAGTAAAACAAAAAATTCTCGCTTATTTATGTCAGGTATATTAACTAAAAAATATTTTGAAAATGTACCTCCATATGCTATTCTATTAAACATAAATATTGTATAGGCAGCACTGAATATTATTGATGAAGAAGTAAATATACCTAATAATGGTAATCTTTCAAATATACCGTATAAAGACATAAATTCTCCCACAAAGTTAAAAGTAAGAGGCACTCCTGCATTACCCAAACACAAGATAAAAAACAATATTGAAAATAAAGGCATCATTTGTGCTATACCTCTATAATATGTAATTAATCTAGTAGAAGATCTATCATATAATACACCTCCAGCACATATAAATAGACCAGATGATACAAAACCATGAGCTAGTCCCAAAGTAATACCACCTTCAATACCTTGTATTGTGTTACTAAACACACCTAACAAATATACAGCTGCATGAGATACAGAACTATATGCGATAAGTTCTTTTATGTCTATAGTTCTTAAAGTACTAAAACTAGCATATATAATAGTAATAACACCTATTAAATATACTATATATGTATAATCTAAAGAAGCTTTAGGTAGTAATGGTAAGATTAATCTAAGTATACCATATAAGCTTAATTTAAGTACAATACCTGCTAATATTATACTACCACCCAGAGGTGATTCAACATGGGCTTTCAAAAGTCACGTATTTAAAAAAATAGTAGGTGTTTTTACTGCAAAAGATATAAAGATACCATAAAATAAAAATAATTGTACAAAATAGTTAAAATTAGTTTTGTATAATGCATCAAAATCAGTAGTACCCATTATAGAAGACATAGTAAGAATAGATAATAATAAAAATAAAGATCCTAACAATGTGTATAAAAATAGGTAAAAACTAGCTCTTACTTTATTATTTGAACCAAATAAACCTATTAGTATAAATAAAGGGGGTAAAATGCTTTCAAAAAAGATATAAAACAATAAAATATCTAATACTAAAAAAACAGCTAATAATAATGTTTCCAATAATAATATTATAATTACATAGGATCTTATATTTTCAGAAATTGAAGATCAATTAGATAACAGAGCAATTGGTATTATTATAGTAGTTAAAAGCACAAAATATATAGATAAACCATCTACACCAAGATAAAAATCAAAGGAGCTTATTTCATGATATTCTTGAACAAATTGGAACTGATTACTACTAAAATCAAAAAAAATGAATAATAATAGGGAAATAAATAAATTCAATATAGATGTAGATAAAGCAGTAAATTTGATTCTTTTTGTGTTTATAACAGTTGGCTTATCATAGATGGTTGTATATATAATAAATATTCCTCCTAAAGGTATTAATAATAAAAGTAAAAGTAACATAGTATAAAAAGTTATAAATAAATATTAAAATTCCCGCATTGTTGTTTTTGTTATATCTTGAATTTTAAAAAATATAAACAAAAATTGCTTTGTAACACCTTATATATCTATAAGGTCTGAATAAATTACTTTAGTAAAACCTATAAGAATTATATAAAAATAAAAAGGTAAAAATACGAGAAAAAAAATAAGAAAAGGAAAAAAGGAAAAAAATAAGAAAAAAAAAGAAGAAAAGGAAAAAAAAATAATTATTCTAATGATCATCTAGCATATCTATCGAATTTCGGTAGAGACAATTTAATCTCTATAGCTCTAATTACCTTAACTATTTTGTGTTGTGAATCTTTCAATTCTACAAGGAATTCCTCCAACTCGTCACCCACATCTAAAACTATGATTTCCTAACAGACTAATTTTAGGAAAAATTCCTTATCAAAGTCCCTGATATCGAGTATTAGCAGCAAATAATTTAGCTTTTAAACTAACTGTTGAGAAGTATAGCTATGTAATGAAATATTATTATCTTTCATTAGATCCTTAACATAAGTTATATGTATCTCAAACATATTTTTATTTAACATATTTTTATTTATTATACCTAACAATAAAATAAGTTTTGCTGTATCATAAATTTAAACTACTTTTTAAAACAATATTTATAATCATCACACTTACAATATTTTCTTAATAGTTTACTTAATACATTTAATTGTGTAATAAAAGTAAAACAATATAATAAATAAAACTATACTAATAAATAAAAAGGCTAAAGATACACATAAGTTAATAATTAAAAAAATATATAATAGTACAACACATCGCAATAGTGTATTTAATTTATTTATTCAAGGTATATTCATGTATGTTTTTATAGCTCTAAAGCATCTTTAATGTAGCTCTAAAGCGTCTTTAATATAACTACATGACAATACTACAAATACTTGAGCTTGTATAAACGCAATACCTAATTCTAGTCCTGAAAATGCTATAATAAAACTTAAAGGTAATAAACCTAATAGGAAAAATAAAATACCTGAAGACATAATATTATAAGTGAAACCACTTAAAATATTTAACAGCATATGGCCTGAAAGCACATTTGCTGCTAATCTTAATCCCAATGAAACATTTCTAGCTAAGTATGAAATAAATTCTATTAAAACTAGAAGAGGTAGTAAACCTAAAGGACAACCTGCTGGTACAAATAAAGAAAAAAATTCCAATTTGTGTATTTTAAACCCTAAAAAAGTCGCACCTAAAACGATAGTGAAGCTAAGTGAAAATGTTAATATAAAATGGGAAGTAGAAGCAAAACTATATGGAATCATACCTATCAAATTGTTAATTAAAATAAAAATAAATAAACCATAGATAAATGGAAAATATATTTGGCCTTTTTCTTTATTAATTTGGTTAATAACTATACTTTGCACAGTAGCGTAAACAGATTCTTGAACTATAGAAACATTGTTAGAACTTAGTTTATCATAATTGCAAGATAGAATGTTTAATATTAAAGATGTACCACCAGCTATTATAAGATATAAACCTATATTTGTTAAAGAAATATGTAAATCACCTAATAAAGGAGCATCTAAGCTGACAAGGTCTCTTATCTCAAATTGATCTAAAGGGCTATTTGTTTCAATAAAAGGCATAATTTTAAAAGAATTTTGCATAAATTTAAATGAATTTTGCATTAGATTAAAAAGAAGGCACAGAAAATTAGCTAGCAATAAAAAAGCAAATAAATAGTTTAGACATTCTATTAAATAACTATTTATAAAAATATAAATTTTTTAAAAAACTTGTTTTTTTTTCTTAAGTAGATTAAGGATTTCTCAAAGAATAATTACCCATATTAGCTATGCTACACTATCAAATAGACAATTCTTTCACCTTCTAAATGTTTCAAAATCAACTAGCCAATCTGAAAAAATACGACCTCCTATGTTAGTTTGTTCTGCTCAGGAGTAATGTAATGTTATTCCATCAAAGCATCTAACTCCATAATATCCTCAACATCTTGTTCTAATCTTTCAATAAATTGATTTTATTGATCCTAACTAATGCCTTCCGGGATAAGATTGGGGCAAGTCAGTTACATTTATGCCATAAAAATAAGATGATATCCTTTAATCGGTTTAATATATGGAAACCTCTCTGAACATTGTTATTTAAATTTTTGAACTTCTCTTGATATATATTAATGGGAGTTTGTGGGACCTCTCTTAAATCTATTAACCTACTTACTAATACCCGTAATTGACCTACCTTTACTGAAATTATATCATTTTTTATGTTAACTTATACAGCTCGTCGCAATAAATCTACCATAAAAGCAACCAAGTTAAAAAATTCATTCCTACGTCTAGCTAAAATTTAAATAAAGTCAAATCATCATACCATTTCGTTCTATATTATATTTTTATTTTATTACATTTATAATAATATAAGGATTGAATAAACTATAGAAAATGTTATGAAACTCTGTGTATAGTCATTTTGGATAAGATAATGGGGCTTCATCCTTTATAATACCTTATAAAGGTCTAGGAACGATCCAGATATTAATCATTACAACGGGAGGTGCGTTCCGAAGCATTTATGACTGACCTCGACTGATCGCCTTAGAGTTGCATCAGAAAGAAGTGTAATAACTTTTTCATTTAGTTTAAGAGGATACGTGTTTATTTCAATATAATGAATTATGAAAGTTGCGTTGTATCCCTTAAAGAGGGATAAAAAGTAAAATACAAAATTTCATAACACAATTTTTACACCCAATCTAGAAATTAACAAATTATTACACTTACTATTACCAAATTAAAAAAAATGTATTTTCAAAATTGGAAAAAATATTATTAATAAATTAAAAATAGTGTAATAATATTACAGTTATTATTAAATTAAAAATAATATAATATCTAGGCCGCTTCCAATCTAGAAATTATAAATCATTTGACACTATTTAAAATTTATTTTAAAAAGCGACTACTAGATTTTAGTGAGCCATTACCACAGTTTTCTCGTTTTTTAAATGATAAGCTCACTCATACTTAAGCTCCTAAAACTAAGACAATAAATTACATCACATAGAAAACATAAAAGTACCCTTAGATAGATATATTGACTTAAAAATCCACTTATATTTAAATCTAAAGTTAATATTGTATTACAATAATCTAAAAAAATTATTATACCCCTGCCCCACACCTCATTTATAATTCAATATTTAACAACACTTTTCTTTTAGTTGTATACTCGCCGGTACTTAAAAGTGATTATAATAAAATCATAAATTACCAATCAATTTGTAATAGAATAAAACAAAGGATGATAAAGATTTTCACTCTATCTGATCCATAAAAGAGGAAATAATTTTTCTATCTAGGTGAAAACACCAAACAGGTATAAATGAAAAAGAAAAATAATATTTATAAAATTACTCCTTAATTTATCATTTGTTATTCATCTTAGATTTAGTAAATTAAAAAAAAGAAAATATTAATAAATTAAAAAGGATAATTTGTATTTATCTTATAGTTAATAAATTAAAAACGACAATTTGTAATCATCTTATAGTTAATAAAATTTAAATAATAATTTGTAATCATCTTATAGTTAATAGATTAAGAAAAAAATAAAAATAAAAAGTAAAAAAGAAATTAAAGTAATGAAGAAAAGCAAAAAATAAAATTATAATAAAAATATGTTACTAGGTATTATTTCAAAACTATATAAAATACAAGGTACTAAAATAATAAAAGCAATAACTAAGGGTAAAAGTACAGTTCAACAAAATGACATTAATTGATCAAATCTAATACGAGGAAATGATGCCCTTACTCAAATAAAAACAAAAATCATGATACAAGTTTTGAATCCTATAACTATACCATTAAGCATACCCTCTATTAAAGGGTCAGATAAAAAAAATTCATTATCAGTTCCATTAGATGTAAGATATAATCAAAAATTAAAATCTATATATTGTACTAAAGATATTAAAGGTATAAAATTAAATAAATAACCCCCTAAAAATAAAATACTAATCAATATACAAATAAGGACTATACTTGCATATTCAGCTAAAAAGAAGAATACAAATATAACAGCAGCGTGTTCTGTCATAAAACCACTAACTAGTTCTGATTCAGCCTCAGCCAAGTCAAAAGGAGCTCTGTTTGTTTCTGCAACTGATCCTATAAAAAAAATTATGAAAATAGGAAATAAAGGTATTATAAATCAAACAGCTCTTTGAGCTTCTATATTTACGGATAGATTTAAACTACCTGTTAAAAATATAACTAATAAAATAGCAGAACTTAAAATTAACTCATAACTAATTAATTGAGCTGTACTTCTAAGTGACCCTAAAAAAGCATATTTAGAATTAGCTGATCATCCCGCAAGCAAAATTCCATAAGTGGCTAAAGAAGACACTGCTAATATATATAATATACCTAAATTAAAATCAGCTATAACTAACCCAGGACCAAAGGGTATTACATTATAACCTAGCAATGAAAAAACTAAAGTTATAATAGGACCTAAAAAAAATAAAACTATATTAGCTTGTGTTGGGGATACATATTCTTTTAACAGAAGTTTAAGAGCGTCTGCAAATGCCTGTAATAAACCCAGATAACCAACAATATTAGGCCCTAATCTTCTTTGCATACTGGCCATTGTTTTTCTTTCAGCTAATGTAACAAAGGCTACACTTAATAATACAGGAATAGTAACTAGTAATACTTCAATAATGGAAATCATTGTAGGTATATATAACATTTTAATTTAATTAAATAAAATTTTATTAGAAGACACTATACCACATTATATTTACAAACTTAATTTAGATTACAATAAATAATAAAATAAGCTGCTTGTTTTTAGAACTAAAAGACAGATTTAGCAAAAATCAAAATATTATTAGTATAAACAGATGATTACTCTAAAAAACTTATAAATAGCAAAATTATTATTATTAGTTTTAATTTATAATTTTTTCATTCTTTTATTTATAAATAAACTTAGACGGTGAATAATCTTGTTTTTTATATTATTATAAATATAATTAGATGGTAAAATGTTTACTTAATAAATCATTAGGATAATTATAGCTATGTCTTGTTAAATTAATAAATATTAATAGTAGGTTGATAAAAAATTAATGTTAAACTGTCATGGTCCGTATTTATTATTATTATTTTATAATTTAGTATTTAACATGAAAAATAAAAGACCAAATAACAAAGTGAAAAAAAAACTAAGGTTTTATACCCTGAATTTGACAGGATATTTTTTGTGGCACATACAGTTGTTTTACTTACCAAGTTATTAATATTAATATAAAAGACTAAGATATTAACTCCTTTTTATGCTATATAGTATTAACACTAAAAACCCAAATAATAAAGTAGCAAAAAAGTACACTAAAAACTTAATAAAAAAGTAGCAAAAAAAGTACACACGTATCAGTTTTACAATTTAATAGCCAAGTATAAGTATTAATGTTTTTTAATCTAAAATATAAAGAACAAAATTTATTAAGTAACAAAATTTAAAAGCAACTAAAGTTTAAAATTAGTATTAAAATTTTTTTTTTAATTCAATCCACATAAATCGGTAGAAATCTATTCTAATAAAAAAAATTTTTAGTTAATATTTTTTAGTTTTGAAGGATAAAAATGATTTTATCCTTCACAAAAGGCAGTTAAAAAAGTAATGGAATATGATCGCTGATTCATCATTATTACTAAATTCGACCTAGGAAATTCAGCCATAGCAGCTTCAGCCCTAGCAGCTTTAGCCTTAGCAGCTTCAGCCCTAGCAACCCTGATATCAAGAGCTTTGCCATATTACTCCAGAATTATTTATCGTAAACAATCTAGTTTATCGTTGTTATTATCTACCTTTTCATCAAATTGTTTTACAATTAATAAATTCCGGTAATAATTTGGGAGAAATTAAAGATATTATTGTTCTCTAAGTCAAAGTAAAAATTTTTCCAAACCTAGGGATTGTAATACTATTGGCATTGAACTATGTAAGATACCACAAATTTCTGAACATTGCCCATAGTAAGTACCCTCTCTATTAACCAAAGTAGAAACTTGATTTAATCTACCTGGATAAGCATCACATTTTATTCCTAAAGTGGGCAATGTAAATGAGTGTATAACATCTGCAGAATCTATACCAAATCTAGTGTGAGTTAATTCAGGTAGTGTTACTCTGTTATCAACTTCTAACATTCTCAGCGCTCCTTGTTCTAAATCGGTTTCAGGTATTAGATATGAATCAAACTCTAGGTGATCTCCATCTACATCAATAAAATCTGGATATTGGTAACTCCAGTATCATTGATGAGCCTCAATTGTAACTGATAAAGTGGGATCAGTCACTTCATCCATTAAATATAATAATTTGAAACTTGGAAAAGCAATCAAGATTAAAATTAGTGCAGGAGTAATAGTTCATATTAATTCTATTAAAGTACCATGGTTAAGATATTTATTACTTATAGGGGATTTATTAAAGACGTAATTTCTTATAATAGATTGTAATATTCAACCCACACTAAAAAGTATTATAACTAAATAGTACATAATATTATCATGTAACTCTACTAATGCTTCCATTTGGGGACTTGCACTATCTTGAAAATAAACTCCTCAAGCTCTAGGTGCATCACAGTACTCAGAGAAAAATTGAATATTTAATAAATATAATAAATAAAACATAAATTAAAAAAAAAAAAAATAAAATCCTCAAAATCTGGGTATGGTTTGCTATGGGTAAAAAACCAAGATCTTTAATTAAAGACCTTTAATAAAAAGATCCATTATTAGTATAAAAACTAATAGAATCTATAATTATATAGAATACTAAAAACCATTAGTATAAAAATTAATACAATCTAATTAAATAGAATACTAAAAATACCATTATATAACTACTTATAAAAATTAAAAAAATTTAGATTTTAAATAAAAAAGAAATTTACATTAGTTATAAATAATTTTTAGTCAATTAGTATGAAAACAAAAATATCTAAAACCAAAAACTATGATACAATATTATTAGGATACAACTAAGCCGATTCCTGTTTATGCATTATTTAACTTTACAAAGGCTTAATAGAAGGCTTGTTAGTTCGCAATCATATAATACAATAAATAAATATTTTATTTAATAACTTATTTTTATAAAATATTGTTTAATGATTTCTATTTTCTGTTAAAGACCAAAGCTTTGGCTATTTTTTATTGTAAATAAAAATCTATGTATAAAGCTCCGGACTTCCCTATGTTAATATATAACACTATGCAACTTGTAACACTATATGTAAATTATTTAAACACTATATAAAACTATTGAACCATATAAAATTAATCCTAAAAAAGTAAAAAAAAAATTTAAACTAGAGTAGTTATTAAACTAATGATGTTAATTTTTATTTATCTTATTATTAATAAAATAAGTTATAATTAAAAAAAAATAGATTTTAAAGATTATAAAACATTTTATTAAAAAAATATAAAATATATTCTATAAAAATTAAAAAAGATGTTTAATGATTTGAAAAAAAAGTAACCAGCAAAAATACCATAAAGAAAAAAAAATAAAATAACTTGTATAACTATGATTTAATGTTTTTACTATTATAGCTTTTTAAGTAGATTTTTTAAGTAGATGGTGCATACATATATCTTTTTAAGTAGATTTTTTTAAAGTAGATTTTGTAAAATAGATTTACACCAAAGTACTACATACTTAAATAGATACAAAATAATAGGCTAATATTACCTATTATAGAACAAATTAAAATGTATTGTTTAATGATTATAACTAGCATTTAATCTTCTGAACTCAGCTACTTTTTCAGTTAACTGAGAAGTATAATTGGGGTTTTGGGCTTTTAAATTTTGCTCTATTTTTAAACCTTTTTCAAGCAATTCCTTAGCTTTGTCCCCTTCAGTGTTAACTAACCGATCTATAATACCTACCCTTGTTTTAATATTATCTACCTCAGAATCTGTCAAATTATCATTATAAAAAAAAAGTTCCATAAAACCTGTTGTATCTGTTTTTGGTTTAACATTATAAGATAAACAAGTATTATTAAATTCTATTATAAACCCTGAAAGTTTAGGTAAATGATAATTTAAATCACTAATTATACCTGCTAAATCATTTAAATTACCTGCTAAATCACTTAAAGCACTTTGAAGAGGTAAATTTACAAATGCGTGAGGTTTAGGTGGACTATTCAAGCATCATTCTAAACTATTATAAGCTCTATTTAATAATGTTTGTAATAAATCACTGAAAAATTGAGGTTTTAATCAAGGATATCTTGAAACAGCTTTACCATAAACCAATTGATTATACACAATATATAAAAATAATCATGATGCAATAACAGATATAATAGAACCAAAACTACTTATTAAATTTCAACCTGCAAAAGCGTCAGGATAATCGCTAATTCGACGCGGCATTCCCTGTAGCTTTTTCTTACCAAATATAGTATAAATTATTTATACTATAAGTTACATAATAGTCACCAATTATATGGGTACTATATTTAAATCCAACAAAGAACCAAAAAATTTAACCTTTATAGGGTTCTCTACTAAAAAAATATTTATCTTTATGAACTAAACCATCATTAAGTCTTTTAATTAAAATAGCATAGCCTATGTTAAATGTACGAGTACATACAACAGTAGGATAAACACCTAATAGTTTGTAATTCTTCGTAACATCATAAACATAAATCATTTTTCTAGTTTTAGTTAAAAAAGTGTCTGTTTTTGCACGACCAAATTGCGGATTATTTGGACCTGTTTTATCTCTAGTACTTTGTAAAATAAACTCAGTTGATTTAGGTTTACCGAACATAGGATTTTTATCTCCTAATTTATTAGTACTCATTTTTAAAATATCTTCTTTTGTATGTTTATAATCTAAACTAGAACCTGCAATACGAAGAATATTTAAAACATTTAACCCATACGTTCTTAAAGCTCAATCTATGAAAAATTGTTCTCTTTCTAGATAAAAGTCTTTAGTAACAGTATGTGTTTTACCACAAATCTCTAGTATAACAACACTAAAATTATTGTGACCATATTTTAAAATATTATTGTAGATTAAGCTCTTTTTACTTAAAATAGAAGACTGATAATATGTAGATAAACGTTTAGCTCCATCAACCGCACTACCTATATAAACTTTACCTGTAATTTTATTAAATCACATATAAATAATTGTTTTTTCCTTAAAATCTTTAAGAATATTTAACTTAAATTCTTGAGCATCTTCATATAATTTAACATAGGTAGAAGGCAAAATAGGTCTTTTATTTTCAGAAGGTTTTTTTGGTTCTTTGTTAGAATTATTTTTAGACGATTCTTTAGATAAACTAGAGAATTCTGCCCTACTCCCAGGATTATTATAAACTGTATAAAAAATAGAGCCTAAAATAATATGTAACAAAGTATGTATAGCAACTAATAGCAAAACAATAAAAATAAAGAAAGGGGATTATATATATCTTTCTTTATTGTTGATATACATAAAGTAAATCAATTAGACTACGGCGTTCGCTTCTCCGTTGTGGATAACCCACTGAATCTTTTAATTCTATTCATTTTAATTAAATCATAAAGATAGACGGGTAATCTAATGAATAAATACATTACTGTATTCGTTGGACTATATCTTTATCCTTTATTTATTAAAGGATATATCACGTGTAATCTCTGAAGATCCTACTAAGATAATGATTGGACATGGTAGGACACCGTAGGGCATACTAACAAACCAATATATCCGTTGGTTTCCTGCTGATTGACCTAAGCCATATTAACCATGGTATTTAGGTTATCCCAGCATATAGTGATATGAAAAATATAATGTTACCATTATAAAGGGCCTACAAGTTGACCTAAGAAGTGTTGAGGGAAAAAAGTAGCATTAACTCCGATAAATAAAATTCAGAAATGGACTTTAGACAATAATATATTATAATCCAATCCTAATATTTTAGGAATTCAGAAATATCATCCACTAAATAAGGCGAATACTGCACCCATACTTAACACATAATGAAAATGAGCTACAACGTAATAAGTATCATGGAATGCAATATCCAGAGATGCGTTCGCTAAAACAACACCACTTAACCCACCAATAGTAAACATAAATATAAAACCTAAAGCAAATAACATTGATGGTGTTAAATGTAATGATCCACCATAACATGTGGCTAATCAAGAGAATATTTTAATTCCTGTTGGTACTGCAATTATTAATGTAGCTGCAGTGAAATACGCTCTTGTATCCACGTCTAAACCAACTGTGTACATGTGGTGACTTCAAACTACAAAACCTAATACTCCAATAGACATCATGGCATAAACCATTCCTAAATAACCAAATACACTTTTATTAGAATAAGCTGATATTGTTGTACTTATTATACCAAATCCTGGTATAATTAATATATAAACTTCTGGATGACCAAAGAATCAGAAAAGATGTTGGAATAATATAGGATCACCACCACCAGCTGCTTCAAAAAATGATGTATTAAAGTTACGGTCTGTAAGAACCATAGTTATTCCCATTAAAAAAAATTGGTAACTTAACTATTTACAAATTATAAATAAAAACTATGTAATTGTACAGATTATCTATAAATAAATAGGAACCAATATAATTACCAACTTTGTTTGTCTTGATCTACTGAACTAAGTTCCATAACAACAGAAATAAAATCTGGTTTCGTAAATTAATTTTTAATTTAAGGTAGATACTCAATATGTTTTCATATTGTTGGGACCATATCTTATTCCTGTAAGTTGTAAAATTCACCTAAATGATCTCAATTAAATTCTGTTCTTTTATTATTCATTTTTGATTTAATTTCTACAATTGTTTTTATATATTCAGGTTTAGTATGTTCTTTTCTCTCAAAAAAACCTAGTACTTTTACCCAATCTTTATAATTTAAATATTTACTAGAAAATAAGGGATACTTATTTAAATAATCTACTAATTCAAGATTAGCTTTTAAGCTTGTTGTTCTAACTCTGTATTCAGGCTTAGGTCTATTCATTCTAATTTCTTTAACTGTTGTTAAGAGAAATTCAGCTATTAAGTTTAAAAAACTTAAATTACTTTTTTTATTGTGATCGACTTGCCTTTGACATAATTCAAATTTACATTCAACTTTAGGATAATATGAACTTAATGTAGTCCTAATAGTAAAATGACCATCCGCATCTATAAACCCAGCAAGCCAACTATTAGAATTTATATCACTATTATCTAACCCTTTCTTTTGAATATTTAAACTTAATTTATTATTTAATCAATCAATCAAATTATGTAAAGCATGAATTTTTGGTGTTCTCATATATCCATTTATTAAATTAGCTATACAAACCATTCCATCATTACTATTAATTGTTAATACATAAGCATTAACTCCTTTTTTTTTACTTAAAGAACCATGTTTTAACTTTTTTTGAATCAATAAAGCCAAAGGTAGATCTCTTGAATCAAATACTAATTGTATAGAAGAATAATTTAATTTACCTTTTAAAGATCTTTCTAATTTAGGTACTATTATAGTTCCATCACCTTCAATTAATCCAGCTAAATAAGGAGCAAATTTAGGATTTGGTTTATTATAACTAGAAAAAGAATCTTTAGTGTGAATATTACTACACAGAAATTTTGCCGCATAGTCTCTAAAGAGCAAAAGAAAATTAAAACTTCTTTTGTTACCTGCTGATTGAGTTATAGAATTTAACTTTTTCCAGCAATTAGGCAAATTTAAAGCCAGCAGAATAAAAAATATACCGGCTAATACTGGTAGAGATAATAAAAGTAAAACAGCTGTAATTACAACTGCTCAACCAAATAAAGCTAATTTATGTAATCTTATACCTGGACTTCTCATGTTTAAGATTGTTGTAATGAAGTTAATAGCTCCAAGAAGAGAGCTTATACCAGACAAGTGTAATCCAAATATAGCTAAATCTACACTTGGTCCACTATGACTTTGTATACCTGATAGAGGAGGATAAAGAGTTCAACCTGTACCTACTCCATTTTCTATTACACTAGCAAATACAAATAAAAATAAACTAGGAGGTAATAGTCAGAAACTTATATTATTTAATCTAGGGAATCTTTAACCATTTGACTTTTTTAGTCAAATTAAAAAAGTAATCGGTTACTTCTGGCATGCACTATGTTTTCACCCTTATAACTAAGGGGCCTCGCGTATAGTCTCTGAGGATCCTATTTATAATTTTTATTTAAACTACTTTAGTTTCCTGCACATTCTTACCATGTATACATAATTATTGCTACTAATTTTTGTTGAAAATACAAATTTAGATGTATATAAACTCAAATTAGGTGCCTATGTATATGTTAACTGGAAAATTTATTCCATTTTCGAAAGATTCTATGCATACAGCGAAGTAATAATAAAAATTTGCATTTTTAACGGCATTCCCTGGTTTAGGGCTTATATATTAAATTAAAATAATTATAGTTATAGACTTAAGCAGATAATTTATTTAAATGGTCTCAATTAAAAAAAGTTCTTTGTCTATTCATACTATTTCTTACAGAATCTGTTTTAATCAAACCTTCCTCTGTATAATGTTTATTTTCAAGTATTAATAGTACAATTTCCTTTCAATCTTTATAATCTAAATATTTACTTGAAAATAAAGGATATCTTGTAAAATAATTTACTATAATCTCCAGAGATGTTTTACTTGATGCTGCTAAAGTATAATATTCGTTCCCTGTAGACTTTTGTTTTCTAGTTAACAATTTACAATTAATAAATTCAGCTATATTTGTTAAAACATTAAAGTAACTACTACCAGTTACAGGGTCTAACATTCTTTGCTCAATTCTTAATCTACAAGATATTTTCCTTTTTTTTGCATTATTTTCTACTTTAGTATGTTGTACAGAAAAACTTCCATCAGAATCTATAAAACCACTTAATCAACTGTCATCTGACAAAGAACTTTCTTTTAAAGGTAATTTATCTATATTTGTATTGTGATTTTTATTTAATCAATCAATCAAACTGTGAAGTTGATGTATCTTAGGTGTTCTTAATTCACCATTAATTAAAGAAACTATTTTCTTTAAACCTACTACAGGTGAAATAACTAATACACAAGCATTGTCTTTAGGTTTATATCTAATAAATCCTGATCCTATTATTTCTAATAACTTTTTAGCTAGCGGTTCATTTTTTAAACTAAAAGTTATACAAAATCTTGGATTATGTTTTTTAATAAAATTAATATTTTGAATTCAGATATGTCCATCTCCTTCAAATAAACCTGCTAAATATGTATTTAAATTATTTTTAATTTTAACGTTATTGCTATAATATTTTTTATTTAATATATTCCCAAGGTAACCCTTTTTATTTGCCATATCTGGGCCACCTACTAGTAAAGGTAATAAGAAATTACCAAAACCTCCTATTAAAGCAGGCATAACCATGAAAAATATCATCAGAATAGCATGAGCAGTTATTATACTGTTATAAAGTTGATTATCTGCTAAATATTGAACACCTGGTCCTGATAATTCTAATCTTATTAACACAGAGAACCCAGTTCCTATTAAACCAGAAAATAAGGCAAATATAAGATATAATGTTCCTATATCCTTAGCATTGCTAGATAAAAATCATCTTTCTGTTCACATACTTATTTCAGACTTTTTTGCGTTTATAGTATTGTCTTGTTCGTTTATTGTATTTATAGAACTATAAGATTTTATAGAATCTTCTTTGTGTGGATTAAAAAGTGAACTATGCCTAATGCCCTCTTCCAAGAAACAAATTTTTATTATGCTTTTATAATACTATGCAATGTATTGCTTCTAGTTATCATATTTTATTAAAAAAAATTTTTATTACTTTATTTTAATAAATCTTTAAAGTATAAACAGTACTTTAAAACATAAGATTTTTATTCTAACAAACATAGTTTTTTTTTATAAACACCAAAAATTAAAAAATTTAATGGTATAAAGGTGAACAATAAACTAGTTTTTTACCTTTAAACTATTTTTCAGTTCTTCCACTTTTTCAACAAAAATGGGCAAACTAAAATTGTTTAATGATTCGTGTTAAAACCTGGACTAATTACTAAATTTTTAATTATTATATATAATTTATATTTATAATAATTCTAATTAACTTTGTATTAAAAAAAAAAAAATAAATAAAGATTATGCAAAAATTATCTTATTTATATTTAGTTAAAATTTAACCAAATAAACAATAATGATAAAAAAACACTATAAAAATTTATTTGTAATTATCACAAACAAATTATAATTACTAATAAAAAATATAAATAGTACGTGCAATTAACTATTGAGTGTAGACGGAAACCCAGTCCCTATATTGAATTAAAATAGCCCTGTCTAAGTTTAGTGGTTTAAAAAAAAAAAAATAGACTAAAATTAGTTTTTTATAATATCTATTACTCCCATTTTACCTAAGGGCTTTTTGTAAACTTTAATATGTTAAATTATAGCAAATAGGGGTTTAAATAATAAATTATCCATATGCTTACTGGTAACTTTATATCTTATCTAATATACCTTAGAATTTATATCTTATAATTTATACTTTATAAAATATGTTTTATAATTAATACCATATAATTTATACCTTAGAATTTATACCTTATAATTTATACCTTTAATTTATCAATCTTAAATACCAAATTTAATTTTATGAAAATTAGTCTAAATATTAAGCAACTTAGAATAAATTTTACGATGTTGTACCTTTATTAATTATAAATGTATTTAAAAAAGTGTTATATACGTTTAACAAAAATTAATAAAGGTAAAAAACACCAAATGTGATGCATAAACATAAGTTTAAAATACGTGAGATCTGTAAGCATTAATATATATACTATCTATATTTTGCTCTTTTCCATACCAACATTTAATATATATCCTATATATAGTATTACGGAATTAAAAAAAAAATATTAACAATAAATATGCAATAATTTATTGTTAACAGGGATAAGGAGGAATTGAACCCCAAATTTATGATCTGCAATCAAAATATAGAACCATCTATGCTCATCCCTTTTATAAACTTAAATATAATAAAACCATTAGCCAGGAGAGAAATTTGAATTCTCATTCTTAATGCATGAAATTAATGTTCTAACCAATTGAACTATCCTGGCCCATATTACTTGTGTTTTTTATATGATATTCTACTTTTATGTTAAATTGTTAATAAAACTATAAAAAATAATAGTATGAAAAAAGTAATAGTATTAAAAAAAGTAATAGTATTAAAAAAGTAAAGGTATTAAAAAAGTAAAAGTGTTAAAAAAGTAATAATATGAAAAAAGTAAAGGTATGAAAAAAGTAATAAAAAAATTAAAGGGAGGATACCCTGAATTGAACAGGGAACTTACTGTGCCACATACAGTTGTTCTGCCTATTGAACTATATCTTCCTTTTAATCCATCGAATTATAAAGTAATAGAAATTATAATTCGACAAATTTAAAAATAATAGTAATTATTATTTTTTTTGTAAGTACGCATTAAATTCAAGCTTAATCTTCGCAATCTGGGTTTAACATAATCTTGTCTTTACTTTTAACTTATCATTAATACGTAGCTTACATTATTTCGTGATAACTGAAAGTAACTATCGATCAATATAACTAACAGGGTATAATAAGAGTTAGTTAAGAGTATTTACATCTATATTTCTACCCTTATTCATTCCAGATTTAATACTCTCTATTTTTTTGTAATCGTCTGAAGTTAACGAGGATTTTTTCATTATTGTAGAAACTATACAAAAATCTTTATAATCTAAATGCTTACTAGACATTAAAGGGTGTTGGTTAAATATAGGTATGATTACTTTAGCTATATCTTTGTGTTTTGTTACAATAAAATTAACTACAGATCTCTTGAGATCTTCTTGTATTCTACCACAACCTAAGAAGCCTATTAAGTTTTCCATTAAAATTTTATCTCTTAAGTGTTGAGTAATTTGAAATTTTAAGTAAACTGTTTCTTTAGTATTATTAGAATAATTTTTTTGTTGATTTACGAAAAAGCACCCATCACCATCTACAAATCCTACTAATCATTCTAGATTAGGTTGTAAAGAAGTTAATTTTAAAGAAAAATTACTTTTAGAAATATGAGCAAAATGAAGTTTTAAGTTTTCAGGTATAACCTTAGTCATCGCCATTCTTAAAGATACTATTTTCTCTAAACCTTCTAAGGTTAAGTGTTGTTTATTATTCATTATAATAACTATTTCTTTGAATAATAAAAAATCTCTTCTTTTTTGCGTTAAAAGAGGATATTTATCAAAATGAGGTATTATAATTTCTAATAAATCTTTTACACTTCTAACTGACAAGATAGCAATTTTTGCTACATCATTTTTAATACGTATTCTAATGGATCCTACACCGAAATGAGATTTTATATTTTGTAATAACTCTAAGTCTTTTATATGCAATTCAATTGAAAAATCAGATTGTACCGCTCAACCTAACTTATTGTATCCTGACTTAATAATATTGACAGCAAAAGAAGATTCTGCATCAGCAAACCCTGTTAATCAAAAAAGCGAAAAATTTAACTTATCTGATCTTACATCGAAATTTATATTAAATTGTTTGTTCATATTCATAATCATTTTTTTTAAAAACACAATACTAGATTAAAGGTTCTAGATAAACCTAAATAATTTAAATATAATAAATCTTTTATTCCGGAATGATTCGAACATTCAATGTTAAATACCAAAAATTTATGACTTACCTATTAGTCTACGGAATATTTTTTTTTATTGTTATACCTTCTTAACTAAAATGTAACAAAAGGTATAGACAAACCTTGTAGATTTTTAAAGGAATAATTTTTAATCTAAATTAAAAATTATTTTTAACAATGTTTTACCCTTAGTCACTTTAGATATTATTTAAAGTTTTTGACCTTATTATTATATAATTAAAAATAATGTTAAAAATATAATAATAAAAACATAGCTATAATTTAAGTAAAGCAAGTTTATCACTCAAATATAATATTCAGGATTCCACTCTACAGTTCCTTTATTGAAATTTAATTAAAAAAAGCTCTATTTATAGGTTTAAATAAATACATATAGATTAAAATTAGTTTTTTATAATATTTATTATTACTTATTTTCTAATCCATTAACTTATTTATTTTCTAACCTATTAATATAAGATTTTTATCATTTTATCTTACCCATTTTTTGATGTATATTATGGAAAGAAAATTTATTTCTAGATAATTTTTTATCACTAGGTATCTTACCATTATTAATTTTGGTAAGATGATGTTTATATAAACTATTTCTAAAGTCTCCATCTCAACAAGATAAAAAACTATTCATAGAATTTAATTGATCTCTCATGCTTTTTGGACCTTTATCTACCACACAACCTTTTTCTCTTAACTTATTTAAAAAACTATTCAGATCTTTTACAGCAAATAAACAATCTTTTATAAAATATAAATCATCATGATAATTAACTAACCACCTTTTTAAAATCTCTTGACCTCTTACACCAAAAAGATCTAGAAAAAGTATTTCGAAATCTTTTTTTATCATGCTGTCTATATACATAATCATAGTATCTATATCATTTATACTAGTTAATTTTTTAATAAAATCAAGAATACTTTGGCAATCCGCTCCCTCAGGTAAAGTATATTCAGGTGAACTTCTATAATCTAACCAATGCTCGTTTAATTCATCCTTTCTATCTTTTAATTCTTTTATATCATCTATAGAATCATCACCTAAATTAGTGTCTATAAGAGTAAAAAAATCTCCCCACTCCTTAAAACTAAACTTAAAACCACTTTTTAATATCATATGAGCCAATATACTATTAGTAAATACCTCAGGATAATATATGTAATTATATATTATTTTATTACTACCTTTTTTTAATACTCTAAACATAACCAAATACGAACCACTATTAGAATCTTTATTTTCTATACAACCATTTTCTATACACTTATGTAACACAGGACCATAAAAAAGAGAATTATACGTAATTCTATAACTATTCATTTATTTTTTTTATTTTAATATATGGGTAGTAAGACTTGAACTTACATGGTAATTAAACCATCTCGTCCTAAGCGAGACCTGACTACGAAATTCCAGCATACCCATTAAAAAATATGCTCGAGATAAGATTTGAACTTATAACCTCAATAGCTTCAATATTATGCTCTACCAATTGAGCTACCCGAGCTTTTTTTTTTCTTAATAAAAAACATTAACAAAATTTAAATGTTAACATTCGATATCAAATATTTACCTTTTAAAAGTTTATTTAATTTTTTATATCTACGCAATGTAGATTATCCCACATTTAAATATTTAGCTGCTTGTCTATTACCTATAAAAATTTTGGTTAGAATCTCAATAGTGTAAAAAATAGAAATAAATATAATTGAAAAAGAGAAATAAAAATAGATATTAAAAACACACTAAGTAATCTAAATACCTCTAATTTGATATTTATCTTTATAAATCTTTTTACTTTTTTTTAAACTACGAATTGTTCATTCACTTACATTCAAGTATTTAGCTGCTTGAACATTAGAATTAAAAAATTTTTTTTCTCCTGTTTCCACATCTATAACTTCGACAGATTTAGCTAAAGGGGAAGAAAGTGCCATTTTTACTTTTGACTCTTCAGTGTGCTTTCTACCATAAAAAGGATGTTTTTCTTTAGTATTATTTAAACTCATATTTGCTCTTGTTGTTTCTGAATGTCTAAAGCCTAGAGATGAACCCGCAATATTTAAAATATTGTATCTAGGTTTTAACGTATTTATATAATACTGTTCTCTTTCTACGACTAATTCTTTATCACAATATTCTAATATTTCCAACTTAAATACTTTATGTCCGTATTTTAATAAAGCAGAATAGATAATAGATTTACTTTTATAGTTAGTCATATATTTTATATTAAAATAATATAGAATTCTTCTAGATAAATCTACTGAACTACCTATATAACATTCCTTTGTTAAAGTGTTCACTCATTTATAAACATTTCCTTTATTATCTTCTACAACAGCTTCTTTTACTTGTTTTTCCCCAACATTATTATAAACTATTATAGGTATAATAGCTAATTTGCTTTGATACAAAGTAAGTTCACTTAAACCAAATACCAAACCAATAAGATCAAATACCAAAATAAAAAAATCATATATCAAATCAAAAAGGCCAACTAGAAAGGGCTACATAAACAGAAAAAATGGTTATACCTTTTAAATATAAAAATATAATTATTAATCATTTCATAAGCCTAAAAAAGAATCGAACTTTAAAAATTAGTCTTAAATTTAATAAAACTAAATTAAACCTATCAAGCTAAATATACCACATAAAAGTTTGTCTTGAGCTTATCGAGCTTAAATTTAAACACCTTTAGATTTAAAAAATATTTTTAGACAAATAAAACACTAAACATAAAAGCAAAAAAAGCAACAAACATGTTGGAGATATTAGGACTCGATCCTAAAATAACGATATGCAAAATCGCAGTTTTACCAATTAAACTATATCCCCTTTTAATATAAATAACTAAATCGTTATAAAAAATTTTTTATTTAACCCAACTGGGGATCGAACCCAGGTATGTAACATGGAAAGTGCTATGTCTTAACCGCTTGACTATTGGGTCTATTAAACAGTTTATAGTATTATAAGCATATAAATATATATAGATTATACTGCAAATACCGTATATATTAAATAAACGTAAAAGCATATAGATATAAGTATATTACCCTTTATGGTATATTATAAAAATAGCGTTATCTTCATTATTATAATAAAAGCACACAATATAAAAAACGTACAATAAAAAAAACATATAATATAAAAAACGTAGAATATAAAAAGCATAGTATATAAAAGCATATATTATAAAAAGCATACAATATAAAAAGCATACTACATATATAAAATATCCAAAAAAAATGAAAACAATACATATGTGGGCTAAATAGCAGAATATTGTCACAAACACAAAACATTTTTTTGCATTAAAAAATTATTTGGTTAAGTAACTAGGTCTGTAGCATTACTTTGCAAATATTTTTAAATAAAAACTATATTATCGCTAACTAAAAGATAGTTATATGTAAATACATGATTAATTTTCTAATTAAACTACTTTTGATGTAGCTACAATAATACTTTTTATAACAATTTAATTAAAACACGTAAAATATTCATTTTTGTGAATAGGACTAATTGGTATGCTAATATAGATCTTTATAACCCGTTTTACAATATATGTTATTGTAATAATAATTATATCATTGTAATAATAATTATATCATGGTAATAAGTATACCATAGCATAAATACATCATAGTAATAAATGTATTATGGTAATAATTATATCATGGCAATAATCATATAATGGTAATAGTTATAAGATGGTGATATTTATATGATAGTGATAATTATATGATGATAATTATCATAACAACAAAATAATAATTAACATAAGAACAAAATATTAATTATGGTTCATTAGTAAATCAATGGCTTGTGCGACCAATTATCCGAGAAACGACTTGAACGTTTACGATCATAAATCAGCGAATCTTAAGTTCGCCCTGTCTACCAATTCCAGCACTCGGATTATTTTTTTTTTATTTAATATAGATATTTTTTTTTTAATTACTTTAAATTTAACATTGACTTTTCATAATGTTAAAATTGCTTAACTATACAATTTAAGTTTAACACTGATTAATTTTAAACTTTAACATTGCTTAATTTTAGCACTATTTAATTTTAAATTTTAACATTGATTAACTTTAGCACTATTTAATTT
>Ga0137446_1000001_pt1 | contig 43662 bp, 62 predicted proteins | sample EasRivERMGT357_2_FD_102315 | JGI IMG/M metagenome (GOLD analysis project Ga0137446, IMG submission 102315) | Soil microbial communities from meander-bound floodplain in the East River, Colorado, USA - East River MetaG ERMGT357_2 | ecosystem: Environmental > Terrestrial > Soil > Floodplain ... | reverse complement strand
CCCCCATGCTCTCGATCTTGGCGCTGTCCCCCATGCGATCGATCTTGGCGCTGCCCCCCATGCTCTCGATCTTGGCGCTGTCCCCCATGCTCTCGATCTTGGCGCTGTCCCCCATGCGATCGATCTTGGCGCTGCCCCCCATGCTCTCGATCTTGGCGCTGCCCCCCATGCTCTCGATCTTGGCGCTGCCCCCCATGCTCTCGATCTTGGCGCTGCCCCCCATGAAGACGACGCGCCCATAGCGAACATCGATAGCTCGGCAATCGCCAATGAGAATCCAGCAGCCTTCCAGCAGGAGCTTCTTGGTTCCGGAGCGCACGATCATCCGCTCCGCGATGTCGCGCACCTTCGACTCTGCGCCCTCCTTGACTTCACCCCACCACTGCGGCGCCGTCTCTTCGTCTAGTTTGAATTCCCAGGTCGCCACGTCGCCCCACTCGACCGGGGTTAGTTCGACTTTGGCGAAGTGCCTGCATTCGGACCGATCTGGCAAGTTGAACCAGGTGACCAAATCGCTGTGGCTGTCGAGCATCGGATGATGCAGGACATCGCCGTTCTTCAACACCAGCGCGCTTAGAAAGTTGCACATTATTCTCCATCCTCCTTGAGGTTAGCCAGCTCCTTGAGTGCCTTCTCGATCTTCCACGCCTTGTCGATCTTGTCTACAGAGCGACTCCCGTACGTCTTGCCGTCCGATCCCTCGTACTTCGTGATCCTGTAGAGAAGCGCCTGCGCCTCCGTAGTGTCCCCCTTGCAACGTTCCAGGATGGCCTCGCGGAGCTTCTTTCGGAGAGCGTCCAGATCCTCCGGAGAGGCTTCCTCGCTTCGCTCTTTGGAGGAGCCAAAGCCGGAGCCCTTCGTGCAGCTCTCGCTCTTTTTTGCGGTTCCCTTCCAGCAAGCGTCCAGGTAGGAAACGGGAACGCTCTGGAGCCCGAACAGGGAACGGATGGCCTTGGCCTGAAGACCCGTCGAACAGGAGTTTTTCAGGTCAGGCTCGTAGGCAACGCCGTCTTTCTTCACAAACTCGCCGTGCTCGTTCACCCGCCGGCCAGTGAAACCTTCCAGGCCATTTCGGATGCTCTCCACCTCGATTGGATCTCCGCCCATGAGGCGCGAGCTGGCCCGCGCCCGCAGGCGGTAGGAAACCACGCCTTTATCGTCTTCCTCCCGCACCGGCTCCAGGCTCTTCCAGCCCTCGGCCTTCTCGATCACGATCCCCAGAAGGGGCCGAATCTTCAAGCAACCCGCGCTCCTCAGGAGCCCCAGCGCTTCGCCGTTCGGTGGCTTCATGAGGACCCAATCCGCCGGCTCCGTGCTCCTGACTGCCGCCGCGCGTACGCTCTCCACCCCCTCGGAAAACCGCACCACTGCCGCCATCTGATCGCGCATCGCCAGGTCAAGCAGGGAAGGAGCCTCCCGGCTCACGAGGGCCGTAGAGCCCCCTTTCTGGGTGCGTACGAGGGCATTCCCCGCGCTCTCGATCTCGTCCATGGGTATGACTTCGCCGTCTTCGATCTCGTCTTGCAAAACTCCTCCTTCTGCCCCGTCCATTCGGAGCGTCTCGCGAAAGCCCGACAAGCCGAGCAATCGTGAAACTCCCAGGTCAAGCAGGTTTACGAGCGTCCCCAAGTAGGCGATCCAACTCCGCGACCGCTGCATTCCAATCGTCAATGTTCCAAACAGGTCTCCTACCTAGGTTCATCGCGGCATTTCCAGCGTCCCACCCCGCCGCGCTCGCGATTCGGTACCTCGTTTGCAGGTTATCCTCACGCCTTGGCTTCATCGAGCCTCTCCCGGGGCAGGTTTCGAGGGTAGTTCCGGCCGCGCGTATTGCCCCGGAAATCGCTCCAGTGTTTCCGCGTCAGGCCAGAAGCTCTTACGCCGGTTCGTGGGGCATTCCGCGCCTGTGCCGTAGTGCTCTGACAGTGCATGGCCACAACGGATACAACCGTGGGCTTGTGGGCATTCCGCCGGTCGGTCCTTGTGAAGGATGCAAGGTTCTCTCATGGTTTTCTCCAAGTCAAATAAGGTTCCGGAGGGGCAAAAACCGAGATCCTCCCGCTTCGGTTTCCCTCCACGTAGGCGCGCGTCTCTCCTGTCGAATAACCCTCTCCTGGGTGCCACAAGAGCCTTCTACCGTGGCGGTATCCCTCGTTTCTAGCTACGTCTTCGAGCATGCGCGCGTGGGTAGTTTTTGACACGGCTCACTCCCGGGCTCAAGCAGGCTCTAGTCCCGCAGGTATTCGAACATCCGAGGATGAATCCGCCGCGCTTCCGCTTCGGAGATTCTCCGGCATCGCTCGCGCAGTACTTCGTAGCTAACGCCAGTTCCCGCTACGTCGCTGTTCGGTTCGTGGAAGATAGCGCCAGCGCAGTCCATTGAGTCGCCGCCCCAAAGCGGCCTCCCATCGTCTCCCAGGTAGACCGCTATCACATTCTTTGCGGGGGTTGGGGTAGCTGCGAGCTTCGAGCGCGATCCTACGGTGTCGCGCCGCCTGTGTTTTCCGTCGTCGTATTCGGCATAGAAGCGAACGCCTTTCATGGTTTGTCCTCCTGTAGGTTCAGACACCGGTCCCTGCAATTGACTCTGTCGCACGTCTCCTTGTACTCGGCGAAGTAGGGACCCTTAGGGTAATCGTTAGAGTCATAGGTGCTCTCGTCATCCGGCTCTTCTGGCGTCAATCCTTCCGCGTCAAGCTCGAACTTCATGCGCTCGCCGCAAGCCTCACAGAGGAACGCCGCCTGGTAGACGTAGCACGTCTCACCCGGTTGAATCTGGTGAGTCTTCATGATGCTACCTCCCGCAGTTGGTCGCGCAGTCGTTCGGCGATCCTGTAGACGGGGTGGGGAAAGTCTTTCCCACACGCACTGCAAAGCTGGTCATAGTCCCACCGCCCGAACTGCCATACAGGGGAATCCACGCGCATGTAGTCGCGCTCTTTCGCAGCCATCTCCACTTTGTCTTTGACGGTGCAGCAGGTGTTCCAGATGCGTTCCGCCTCCCCTTCCTCACGGTCGCCGAGGTCAAACTCGTCTACCACGAGGTAGTCTTCTAGCCGCTCCATAACCTCATCGGCAAGGCGCAGCGCTTCGGAGTTGCTCTCGTGAATGGCGATCCATTCGACCCAGCCGACGGCCCAATGGTTTTCCTGGATACGGAGGACGGTTTCTAGATCTTCCCCCGTGCCGTCCTCCTTGGTATTGACAGTGCGCTCGCCACCTATCGCCTTCAATCCTGACCAGTAGTTCGATTCCGTCAGGGTGCCGCTATCGCGATTCCGGCCAAGGAATCGGTAATACTTGGGCCACTCGGCGCCCATGTAGCAGTCGGGGCGCGTCCAACGCTTTAGGTGAGTCGGTTCGTAACTCATGCCCAACGCTCCTCTCTATCGAGAATTCGGAATCCTCGGAGGTTCTTTCCGTCAGGATCATCCGCCATCTTCTCGTTTATTACTCCAGCCAGTTCCTCGGCGGAGTCGGAATGCTGCACGATGGTCGGAAGCCACCTATTGTCTGAGTTTCGAGCGTAAGCGCATAGTTTATATCTCATAGCGTCAATCCTCCACCGTAAATTCCATCATTGTGCCGTTACGGATTTGGCGCGCGTCCCTGTTCTCGTTGAACCGCGCACACTGACGCCTTGCTTCCTCGTAGGTCAGGCCAATGTCTACCGTGATTTTGCGGGCGCTAGAGAATTGCCGGAAGTTGTTCGCACTACGCTTAAACGTGCGATAGGACACCGCCGGACGCTCGATTCCACCAAGGAGAGTGATATGGCGTTTCATGGCGTCACCTCTTACAGCTTAAGCAGCGTCAAGGCGTCCGGCGACCCGTACATCTTCAGCGCCACGTGATAGACGGTTTGGTTCGGGTCGCAGTTTGCTACACCGCCGTAAGCCTGATCCATGGCCTGTTCGGTGAGGCGAGCGAACGATAGAGAGACTTTCATTACCGCTCGTTCGGGCTGGTGAACGGCGAGAAACTCCCAGGACTCACGTCCGGACCTGGTACGATTGACGCGGACGGCCCAAACCTTTGAACCTTGTGGCAGGTAGTGGAAGATCAGGTCCTGAGCGTTCTCTTTGTCTTTCTGCCGCTCTGCTTTGGTTCGCGTGTCTTTGCGAGGCATGGCATTCTCCGTTTGTTGGTTCGAGTCGTAAGCGGCTCGCGGGCGTCCTGGGTGAGACATTGAATCCATCCCAGAACGAACCGATCCTTGCGCGCTTTTCCATTCCTGCCAGTGCGTGTAGCCGTGTTCCGCTTCCCATGTCCCTGGCTCTACCTCTTGGATTGCCCCGGCCGTCCAACTATCGCCGTGAGGATTGCCGTCTGTTACCGTCTTAGTGGCTAGTTCGTCTTGTGGCCGGTCGTAAGACATCTTGTTCCCCTTTTCGTTGGACGCACTCTCTCCCGCCCGCTTTCAGGCCACAAGCTACAGGGTGCTCACAAACTGCTCAGGTTTGTCGGGAAGTCAGGCGGGGGTAGGGGAAATTGCGTGGTGATTTTCTCGCTTCTGGGTGTACGTGTGGGGCTTTGGGGCTTGCGGTGTTACCGGAGGTAGCAGAGTGCGCTTCCTCCCTTGCCGCCTCACCTGAGGAGCCAAAACAGGATGTGACACTTTTTGTCAGTCGTGACGTCTTTTGGCACGTTGACTCTTTGATACGACGGGCGCAAAATCCTCCTCGTGACTTCCTCCCGCCTCAAGAGCCGCCCATGCCACGCCTAGCGCCGCTGGTGCCGCCGTGTAGGTCGCTGGGAGTCACACTACAGCCTCACCCCTAGGACCGACCCCCACGGTCCTACACGGGCCGTTCTGGCGGAAATCGAGCCACGTATGGCCTACTCCTCCGGTGACAGGGAAAAGCGGATTCCAGTCTAGGCCGTCTCGCGAGCTCGCCTAACCGTCGAGAGTCGCCCCACCCCTGCGAGACAAGGCGCCAGAGGCGACCCCGCACCGGTCCTCTGTGAGATCCTAAACGCCTTGCTTAATCTCGGTGCGTCCCCTAACCCGTAAGGGAAGGGGGATAGTAGGGGGTTAGGATTGCGATCGCAAAAAGCTGCTTAAACGTAACGCTTGCGCTTGGATCGAGCGCGGAAAGGACACAAGCTCATGAGAGGGCAAAGAGACGGCGGAAGCGTCATCGACCCGGTGGGGCGGAAGTGAAGGCCGCAAAGAGAGGACACCTGCCCATGTTCCCGAATAGCCTCCCGACACCGGGCGACGAAAGGATCTTCCTGGTAGAGAGCTGGAGCCCGAGGAAGCGCACGAAGGCGGTATCCGGGCTTCAAAAGAAGAAGACACCAGCGCCCAAAGGGGAAGGAAATGCCTAAAGCGAAGCGCGGCAAGCTACTACAGAATCTCACCTGGGAGAATCTCCGCCAAGCATCCCGCGAGATAGAACGCCCCGAACGAGCACCCAACCGGCCCAACGTAGTCACCGCGAAACGCTCCAGGCGACACGCGAACGCCACAGACCCTATGACACAGAGACGGAAACCCAGGACGCCCAAGCTACCCAAGCCGGAAACGCTCGCGCAGCTACTCAAGAGACAGGCGCGGGAAAGGAAAGAGCGATGATCATCGACGACATGGAGACGGAGGACACAGGCGCTAAGCCACCAACAAGGGAAGAGATGGAGAGGTTCGGATTCCCTCCCCCGACAGAGGTTTACTCGACTCCCTGGAAAAGCGAGAGCCTCACGGACTACCTCAAGAGACGGCAGGCGGAAAGGGACAAGGTGGGCGGATGAAGATCGAGACGAAACTACGCAAGGGACCAGCACCAGGATTGACGGTGGAAGCGGTAAGGCGAGAGCTTGAAGACGGCAAGGCGGTAGGCATTTGGTGCGGCAGTCAAGATCAAGCGGACAGACTGAGGCGGAAGTATGACCCGGAGGGTAGGTATGGGCACCTACTTACGGTGCACGTCCTTGGTTCTGGTTCCCCGGGCGGACCTGCGATCGAGCCTCCCGCTGAGCATGCGACCGCCAGCGAGACGAGCCCTCGCCCGAAAGGTAGCACACCATAGACTCAAGGTGAGCATAAGTCATGCGTATCCCATTGCAAACAAACAAGATCCCCCATTACGTCCTGTATAGAGGACACCACGTCAGGTCTGATAACATGCTTTATGTAAACCAAGTCAGGTAGCGCTAAGTACATGCAGACTCATACACTTACGCCGACTCACGCACCAACACGGAGAGGCGAGATGATGCGTCGAGCTTGCGCAGTCACGCGAACAAAGAGAGGATGCGATGCGGTTCGGCCGGCGATCGAAGGGGGGGGGCGTGGCCCATCGCGCCGACGCCCGTGTCCCATTTAGTCTTCCAGAGCTTCCTTGCAAATTTTCATATGAGACCCTAACCTTCAACCAACCCCAGAGGAGAGGGAACCTCATGAGCAGCCAGCACCAAGAGCGCAGAGTCGGAATCCTGTACCTGGACATCGACGGCACCGTACGGCACGGCAAGGAACAGCTCGGCCGCTTCGTAAACAGCCCCGAGGACGTGGTGGTCTTCCCGGAGGCCGTGCGGCAGATGAAGCGCTGGCGAGAGGCGGGAGGCAGGATCATCGGGGTGTCCAACCAGGGAGGCATTGCCCTTGGCCTCGTGGACCCAGCGCAGGTCGAGAAGGCGATGCAGCGCACCCACATCCTGTGCGATGCCGGCCGAGGAATGGCGAGCGCAGGCGCCGTCTCTGTTGACGCTTCCGAGCCATCTTAAGGGCTCGCTCATCTTGTCGAACTGACCCCTTGCCTTTTTCTCACCCACCCCTTATTCTCACCTCAGCAGCGCCAACCACAAGGAGAGAGAGATGGGCGACAAGAGCAGAGGATTTTTTGGGAAGTTCAGCGTCAAGCGTACGGACGGCAAGGATGCTCCCGGAGAGAAGCACGATGGCTGCCAGTACTTTGTGCTCGATCTTACGCACGACGTCCATGCAAGAGTCGCAGCCAGGGCTTACGCGGTTTCCTGTGAGGAAGACGGCTACCAGCTACTCGCAAAGGATCTTCTCGCGCTAGTGGACGGCCTCCTCGCAAAGGATCTTGAGGCGCTGGCATGACCGCCAAGAACCCCCAAGCCCTCCTCCTCGCCGAGCTTAAGAAAGGCCCCTCCTACGGCCACAGGTTGGTCGAGCGAACCGGCCTGAGCAGTGGGTGCGTGTACGAGAACCTGCGAGCCATGGCGTCTACCGGAGAGATCGAGGAGGCGGAGGTCAACGAGGAGCACCTGCCGTCTCGCCGTGGCCGCCCCAGAATCTACTACCGCCTGGTGAAGCCGTGATCTGCGTTGACCGTTACGGCCGCAACAAGGCCGAGGGTGACCGCCTACAGATCGAGATGACCGAGAGACTCGAAGGACTCGCTGGACGGGTCACGTTCCGGGTCTACATGAACGTCAGGCCGCGAGGCGACGACAGCGGCAAGTACACCTGGGACGCCTTCGGCGGAGAGATGCAGCTCCGGGAGTTCTTCCTCCAACTCGGGATCACGAAAGAGGATTGCGCGAGAGTCTTCGAGGAGTAGCCATGCAGATCGCAATCACCGGAGGCCGAGACCAACACCTCTCCTTGCCGCAGGCTCGCGAGTTCGTACGGCTCCTGCGCGGCAACACCCACATAAACGGCGGGTCTCGCGGCGTAGATGAGAACGCGAGGACGCTGATCTTTCGAATGCGTTTGGCGGAAGCGCTAAGGAAGAATCTACTTACTCCGCCGGCAACCGTGTTTGCAGCGCAATGGAAGACGCACGGCAAGGCCGCCGGCCACATCCGTAACCGACTCATGCTCGACTGCTCCCAGGCCCTGATAGTCTGTACTGGCGGCAAGGGGACGGGGGACTGCTTCAACCAGGCCGTAAAACTTCGAGTCCCGATCGTCGACTTTCGGGCGCTCGGCAACCAGTAAACGGAGATCACCATGAAGAAGCTCGCCGCAGTAGCCGTCCTCGCCGTCGCCTTCGTCCTCGCCGGCTGCAAATCCATGAACGTGCAGGACCGCGATCTCGCCTGTGCGGTGAACAGCATCGTCGCGGACCGCTGCAACAAGGGCGAGGAGGCATCCGTGGAGGTCTGCAACATCGCCCGCCTTCTGGCCGCCAAGTGCGTACCGGACGAGAGCAAGGCCAAGCTCTTCGCTCGCTTGAAGGACGCGATGGACAAGGAGTAGGATCAGCACGGGAGATCGTTCAACCATAGGACACACCTGGCTACCAGGTGGCGATGCCCGATAAGCCGTGGTTGAGACCTGGCGAGATTCGGGCTCTCCCTCTTCCAAAATCCCCACGCAGCGTTTAAGCTTTGTAGTCATGTTCCGCTACCCCTACAAGAAGCTCTCCGCCCAAGAGCGGCTACGCCTTCATCTCGCGGCGACATTCGATCCGCCCATGAGCCCAGAGGAGGCGAAGGAGCGAGGCCTCCCGCCGCCAGAAGGAACGAGCTACGAGCTAGACAGCGGGGATCTTCCGCGCCCTCCGCGTGTTACATCCGGGTCGATGCTCAACAGTAGTGGGAAGCCGACTAGTATCAAGAAGCTCCTGCTTGGCAAGGAGACGCTGGCGAAGCTCGATTTTCCTAAGAGCCCGGATCACAAGAGGGTGTTTGACGCCTGGGATAACATGCGAGAGTCCGGTAAGCCGCAATGCAACGACGAGGCCGCTCCTGTGGTCGAAGGAGAGCGCGGGACCAAGCTTCTTTGGTGCAAGGTGGCGGGAGTGGAGAACACACAGATGGGCGATCAGTGTCGGACCTTCAACCATCCTGACCGGGAGACCTGTTGGACCGGAGTCAGAAACACCGGATAGCCGCTTGACAGACCACAAGCTAGACACTATGCTCCTTCCTGCTGCACCTAACCGACAGTGGAGGGGAATAGAACAAATGAGAGCCACAGTAGCAGTCATCCTTCTGGCAGTTGTCCTTCTCGCAGCTCCCGCGTCAGCAGACCCCCATGGATCGATCGTCGGCTCGGTGATCGCCGTCTCGTATCCGATCGACACCTTGAGAACCTGCGCGGTCGGCCTCAGCACCATCGGCTTTCCTCACAAGCAGTTCACGGTCTACGTGCCGAAGAGGTTCGCCGACCTATGCCCGGTGTTGTTTGCCGGAGATGTGATCAACATCCATTTCCGCCTGGAACCGTTCCTGTGCGGCCCTGATATCTGTGCCCAGCTCTGGGCTACAGAGAAGATCGAGAAGAACTAAGCAGCGTGAGAGGAGAAAACATGCCCGCACCCTACATGACGCTCGGGGATGCCCTGTACGAGAAGGGCTTCACCCGCACCGGTTTCTATCCGCCGGACGCCTTCGAGAAGGACCCGGCGAACCCGAAGGTGACATTCGGTGCGTTCAACCCGGCCGTCCCTTACGTGGAACCGCACTACGAAGCCGGGTTACGAGTCATGGAAGCTCGCTACGGAGCGGGCGTCTCGAAGGCTAAAGGCTCGCCTCCGGGAGCCTGGCACGGTCGAGAGAGCACCTGGCAGATCGAGGACGAGGGCTTGATCCCGAAGTACCTTGGCCTGGTTGTCGGTTTCGACATCGACCACGGCTGGAACAAAGAAGACTTGAAGCACGTCTGCGACGCTCAGGGCCTCTTCGCCTACGAGTGGCTGATCCGCACCTACGACGGCCTGGTGGCGTCCGAGGTGAAGCCGAGGCCTGGCGGCGGCTCGGCGAGCACGAAGACGCCATTCGATCAGCGGGCGGAGGAAGTGCGGGGGATGCTGCAAAAAGTCGCCAGCGGCCTGGCGTCCCGTAGCGAGTGGAATCCTCTGGTGTATCTCGTGGGCGACGCCGGCTGGCCCCTCGTGAAGCCCTTCGTCATCGCCGTCATCGCCGCCCACCGCAAGATCATGGAGGGCTGAGCAATGCCCCGAGGAGAGAGGGTCATCACCTGGGATCGCGTTCGGAGAATCCTGAACGTGAAGAAGGGAAGGACCACCCTGGAAGTTGCGCAGAAGATCGCCGACAACACCGGACAGGAGATCTCGATCGCGGGGTGCTACAACACCCTGCGGTACTTCGAGAAGCTCGGTCGCGTCAGTCGTCGTCGCGTCGGCAAGAACAGCATCTGGGCTCTCTGGAGCCTGGATCTCGAAACCGAATAACAGCAGCACCAACCGAGGAGAGAGAAAGTTATGGCAAAGAAGAAAGCGAACATAGAAGGCGTCCTGGCCGGCGAGAACGATCCCGTTCCTCAGCCGAAGACCCGCGCGGCGAATAAGGTCACCATCGAGCTTTCGGCCAGCGTGGTGTCGATCCTCAAGCAGGGATCTGCCGAGCTGAGCGTGAAGATGCCGGACCTCCTGCGCCGGCTGGCGGAGAGCCCGCTGATCGAGCGCGCGGCGGACGATCTCCTGGAGGGGATCGCCAAGCAGGCGCTGGCGAAGCTCTCGAAGTGGGTGAGCGAGCCGGTGGTGTCGGGGCCGAACCCCGCGGAGGAGTAGGCATGCCCTTCCCGAGGATCTTTCCCTGGACGCGGAATCGGATGCCGCAAGGCTTCGGGGGCATCGGCATGCCGGTTCCGCCGCCGGACCCAGAGGCGGTTCGCCAGTGGCTAGAGCAGGAGATCCAGGACCGCACCCGGCAACTCGCTTGCGACCTCCTTCTGACCTACGCCGGCACCACCGGCATGCATCCGGAAAAGGCGGAGGTTCAAACCTGCGTCCGCGCCGCTCGTTGGCTCATGGAGGAGTGGCGCAACCCAACACCCGATCCGCCGGCCCCTTCGTTCAGCGAGCAGTAGCACCCCCGCCCGGGCTCACCACCCGGGCGTTTTTCTGTTACCCTCTCGCCCATGAGCACGATCATCGCGGTTGGCGCTACGATGTACTCCTCCGCGGGAGGTGGCGCCTCGGTAGTTCCGTCCAACGCCAGAATCACCGTCACAAGCGTCGTGCGGATCACCGCGGCAGGCGTTACGAGGATCACGGCATGAGCGCAAAGATCAGCGACCTCACCGCTACGGCCGGAGTCACCGGCCCTTCCCTTTTTGAGATCGAGCGCGCGGCAACGTCCGAGAAGGTTACCCTCGATCAAGTTCTGGCGTTCATCGCGGAGAACTTTGTGCTCCCGGACGGATCGGCCCTAAAGCTCTCTAACGTGACCGGGGCGCCGCAGTTAAAACGCTCCTCGACAAGCCTCATGGTCGAGGCGAACGACGGTTCAGGTTACGCCAACATCAACATCCAGACCGGATATATTGGCGCGAACGACACGGTAAACCCGTCCAGCTTCAGAGACGTGAGAATCGCCAATACATTCGGGGTCTACCTCAGCGACGGCGTGGATTTTGGTCGCGGCCTTTTTGCCTACCCAGGGGCGGCCGGAATTCGGGCAATCGGGGCGAACTCAACAGTCATCGGAGCGTTCACGGGAGGCCGACCGCTTGTCGCTAAGACGGCCAATTACACCGTTCTCCTGACCGACACCGCGATCCAATTCACGAACGACGGGGCATCCGGAGCGATAACGCTCTCCCTCCCACCAGCGGCGATCGTAAACGGAGTCGTCCCCTCTTACCTGGTGTCAGTCATGGCCGCTCAGGACCTGGTGATCGACGCAAGCGGAACAGACGTGATCTACGTTGGTGCAACACCGACTACAGCCGGAGGAACGGCGACAAGCAATACGATCGGATCGACGATTCTGCTCACGGTATCCAAGGCGGGGGTCTGGACGTCCTTGGCCTCCGTCGGCTGGGTGACAGCTTGAGCGTCGTTCGCGGAGAATTCTCGGCGCTCAGCTCGATCCGTGGCGCCGCTCTCGATTCGACGGACTTCTCGCTGTCTGTTGCAAACGCTGTAAGCGTCACCGTGGACATCTACGTCTTCGGTGACATTCTCGATTGATCAAAAGGAGATATCCATGATCGTTCTCGATGGTCACCTGTTGGAGCTGGAGCTGCAAGACGGCATGGCTGTTGTTCACGAGTACGACCCGGGGGATGTCACGGCCGGCCCTCGCGCAACGCCGATCCGGTTCAAGGCATCCGACAGCGGTCACCGACTGTCCGCAGACCTGCCCGGGGTGGACCCGAACCTCTTCATCACCGACGAGCAGAGCCGGATCACGGACGGCTAGCCGCTTGACGCCGTAATGGCACATGGGTTACCTTCGGTAACAACCTACCGGAGGAACCCATGGCCGCCGCCACCGTAGACACCACCTCAAGCAAGATCAAGAACGGATGGCAGATGGCCCTCTCTGCCCTCCAGCGGATGTTCTACGACCAGGTCCCTGTCGGTTGTCGCATCCCGGTCACGGACGGCACAGCCACCGTCGCCACCACGAACATTGACGACGTTGGTGACATCCTCCGGATCTCCCCAAAGCTCCCCCCCGGCACCCACATCTGGGACTTCCGCGGCACCCCCTCCTTGCTCGACTCGCACGGCACCCCCTTTCTGGTCTACGACGTGGTGTTCGTGACCGAGGCGGATGTGGTGGTGGCAACCCTGGTCTCGGGCTCGACGGCCGCGAGCGGCACGATCTCTGTGGACCGCATCGCGAACGCCGCCGTGGGCAAGTACTGCGGCGAGGGCTACCTGGCGCTCAAGATCACCACTGCGGCCAGAACCGCCGCCGCCGGCACCTACAAGTTGGCCTACGACTTCTCCATCGGCACTGTGCGACCGGGCCAGATCAAGGCCCAAATGAGCGACGCCGAGGCGTAAGATGGCCTACCGCGCGATAGAGAAGCTTGGGGCCAACTCCATAACTGTAGTTGCGGCTGATACGAACAACATCAACCACAACCGCGGCTTCATGGTAGATGCGGACGGTGTCGCATCGATCCGCCTCAGCAGCGACACGGCGCTGGTCGCGCTGCCGGTTCTGAAGGGGCTCGTCTACCCGTTCGATGTGGTCCAGTTCGACAAGACGGGGAGCACCACCGTCACCACCCTCTACCTGCTCAAGAACCTCTCGGACGGCGCATGAGCGTCATTCATACCTCGCGCACGGAAGTTTCCCAGGGCGGAGTCCACTTTGTCCTGGAGACCGCCGTGGGCGGCGCGACGATCACCCCCGGCGGTCCTGGATGCGACGTTGGGGCTCAGGAGATCGCAGCGGCCGGTACGGCGGAGCTCTGGGACACCCTGATCTCCACGTTCACGGATCTCGGCTTCTTTGGCCTGATCTCGACCAAGGATCTGGACGTTGAAACGGTGGACGGGGCTGGTAAGGCGTTCAACCATTGGCGCGTCCTGGCTGGCGTTCCGTTCATCCTTCCGATTGGGATTACCAGTTCCAGTGAAGTCAATTTTGGCGGCGACCTGAACTTACTCGTCGCCACCGTGCGAGTGAAGAACGTTTCGATGGATACAGCGATTGTCCGATTCGTAGCAACGGAGGCTTGAAGGAAATGCCAAAGCCGAATGGATGGAAGGGAGTGGGTGACGTGACAAAGCAGAGCGCGAGCCCGAGCGTCCCCAACAACAACACCAGCACGACCCCCTCCAGCGTTGGCTGGGAGGGTCTCTGCGACGCCGAGATGACGAAGCCACACGCGACCCCGAGCGTCCCGGGTCAGAAGTAAGGAGCGGCCATGCCCGACATCAACCAGGCGATCATGCAGGCGCGGCAGCAGCTCGGCGGACCACGGGGTATGCGCGCCAACCCGCGAGCGATTCCGCCGCGCCTCCAAGCGTTCGCCGCCAAGCACGGAATGCAGGCGGCGCAGGATCGCTTCGCCAAGTTCCGGGCCGGCGGCCTTCCTGGGCAACAGGGCGGTGCTCTCACGGGAGGCCCCACAGCCGGCGACAACCCCTTCGGGACGATCAGCCAGGGCGGGACGACCGGCGTCGGCGGTGGCGTTGGCGGGGGTAACCCCATGAGCGGAGATGGCGGCATGCCGGCCGGCGGTGGCCTGGACTACGAGGGTGGTCCTGTTCCTGGCGGCCTCCCTCCGCCCAGCGGCGGAATCTACGCTGGCGGGCCTACCCCCGACTACCTCCAGAGCATGCCGAAGCCCCTACCTGTCAATCCCGGCACTGGCCCCCTGACCGGCAACATGGACCAGGTGGTTGGCGGCGGCACCAGGGGCGACAACCCATTCGGCACCACGAGCCTGGGTGGCACTACTGGTGTGGGCGGTGGTGCTGGCGGGGGCGTGTCGGTTGGCGCGGATGGCGGTGGCCCGATCGGCCCCGGCTTCGGCCTCGGTGGTGGTGTGGGCGGCCCGATGATTCCGCCCAACCCCCCGTGGTCTCCTCTGCCTGGTGGACTCGGACCCCCTCAGATGGTCAAGCCGGGTGGTGGTCGTGTGGGCTCTCCACTCCCCCGTGGCGGCGTCCTCAAGCTTCCAAAGAAGGGCGGTAGCAACACGAAGATGAAGGTCCAGTCCGGCCTCGGCGCCATGAACAACGGCGCCTTGCAGGGCTTCTAGAGGGTACCGCCGTGCCTGGAGAGAGGGAGGCGATGCCGGGCTGCGAGTGGCCCGGCAGAACCTTGGAGTACGTCACGCGGCGAAAGGCAAAGGCGGCCTACAGAGCCGCCCAGAGAGCGAGAATCATGCGACCCGCCTGGTGGTCCCCGGAGAACGTGGCGGCCAAGATCGCCAATGGTATGTCCAGGCTGAACATTGCCAGGGACGGGGAGGTCGATTGCGGAAAGAGGACTTCCGCGACGACCCTCGTGCGGGACATCTACAGATGGGAGAAGAGCGACGAGTGGGGGCCTCTATTCCAGGCCGCCGCAGACGTGACGGTCACCCCGCAGGACGATAGCTGGTGGGATGACTTCTTCCGCGCGATGGACGACACGGATGGCAATATTCGGCTCTCCGCGCAGATCGCCGGAGTTCTTCCCCGGTTGGTCTGGATGATGACCGAGCCGCGGTTCGAGAAGTGCTACAACGAGGCGTTTGCCGAGAGGTACGCCGGGGCTCTTACCGCGGCGCAAGCCAAGATCGCATCCGTCATGGTCTCGAACCTCCAGAAGAAGGGTGCTCGCGCGGCAGACCAGCTCGCCTATCTGAAGGCCACGAGTCCGCACCACTTCCAGGACCGCTTGAAAGTCTCGGGCACCGTCAAGCACCAGCACGAGCTTACGCCACAAGCCCAGATCGCTGCCGCCAGCCGAGCAAAGCAGCTTCGGCCAGCGCCGATCGAGGAGTCCGTGGTCGAGGCAGAGTATGTGGAGGTGGAGGGGTGAAGATCCCCTACACCGAGCGCCTGACCGGCGAGACGCACCAGGTACAAATCTCGGAGACGCGAGACGAAGCTTTCGCGCTCTGGGAGTCGATCTGTGCGCTCGCGGAGACGGACCCGCAGGCGTGGAAATTCGCCTTTCGGATGCACACCGCTTCCGACTGGTTCATCATGGCCTTGGCCCTCTCGGGCAGCTCGCGCGTGGACCCCTTCACCGGCCGGCTGGAGATCGACTGCGACTTCCAATTCAACTACTGCCGCGAGATGCAGTTCGACGGAGAGGGCGTGGTGGACTACAGCGCCCGCGAGCACTTCAAGTCGTTCTGGCGCGCCTACGTCGGCGTGTTCGTCGAGACGGTACGTAATCCGGATATCACCATCGGCCTCGTGGCTCACGAGAAAGAAGCGGCCGGCAAGGCCGGGAAGCGCTGCAAGCAAGAGGCGGAGGAGAACCCTCTGCTCAAGGCGGCATGGTCGGATGTCTTCTGGTCCAACCCAACCCAGGAAAGCCCCCTGTGGAGCGCGGACAGCGGCTGCCTGGTCAAGCGCAACATCATCGGCCCCACTCCTACCTGGAGCTGGTGGTCGATCCGAGAGCTGCCTACGGGTGGCCGTATCGGGCTCTTCGTCGTGGACGACGTGGAAGTGGAAGACACCACGACCACCTTCCAGGCCCGCGAGACGCTGAAGCAGCGGTTTACCTCCCTGGTCAACCTGGGCGGTCGAAACCCCCGCTTCTGGATCAACGGCACGTTCCACCACCCGGGAGCCCTCCTGGCATCCCTCAGGGACGGCAAGGCGTGGCGCATGCGGTGCCACAAGAGCGAGGACGTGTCCAAGCCTGCCCCCGACATCGCGGCCCTCTACGACGCCTGCGGCGGCCTCATGCCCACTCGGGACGGAAGCACGAAGACGGTCCTGCCGCCCGCGGTGCGGGATGTGAAGCTCGACGGCGAGCCGGTGTACCTACACCCCCTGGAGATCGCGCTCAAGCGCCTGCGCCACATGCAGCCTGGCGGCAAGGGGCTGGGCTGGTACTACATGCAGAACTTCGGTGACCCCTTGGCGTTGCAGCAGAAGCGGCTCGACAAGAGCCAGCTCCGCTACTACAACGGCCCCCCGCGCGAGCGAGCTCGCGGCGCGAACCTGGTCATGCTCATAGACGCCTCCAAGGGAATCAACGATCGCTCGGTGGCCCTGATCTTCGCCCTTCGCCCCGACGAGACCTACAGCCTCGTGGGTGGTGATCGGCGCAAGGTGAAGCCTTCCGACTTCGGCACGTGGGTGTTCAATCTCTGGGCGGCCTGGGAGCGCCTGGCGCTGGACTTCTTGGCAATCCGCGTGGAGATCTTTGGTCAAGCGGTGTGGGACACGCTGATCTCTACCTACTTCGCCAACGTGGACCACGAAGAGGTGAGAGTGGAGGCAATCGGCCGGCCGGCGAACAACCAGGAGGACAAGGGCCGGATGCGCGAGTGGCTTGCGATCGAGCCTCTCATGCGCGCGGGAGCCCTCTTCCTCCCCTCGGTGGGAATCATGGTCACCGACGACGACGGCGCGGCCTACAACTTGGTGGAGTACATGGTGGAAAAGGAGATCGGAGAATTCCCTGGCCCAACCACGGACGACTGTCTGGCCGCGCTCGCGCAGCTCGGGGAGCCACCCAACCCCGCCAAGGGAATCCTGAATCTGGACTTCCCCCCTGACGACCTCACCCTCCAGCTCCGCAAGGAAATGGATCGACAGCAGTACGGACGGCCCTACGATGGTGGGCTCGGAGGGCTTTGGGCATGAAAGTGATCTGTATCGGCGGGCCGTTGGATGGCAAGATTAAGAGGTTTCATGCTCGGTGGCTTACGCAGCCAGGGCGCCTGATCCGGTTCCCTGTTCGGCCCAAGCTGACAATCAGTGATCCGCCACTGAGAGAATGCAAGCCGCCCGCCATTGCGATCTACGCTGTAGGCACAATGCCAGATCAACTTCTGTTCTCGGGGATGGCATAAATGAGCACCCCGATCTACGACAAGGGCCGTGAAACGGTCGAGCCCGAGAGCGAGGAAGACGACCTCCACGCGATGCTAAGGGAGCACCGCCGGCAAGGGGTGATCCACACCAAGCACATCTGGACGCGCGCCGAGGAGAACCAGAAGTTTGTCCACGAGCAGCAGTGGACGGACGGAGAGATCGCAGCGCACCAGGAGAACCCCGCGGTGCCGCAGTTGGTCATGAACGAGATCGGCGTCATTCTGGACACGTTCAGCGGCCGGCAGATGATGCAGCGGTTCGAGCGTTCGTACATCCCCCGCTCGCCAGACAGCCAGGCGCAGGCCGAGATCATGACGGCGATCGACAAAGCCTTCATGCAGTCGGTGGACGCAGAGCAGGTGGAGTCTCAGTTCTTCAAAGACGGCCCGGGAATCCAGGGTGTCTCCTGCATCCGCTGGCGCTACGACACGCTGGAAGATCCGCGCGGGCTTCTGATCTGCGAGGACATTCCCATTCATCAAATTATGTGGGACCCCGAGGCTCGGAAGGTCAATCTCGCAGACCGCAACTGGCACCGCTACGGGGAGTGGCTTTCCAAGCGGGAGGTGAAGGAACGATGGCCGGAAGCGTGGGAGAAGGTCGAGAACAAGGCCGGCTCGAATCAGTGGTCCGAGATGACGCCCGGCGTGAGCGTTCGGACCCCGTGGTCGAACATAGACCGCACCCCCGGAACGCAATACGACGGGCGGACGTTGGCCTGGTACGACCGCGGCTCTGCCATGCTCTTCGTGGAATACGAGCAGTGGCGGGAGGTCACCTATCGCTACAGCGTGGCGGTGCCGTCGCAAGGAGCCACCTACGCACAGGCGATGTCCGCTCCTGAGCAGAACCTTCTCTCGACCATCGAAATGACCGCGGCCGAGATGCGGGAAGTCAAGGCGGTTCAAGCCGAGATGGGCGATCCGGTCCCGGACAACATGATCGTGAAGTTCCCGAAGATGAACTACCGGCACGCCTGGATCATCGGCGACGAAATCGTAGAGACGGGTGAGATTCCGGTCGGTCGGTTTACGTTCCTCTTCCTCGCCGCAGACCGCTACCTCCAGCCCGGCAAGGTGGACTGGAAGGGGCTCGTGGACAAGCTGAAGGACGCACAGCGGTGGGTGAACCTGCTGATCTCCTCGCTGGCGCGGCAGCTCACGATCAACCCGAAAGGGCTCTTCCTCTACGAGCGCGGCCTGTTCGCCAACCGCCGAGCGGCCATGGACCAGTTTGCGGCCCCCGGTGGCGCCATAGAGGTCCCGCGCGGGAAGCTCCAAGGGAACGACCCTTACCGCTACGTGCAGGCCGGTGCGAGCCCCTACAGCCAAATGGTCGAGAGCCTGCTCGGCCTCTACCGCGACGCCATCCCGCGTATCGCCGGCTTCAACCCGGGCGCTCTCGGGCAGCTCGGCAGCGACCTCCGGAGGATCTCGGGCACCGTCGTCTCGCAGGTACAGGACGCCGCGATGACGGCCAACGCCTCCAAGTTCGATGCGTTCAGGGCCTACCGCCGTGAGCTGGGGCGGCTGATCATGGCCTTCTGCCGCGTGTTCTGGGGTGACCGCCTGGAGGATCTGGCGGAGATCGTTGGCAGCGAGCTTGCCTACACCCCTGTCGATCCGATGGCACCTCCGGACCCGATGACCGGGATGCCGCCACCGCCGCAACTGCGCCTCACCCCGCAGATGTTCGAGGACTCCTTCTGGAAGTCGATTGCGATCGAGGAAGTCACCCCGACCGGCGATCTGCTCGAACAGGTCTGGGAAGGTCTCGTGCAGCACGGCGCGCTTCAGGTGCTCCTCGCTCCCCAGCCGGACACCGGCCAGCCGATCTTGTCCTCGGAGGACATCGTGGCGATGCTTCCTGGAATCCCGGTGGTGCAGCGGGAGAAGATCAAGGCGCGCATCCAGGCGCAGATTCAGCAGATGCAACAGCAGCAGGCGATGCAAGCCCAACAGGGTCAGCAGCCACCCCAACAGCAGGCCGCATAACCGAGGAGAGAGACCACCATGGACGGAGACACCGGAGGCGGCGGCGAAGCCTTTGACGGCACCCCGCTAGAGCCCACAGAAGGCACCCAGCAGCCCGCGCAGCAGGGGCAGCAGGGGCAGGACGACGTACCCGAGGGTCTACGCCAGCAGCTCTCTCCGGAGGCCCTGGCGCACCTCTCGCGCTCGCGCAGGCCTGGGCAGTCATGGGAGCAGGCCGCGGCTGAGCAGTGGCAACAGCAGCGCGCCAGAGCCCTGAAGGCGACGGACGAAGGGAAGGCAACCCGAGAGGAGCTTCGCCAGCTTCGCGAGGAGCTTCAACCGCTCTTGCGTAAGGAGTGGCAAGAGGTACAGCGCCACCGCACCGAGCAGCTCGCAGCCCAGGTGCCCGAGGACCCGGCAGAGCGCGCGGCATGGCTTGCCGAGCAGGCCCTGATTCTTCGCGAGCAGGACCGCAGAGAGGCACAGGAGGCGGCAGAGGATCAGGAAGCGGCCGAGCAGCTCGACCAGCTCGACGAGACCTGGTTCGAGTACATAAACCCGGACGTTCTCGCATCCGATCCTGGCCTGAAAGAGGATTTCGACGCACTCACGAGGTCGGGCGTCTCCGGCATCATGAGCATGTACCCAGAGGCAACCACCGACCAGGCGTTGGAGCTTTTGTCGCTGTCCCAGACGATGCAGTTTCGAGACTGCGTTCTGCGAGGCCAGGACCCGCGGCAGTTCGTGCGGCAGCAGGCCCACCAGATGCGCTCTATCTTCGGAGGTCAGCAGCCCATGCAGGTGCATCCGCCGGGGAAACCCACGTCAGCGAATCGCCAAGGGATCGCCTCGCAGAGAGCCAGCATGGCGGCGGCGATCGGCAATGCTGGCGTCAACCGCAGGGCTGGCGCAGCACCCGGAAACGGGATCGACTTCGGCGCTCTGAACGAGGACGACTTCTACGAGGCGGTTCAGGCGAACCCGGGGGAGTACGACGCTTACAAGAAGCAGAAGGGGATCTGAGATGAGCGACCACGCACCAGACGGGCCGTACGTTTATCAGCCATACGGTGTGCAGGATGTGGCGCACTGGAAGCAAGGGAGGTTGTGGGGAGTCGGTAGCGTGGACCGCCTCGCCACCATCAAGGGGCTCACAAAGGAAGAGGCCAACGCCGTACTGGAGGCCCTTCTGTTGATGCGCGAGCGGCAGGAGGCCGAGCGCCTTCTTGGTCCAACAACGGGATGCGCCAATCCGCTACTCGACGGGTTCCCTTACGGCTAAGCACGGAAGCCGGCGAGTTGACTTCCCCGCTCGCCGGCCGTTACCATAGGTAACAGGTACCCGTCGCCGAAAGACGGCTGAAGCACCCGCAGGATCTCCGCAGTCTGGCTGTCCCTGGTAGCCGAAAACCAGGAACGGGAAGCGCCCATCCCCAAGAAGGCGCTCGCAGCCAACCAGACGACTTAAAGGAGACCTACCCGTGGGAAACGTCCAGTTCTACGACGCGACGGACCCCGAGGTCAAAATGACTTGGGAGCGCGATCTCTTCGTTGAGGTCGCACGTCGCGGCACCGTCACCAACCCCGCGCTCGGGCTCATCGGCAACGACGAGTCTTCGTGCATCCAGCGCCGCAAGGAGGCTTTCAAGGAGGGCGGCACCACCTCCCGGATCACGCTCCAGCGCGGCATGCGTCAGCCCCCGGCGATCGGCGGAGAGGTGCTTCGGGACACCGAAGAGGGCCTACCCACGATCACCTACGACTGGAAGATCAACCAGATCAGGCACGCCTTCAAGGTGACCTCGCTGCCGATCGTGAAGCAGCGTATCCCCTGGGATGTGTGGAAAGCAGCGGAAAAAGCCCACGCGGACTACTGGCCCAAGATCTGGGAAAGCGGCCTCGCAAACCACATGGCCGGCCTGACGATCGACGTTCGTACCGTCGCCGAGTGGTGGAGCAACGGCGCCAACCTCCGGCTCACCCTGAACAACGTCCCGCGCACCCCCGACGCCAACCACGTCTTTCGGTTCGACAAGGCCGACGACGCCGCGGTGTCTCTCGACCCGAGCGCGATCATCGATCGAGACGTGGCGGTCGAGCTCAAGACGCGAGCGAAGCAGCTGCCTCTCCCCATCCGCCCCTGCATGGTCAAGGGAATCGGCGAGGTCTACGTGTTCTTCGTCCACTCCAACGCCATCAAGCACATGAAGCAGAGCGGCTCGCAGTGGTTCGGCCTCATGCGCGATCGGCTGAAGGGTGGGGCTCTGGATGCCCTCTCCAACGCCTGTCTCGGGATCGACGACGAGGTGTTGTGGGTCGCCTGGGATTACCTCCCGGTCGGCTTCACTGGCATCACGGCCTACCGCAACACGCGCCGCGCGGTGTTCGCCGGAGCGCAGGCCGGAGCCCTCGGCTTCGCGAAGCTCTTCGAGGACGAGAACACGATGGTTCAGGAAACCGAGACCTGGGACTACGGCAACAACAAGGGCTTGGCCGTCCGCACGTTCGCGGGCGCCGCTTGCCCCCACTTCTCGGTAGAAGAGCAGGAGACGGACGAGGACTACGGCAAGATCGTAGTCACCTCTTACGCAAAGGAGACCGTGACCTCGATCTGAGGAAGCGAAAGCCATGGCTACCAACTACGGACCCACCTGGAACACGGGCGTCACGATTCCGGTCGGATCGCCCTACAGCACCCAGCTCTACCTCTACCTCGGCACCGGCACCGTGGGCGCGGAGACGATCACTCTCGGCGCAACCAACGACACCTACCGACTGTGCAAACTCCCGAAGCGGGTCACGATCACCGATGCCCTCATTCAGGTCGGGGACCTCGACAGCAGCACGGGGCTCGTCTTCAGCCTCAGAGTGACGGACGGCACCACCACCAAGGTCATCATCCACCAGGCCGCGACGGGCCAAGCCGGCGGCGTCATTCGGCCGACCAAGATCGCCACCACAGAGAACGCTCTGGGCTTCACCACGACCTCCAACGCCTTCTGGCTGGAGATCCTGTTGGACACGGCACCGACCACTCCGGCGGCCGGCATCTTCAAGGTTTTCGTCAACCTGACCGGCGGCTATCTGCCGGGGGCGGCTGGCGCAGAGTAAGCAGGAGTCACCAGGTGGGCGGGGCGAGGCCCGGAACCTCTCTCCTCCCTTTCTCCGCTCGCCTGGCGGCGTTTCCACGTAAGAGAGGAGTGGCATGTCGGATTGGGGAACCTTGATTCGCCGTCTCCAGGACGACAGCCACTCGGCGATCTCCGCACAGGACGCAGGCCGTCGCGCAGTGGACTCCATGCGCTTCCACCGCGAGAAGCGCCTCTGGTGGTCCGAGCGCCAGTTCCAGCTTCAGCTCACCCAAGGTATTTCGGTCTACAAGCCAGGTGACGGCTGGGGCCTCCCCGAGGATCTGTTCGAGATCGCGAGCAAGAGCCTGCGCATCCGGCGCGCTCTCGACTCGCAGTCGGCCGACTTCTACATCTGCCGTGCCACCTCGGACGAGATGGACCACTACAAGGCCGCGGACACCTCGCAGGGCGATCCACTGGCGTGGGACTGGTACCAGGGCTCCCTAGAATTCTGGCCGCCGCCGCGCGAGAAGGCGTGGGTGGAAGGCCGCTACATGACGAACCTGGAGATCCCCGTCGTCAAGTGGAACGGGTCCAGCTACACCTTCATCCTGCCCTCCACAGAAGCCGCGGTCCCCGACAACTGGACGTGCGACTGGATCTCGCAGGACGGCTCTGGAGAGTTGATCTACGCCCGCGCGATGATGCTGATTTCCAAGCACCTGCGCGATCCTGACGCCGAGCAGGCGTATATGACCTTGTGGCTTGAGCAGGCGGCGCAGACCGAGGACGAGCACGACGTACGCACCGCGGGCGACAGCCTGGGTATTCGGCCGAGGTTCTTCTAATGCCCATTCTCTTTGTGCCCTTCGGCGAGTGGACGCCAGACGCCGGCTGGTTTGTGAGCGAGGGCCTTGTGGACATTCTCGGGCTGATCCCTGCTCACGGTGACTACTTCATCGCCCCCAACACCCAGGAATCCACCGCGCAGATCGGCGGAGCCTCCGCCCCGATCACCTACGGCCACCACCTGCATGCCGGCGCCGGGCTGGGGTACAGTTTCGTGGGCACCACCGTAAAGCTCTGGGAATTCGACGGCATCAACCTGGTAGACGTGACTCGGGCGGCCGGCGCCTACACCACTCCAGACACGACCTCGGGATGGCAGGGGACCTCCTTCGGCGACTCGGTCATCATGACGAACTACGTGGACGATCCGCAGATTCAGCTCGCCCGCGGGGCTCAGTTCGTAAAGCTCGCCAGCTCGACCTTCGACCCGAAGTTCCGCTACTGCTTCCCGATCCGCAACAACCTGTTCATCGCGAACCTGAACCTGGCGGCCGGGTACGATGGGCTCCCCTCCGGGGCCAATCCGACGCTCGTAGCCTGGAGTCAAAGCGATGCCCCGCGCTTCTTCGGCAGCTTCCGTCAGGACCCGCAATATGTGGGTGCTGACTACCAGCCGCTGAACAACGACTTCGGAGAAATCGTTGGTGGAATCGGGGGCGATTACGGCGTGGTGTTTCAGCGCCTCGGGGCTGTCCGAATTGACGGCCCTCCGTACCAGTTCCGCGACCTTCCGGGGGTGATCTGCCGACACCCGAACAGCGTCGTACGCGTCGGTGACGACCTCTACTATTGGGGCCTTGCCGGTCCGACTCGCTTGACCGGCGGACAGGGCTTCCCGGAGGTGGTGGGCTATGGCCGGGTGGCCCGCTCGCTCACTCGCGCCGTGGATAACTTATCGCAGGTGTCCTACGCTCCGGCCACGGCGCCGATCTACGTCTCGGCCTCGCATGATCCAGAGCTGGGCCTGGTCCTGTGGGCCTACTCCACTCTCGGCTCTCCGGTGACCGAGGCCACGGCAGTGCTCGCCTACAGCTATCGCGACGACCGGTTTGGATACTTCCGCCCGAAGGCAAACACAGGCTCCCTATTCCTGAAGACGGCCCCTCCCTCCACCACGAGCCCGATGCTGAACCAGCGCTTCGTGGAGCGGAAGATCGTCTCGGCTGCCGCGGCGGACTTTATGGCGCAATACACGCTCGACTTCAACGCCGCTACGACGGTCAGCCTCACGCGCTCCTACGTGCAGCTCAGCCCGGAACTGACTACGAGCGTTATGCGAGTACGTCCGATCATCAACTTTGACTTCGCTAACGGAGGTCAGGCCGTCTTCACGGTGACAGTACGCTCGACCAGCACCCCGCAGACGATCTCTACTGTGGTCCCGAACGCGGTGACTATCTCCGGTCCTCACTCAGCGCAGGACGCGCAGGGGTGGGTGCCGATCCCGGGCGGAACGAAGAACGCTAACTTCCACTCGATCTCGGTCTCGATTACATCCACGAAGGTGTCGGAGAGAATCCACGAGTTCGAGGGGGTAGAGATCGACTACAGGACGGGAGGGGTGTTCAGTGCTTAGCTTCAAGACGGACGCAGTGTTCCAGGACGACATCTGCCGGAACTGGGCTTCCATCGAGAAGCAGGTGGACGACGCCCTGTACGAGGTCTTCCTGCCTCCGCAGGCGTGGCTTGTTTCCGGCACCCACACGCACAACAACGAGCGCGGCGACTACCTCGGCTTTTCCTCCGGATCGGATCACAGGGCGTGGACGAACATGCACGTTCCGCCAACCTGGAAAAGCGGCTCTCTTGGATTCGAGTTTCTGTACACCTGCTCGACGACCGCCAATACGATCTCGATTGACCTGTTAGCCAACGCTGTGAGCATCGGTGAGTCAGTGGATGCGGGCGCGGATGTGTATCACGTATACACACTCCCGCCCCCCGGAACTGCGGCCTTTCTCTTGGCGCATTCGGACCCGTCTATTCGCCTTCAGGTGAACGCCGGGCAACACCGTCTTGTGACGCTGAGGATTGGTCGCACAACCGACTCTAATGTAGGGGTGTGGCGGTTCGAGGGGCTGATCGTCCGGTTCGGTACCGGCAAGCGGGAGGTACACCTGTGAGCGTAATCGCCGCCCTTCTCTGTGGTGGCCCGGCCATCGCCTGCTCGGCCAACGCGGCCAACCGGAAGGCGGGAGGTCCACCTGTGAGCAACCTCGCGACCACCGACTCCAGGATCGACTCTATGGAGCTGTTCCTACGCTCCCTGGATGCCCCGGCGGACACCAGCCTGGTCCACCACTTCGCGCCTGGTGTGTATGCCCGCGAATTCCGCGTCCCGGCCGGCACGATCGGAATTGGGAAGGTTCACAAGACGGAGCACCTGAACGTAATCCTCGCCGGCTCTGCGGTGATCTGGTCCGAGGATGGCGGGGCTCGCGAGGTGGTGGCTCCATGCGTCTTCGTGTCGAAGCCTGGCGCCAGAAAGATCGTTTACAACGCCGACTATCTGGTTTGGCTCACGATCCACCCAACCCACGAAACGGACCTCGGGAAGTTGGAGGAGGAGCTGGTGGAGACGCGCAACGTAGAGGGCGCCCCGTCGCTGGATCAACTCTCTGGAATCTTCGCCGCGCTTGGCGGGGAAGTGGGGTCGTAATGTCCTGGGCAATCATCGCGTCGGCCGCGGGTGCTGCGATCAGCGCCTACTCTTCGAACCAGCAGGCCAAGGCCGCCAACAAGTCGAAGACGACCACCACCAACCAGACGACCACGCAGGACCCCTACATGTCGGGTGCCTACGGGGTAGATCTCCAAAAGATCTTAGACATGCAGCGCTCTCTCGTCGAGAAGGGGCCGAACTACATCGGCGGAACTGGCTCTGGGGCTGGCGGCGGTTGGACGCCAGCGACGGGTGAGTACAGGTCTCCCGGGCAGCAGAATGCTGCCGCTCTGCTCGGCACGGCGCCGGCAGCGGACGCAATCCGCGACTGGCGGGCGCAGCGCAGGTCTGACGTAGGCGATGCAGCGCGAGAGGAATTTGATCGGGTTGACCGCGGCTCGGATGGCGGCATCGGGGGCGACTGGAATCCCAACGCGAATGCCTTGCAGTCGTTTGCTGCTCCGTCCGGTGGTGGTGGTGGGGCGACCAGGACGAAGCGCGGCGGCGTGTCGGGTACGGTCTCCGCGAGCGGCCACTTCTTGCCGGACCAGGAACCGGCCAGCGGATGGTCTCGTGCCGACAGGGCGGAGATTGCGCGGCGCTCCGGCGGCGGAGGTGCTGGGGGTGGCGTAACCGGCGGCCCCACGCCCGCTCCCGGTCCCAACCTGAGCACTCCACAGGGCATTGCCGAGGAGGTCGCCAGGAGGGGCCTGGAGGCCGGCCAGACGCCTGAGATGGATGCAGCCCGCCGAGCCTCCCTTGCGGTCCTTGGCGGGGCCGGTACGGGCCAAGGAGACGGCTCCGGTACGGGATTCGGCGGCTACAACCCAATCTCGGATCGCCTGGCGCAGCGCCTGGAGGGCGACGCGCAGGGGTACGACACCGCGGACCTCCTGCGGCGCTTCATGGACTCCAACAGTTTCGGTGGTGGTCCGAACGGCGGCAGTGGTGGCGGTGGGGGCTCGACCGGGGGCCAGGGATACGTCTCGCGCCAGCAGTATGACCAGTGGACGAACGGCGGCTCGAACCCGAACAACAACGGGGGCGGGATCGGTGACGCCACGGGTACGGGCACCTTTGGTACGCAGGTGAACAAGATCTTCAGCGACACCGGCAACGCGGCGGATCTTCAGACATTGATCGATGCCATGTCAGCGGACGCCGAGCGTGGTCACTTCGCCACCATTCGGGACCTTGATTCAGCGGCGCAGGGCGGCGGACGCTTCGGTGGCGGCACCTATCGTGCCGATCGTACGGAAGCCCAGCGCGGGCTCGATCAGGAGATCATCCGCGGCTCTGCTGCGACCCGCTTGAACAACGCGGACCAGATCCGCGCGGCGAAGCTCCAGGCTCTCGGGCTCGTGAACCAGCGCGACCTCGGGGCCTTGGGCGCTCGCACTTCGGAGAACATCGCCAACTCCAGCTCGGCGGCGGCGCGCGCGGGAGCCGCGGACCAGATCTCGCTCGCGCGCAGGGGTCAGGACCTGGACGCTCTCGGGATGCTGCTCGGCAACGAACACGCCGGCAACGCGGAGCTTTCCGGTCTCGGCCGACAGCTCTCTTCCGACCGCCTGAACACCATGGGACAGGTGATCCCTGGGCTGGAAGGGGTGGGCCTCTCCGGGCTCGACCGCTCCCTTGGCGGCGCTGGCGTCATGACCGACCTCCAGGGGATCAAGGCAAACCGGGACGTGGGCATGGCCGGCGTCCGGATGCAGGGGAATGCGCTGAACCAGCAGGCGCAGATCTACAACGCGTCGGCCGCGCAGAACCAGCTCTTCGACTACCTGAAGACGATCCAGGGTATCGGCGGCATGGGCGGCACCTCGCACACCTACGGCCAGAACGTCCAGCCCGGGCTCGGCGTGAGCGTGGGCGGGGCAACGGTTGGCGGCGCTGCTGCTGGAGCGGCGCAGGGTTACGGCCTGTACCTCCAAGGGAGGGGCTGATCGATGTACGGCTTTGCGACGCTCCCCTACTTGTACCGAGCACGGCTTGCCGGACGGCGCTACCCCAGTGCTGCCGACGATCCAGACTTTCAGGCCGCAACTCGCCAGACCGGCACGGGGACCCTGGAAGAGCCGGAGGTCGTGCGTCTTCATCGCCGCTTCGGCGTCCCGCAGTCGTACGGCGGAGAGCGGGTCACCGCCGACGACGCGCGGCGAGCGCAAGGTCAGGCATTGGTCTCGGCCGGCTCTGCGCTCCTGCGCGGGATCTCCGAGAACAACATGGCCGGCGGCCTCGCGGATGCGTTCGAGAGTTACTCCGGCGGGATCACCGGAGTCCTGGAGCGTCGCCGGCAGATGCTTCGCGAACAGCAGGCGGACGAGCGGTTGACCACCGCGGCCGAGGATTCCCATCTTGGGGCCATGAAGAACCTCCAGATGGACGATGCCCAACTCGCAGCGGCAGCGCGGGCCGTGAAGGAGAAGGACGACGACGACCGGCGCAAGAAGGCCATGGTGGACGCCCTCGCCAGTTCGATCGGCACCACGTCCGGAGATCCGACTTCTCCCGAAGCACGGCGCGCAGCAGCCCTTGCCCTTGCCGGCCAGGACGCGGACGTCGGGGCTCTTCTTCGCACGGACGAGATCGCGGCTGGCCGTGGTCGCATTCTGTCCGATGCGGAGATGGAGGCTCGCGCAAAGGCGGCCCAAAACAAGATCTACGGCGCAGAAGGCTACGGCCCGATCGTGGAGTCCCAGCGGGACGCGGAGCGCCTGCGCCTCGATCGTGCCCGGCTGGCGCTGGAGAGTCGCAGGATCTCCAACTACGAGGCGAACGGCATGGGCGCCGCGGGTCGCGCACCTACCGCAAATCAGGTGAACGACGACGTAAAGGCCGAGGGTGATGTGCTCTTCCGCGCGTGGCTCGGACAGCAGCCCAAGGTGCAGGAGAACAAGTGGATCAACGGAGCAATCAGGACGCTCACTCCTCCAACTGAAGCAGAGATCTCCGCTGCTCGACAGCGGGCTATGGATGAGGCGGAGAAGAGCGTCTTCCAGCGCTACGGCCTTGCGACATCGCACCGCGGCGCGGATGGCTCCTTCGCCCCCGGCGTCTACGTCTACGACCCGAAGACGGGCCGTATGGTGAAGCAGTGATCGAGATTCACCTGCCCGATGGTCGAGTGCTGCGCTTTCCGGACGGAACGCCGGAGAGCGTGGTGCGTCACCAGGTGGAGACCATGGCCGGCGGTCCCTCTGCGCCGGCACACCACGACTTGAGCGGCCTTGGCTCTGGAATCGCCGCTGCTGGTGGTGAACCTGGCCTCGGCCGCGTCGGGAAGCTCGCGGACGTGGGTGCTCCCGAAGACGTAGAGGACCCCGGCTACTTCACCACCGCACGAAAGGCGTTCGGTGGAGCCCTCGGACTTCCGATCGCTGGTGGCCTGGAGACGCTGCGCGACTTCCGCCAGGCGCATCCTGTTCTGGGGACTGCCCTCTCTGGTCTTCCCGGCATGGGCATGGGACTCGCTGATCTCACCCCGGAAGGCTTCACGGAATCCGTTCGTGGTGACCTGGACAAGACGAAAGAGGACTACCTCTACCACCACACCCAGGACCCAATCCGGTCCACCCTCCCCCTGGCCGCTGAATTCGCCGGCAACCTGGTGCCCGTGGGTATCGGAGCCGGGGCCGGGAAGGTCGGCATGGAGGCGATCGGAGCAGCAGCCCCTTCCCTCGGCCGAGCCGTGGCCGCGAGCGCGAGCAGCATCGGAGCCGGTGCTCTGGAGGGTGGAGTGTTGGGGAACGTCTCCGCCTACGGCACCGATCCGGCGTCCCGAACCAAGGCAACGGTCCTCGGAGCCACACTGGGGGGCCTTGGAGGCGTCCTGGGTGGCTTCCATGCCGCGAGGGGCATGGGTGGACTGGCCGACGACGCTGCGCGCGCCAGAGAGGCCATTACGCCGCTTCCTGAGACTCCTCCGCTGGTGTCCGCAGCCAAGCCGAAGGTAGGGGCCGAAGAGGTCCGGATCTATTTGGAGTCCCGAAACGGCATTGCCGAGATGGTCGAGCCGATGCGCGCGACCCTGCCCCCGGAGATCTTCGACCAGGTTCTGAAGAAGGCCCTGACCGACAACGATGCCAAGTTCCGTCCGTTGCTCACGCAGGCGGCCGAGCAGGGAGACGTAGCCGCGGCCGGGATCTCGGACCTGACGCAGCACACCGTAGCTCCCGTGATCGAGGCTCCGCCCCCGCTTCCGGACGGCATCGCAGAGCTGCAAGCCCAAAGCCTGGCGATCGGTGGCTCGAAGAGGACCACTTCCCGGGTTCCGGTGGAGGTGATCCAGCGCAACGGATCGCTTCTCGCGGTGGACGATCTGGGCAACACAGTGGGCGAGCTTCGGGCCATGCCAGAGCCCGGCGGTGGCTTCACGGTCCAGGAAGTCGTGACTGGTCAACAGGGTACGGGTGCTGGTCGAGCTCTATACCGCAAGGCTTCGGAGCTGTTCGGCCCCTACCGAGGCTCTACGGCCCAGACCCCGGAAGGAGAGGGCTTCGTCAATCATCTGCGCCAAACTGACCCGGATATCTTCCGGGGCGGAGAGGCCGGCTTCCTCGGTCTCGGCTCCAAACCGAAGCCCCCCGCTCGCCCCATGGACACCCTCATAAAGTACGAGGTGACCAAAGAGCCGATCATGGTGCGGGCTCGCCAGTTCTGGGACCGGTGGATCGACGAGATGTCGAACCAGGAAGAGCCTATCCCGCGGCGGATGCGCAGGGCTGGGATGCCGGACGCGGCGAAGTTCATGGAGAAGATGCAGGCCCGGGCTCGTGGTGCTGGCGACATGGCGACCGGCGTAGCCAACCCGATCACGGAAGGGACCTACGTCTACGACGCCGCCACGCAGTCCTCGCGCCGCACCGGAGACGGGCTCTCTGCTGTTCTTGGCGGAATCGGCAAGCACGTGGAGCGGGACCTGAACGACTACATGGCCGCCGGCAGGCACCTGGAGCTTCTGGCGCGCAAAGAGCAGGCGATTGCGGATCACGCCGTGGCGAAGCTCACCGGCCAGCCGGCGGTGCTGCATCCGGACGGAAAGCTGAAGATCGACCAGGCTGCAACGGATATCTCCCGGCAGGCCATCTCCGACCTCGGTCAGCGCTACGGCCTGAATCCGGACGGAACAGTCAAGGGGCTGGAACAACTCGCCGAGGGAACCCGCGAGTGGTCCGTGCGCGCAGTGGTGGACAAGCTCGTGGAGATCGGCTACGTCTCAACAGAGGACAAGGCCGCGTTGCTTGCGAAGGGCGAGAAGTACGCTCCGCTCTTCAAGCTCCTGGACGATCTGGAGAACAGTCCGGATATCGTGGTGGGCGCCACCAACGCCAAACCCATCGCGAAGATCACCTCTGGACTTTCCAAGGACCACCGCGTGGCGCCGCCCTTGGAATCCTTCGTCGACCAGGCGCAGAAGGTGACGGTATGGGCAGAGCGCCAGCGGGTCCGGAACCTCCTGGGCGACCTCGCGGAGGCCAACCCGACGACGCTGGGGCAGGAGATCACCCGCACCCCGGGCAAGGGCGACGGCACATTCCCTGTCTATCGCAACGGGAAGACGTATCACTACGAAGCCCCGCGAGATGTAATGCAGGCGCTCAAGATGATGACGCCGCAACAGGCTGGGATCATCGGCCAGGCTGCCCACTTCGCTGCCCGTACTCTTCGAGCCGGAGCAACGATCACGTTGGAGTTTCCGTTCAAGAACCTCTTTCGCGACCAGACGACCGCCGCGGTGTACGGCTCGGAGTACAAGTTCCGACCAGTGCTCGATCCGCTCGCCGGCATCTTCGAGCAGATCCCCCTCCCTGGCCGCAAGGGGGTGGGTGAGTACTACAAGGAGTGGAGTGCCAATGGTGGGGGCATGGCCTCGCTCGTAAGCAACGATCGCACTCTGGCGCAGCTTGCCGTGTCGGACGTGACGCACCCGAATGTAGGTGCTCGATTCCTACGCAACTGGAAGGCCGAGAAGAACGTGTTCGCCAAGGCGTTCTATCCGATGCTCGCTCCGTTGGAAGCGATGTCCAACAGCCTGGAGACCGCCACTCGCGTAGGTGGGTATCGCAGGGCTCGGCTGGCTGGTGCTACGCCGCTGGACGCCGCGGTGTTCTCCCGGGACCTGACTCTCGACTTCGCGCGATCGGGACGCTTCGGTCAGAAGTGGAATTCCGTGGAAGCCTTCGCCAACGCCTCTTTGCAGGACACGGCGCGGTTCGTGAAGGCGTACCGCCAGGCCCCCGTGCGCACCACCCTTGCGGCCGGCGTCTTCGTGGTGCTGCCGGCGGTGGCGAATTGGGCGCGGTGGAAGGATGACCCCGACTACCAGGCCCTGCCCGAGTGGGAGCGCATGAGCTTCCTTCACATCGCGAAGCGAGACGATGGCCGCTGGTACCGTCTCCCTCGCCCGCTGGGTGCGCTGAACCTGGCCTTCTCGTGGGGAGCCCACTCCTTCCTGGACTACCTGAACGAGACGCGGCCGGACGCCGTGCAAGAGATCCTCGCGGGCGTTACGGATCAGACCCCGCTCCAGTATGTGACGGACGGCAAGGGAATCAACCTCACGGACGCCATGCCCTCGATCATGCAGCCGGGAGTAGAGGCGACGATGAACTCCTCGCGCTTCACCGGTCGCGACATCGTTCCCGAGGGGATCTCCGAAAACAACCCGTCGGAGGAGCAGGCTTTCGACACCACCACGCCACTGGCGCTGAACATCGGCCAGGCGTTTGGAATGTCGCCGATCAAGGTGGACTACCTGATCCGTGGCTACGGCGGCACCCAGGGGGCCATGCTGGCACAGGGCGCCTCGCAGCTCATGACGGACCCGACCCAGCTTCCCGAGCTGCCCACGACCGCCAAGGACGTGCCCCTGGTCAAGGGCTTCGTGTCGAGCCCGGCGTGGGGCTTCGGCTCAGACCCCGTTACGAAGCTCTACGAGGCCTCTGGAGCGGCGAGCGCGGCCAAGGCGTCCTGGGATGCAGCCATAGAGCGCGGCGACGCCCTGGCGGCCTCCAGGATCATGCGCAACCATCCTGAGGTAGAATTGGCGGAGATTCTGGAGCAGGCCAAGAGGGACATCGGAGACCTGCGGAAGACGCGCAAAGAGATCCGCTCCGCTCCTGGGCTTTCCAAAGAGGATCGGATGCTCCAGCTCCTGGAGATCGACCAGCAGGCAACCATGCAGAGCGCCGCGGCGATGGACGCCTATTACCAGTGGCTCAAAGGGCTGAGGCCCGACAAGTGAGGAGGGGCGGATGCCCACGGAGATCAGTAAGAACACGCGGGTAGTGATCGGGGTCGGGAGTATTGCCGCGATAGTGATCGCGATCCTGACTCTTGGGCACTGGTGGGGCGCGCTGGACACCCAAAGAGAAAACAACACAGAGACCCTTGTGCGCCACGAGCAGGAGATCACGGAGCTGCAAAAGAGTTATTCTGATCTCAAGCTCAGCATGACGGAAGTCAGAAACGAGCAGGCCAACGCTCGCGACACCTTGAACAAGATCGACCGCCAAACGATCGCGATCTACGGCGACCTAGGGAATGTGAAAGTTGCGCTGGCCGAGACCGGTCTGCGCGTACCGAAGGACTAAGGAGAACACCCCATGCCCACCCAATGCTGTCTCCTAGGAGTCTGCTGCCCGCCCGAACAACGAGCGTCCGAACTCGCTCAGTACTTCAAGGAGGCCGATCCGGAAGCCACCGAGAAGAGCTGCGAGAAGATGGCAAACAAGCTGCTGGAAGAATACGACGTGGCCCCTCACGGCTTCTCCGCTTTCATCCTGGAGAAGTACGGCCCGTCGTTCAAGTGACAGTCATGATCTCCATCATCGTTGCACTCATCGTGGTGGGTGTGGTGGTCTACCTCATCGGCCTGATCCCGATGGACCCCACTATCGCCAAGATCATCCGCGTCCTGGTGATCCTGGTCCTTGTGCTCTGGGTGATCCTCCAGCTATTCCCGGGATCTCTCGGGCACATCAACTTGCGGTAACAGAAGGGGCGAGCCAGCACCGGTCGCCCTTCACTCCTTTGGAGACAATGCCGTGAGCGACGACACATCTCAGACGAAAGTAGCTGGCAGCATGAGCAGGACGGTAGAGCGTCTTATAGATCTCGCCGCGATGCTGATGATGCTCGTCTTTTGCTACCTATTCCGAGAGAGCCAGCCCGCATTAGCCGGACTAGTCATCGGTGCGGCGATCCAGTTCTGGATGTCCAAGAACGCCGCGGCACCAGACAGCCCGGCTCACAAGGAAGCGGCGGCGGCGATCGAAGCGGCGGCCAGACGCACCTTGGCGGCAGCCACAGCAGCGGCAGAAGTTCTCCGTACGGCTGAGCGGGCTGCTGACTCGAAGGCCAAGATTGAGCCGGAATAGAAAAACGGCCGAGTTGCTCAGGCTCGGCCGTGCGGTACTAAGCTCCGTCGTCGGAGCACTATTCCATCTGTGCCACCTCCTTTCCTTCTTCTAGTGGTAGCTTCTCACCGGAGTCGGGGACAATTCTCTCGGTGTGGAATGTAGCGGTGTACTGACTATGGTCCCAGAGATCTCGGAACTTTCTCACCGCGTCGTCGCTTCCGGCAAACACGTATACAAACGGGAACGCCGGAGGAGTCCTCTCGGCGACGACCACGTGGACTTTCTGCGGCACCTCCACCTTTCGCTCGCGCTCGGCCAGTACTCCGGCACCATACCCCCATCGGGCAGCGCCATTCACGGCTTCCCGGACTGCCTCGTCAGTCCAACCGTTGCGGCCTGCCCACCATTCAAACCATATCTCACCGCAGACCTTCCACGGCTCCGTAGTGGTCTCTCCTGGCGAGCCCTCAGCCTTTGAACCGCAGTTGGAGTGGTCGATCGTCGGGAGAGCCTTCAGCCGCTCGATCTCCGCGTTCACCGCATCGACCGACTCCCCCTTGACTCTCAACTCTGTGCGCATGGCCTCCATCTCCGCCGCCAGTGCCTCGTTCTTCTCGCGAAGCTCGACGTTGATCTGAACCAGCCGGCCGATCGCCGTCGTGCCATCCTGCCGTTGCGCGTCTCGCGCCATCTGCACCGCCTCCTTGGACAGGTGGCCAGGACAGCTTTCGCCCTCGCACCCCTCCAGCTCGGTACCAGTCAGGGCCGCGATAGCCTTCTTCGCGTTGGCGATGGCTCTGTCCTTGTCTTCCGAGTCGTCCCTCAAGCTGTCCACCGTGTCCTGCGCGGCGCCAAGAGATATGTCTTGGATCGACGCCCTTAACAGCATGGCGTCCAGCAGCGTTGCCATTTCCCGCTTGTTTACTCTGATCTTCATGTTCTCTCCTCGGTTAGATTTTGCGTTTGGCAGTACGTACCAGTTCCAGGCACTCGTAGATAACCCCACCACGATTGAGCAGGGAGATCTCCTTCCGTATCAGCTCGACGGATTGACCGCCGGCAGTAGACTCTTCTCCTGCCTTCACCGCGGCGACGTTCGCCTCCGCCCAGAGCCTTTCCATCTCGACCTCCAGAAACTCCAGGGCCGTCTCTGCATCGAGCACCTTCACATGCACCTCCAAGCCGCACCCATCCGCGCCTGGTGCTCAGCCGGCAACATGAGCCCGCACAGCGTGACCCTCTCCCCGCTCACCGGCCGCCACGTGGTCTCTGGGATCGTTGGTGGTAGATGGGCCTTCATGCCGCAAGATAGGCGGTCGTCGATCTCCTTTACCAAGTAGAGGTCTACGCCGCCGTCCTTCGTCTCGCGCCAGTGGAGCACCTCACCCTGCGTCTTCAGGAGCCTCCCCTGCGTGATCGAAAGCTTGACCGCACAGAGGTCTACGGTGGCAGTAAGGTGCTTCTCCATGCGGGCCTGCGTCCGTCTCTCCTCCCCCCTCACTATCACCCCGTAAAGGCATAGGGCAACGATGGCGAGCAGAGCGATTAGGAGGGCGGGAAAGAAAAGCGGCCCGTTGTCGCGTAAGAAGAATCCGCCCAACTCTCTGCGCCACCACGGAACCTCGATCGCGGAGCCGGGAGGGAACAACGATCGTACGCATTCCGGATCGAGCTTCGCCTGTTTGTCGATCATCTCTCGAAGGGTCCCTGAGTTGACTAGATCCGCCCACACCTCTTCGTCCGTCCTCTCCACCTTCGGCGGCAGATCGTTCTCTAAGGTCATCGGCTCGTTCATGGCTCGTACCTCGGCAGCGGCATCCAGGCGACGACCTTTTCGAGAACCTTCCAGAGACCGTCATCGGAGCTGCACAGGTTTCGTTCGTACCATCCCTCTGCGAAGTAGTATTCGTCGGTCGCGTCGTCGTACTCACCGAAGTCGAAGTTCTCTCCGCCGTAAACCTCTTCTCTCTCGTGCAGATACCTTCCAAGGATTGGGACTGGTGGACCGGAAAGCTCGGCCATGAACAGCACGACCGCACCATTCTCTGGCTTGTTGTCCGGAGACTCCCATTGCTCGTTCATGAGATGGTCACCCCCCGCTGGTTGATGACGATCTTCAGGAGTGGCGGAGACGCCGGGATCTTGCAAGCGATCTGCTGCCGGACGTCGGTTCCTGGCACCAGCAGATTGCCGGTAGCCACCACCGCCTCTTGTGCTCGCCAGCAGTCCCCGCCGATTCCCTTCGTCGCCTCTCCCCTCCCACCCTCCCAAGGAAACCCAATCTCGATGCGATGGTCGCGGGTGTTCACGTACCAGTACTTCACGTCTGGCGTGTTGCCGTTCAGGCGCGGGCCGGGGCAGTACATGACCACCTCTTCGCTCCAACGCTCGTAGACGATCTCGCGTTTGGTGCGGATGCCGAAGTTGCGGAGCAGCTCTGCCGCCGTAAAGTGACGGGCGCCGGCTATCTGCTCTGGAGCCGAGTACCCTTGCGGCACCGAACCGATGATTGCCGCCGCCTCGAGGCTCAGACGCCTTGACCTCTGCGGCAGGTTTACGGCGTGGCACAACAACGACCCGAGATCCGATTGGAACGCATGCGCCATAGTCGATCTCTCGCCGCAGGCCGGGACCAGGAGGCTATCGTCGTACAGGCCGCCGTGCGCGTTGGAGCGGCCCTCCAGCCCCTTCCAGGGCCACTCCGTGCCGATGGACCAGAAGGCGGCCATGGCTTGGAGGTAGCGGTCCACGGCGATCGTCAGGTCCCGGATGTCGCCGCGCGACGAAATCACGTTCTTTCGCGCCCACGCCTTCACCGCCAACACGGCCTCCCACCGCATCGCCTCGTAGGTGGTGGAGTGGGTTTCCGAATGCCCCCACCACGCCAACTCCTCGAACCCGGGACCCCACGGACAGGAGCCGTGAGACTGGAAGTCTAGAAGGTCGATCCAGGCGCCCAGCCACGGCCCTTGCAGACCATCGCGCCAGAGCGCACAGGCGGCCATTAGGTAGAGGTGGTTGTCGCTGCCGGCGTTGCAGAGACGGCCGAGGATGGCCTTGGAGTCTCCGTCTGGAAGATCAGACCACAGCCACCGCTCGTACTTCGCAGCCACCGCTTTGTTCAGCGGCAGCAGACCCATAAGGTGGGTGAGCAACGGATAGGCGTACCGCTCGATGTGGCCCATAGGGCCACGGCCACGGACTTCTTGCACTTCGGCTTCCGGTTCTGGTTCAGGCTTCTTCTTCGGTCGCATGTCGTTTCCTTTCAGAATGGTATGCAGTCGTCGCAAAGTCTAGTGCCGTTATGACTTACCCCTGAACAGCCGCGACAAGGTTGATCATTGGGCTTGGGCCATTCGCCGAGCATTATCTGGCACGCCCTGTCCGCACGAAGCCGCGTGAGCCAGGTGATTGTGTTGCCGACTTCTCGCCGCTTGGCGTAGGCCCTAGACAGCGCCGCCTCGATCGCCTCTGGTGCCGCGTGCTCGGCGAACAACTTGCGGTTAGTCCTCGCCACAACCGACTCCTTTCGTAAGCGTACCCTTGCCGTCACCAACAAGGTTCCGCAGTAGTTTGTCCTTGCCCTTCTTCCAGGCGACCTTCCACCCTCGCACCCTGTCCACGCTTTCCAGCCCGAGCACGATACGCGCCGCGCTCTCGTTGTCCAGGTTCTGGGTCAGGTCCGTCCATTCATCGCGCCAGCAGTCAGCCATGGCGAGGATGGTTGCCTTCACGTCCTCCGGTGATTCCCAGAGCGGCCACTCACCCATCTGGATCTTCCGTTCTACCTCCAGCGCAGCGACCGCAGTGTCCATGTCCTTCGGCGTCCACCCGTCCAGCGGCCAGTCGCCGGCCATGGCCTTCTCGCGGTTCGTCTTCACGGTCGCGGCCCTCCTGACGAGACTGAGGCAGAGCAGCGAGAAGATCTCTCTCCTGGGATCTGGAATCTCGCTGCCATACGCTTTCGCCCGCGCACCTGAATCGAGAAAAGCTTCGATCGCGTCAGGGATTCCAAGCTCCAGTCCGGCAGCCCGAAGCTCCGCAACGTCCCTGGCTTCTTGCTCCTCTTCGGTTTCCCAAGAGAGGAGATCCCTGCCCCGTCCCTGCAATTTCCTAAGCTGTTCATCCACCGGCCTCCCTCTCCGCCCAGACCTCAAACTGCCCGGGCTTCACTGTGATTCTGCTACCGTTTTCGAGCAACACCATGCCGCCGCCGTACTTGTTATTTTCCTCCCATCGCTCCAGCGTTCCGTAGCGCCAGTTGATCTCCTTCACGCCTTCGGTCAAGGCTTTCGTGTCGGGCCATGGGATGCGGACCATGGCGGGTAAAGTGCCCGCTCCCTTCTTGGACTTAACTGGCTTCCAGTAGCCGTCGCCTAGGGGCTGCATGCCCCGATCCCCATGCGCTCGCAAAGAACCTTGGCGATCCCCACCGTAGCCCGAATGTCGGCCATGGCGTCGTGAGCCTGAAGCAGCGGCACGTCGAGCCACTCGCAGAGCGTTGCGAGCTTGTGATCCTTCGGCGGCGTCGGATGGTTGGCGCTGTACCAGCGGGCCAAGGACAGCGTGTCCAAAGGCTCGTAGATACCGGCCACAAGAAAGCGCCCGTGCTTCTTGAACCAGGCGCGGATGTGGTCGCAGTCGAACGGTGCGTTATGGGCGGCCACGCGAGCCACGCTCCACGGCTTTCCTTTCGCGGAGATCTTCTGAACGTCGGCGTACTTCCTCATGAGTGCGTCGATCTTGTCCATCGCGACCGTCTCTCGCTCGGCGTTCGCCCACGCCTCCTCGGTGTAGCCGTTCACCGCCAGAGCCCCGGGATCGCAGTCGGCCGCCCGGAATTGGATCTTCATCTCCAGCGCTTCCAACTCCTCCCACTTCTCATTCACCACCACTCCGGCGAACTGAATGACCGGGAATCGTCATGGCTCCAGGCCGCCCGTTTCGAGATCGAAGTAAACGGTTCTCATTGCTTCGGTACCTCCACGTAAGACTGGTTGAATGTATGGTGCCTCAACTCGATCACGCCGTGAACCTTCCTGTGCCTACCCTTCAACGGCCCAAGGAAAACCTGACCCTCTGCTTTCCCGAGCCACATCCCAAAGACGGCATCGGCCTCGTCGAACACCTTCTGAGACCCCCGCATGTCGCCGGCCTTCACCTCTTCGTAGATGCTCTTCCCTTTGTTCAGGTGGTGCAGGCAGAGGATGGGTACGTTGCGCTGCATCGCTACGCCCTTCACCTGCTCTGCTGCCCACGTGTACCGCGCCACCTCGTCCATGACCGATCCGGCAGGCCCTCGTGGCGGTTTGATCTTCCCGAAGCTGTCCAAGCTCACGAGCCCAAGAGACCCTTTCTTCTCCTGCTCGGACTGGATTGCGTTGGACGAGCGGTCTATGACTATCGGCTGTCTCGGGTCCACCAGCATGCAGCTCGCCGCGTCTGGGATTCGCACCTGGGAGTACTGCTCGAACCCCAGATCCCGGCCGAGGCTGAGCCCAAGAGCAACGTGGATCTCCCGTTCGGCCAGGTCATCGATCGGCATCTCTCCCGAGAACAGTAGGGAGTAGATCCCCCGCTGCGCCAGAGACCTCCGGAACCAGGTCTCTAGGGTGCTCTTCCCTGCTCCTGACCCACCCACCAGCAGCACCCACGACGACGGCCGCCAGCCCCCCTTCAAGACGCGATCGAGCCCCGGCAGGCCCGTGGGTACCCCGATCGTCTCCCCGCGCCCTAGAGCCTCCGCCCTGCGGTCTGCGAGGCCACGGCTGGCTGTCGCCATGTCCTGAATACCCACCTGGACCGCGCCAGCCCGTAGGGCCGCAGAAAGGGCTTCCCTGGCCTCTGATACCCCTCCCAGCTCCACGGCGGCCAGAGCGGCCGTTCTGAGGGCTTCCAGGGCCACGGTATCCGCCAGGCGCCGCACCCACTCCCTCCCGTGCTCCTGCGTGGCGAACGAGGCGGTGTAGACAGCGGTCAGCCACTCCTCGGGCCGAGGAATGCAAGCCCGGACGGCGCAGTCGAGTAAGGGCACCTCGCCCCCCTCCATCCTGTGCTCGCACGAGAGCACAGCTCTGCCCATGCGCTCGATCTCTGGCGTCGCCTTGAACCAGTCGAGCTCTACCTCGGCTTCGGACGCGAGCGAGGGCCAGCGGGAGAGGGCTTGCAGGGCCATGCTCTCGATCATCGCTCGGTCCTTTTGTGGGGCTGGGCGCTTCACTCGACCTTCTCCGGGATGAAGTCTGCCTGAACCACGGGAACGATCTTGCAGTCAGCCGCCTTAGGCATAGTCACCGAGATCTCGTGGTCAGCCTCGTGACTCAACAACAGCGCCTTCCGTAGATGCTCAGTCCTTTCGATCGCTCGTCGCGCTTGTTGTTTGGTGAGGAACAACGCCGCCGGAGCGTCAGTGCTTTGCCAGGTAAGGGCTCCCGCCGAGAAGGGAATGTCTTTCCCAAACTCCAAGCCCAGCGCCTGCTCGTAGTCCTCGCAGCTCTCGAACACCATGAATCCGTCTGGCTTCTTCACGCCTCTCTCCTCTCCGGCTTCGCCGGGATGGTCAGTTGGAACTTGAAGGGGTAGCTCTTTACGCCGGCATCGAACGCCTCGCGCCACTCAATCGCAACTGCCGGCAATGGCACTTTACGCACATACGGATATAGCTCCTCTTCTAGGTCTATGAATTCAGCGAGAACGCCGAAGCGGAGCGCCGGTAGTCGTTCCCGGATCGCTAAGTAGATCGGGCACCCATACGGCTCACACTCGACGCCATTCTCTACGTGCTCCTGCCTCACGTTCACCCAGAAGGGCTTGCCGGGGATGAAGGTGGCCTGGCGCTTGCTCATAGGGCCTCCGTATCTGTATCGCGGATCTCAACCGGCTCCAGGCTGGCCTTGCCGTAAACCAGCTCAGCATCGGACCAACCGAGCTGATAGACCGCACCTAGGGCTCTCTGCCAGTCGGTGCCGTCCGCCGATCGGTTGTTGAGCCAGTGGTCGCGGATCTCTTGGATAGTTCGAGGGCTTGTCATATCAACAACCCCCACGCCAACCTGGCGTCCCGTAGGTTATCTGCCGTGCCCGGATACTCCATGAACTCCAGCTTGCCGGCGACGAGTACTACTTCCATGATCCGTGGTTGCCACTTCAGCTTGCCGCCCTCCAGCTCCCTCCAGCCCCAGATCTGAAGCTTCCTACTGGGCTGCGAAAGCCAGGTGATCGCGTTCGCTCTCGCCTCGGTGTTGATCTTCTTCTTTCGGGCGGGCAGGTTGCTCCCCGTAGTGGCCTGAATGGCAATCGTCATCTTGTCGGTGAGCACGAGGATGTCGGCTAGGTTGAATAAGTCCTTGCGGACCATGGCGGTTGTCTTCGCCTCAGCCCTGGCGTTCCAGCCACGGAAAAAAGCCTGGCTCAAGGACATTTGGGCTGGGCACACATACCCCGCTGGTACGGGTGCTCCACATGCAAACTGCTGACGGAGGCGAGCGACGGACTCCACCTCTTCGCGAAGCACTCCGAGGCATCGCGACAGCTCTTCACCCACCGCCTCCTTCTTCTCGAACCTGACGTTCGTCTCCACGATCTGATAGAGGAGCGAGAGCTTACGGGCCAGCTCGGTTGTGCGGGAGGTGGGGGAGGTCATCGCGGCGGCACTCCCGTCACAAAGAATGTTTCCGGCCTCACTTCTACCCGATTGTCGAACCGCTCGATAAAATCCTGCGCCCGAAACGGGAGGCATACTTTGCAAACAGGCTGTCCGCTCTTGTTGTCGAGATAGAGGACCGAATTTCCAGCCCGGACATTGAACCAGGGAATGGCCCTCTTGACAGCCCTCGCTACCGGACAATGGGTCTCGCTCTCGCGGCTTCCCTTGTCGATGTCTTCCTGCGTCACCTCGATCTTGACGCGCATCTCAGTCCACCCCTTCCGTATCCGGAGCAAGGCTCACCTGAACCCTCGTGGCTTCCTTGATTTCGGCGATCAACTGCGCCAGCTCGCGCGCCGCAACGCGCACTGAATCCACCAGCCCACCGCCAGCCTCTACGCCCTGCCGAGCCCTCTTCTGGGCGAAGAGGGAGAGGATGTGAGACAGGTCTGTGGCGTAACCCTCGGTAGCCCAGGAGCCCTTCTCGCCTTCGGTCTGACGTTCCAGGGTCCACTGCATGGAGTCTGCCGACATGCGCCAGCCCTCGGCGATGTGGATGTAGTTCTTCTTCGGTTCGGCCATCTCAGTCCGCCTCTCCGTCCGGCGCGAGCCGGGTGACCTTGAGGATGAATTTCCCCTGCTCCACTTCCTTGCCGTACTGCTTCTTCACGTCGGCCGGGATGTCGTACTTCGTATCGCGCTGCCACTTCCCATTGGCCTGGAAGCGACCTCCCGAGAACACCGCAAGCTCGACGCCACGCAGTAGAGCCTTCAGGCGTTTGTCGGCGCGTCCGTACTCCGTTGCCGCTTCGTCCGTACGCTCCAGAATCCGCGCCAGTTCCGAGACTTCGGTGTCCACCTCTTCACTCAGGATCACGGCACCAGCGCCGTAGTCCACGCTCGGGAAGCACTGCCGTCCGAAGTGGCGACAGCGGGCGCAGAGCGTTTGGTCCTTCGTGAAGTCGGGGGGCTCCTTGCTCTCGATGCCGTCTATCGCCACACGCACCCGCTTGAGGGCTTCCTCGGTCTCTTGTAGGTGGTCCTCCAGCTTCACCCATAAGAACCGCGGCCCTCCTGGCTGCACCAGGATAAGCAGGCCCACGGGAGTCCCGAGCGCCAGTAGATAGGAAAGGAATTGCAGGACGTACTTCTTGCCGTACGAGCTGCGCTGAAGATCTTCCAGGGAATCGGCGCGGGCTACCACCTGGCCAAACTTTATTTCGTAGGGGATTCGGGCGCGGAAGAGGTAACCGCCAGGCGTGATCCCGCAGTGCTTGGCCCACGGAACCTGCGCCGCGATGGCGTCAAGTGCATCCTTGCGCTCTTGAATGATCTCGACCGTCGCAATGCCCTCGATCGGAGTATGGACGCTGTCGGCGCTTTCGACCTCGAACACAACCTCCAGAAACCCGTCCACCTTGCCGCTCAGCAGGAGCTTGCCGTCTCGATCCTTCACTTGCACGGCCTGTTGCTCGCCGCTCCTGCGGAAGGTGACGTTTTTCACGTTAGGCAACGCCCCCAGGCGGTTCGCGATCTCGCGCTCCCAAACGTCCCCTGCCAGCATGCGCTCTCGCGCGTCGTCGGGAAGATCCTCCGGCGGTCCACTGCCCGCCATGTCGTAGTACATGCTTCGCGCGCAGCCGTGGATGCCGCTCGCGTAGACGTAGTTCCTGGGAAGCCCGGAGTACGACGGCTTTAGCTGCCGCGTCTGCTGGGACCAGGCTTGAGTGAGTGCGGTTTTCAGGTCAGGCAGGTTCATGGCTGCGCTCATCTTTCTCGATCTTGGCGCTGTCCCCCATGCTCTCGATCTTGGCGCTGCCCCCCATGCGATCGATCTTGGCGCTGTCCCCCATGCGATCGATCTTGGCGCTGTCCCCCATGCTCTCGATCTTGGCGCTGTCCCCCATGCGATCGATCTTG